>Ga0210087_1000174_pt1 | contig 10681 bp, 10 predicted proteins | sample MayberryNW_Catta_4_FD_184878 | JGI IMG/M metagenome (GOLD analysis project Ga0210087, IMG submission 184878) | Wetland microbial communities from San Francisco Bay, California, USA, that impact long-term carbon sequestration -... | ecosystem: Environmental > Aquatic > Marine > Wetlands ... | reverse complement strand
GCGTCGACACCGCCCAGATGACTTCCTTCATGTCCGATGGATCGATATCTTCATCGACGACGATCACGAAGCGGCCATGATAATTGCCTGCCCGGCAACCGAGCGCGGCGATGGCGGCTTGCTGCGCGTGACCATGATAACGCTGCTTGAGGGATACGATGATAAAGGGTGCGCCGCCGCCCGGCGCGGATCCGCCGACGTAGCACCAAACGCCCTTGATGTCCGGGACATCGGCTTTCTCGAGATAATTCCAGATCGCCGCCGCGCCAATCGGCACGCCAAAGGTAATGAACGGCGGCTTGAGAGGGGGAGCGCCGCACAGTATCGGCTCGTTGCGATAATAGAGCCGCTTTACGCGAATGACCGGCTCATTCGCAGCGCCATGCGCATAATAACCGGGCCATTCACCAAACGGTCCCTCCATGTGAACCTGTTCTTTGGGCGGCGGCACTTCGCCTTCGATGGCGATTTCGGCCGTAGCGGGAATCGGCAGGCCGGTGACTTCGCCGCGTATGACATCGACGGGCGCGCCCCGCAGTCCACCGGCGTAATCGATCTCCGACATGCCGTAAGGCATGGATTGACCGGCAACCAGAAAAAGCAGAGGGTCTTGACCGAAAGTTACAACGACAGGACAGTTCTTGCCTTTCTCCCAATATTTTTCGCGCATGATCCGCGCGTGATGTCCCGGCGAGACATACAACCCCAACGTATTTTTATTGTGAACCTGGACGCGGTAAATACCGACGTTGATCCAGCCGCCTTCTTCCGGCTCACCGGTGATGACGCAGTCGGCCGTGCCGATATAGCGCCCGCCGTCGAGCTCGTGCCAATGCGGCGTGGGGAAAATCGTCATGTCGATATCGTCGCCGGTTTTGACGTTCTCGAGGATCGGACCGCTGCCGAGGACACGAGGGGGGACGGGCTTTACGCCTTTAAGGATTTCTTTCCAGCGCGCGATCAGTTCGATCGGAGCGGCGTCGGTCGGCATGCCGACCGTAAGGCCCGAGCGCGCGGGTGTGTTGATGAGGTTGGACGCAACGCGAAAATTCGGCGCGTGGTCCGGAATACGATCGAACAGCACCAGAGGCGAAGGCTCCTTGAAGGCAAACATCTCGGTCAGCGCACCAATTTCCAGATTCCAATGCGCGCCGTGGATTTCTTTTACTTGACCGAGCTGCCGGGCCGCTTCGATGAACTCACGAAGATCGTTGAAAGGCATGGTGAGGATCCCTTCGAGTTAATTACACCACGAAGGACACGAAGCTCAGGAAGGAAAACAATAAATTCTATTTTCAGTCTCTGTCCTTCGTGGCCTTCGTGCACTTCGTGGTGAGAATTCTTTTAGAAGTGCTTCAATTCTTTGGCGCGATTATAAATGCCGTCGTGGAAAAGGGCGACGTAATCGGCGTTAGTCAAACAGCAGTATTCCGGTCCCCAGCCGGGGCGGTACCAGGTGTTGCCATCCTGCAAAAGCCGCTCGAAGGTAATTCGTGCGACTTCTCCGTGCGCCATCAACCCGTCCAGATGCTCGTGCAGATCGGCTTCCTCATGGACCTGGAAATAATGGAGATCGGCGTCCTTTATTTTGTACTTGTCGAGCAGCGCGTCGCGCCAGCGCTTGGCCCAATGACCGAACATCTCTTCATTGAGGGAGCGTGCCCACCATTCGATCATGCTGCCTTCATAGACCAGCCCGCGGGCGAACTCGGTCAGCGCGCGGCATTCGGCCAAGACCTCGCAATTGATCATTTCGTCGGCTGTAACGCCGAAGGCCTCGCCCTGTTTGATCAGGATTTGGATGTGGCCCGGAATGCTCGGGTTCACTAGCTCATCGCTGATCTTGCCGACATAGGGTGCAAGCAAGTCGCGGTGCCGCGCGAAAATACCCTGATGGCGCTGGTAGATGATCAAGTGGAAATTGTTCACTTCCACCGGATAGCTGTACCAATTGCGCCAAAACAGTCTGATGGTCTCGAACGGCAACTTGCCGGCTTCGAGATCGCGCATGAACGCCCCGCCGAACACTTTGTCGTTCCAGCGCGCGTACATGCGCCGCTTGATCGCATCGGTAAAAGTTTTCGCCTCGGTGGGCGAAAACTTTTTGCCAATCTCGAGAGTTAAGGGAGTCTCTGCCACAACGTTGACTGCCTTGATTAGAGGGCGAGGCCTGCCTGGACCAATCCTTCTTTCAAGTCGGCCCGATCTTTCTCGGTGAATGGCGAGGTTTCCCATCGCGGGAAGCGCTCGACCGGCAACCCGCGAAGTTTCATCAGCTCGCAGAATACGCCTCGCCCATGGGTGCGCAGATATTTACCAACCACCTGCATGAGCCTGGTCAGCAGATCATGTTCCTTGCGCGCCGCCTTTAAATCGTCCGCTTTGAGGGCTTCGTACATCTTCACGCACGCCTCCGGAAAGGGTGTTGAGGGCGGGTGAATAGCGCCGCGCACGCCGACGGAATAGCCTGTATACAGTGAAAATATGCCGCCCGGAAAAACGCCGACCGACTTCGGCAGCTGATAGACATATCCCAGAAGCTTGTCGTAGGCGATGAAAGAGACTTTGATGCCTGCGAGGGGGTTGGGCGCGATCGCTTCGATGATTTTGTTGGCCTTGGCCGGGGTGATCTCGACCCAAGTGGTTTCCGTGTTGTCGTAAATGAACATAGGCGTGCCGGGCACGGACCTGGCGATGGCTTTGTAGTGAGCGTACACTTCCCAGTCATCGTGCGGATAATAGTATGGGGGCACGACGCCTATCGCATCGACGCCGAGACCGACCGCGTGCTTGGCAAGCTCGATGGAGGAAAGAGTGTTGGCGGTGCCGATATGCATAACGATCGGAACGCGGCCCTTGACGCGATTGACAATCTGCTCGGCGGTCTTCTTGCGTTCGTCGATTTCCATCACCATGCCTTGGCCGTGCGTGCCCAACGGAAAGAAGCCATGCACGCCCGCGTCCAGGTAAAAGTCGATGATCGCGTCGGTCGCTTTGTGGTCTATCGCCCCATCATGTTTAAACGCCACCGGCATCGGCGTTAGGATTCCTTCAATTTTTCTATCGCTCGGCATAAATTCTCCTTTCGGATTCCATGGATTCCGGCTAATTTCTCGTACCCATATCGCAATCAATTCTATAATTCCACCCCGGTATCACTTCAGGAAAAAAGATGTTAAGCGTAGAGAAAAATCTCGGGAGGCCGCAATGGCTGAAAAAAATCCAGTGGTGTTAATGACCACGAATAAGGGCAATATTCGGATCGAGCTCGATGCCGAAAAGGCGCCGATCACGACGAAAAATTTTCTTGATTACGTCAGCGCGGGGCATTACGACGGGCTGATCTTTCATCGCGTTATCCCGGGCTTTATGATTCAGGGAGGCGGCATGGATCCACAGATGAAAGAAAAGAAAAACCAGGGGCCGATCAAGAACGAAGCCTCCAACGGCTTAAAAAATGATGTTGGTACCGTCGCGATGGCGCGCACCAACGTGGTCGATAGCGCGACATCGCAGTTTTTTATCAACGTGAAGAACAACGACTTCCTCAATCACCGCGGTACGTCACCGGCGGAATATGGCTATGCCGTGTTCGGCCAAGTGATCGAGGGCATGGATGTGGTGCAGAGTATTGAGAAAGTGAAAACCGGCAACAAGGGCTACCACCAGGATGTGCCGGTGGAGGCGGTCGTAATCAATTCGATAAAACTCGAATCGTGATAAAAACCGAGTCTGATGGAGTACTGTTGCTAGGAAGTCCAGATTTTTTTGGGATCGTATTTTCGCACTGCGGATAGTTCTTCTTCGGTTGGGGGCAAGGTTTCGTTGACGTTTGCGGTGACCTTTAGCGGCCAGCCGGTTTCGCTCTTAATCTGACTTATCGTGACGCCGGGGTGGTGCGAGCTGAGAATCATTTCGCGGCTTTCTGAGTCGAAAGAAAAGATTCCCATGCTGGTGATCACCTTGACCGGGCCGCCGCCTGAAAGTCCGTTCTTGAGGCGCCAGTTGCCGCCGCTGCCAAATCCCGGCGACGTGATGTGTTGAACTTTCCGAGCGAAGCGCCTTTTTTCATGGTTCATAATGATGATGCAGCGCTTGGCCAGGGTTGCTATATCCGCCGCGCCGCCGCTTCCCGGCAGGCGAGTGCGCTTGCCGTTCTCTTTAACCCAGTGAGTGTTCAAGTTGCCGAAACGATCGATCTCGGCGCCGCCGATAAAACCGAGATCGACTCGTCCCGCCTGCAAGAGGTTCATCACGTCGCTGAGACTGCCGCAATAGAGCGAGCGAGCGACGTTGGGCGGATCGCTCATAGTAAATATCGATTCGAGCGCGGGCCAGTCGCGAATCACGCCATTTTCAAAAATCCCGAGCGCGCCCGGCGCGTGAGTTTCTTTCGCGACGGCGAAGCCAAGCAGGGGCAGGCGCATGCCGACGAACACTTTGTCGCCGTCGCAAATCTCGCGAGCCGCCGCGGCGACCATAAGCTCACGAAGGGTATACTTCATCGTTCAAGACGTTCAAATAGTTCAAGTCGTTCAAACCCCCTCTTGCATTCTCCCCCGCGACGCGGGGGAGAACAGAACGGGGAGCCGTGAACCTTGTGAAAAGACATCTCGGTTTTGAAGTTTCGGGTCACGGCCAGACTCGAAACTCAAAACTTCCGGCTACGCTTTATTAAACGCATCGAGTCCGGCTTGGCCGATCTGCCGGTCGACCGCGGATGGGGCACCGCTGACACCCACCGCGCCGATGCATTGGCCTTCCACCGTAACCGGTAGTCCGCCCTCGATGCTTATAAACCATCCGGGTCCAACGGCGAGCGTTTGCGCCAGCACTTGATGATCGGGGATCTCGCTGCCGTCGCGTCCTTTCTTTCCCGTGGCCGCAGTCGTCAGCGCCGCGGAGCGCGCCTTGGCCTGGGAAATGAGGGTATTGTGCGTGCGCCCGTGGGTCATGCGCTTGAACGCCATCAAATGGCCGCCGGCATCGACGACGGAGATGCTGATGACCTGTTTCAATTCCTTGGCTTTTTCGATGGCGGCGTTGACGATGATGTCGCAGCCTTCCTGGGTGAGTTTCATTGACGGTACCGTCTTCATGTTTTCCTCCTCTGATTAGTAGCCAAAGTTAACGGCAGGGGCCAATAGATCGTCTTGCGGCTTCAGTCTCGCAGTGCGAGCCTCGCTCAGCTGTTGTAAAAATTCGCGGTGATTGCCGACACCGATAACCCATTCCTGCAGCCACTCCTCGAAGCCTTCCCGCGTGCGGGTCGCTTGGTGGTACTCGAAATAAAAATCATCATCCCGGCTCGCATAACCTTGAGTTGGCGAAGGAAACGACCCGAACGGCTCATGCACGACACTGGCAACGACGAATCCCGGAATCGCCGTGCGATTAGGATCTCTGAGAATCATTTCGTGATCGACGATTTCCTCGCAGGTGAGAATCACTTTCTTCGCCGCCATCGCCGCTTCGCGCATGACGCCGAAGTTGCCCCATGCGTGAGCGTTGCCTTCCCGGTCGGCGCGCTGGACATGCAGAATCGCAACATCGGGCTGAATCGCGCGGACCGCAATGAGGTTTTCGCCGGTGAACGGACAGCGCACGCGAGCAAAGTGATCGGCTTCCGCGAAGTCGCTGCCCTTTATCGTTCGCGTCGGGAGAAAAGGCATTCCCATGGCTGCGGCCTGAAGACCGAGTTCGATGGTGAAGTTGGAATGTTCCTCGATTTCGATGGGGTGGGGAACGCCGGCTTCCGCCGCGCGCCGGTAATTGTGCCCCAAGCCGGCGGCGACATTGCCGATCCATGATGCAATGACTTTTCGAACACAGCCGGCACCGATCAGTTGATCGAACTGCATGTCTGAGATCGGTCCGATCAACGTCAAATCTTTTCTATGCTGGCGAACAATCTCGTGACCGGCGGCGAAAGGAATCAGCGACTCAAGCGCGCATCCCATGGCGAGTGCCATGCCGTCTCGAACATCGAGCGCAATGGCATCGCGCAGCGAACGGAGCTTGTCCATACGGCATCTGTATCTGCACAATGATTTCAGATCAAGACAATCCGGAAATGGAGCAGGTCTTAACGCGCCAAAGAACCCAATAATGCCGCCGCCTAAAAAACGCGCCTCACCGGCACCGGCCGCTGCGGGTGGAGGCATTACTGTGTCCGGCTGTATTCTGCCATGACGCTCACGACGGGTTCGGCGAGAGCTATGAGGTCCGGCGGCCGGCCGAAAAATTGGTCTCGAAAATCTCCTCATCCGTATTACGAGATCAGCAAAGATGAGCACACTTGTTCCTGGTGGCTCTCATTGTAATATCCTACGTGACGACGGTTTGTCGTATGCGACTACGTCGAGCAATGGACGTTTCTGCTGTTTCTCAAAATGGCGGATGCGCAGAGCCGGCCGCCGTTTTACAAGCCGTCCCCGATTCCCAAGAATGTCGATTGGCAAAGCCTGATGCGTTTGGACGGCGATGAGTTGGAGACACACTATCGCCACGTGATAGAAACCCTGGGCAAGCAAAAAGGCATGCTCGGCGTCGTTTTTCGCAAGGCGCAGAATAAGATCCAGGACCCGGCAAAGCTGCGGCGACTTCGAGCCAGACCGAGCTCCGGCTTCGTGGCGCGTATCACCCACGCTGACCGATGAAATCTAGGACCGTGCGGTTAAAGAATTCGGGCTGCTCCCAGTAGGGCGAGTGGCCGCACTCCGGCACGATCACGAGATCGTTGTCGGGCACGTGCCGGGCGATCATGCGCATGATCGACGGCGGTGTAAACATGTCGGCTGCGCCGGTCATCAGCAGGGTCCTCACCTTCAACATCGCTAATCTTTCCGGCGTCACGACGTTGAGCAATTTTTGCCGGGCGCCTTTTCCGGTCTCGGAAATTTCGTTGAGCTCGGTCCATTTCGCAACGCCCGCAGAGTTGGCGGCGCGATACGACGGCCCGAGCTCGCGGAACCAGCGCGGCAAATCGTCCCATTCTTTCAAGTGCATTGTTTTCGCGGCTTCGGCGATGTAGCCATTCGCGGCGGCGAGGTTGTTGCTCGACACGGTCAGGCTCAGCAGTCGTTCCGGATGAGACAACGCATAGTCGGCGGCGACGCTGCCGCCGGCAGCGGAGCTTACGATATGAAACTTCTCGAGACCAAGATATTCGGTAAGATTCTGCAGGTCTTCCGAAGCAGCGCCGGGATGATCCGCAGGCGCGGGATCGGAGTTATAGTAGTTGCGCCGCGAATAGGCGATGACTCGGTAGCCGGCCTCGGCGAAGACCGGCTGTTGGTATAACCAGATGAGCGCACTTCCTGATGCCGGATGCAGCAGCAGGATGGGATCTCCCGCGCTCGCGGTGTCCCAATATCCCAGACGAGTGTCGGGAAGCTGGGCCATGCCTTCCTTGGCCGGCACCTGGATCGGGATCGGTACCGGTACCACCGGATCGGCGCTATCCGGCGCATTCATAATGTTCCTCCGCGCTATTGTTCCCTTATAGCGATAAACCAGACCAACGCCAACTGGGATGATGACGCGAGACTCCATGTCGCGAGTCGCATAGGCGAGGAATCGCGTTGCTCGTAAGTTTTGATTCTTAACGCAGCCGGATTCGCACGCATTTAAAACGCAAAGCCGCTATAATCTTTTGCGTGTTCGAATGATGCGGCTTTCAGCGGGACACCGATCATTTGATATCTGCTATGGAAAAGCTTCCAAATTTTAGCAGCGCGAAAACTCCCCCGGCAGACGATCCGAAGACAGCGTTACGGACGAAATTACTGCGCCGTCTGATCTGGAAAGTGCCGTTGATAATTTTCCTAGTTTCAATTGCTGTCTGGTGGGAGTGGCGCAAGGAGCCGCAGAATTCGCCGCATATTGAAGCTGCGTCCGCTGCTTTCACGGGATGGTGGTCCGGCGAGATTACCTATGGCTGGGGCGCCAAGCACACCGAGGGGTTTTTCTTTCAACCCGAAGGCAACAGACTCTTTGGCACAGCCGGATTCCTCGGCATGAAACGGGGCATCGAAGAAGGAAAAATCGAAGGCGACAGTATTTTCTTTTTCATTCGTTACGAAGAAGTCTCCGGAGGCGATAGCCGCGCGGGTAAGAACTACTATTCGGGAAAGCTGAATGGTAAAGAAATCCTCATGCGCATGCAGGATGATCGCGGCAACCCGCCGGTGCAGTGGATTTTGAAAAGAAGCAATTCGCCTCAGTAAGTTCAACGTCATCGCGCAAGTCCCGGTTCGACCACGAAGCGGACAAACTCACGACCCAAGCTACTCGGAAATTCTGGGCTTCATTGGCTTATCAAACGCGGGAAGGATTTCTCCCTCCGATCGAAATGACAATTGGTGTAATTAACGTTTCGGCGTCTGATGTTGATCACATTTTGCGGTGACTTCTCCCATTTTTTTGCGATCGATGTGTTCTATGTGGTGAATTGTTCCCCAGGATTCCCGAATTCCCCATGTCATCGGTGCCTCAGAACAGGATGTGCGCGTAGCGCACCTCAGGAAACCCTTCGTGTCCTTCGTGCCTCTGTGGTGAACTATCTGCTTCATCTTGGAAAATGCCGTTCGCATGCGCTGCGATCAATTCCTGGTCTCTGACCGGCACTTCGCTTGACGCTTTTCGGACCAACCGTTATTGTCGCAAGCAACATCATGGACCAGGAAATTATCTCGCGGTTGAAACGGCGAATTGTCGAGTTGGGGGTTGAGGCTATCGTCGCGATCTCTCCGGAAAATGTTACATACGTGTCGGGATTCGTTGTGCCGTCGCAGTCGTTGATGCGCTGGCGGCACGCGGCCGTGATCGTCACGGCGGATGGTCGGGTTTCGATGGTGGCCATCGACATGGAAGCGACCACGGTGCGGGCGCATGCGGGGATCGACGATCTGCGGATCTACCATGAGTTCAGCGACGATCCAATGGATAAGCTTGGTGAGGCGCTGCAAGACTTGAGAGTCGATCACGGCAAGGTCGCTATCGAATTGGAATTTCTGCCGGCTAAAGATTTCACCACACTGCAAAAGAACCTTCCCGATGTTACGTGGGTGGCTGCGGATGCGATCTTCAACAAAGCGCGCCAAATCAAAACGCCAGGCGAAGTTGCCTTGCTTCGCTCTTTGAGCAAGCTGACCGATAAGGCTCTTGGCGATGCGCTCAGGTCGGCCCGAGTCGGGGTGAGCGAGATGGAGCTTGCCGGCACGTTGCTGACTGCGCTTTTTGCCGGCGGCGCGGAGAGCTATAAGCTCATGATCATCGCATCCGGCGACCGCAGCCAGTTTCCCAACGTCGGTCCGACCGAACGCAAGCTTAAAAAAGGCGACATTATCAGGATGGAGATCTTCGGCCAGAAGAACGGCTACCTTACTGGTGTTTGCCGCACTGCCGTTGTCGGCGACGCCACGCCCGAGCAATACAAAATCTGGTCGAATTTGATCGAGTGTAAATATCTGGTGATGGATTTGATCAAGCCCGGCGCCAGCTGCCCGGAGGTATATCGCAAATTTCTGCAGAAGTTCAGCGAGCTCGGTTTCGAGCCGATCAGTTTCGTCGCCCACGGCATCGGTCTTCATCTGCACGAAGAGCCGTACATGGGCCGCTATGGCAACGAGATTGTTGAAGCCGGCATGGTTGGCGCTTTCGAGCCATTGGTCTACATTCCCGGACGGTTCGGCATGCAGAACAAAGACATGTTTTGCGTGACGGAGCAGGGGTGCGAGCTGCTTTCCGATGTCACGCCCACGGACGCGCTTTTGAGGGTGGGTTGAGTCGCTATGAAAATCTCTAAAATCGAAACCATTCCGATTCGATTGCCCACTCGCCGGGTGCACCAGTGGGCGAGCCTGACGACGCCCATCGGCGTATACGTGATCATCAAACTCTATACGGAAGAAGGGCTGATCGGCCTTGGAGAAGCCCCGGTATTAAAAGATTGGGGCGGCGACCACGGCAAATATTTCGGTGAAACGCCGCAAACAACGATGCACATTATCAATGATATTCTCGCGCCTGCGCTAGCGGGGCACGACCCGCGCCGTTTCGAGTCTATTCACGCGCTGATGGACAAGGCGGTAAAGGGCTATCCCTATTGTAAGGCGGCGATCGATGCGGCGCTTTATGATGTTGTCGGTAAGGCGCTGCAAGTTCCTGCTTATCAATTGCTCGGCGGCCTTTTCCGCGAGCGCATCCCGATCGCTCACAGCCTAGGTCTAATGGAAATCGACAAGGCCATAGAGGAGGCTGTTCAGGCAAAGTCGGAAGGCGTGAAGACAATCAAGCTTAAATGCGGAGTCGATCAAAAGCGCGACGTCGAACTGGTGAAACAGATCCGCAAAGCGATCGGACCGGATTTGAATATTTGCGTCGATGCCAATCAGGGCTATCTCACAGCGAAGACCGCCGTGAAAATCACCAGGGCGATGGAAGAGTATAATCTCCTCTATATGGAACAACCGGTGGAGGGTCTCGACCAGATGGCGGAAGTGACGCGGCGCGTCGACACGCCTATTATGGCCGACGAGAGCGCGTGGACGCCGCAGGATGTCATCGAGATAATTGCGAAGAAGGCCGCGGATGTGATTTCGATTTACACGACCAAACCGGGCGGCATGTTCAAGGCCAAGAAAGTTGCGGCCGTCGCCGAAGCGGCGGGGCTCAAGTG
>Ga0210087_1000173_pt1 | contig 10705 bp, 9 predicted proteins | sample MayberryNW_Catta_4_FD_184878 | JGI IMG/M metagenome (GOLD analysis project Ga0210087, IMG submission 184878) | Wetland microbial communities from San Francisco Bay, California, USA, that impact long-term carbon sequestration -... | ecosystem: Environmental > Aquatic > Marine > Wetlands ... | reverse complement strand
AGGGATCGGCTGCCGGCTCTCGAGCGGATCGTCGTCATCGACGGGTCCGACGGCCTCCCGCCCGGAGCGACCAGCCTCGAGGCCGTGATGCGGGGCGGCGAACCCGCTGCCGACCGCCGCGCCTGGGAGGCCGGCTGGCGGTCCGTGACCCGTTCCGACGTCGCGACCGTCGTCCACACCTCGGGGACCACCGGCGAACCGAAGGGCGTGATCCTGACCCACGGCAACGTGATCCACAACTACGAGGCGGGCAGCCAGGCGATTCCCTTCTCGGAGCAGGACCTGGCGCTGAGCGTTCTACCCCTGAGCCACATGATGGAACGTGCCGCGGGCATGATCGTTCCGCTGGGCGTCGGCGCCGGGGTCGCATTCGCCGAGCCGATCATCGAGCGCTGGGCGGCGGACCTGGCCGAGGTGCGACCGACGGTGATGGTGACCGTGCCACCCTTCTTCCAGCGCTTCCACAAGCACGTCCTGGCCGAGGTCGCCAGGTCTCCGGCCTGGAAGCAGGCGGCCTTCCGGTGGGCGGTGGGGCTGGGCAGGAAGCGCTACGCCAACCACCTCGCCGGGCGTCGGGACTCGGCGTGGCTCTGGATCCAGCTACGCCTCGCGAACCGATTCGTGTTCGCGCCGATCAAGGCCCGCGCCGGCGGCCGGCTGCGCTTCTTCGTGTCCGGGGCCGCGCCGCTGCCGCAGGAGGTCGGCGAGTTCTTCTACGCCATGGGCATGCTCATCCTGGAGGCGTATGGGCTCTCCGAGACGGCACCCCTGCTCTGCATCAACCGCCCCGATTCGTTCAAGTTCGGCACGGTCGGCCTTCCCGCGGCCGAGACCGAGATCCGCATCGAGGCAGAAACCGGCGAGATCCTGGCCCGCGGCCCGCAGGTCATGCGCGGCTACCTGAACCTGCCCGAGGAGACGGCCGCCGCCATCGACGCCGATGGCTGGTTCCACACCGGCGACATCGGGGCTTTCGATGAAGCGGGACGGCTGACGATCACGGACCGCATCAAGAACCTGATCGTCCTCAGCAACGGCAAGAAGGTGAGCCCTGGACCGATGGAGCTGCTGCTCCTCACCTCGCCCTACATCGCCCAGGCGGTGATCCTGGGCGACCAGCACGAACAGACCGGCGTGCTCGTCGCCCCCAGCCCGCCGGAGGTCCGAGCGTGGCTCCGCGAACGGGGCCTGGAGATTCCGGAGGAGGAGCTGGCTGCATCGGCTGAGGTGAACGCCCTGATCGAGTCCGAGGTGCGCACCCTGCTGCGCGACTTCGCGGCGTACGAACGGCCACGACGCGTGGCCATCCTGCCCCGCGAGCTCGACGAGGAGCATGGTGAGCTGGCTGGCCCGCTGCGCAAGCCACGCCGCGCTGCGGTGGTCGCAAACTGGCCGGAGCACGTCCAGCGGCTCTTCGCCGCCGAACGGACGATCGTCCGCGAGTCTGCCGCCGCGCACTGAGCGCGCCGGCCCCTAGTTGAGGCTGGCGCCTCCCGAGGTCCTGATCTGAACCGTTCCGTCGCCGGACGTCTGCACCCCGGCGCCGCCGGATGCGTCACCCTCGATGCGCTGCGAGGCGTTGACCTCGACCTGGGCGCCGCCCGATGCGTCGAGCGTCACCGTCTGCGCCGTGAGGCCACTTAGGAGCGCCTTGCCGCCACCGCTGGCCGTCACGTCGACAGAGCCAGCACGGCCGGATGCCTCGAGCACCGCGCCGCCGCCGACATCGACCGCCAACGCATCGGTGTCCAGGCCCTCGACCCGGCCATCGGCGCCGCCCTGCAGCGAGACCGAGGTCAGGCTGGGCGTCACGATGGTGAGCGTCACGCCCCTCGACGTGCTGTAGTTGTCGCGGTTGTCGATCCGCAGCGTTCCGTCCTCAACCACTGTGTCGAGGATGTCGAGGATGTTCTGCTCCCCCTCCAGCTCGACCGATTGGGGTTGGCCGATGCGGACGCGAACGTGGATGCCGCCACCGACGTCGATCGCATCGAACGATCCGACGTCGCGCTGCTCCGTCACCAGCTGTCCTTCGCCACGGACGCCGTTGAAACTCGCGGTCGTGGTGCAGGCGGTCGTGGCCACGACGACCAGGCCGATGGCGGCGACCAGCGCCAGTCCTCGTTGCATGCCTCGTCTCCCTCGTCGATCCCCGGCCCGTCGGCCCCCGATGGCGCCGGATGCCGGATCGCTGACGAGCATGCGTCGCGGGCCGACGCCCGCACAGTGCCGATCGGCCGGGCCGGGAGGCCGAACGTCATGCGGCAATCCCAGTTGCCAGGAGATGGCCCAGCGCCGCGGCGAGGATCACGGCGGCCAGCCCGCCCAGGGCGCGCAGGTCGGCGCGGCCGAAGGGCAGGGCAGTCGCAAGCGCCTGCCACAGGGATCGCAGCAGGTGGGCGCCGGCGATGAGGGCCGCCAGCCCCAGCATGATGGCGCCCAGCCCCAGGATCTGCGGCATGCCAAGGGCGCCCACCAGCGAGGCGTTGCCTACCAGCAGGACGGCGCCGGCCAGCGGCAGCAGCCCGGCCTCGGCGATGCCCAGCAGGAGCGCCCATCGGCGTCGCTGGGCGAGCCCGGCGGCGGTGCTGAGCAGGAAGGTGGCGACCACGGCCAGCACCACCAGCTGCAGCTCATGCTGCAGGATCTCACCGCGCCCCAGGCTCGGATGGCGCATGACCTCGCCAATGCTGCCGCCGAGCAGCACGGCAGCCGGCAGCAGGGCGGCCGTGCCAAGGACGATGAACCACTTCGCGAGGTGTGCCATGGCGGTGCGCGGACTCCTACCTGCCTGTTCGTGCTCGGTTACACAGCAAGCGCGGCGCCAGCCTCCGTGCCCGTCGGTCAGGTACTGCCGGAGGGCCGGATGTTGTGGTTGAGTCGGAAGACGTTGTCCGGGTCGTAGTGGTCCTTGACGGCCGTCAGCCTGGCGAGCGTCTCGGACCGATAGGCACTCTTCAGGCCGGCTTCGCCCTCATCCGCCAGGCCGTTGACGTATACGCCGCTGGCGAGCGGGGCCATGCTCGCCGCATAGCGCCGGCAGGCCGCCATCCGGCTCTCGTCCTCCGCGGGATCCTCCCAACCGGCCATCGTCACGAACTCGACGGCCGTGTCGCGGTGGCTGAAGGCGGACGCGTCGGCGGCCACGTCGGCGATCGCCCCGCCGTACGCCTGCAGCGATCCGTTGGGAAGCGGCTGCTCCCCGTCCGCGGCCCCGCCGCGTGCCGCGAAGGCGGCAATCGCCTCCTCCGAGAAGTCGCGGAAGTAATGGCTCTTCCAATAGCGGCGCAGGCCGTGCCGCATCGGCTCGTCGCTGCCCGACTGCAACTCGAGGTACGAGGTTTCGTCAACGACCGCCGCCGCCACGGGAGCCAGATCGCGCAGGGCCGCGATGTGCCGACGACCCGCATCGGGGTCGCCGACCCACACGAAGCCGGCGTTCACGAGCTGCGTGCCGTGCAGCTCCCGCGCCAGGAATGGCCACTCCCCTGCCGTCCCGGTCCACGCCGTTGGCGTCGCCTCGCGCGGCGCGGCCGCCGCGAAGTCGCGCCAGCCTCGCAGAACATCCGGCGCATGCTCCCCGGCATAGAACAGGTCGACACTCAGGACCTGGGGCCTGATCGGGTGCAGCCGGAAGGTGAAGCGCGTCACCACGCCGAAGTTGCCGCCCCCGCCGCGCAGGGCCCAGAACAGGTCGGGATGTTCCGCGGCGGATGCGGTCAGCCGGGAGCCATCGGCCAGGACGACCTCGTAGGCGACGACGTTGTCGCAGGCCATGCCCAGCTGGCGCGCCAGCCAGCCCATGCCGCCTCCCAGCGTCAGCCCTCCGACGCCCGTGTGCGAGACATTCCCCGCCGTGGTCGCCAATCCGTGCGCCATGCTCGCCCTGTCCAGGCTGCCCAGCAATGCCCCGCCCTCGACGTGGGCCAGTCGCCGCGCGGGATCGACCTCCACGCCGCCCATCGGCGAAAGATCGATCATCAACCCGCCGGCCGGCACCGCCTGGCCGACCACGCTGTGCCCGCCGCCCTTCACCCCGACGTCCAGCCCCGCGCGCCGGGCGAAGCCGATGGCCGCCGCGACGTCGTCTGGCCCTGCGCAGCGCACGATCAGGGCCGGCATGCGATCCACCATGTCGTTCCAGACGCGCCGCGCCTCGTCGAAGCCGTCATCGGCTGGCGCCAGCACCTGCCCCCGCACGACGGACCGCAGGCGCGCCGCCGTGGCCTCCGTATCGTGGCCGCTCGGCTCGATCGTCATCGAGGTGAACGGTACGCGCCGGCGTCAATCCGCCGCCCAGCACCGCGGGGACACTGGTGGCGCCTGATCCGCTTGAGTACACTCCGTGAAGAGACAACCAACCGCCACCGAGCATCCGAGGGAGCACCGCCACGATGCCCACGCGCCGCCGACTCACCGTCCTGCCCGCCCTGGTAGCTGCCGCCGTCCTGGTGAGCGCCTGCTCCGCCGGGGCGAGTCCCGGCAGCACGGCGTCCGGGGGCGCGGCTGGGTGCGCTCCGGACACGCTGCAGACCAAGACCGCGGGGACGCTCACCATCGGCACCGATAACCCGGCCTACCCGCCCTACTTCGACCCGCCCGGCGACGGCGAGACCGCTCCCGCCCCGTGGAGCGACGGCATCGGCGATCCGACCAACGGCCGGGGTTTCGAGGGCGCGGTTGCCTATGCGGTGGCCGAGCAGCTGGGGTATGCGACGGACGCCGTGAACTGGATCGCAGTGCCATTCGACAACTCCTACGCGCCGGGTGCGAAGGAGTTCGACTTCTACCTCGCCCAGGTCTCCTACACCGATGAGCGCGCCCAGGCGGTCGACATGAGCGACGGCTACTACTTCGTCAACCAGGCGCTGGTGGCGAACGCGGACACCGATATCACGAGCGCCGGCAGCATCGCCGACCTCAAGGGCTACACGCTGGGCGCTGCACAGGCCACAACGGCCTACACCCTCATCACCGATACGATCCAGCCCAACCAGGATCCGATGGTCTACACGACCAACGACGACGCGATCTCGGCGCTCGAGGCGGGCCAGGTTGACGGGATCGTGGTCGACCTCCCGACCGCCTTCTACATCACCGCGGCCCAGATGGAGAACGGCACCATCGTCGGGCAGTTCGCCGGGGCCGGCCAGCCGGACGACGAGCACTTCAGCCTGGTCCTGGAGAAGGACAGCCCGCTGACCGACTGCGTCAACCAGGCGATCGGCGCGCTGAAGGACAGCGGCACGCTCGACGACATCACCAACGAGTGGCTCTCGGACAAGGCCGACGCGCCGGTCCTGGAATAGCGGGCGGGGCGTGAGCGCCGGGTGATCGAGCAGCAGCGAGACTCGGGAGCGATACCGCCCCCACGTCCCAGCCGACCACGGATGGGAATGGGCCGGGCCGGCCTGCGGTCCCTGCTGATCGCGCTCGTCTCCACGTTCATCTTCTTCACGGCGCTCACGCTCATCGTCATCAACGCCCCGAACTGGCCACGGATCCGTGACTCGTTCTTCAACTGGGACTACTTCACGAGCTCGGCCCCCGGCATCCTGGTCAAGTTCCTGGTCAATGTCCGTCTCTTCCTGATCGCCGAGGTGCTGATCCTGGCCTTGGGCCTGGTGCTGGCCATCCTCCGTTCGCTGCCCGGCCCGGTCTTCTTCCCGGTGCGGCTGCTGGCGATCGTGTACGTCGACCTCTTCCGTGCCGTGCCGGGCCTGCTGGTGATCTACCTGCTCGGCTTCGGCATCCCCGGTCTGCGGATCCCCGGCGTGCCGGTCGATCCCTTTTTCTGGGGCGTGGTGGCGCTCACGCTGCTTTACTCCGCGTACGTGTCGGAGGTGTACCGGGCCGGCATCGAGTCGGTGCACCCCTCCCAGGCTGCGGCGGCACGCTCGCTGGGCCTGACCCAGTTCCAGGCCCTGCGCTACGTGGTCATCCCGCAGGCCGTGCGACGCGTGATCCCGCCACTGCTGAATGACTTCATCGGCCTCCAGAAGGACACCGTGCTGGTCTCCTTCATCGGTGTGGTGGAGGTCTTCCGCCAGTCGTACATCCGCCAGGCCGCGACGTTCAACTACACGCCCTACCTGGTCACCGCCCTGATCTTCCTGCTTGTCACCATCCCACTCGCGCGGTTCACCGACTGGCTGATCTCGCGCGAGCGCGATCGCCGCTACGCTGCCGCCGTGGGTGCCCGGTCCGCGTCGGCCAGGCGCGGCCGCTTCATCGGGGCAGGCGGATGACGGCCACGCCCGCCCTCGAAGTCTCGGGACTGTGGAAGTCGTTCGGCGACCTGCCGGTCCTGCGCGGCGTGGACCTCACCATGGCCGAGCACGAGATCGTGTGCCTCATCGGCGCGTCGGGCTCGGGGAAGTCCACCCTGCTGCGCTGCATCAACCTCCTGGAGCCCATCGACGCCGGCCGAGTAGTCGTCGAGGGCGAGGAGATCACTGCCCAGGGCGTCGACGTCGACCGCATCCGCCGACGGATCGGGATCGTGTTCCAGGCATTCAACCTGTTCCCGCACATGTCCGTGCTCGACAACGTGACGCTGGGGCCACGGAAGGTCCTGAAACGACCGCCGGCCGAGGCACGGGCCGCCGCCACCGCGCTGCTGGAGCGCTTTGGCCTGGCCGATAAGCGCGACGACTACCCCGACCGGATGTCCGGCGGGCAGCAGCAACGGGTGGCGATCGTGCGAGCGCTGGCCATGGAGCCGGACCTGCTGCTGCTGGACGAGGTCACCTCGGCGCTCGACCCTGAGCTAGTGGCGGAGGTGCTCAACGTCATCCGCGAGCTGGCGGCATCCGGGATGACCATGGTGATCGCCACCCACGAGATGGGCTTCGCGCGCGACATCGCCAGCCGCGTCGCCTTCCTGGACGAGGGGCGGATCCTGGAGGAACGCACCCCGAACGAGATCTTCAGCGCGCCGCGCGAGGCCCGCACCCGCGAGTTCCTGCAGCGGATCATCGAGGCCGGCAGGCTGTAAGGCGGCTAGGCCGCTCCGTCCCAGCGGACCGGCCGCACGGGAACCGGTGCGCTGACGCCCTTCAGCTCCAGCAGGCGGGGTTCCCCAACCGGGACGTCGCGCCAGCCGCGCTCCAGGGTCGACTCGCTGACCAGGATCTCGCCCCCGGCGGCGGCATCCGAGATGCGAGCCGCCACGTTGACGCCCGATCCCACGAAGTCCAGGCCCACGCGATTGGCCTCTGCCTGGTGAAGGCCGATGCGGACCTGTGGCAGGGCGTCAACGCCGCTGCCGGCTCCCCCCTCGTCGTGGAGCCGGCGCTGCATCTCGACGGCGGCGGAGACGGCCTGGCGCGGATCGGCAAAGGCCAGGAAGAAGCCGTCACCGGTCGACTTGACCTCCACGCCACCATGCTCTGCGGCGGCCGAGCGGATCAGGCGGTCATGCATTCGCATGATGCCGTTCCAGGTGTCGTCTCCCAGCTCCTCCGCCAGCCGCGTCGATCCGACGATGTCGGTGAACATGAAGCTTCGCTCCACGCGGGTGATGGCCATCCCGACCGGCAGTTCGTCGGCCACGCTGCGCAGCTCCTCGAGCACGGCGTCGGCGCGCGCCAGGTCCAGCCGAGCGCCGAGCGCCTCGAATGCGGCTCGCGCTGCCCGTACCTCGAGCACGGCGCGGTCCGCGGCGCCCTCGGCGCGGTACGCGGCGGCGAGCGTCATCCTCGCAAGGGCCAGATCCCATGGCGCGTCCAGGTCGTTCCACAGGCTCACCGCCTCGTGCAGCCGCCCGACCGCCGGCCCTGCCCTGCCCTCGGCCAACGTCACCGCCCCGCCAGCGGAGGCCGCCTTCGCACGCGCGGACGTCGTCTTGAAGCTATCGGCGAGGCGATCGAGCTCATCGGCCGCGGCGCGGGCGCCGTTGACGTCGCCGTCGGCGAGCAGGATGTCGACCGCAGCCGGCAGCACGGCCAGCCGCCACACCGGGCTGTTCGGCGACGTGCGCCAGTTAGGCTGCGGCGCCGGTTCGGCGAGCACCCGTCGGATGGAGGCGGCCGCCTCCTCCGTCCTCCCCTGGGCGAGCCGGATCTGCGACAGGATCGGCTCCGGGTCCTGCCCGCTGGCATGCGCGGTCAGCAGCGCCTCCTCGGCCCCCGGCAGGTCGCCGCGACGACGGCGGATCTCGCCGATCTGGAACCAGGCCATGCCGGCTGCCCCCGGCATGAACCCCAGCAACTCGTCGGTCGCCACCAGCGCCTCGGCCTCCGCCTCGGGCCAGGTGCCCCGGAGGCACTTGATCTCGGAACGGAACAGGCGGCACATGCCGGGATAGCCGGTAATGCCCTCGCGCCGGCACCAGCGGTCCTGGGCCTCGATCCATTCGCCGGCGCGCCGCAGGTCGCCGATGCCGGCGCAGGACTCGATGGTGGCGCAGGCGACCCCGCCGGCGACCTCGGGGTCCAGCTCGCCGCTGATTGCCGCCGCAGTCGCCTCATCGGCAAGCGCCAGGCCCTCGTCCACGCGGCCCATCGAGAGCAGGATGGCGCCCTTCTCGCTGAGGCCAAAGACTTCCAGGTCGCGAATCCCCAGGCGCTTGCCCAGGTCGGCGGCGCGGGTCGCCTGGGCCAGCGCCTCGGCCTGGTTGCCGGTGACGGATGCGTGGTAGGCGCGCGTCGCCGCCAGCCATCCGTGTCCCGGCCCCTCCGCGGCCCCCTCCAGCAGGCGGTCGGCGCGGTTCATCCAGCCAGCCGCAACCGCGGCATCCGTGCGACGAAGATTGTCCCGCGCGAGCTCGATGGCGGCCAGCACCGCGCCGGGGACGTCACCGGCGCGCGTCGCCGCGGCGTAGGCACGCTCGCGCGCGTCGAGCGCCTCCGAGAAGCGGCCGGTCCACCACGCCGCGCTCCCCAGCAGCTCGAGCTCGGCCGCGCTCAGCCGTCCCCGCGCGTCCGCGGCCGCGAGGCTCTCGTAGGCGCCTTGCCACTCGTGGGCCGCCAGCGCTTCACGGCCCTTCTGAACCAGGGCACCTCCGCCTGCATCGGTCATCCAGCCAGTCTACGCAGGACGGCAGCGTCGGTCAGGCGTAGGTCTCGAGGATCTCCCGATGGATGTCGAGCAGGCCCGGGATCGATATAGGCATCGGCGTAGCCGAGGTTCGGCCACTGCACCTGATCGGCGGCCACGCCATCGGCCAGCTGAACCTTCGGCATGCCCTCGTAACCGGGCACCAGGTCCCGGGTGCCGGCCTGTTCCAGCCCCGGGGTCTGCCAGAACTTCTGCAGCTGGAAGAAGATCCACTGCTGCCGATCGCCGGTCTCGCCATCGGGGATCCGGGTGACCCCGCGTGGCACGCGCGCGGCGATCTCGCGCATCACCGTCTCGAGGCATCGGCCAGGTTCACGCCGCCCGTTGAAATGGACTGCGGTTGGGGGCAAGGGATCCTCCTTCCCTATCGATCCTGGCTGGAGCACCGCTTCCGCCCTCGAGGGGGGCGGTCGGTTGCCGGGCCGTCGCGGAGCCAGGGCTCTCGGGCCGCTCGTGATAGGCGCCGCTCGCGCGGCTGCGGCGAGCCTAGCAGCAGCGTCAACTGCCACATCCGTGCGGGTGGCGGGTGGTTTGACACCGATGCTGTCGCGATATATCGTGATGCAGCACTATTCGGTACAACCCTGTTGAGGAACGCACACCATGTCTGCCCTGCGCGACAACGAACATCAGCACCGGCATACGCAGCGCGAGCACCTGCGGGCGTCGCTGCGGCACGACGTCTTCGGACCGCTGCGCGAAGGCGTCGCTGCCGTCAGGCGCGGCAAGGTCCGGCCCCTGATCCTGGCCGTCCTCCACGACCAGCCGATGCACGGCTACCAGGTCATGCAGGAGCTCGAGGCACGCACCGGCGGCCGATGGCGCCCAAGCGCCGGGACCATCTACCCCACCCTGCAGCAGTTGGAGGACGAAGGCCTGGTGCGGGCCGCCGAGGAAGACGGTCGTAAGGTGTATAACCTGACCGACGCCGGCCGCGAGGCCGCCGAAGCGTCGCCACTGACGCGGCATCCCTGGTTCGACAGGGACGCGGGTGGTGATGCCATCGACCTGCGCAAGCTGGCGATCCAGCTCGTCGGGGCCGCGGTCCAGGTCAAGCGCGTCGGCTCGCCCGAGGCACAGCAGGAGGCGCAGCGCATCCTGTCCGACAGCCGCCGCCGCCTGTATCGGCTCCTGGCCGACGACGAGCCGGCCGACGCCGATCTGAGCGACGCCGATCTGAGCGAGGCGGAGATTCCGGAGCGGCAGAGAACCCCCGGGGAGAAGACGGAATGACAGGAGCACAGGGCGACCCATCGGTGATCACCGCGACCGGACTCGTCAAGAACTTCGGGCCCATCGAGGCGGTCAAGGGCATCGACCTCGACGTGCGACGGGGCGAGATCTTCGGCTTCCTGGGCCCGAATGGCGCGGGCAAGTCAACGACCATCAACATCCTCTGCACCCTCCTCAAGCCAAGCGCGGGAACGGCCACGGTGGCCGGCTACGACGTGGCCAGCCAGCCGGGCGAGGTGCGTGGCGCCATCGGCCTGGTCTTCCAGGATCCCTCGCTGGACGCCAACCTGACCGCCAGGGAGAACCTTGCCTTCCACGCATTCATCTACGGGGTGCCCGGCGACGAACGCGACGCGCGGATCAACGAGGTGCTGGAGATGGTGGAGCTCTCGGACCGCGCGAAGTCGGTGGT
>Ga0210087_1000163_pt1 | contig 10856 bp, 9 predicted proteins | sample MayberryNW_Catta_4_FD_184878 | JGI IMG/M metagenome (GOLD analysis project Ga0210087, IMG submission 184878) | Wetland microbial communities from San Francisco Bay, California, USA, that impact long-term carbon sequestration -... | ecosystem: Environmental > Aquatic > Marine > Wetlands ... | reverse complement strand
GAACTGGGTGCGCGTCAGCACGGTGGTCGTCGCCAATCGCCCCAGCGAGTGGCAGGAGAGGCAGGTGTCGGAGGCGGAGGGCAGGTTCGCGTGGTCCGGTGGCGGGATCGGCGTCGGGAAGGTGCCGGTGAGGACCTGGATCAGCTGCCTGGTGCCGTTCAGCTTGGCCTTGACCCAGCCCTCGATCCCGGGCTCGACGTGGCATTCTGCGCAGGCCACGTCGCGGTGCGGACCGGCTTCGTAGGCCGCCAGCTCGGGGTCCATCTGGTGGCATCGCCCGCAGAAGTCGGCGGTCTCGGTCCAGGTCACGGCCGTCATGGTCCCGAACGCGGCGAACGCGGCGAAGCCGGCCACCACCAGCAGCAGGGCGAAGAAGCCACGACGGCTGCGAGGCCGATGCAGGAGCCCGCGCAGCAGGCTACGGGTCGGCTGCCGGATCGGCTCGGCCGACGCTGCCGGCTCGGCCGACGCTGCCGGTTCGAGGGGCCGTTCGGGCTCGGTCATCCACCCACCTGCAGCAGGGCGTCCAGGTGCCGTTCGATGTCATCCGGCTTGAGCCCACCGATCAGGAACTCCCTGACGATGCCATCGGCGCCGATGAAGACGTGCGTCGGGATGCCGATGACGTGATAGGCGGACGCGATGCGCGTGTCCGGGTCGACCCCCATGCTGAAGGTCAGCCCGACGCGGGTGGCGTAGTCGGCCGCCGAGTCGACGCTCTCCTGGAAGACGGCCAGGACCACCAGGCCCCGGTCGCGGTGGCGCCGGTAGGCGGCCTCGATGTCGGGCGCCTCCGCGCGGCACTGGCTGCACCAGCTCGCCCCGAAGGTGAGCCAGACCGGGTGCCCCTTCAGCTCGGAGAGCCGCACGACCGTTCCGTCGGTGGTGGTCACGCTGAAGTCGGGCGGCGCGTCGCCGGGACGGGGCGGAGCGTCGGCCACGGTCCCGGTCAGGCTCAGGCCGGTGACGCCCTCCGCCGGTCGATCGACCAGGAACGCGGCCAGGCCGATGGCGGCGGCCGTCACCACGACCACCGCCACCGTCCGCGCGATAACTCCGAAGCGTCCCCGTCGCGCCGGCAGGCTGCTCGTCGTCTCCATGATCCGAGCGCCTAGAGGCCCGCGTAGCTGTGCAGGCCGCCGAAGACCATGTTGCCGAAGTAGGTGAAGAGGGTCGCACCGAAGCCGGCCATCAGCAGCCAGGCTGCCCGGCTGCCGCGCCAGCCGCGCACGATGCGAGCGTGGAGGTACGCCGAGTAGATCAGCCAGGTGACGAGCGAGGCGGTCTCCTTGGGATCCCACCCCCAGTAGCGTCCCCAGGCTACCTCGGCCCACAGCGCGCCCAGGATGATGACCAGGGTGAGGAACGGGAAGCCGATGACGATGGCGCGGTAGCCGATCTCGTCCAGCAGCTCGGGACGCGGCAGGCCCCAGCGCCCCGCGGCCGGCTGGATGAGGAAGAGGCCGGCGGCGACGAAGCCGATCGTGAACGACCCGTAGGCCACGATCGCCGTGGCAACGTGCACCGTCAGCAGCAGGTTGTTCTGCAGGGCGGGGACCAGCGGGTCGATGTTGTTCGGGATGGTGGTCGCGTACAGCAGCAGGCCCAGCGCCACCAGGACCGCCAGCAGGCTGATGATGCGCTGGTGGTAGCGAGCCTCGAACCAGACGCTGGCGGCCAGCGTGCCGAAGGCGAAGGCGACCGCGAACTCGTACTGGTTGGCGAACGGCCCGTGCCCGGTGGCGATGGCGCGGAAGACGAGCGAGAGGCCCAAGAACGCGAAGGCCAGCCAGGCGAGGATGGTGCCGTAGAGGCCGACGTTGGTCAGGCCCGGGCCGAGCGAGAAGCCGACGCTGACCGTGCGCACCGGCCCACCGGCCGATTGCATGCGCGCAGCGCGCAGGCCGCCCAACACGTAGGCGAGGTAGGCGACAACCGCCATCCCGCTGCTCAGCATGGCAGCCACCAGGGCGTACTCGGACATCTTGAACATGGCGTGTGTTCTCCTCAGGCAGTGGTGGCCGGCGCCTGCAGCGCGCGGCGGATCTCGGTGGCCAGCTCGAGGAACTCCTTCTCGATGCTGGAGTCGTGGCGACCGACCGCGGCCAGCGCGATCGAGCTGCCGCCGCGGCGGGCGGCGATGCGCGCCCAGATGCGGCGATGCGGGAACATGAAGACGGCGACGAAGCCGATGAGCAGCATGGCCGACCCGAGCCAGACCAGCGGCACGCCGGGATCGCGCGCCACCATCAGCCCGGTGTAGGCGTTCTCACGCTCGAAGGTGACCGTCAGCCCCTCGATGGTGGCCGGCGTGCCCTGGTCAATCGTCTGCATCGCGATTGGCTGGCTGCCGTCGCCATCGGAGCGGTAGGCCTCCAGGCGAACCTGCCCCGGCTTGATGACGGGGTCGTCGGTGCCGGCCGAACCGACCACCCATACGGTCAGGTTGGCATCGGGCAGCACGAAGGTGCCCACGCTGCGAGCTCCGTCATTGGTAGCCCAGGCCAGCGGCACGCCCTCGTCGAACACGGCGGTGCCGTCGGCATCGGTGATGGTGAGGGCCACGGCGGGGCCGAAGAACGACTGGTAGAAGCTGAGCCCGTCGTAGCGCATCGGGTCGTTGACGCGGATCGTGTGACGCCCCACCTCGCGGCCGTCCTGGAAGAGGACCACCTCGCTGGCGTAGTCGGCCGGCGCGCCCGTCTCGGCGTAGTACGAGTCCCGGAACGAGAGCAGCTGGACGGCGAGCCCGTCGGTGGCTACCGCGGCGGTGGAGCCCTCGGCCACCACGAAGCTGTCGTTGCGGTAGCCCAGGGCGCCACCCACGATGGCGCCGGCCAGGATGACGATCAGGCTCAGGTGGCCGGCGAGGGAGCCCATCGGCGCCCACCGGTTGTGATCCGCGTAAACGTGGAGGGTGCCGTCGTCCTGCAGCAGCGAGCGGTAGTGGTGCCGGCGCAGGACCTGCCGCACGCGCTCCAGATCCTCATCCGGCGTGTTCCCGCTCAGGATCAGGTCGCGCTGCGGCGCATGCTCAAAGAATCGGTCGCCGGGGCTCACCGCGGGGCGCACGGCGGTCCGCCATAGCCCGGTGGTGCGGTGCACGGAGCAGGCCGCCAGGCTGGTCGCCAGCGCGGCCAGGGTCGCCTTGAACCAGACCGAGCTGAAGACGGTGAAGAGCTGCAGCGTTTCCAGCGCGCCGGTCCAGGAGCCATACTTGGGACGGACCTGCGCGACCCAGTCGGCACGAGCCTGCGGGTCGTCGAAGACCCCGGGCGGAGCCTGGATAATGAGCGTCCCGGCCAGGCTCAGCGCGGCGAGCGCCAGGATCACCACCAGGACGAAGCGCATGGAGGTGAGGAGGTGCCAGAGCCGCTCCAGGACCCGGTCGATGGACGCGGGTGAGACGTCGTCGTGGGTCTCGGTGACCGCCTGCGGACCGGTGATCGCCCGGGCCCGCGCATTCTGCGCCATGAGCTCCTCCGTCAGACGCCGAAGGGCGACGGGAGGGTCGCCAGTCGACTGAGCAGGTTGGTGACCATCAGGAGGCCGACCAGCACGAGGAACGCCCCGCTGATGCGCGAGACGGCAACGTGGTGGCGGCCGACCCACGCCAGCCGGCGGGAGAAGGCCGAGGCTCCGAGGGCCACGAAGATGAACGGGATGGCGAGTCCGGCCGAGTAGGCAACCAGCAGCAGCGCGCCCTGCCCCAGGCTCTCGCTGACGGACGCCAGGCCGATGATGCCGCCCAGGATCGGCCCGATGCAGGGGCTCCACCCGGCCGCGAAGAAGGATCCGAAGGCGAGCGAGCGGCCGTAGCTTCCGCCACCCGAGCCGGCGGTCGCACCGGCCAGGGCCGGCATCGGCCGCAGCTCACGCCACAGGGCGGACACGTTGATCACGCCGGCGACGTTGAGGCCCAACAGCACCAGCAGGCCGCCACCGGCCTGCCGCAGGTAGCGGACGTTGTCGGCCAGCAGGTAGCCGACCAGCCCGATCGAGGCCCAGAAGGCGACGAAGACCAGGCTGAAGCCGATGCAGAAGGCGATGGCATGCAGCAGCGTGCGCCGCCGGTCGGCGCCGTCGGTGGCGCCGACCATGAAGGCCAGGTAGGCGGGCACCAGCGGCAGGCAGCAGGGCGATGCGAACGACACGACGCCGCCGGCGAAGGCGATGCCGACCCCCAGCACGCCGGTCACGGTGCCTGGTCCGTGGCGTCCGCCGATGGCTGGACGCTGGCCAGCGCGGCAAGGTGCGCCTGGACGCTCTCGGCAACCTGGGTTCCCGGCGCCAGCTCGACCACGGTCTGCCACTCACTCTGCATGCGGTCCAGGTCGGGCGGGTCCGCCTGCAGGTAGAGGAAGCCAAGATCGTAGTGCGCCTCGACGTTGCCCGGGTCGAGGTCGACCACGCGGCTCCAGGAGTCCTCGGCAGCCGTGTCGTCACCGGAGTTGAACTGGGCGGCGCCGAGCGCGAGCAGGGCACGGACGTTGTCGGGCTCCAGCTCGACGAGGCGGCCCAGCCACTCGGCGGCGACCTGGTACTGCCCGCCGGCGAAGAACGCGTCGCCCAGCTCCATCAGGGCGTCGCTGTCGGCGGGATCGGCCTGGATCCGCTCCATCAGGGCGGCCACCGCCGGCTCGTCGAGAGCCGCCGGCCCCTGAGATTCGGCGAGCCCGGGCGCGGCCGGGATCGACGAGTGGGCAAAACCGGAGACGACGAAGAGGACGACGGCGATGCCGGCCACGGCACCGGCGATCGAGAGCGTGCGGCGCGAGGGGAGGCGCGGGCGCGTGCTCCCGGTGCGGCGCGCCGTCGCGGTCGCCTTCGCGCTGGGGCGGCGCACCTCGTCGCGGTGCGCGCTCGGCGTCACCTCCGCGATGAGGTCGTCCAGGACGTCATCGGCTGCCAGGGGCCGCTCCTCCGTGGGGGCGGCCGCGGGCGGCGTGGCCGCCGCCCGGCGAACGACCGGGGCGGGGCGCGGCGGTGTCGGCCCCGGCGTCAGGGTGGCGGATTCCGCGCGCTCCGCCAGCGCGCGCGGGTCGCTGAGCGTGGCCATCGCCTCGTCGGCCGCCGCCGCCTGGGCTCGAGCCCAGCCACGCGCCGCGGCCGGCGCAGCGGCCAGGAAGGAAACGACCGCCTGGTGCGCCGCCGAAACCTCGTCAGCCGAGGCATCGGGACCCAGCCCCAGGCGCGCAAGCAGCTCGCGCTCCAGGGTGGCGACCGGGTCGCCCCGGTGCTGGCGTTCCATGCTCGCGATTCTGTCGGCTGGCGACGAGCGCGCCCATCCGCTGGGGTGCACATTTCGGTCATGGGGCCGCGCCCGGAAGGGTACGGTTTGAGCGTTTCGGGGTATATCCGCGGATATATCGATTTGAGCGATTCGACCGGTTCGCCCCGGGCCAGCTGGGCAGGCCGCGCCAGGGCTGCGCTAGGAGCCCGGCCAGTCGACGCGCGCTGCCGGAGCAGGGGAGGCGCCCAACGGCGTCTCGTGGCAGAGCAGGCACTCCGACCCGGTGCGGCCGTCGTGGTCCGAGGGCAGCCGGCCTACCCGCCCCTCGACATGGCAGGTGAGGCAATCGGTCTCGCCGTCGGAGGTCTGGTGCGCCGGGATGGGTGGCTGCTCATCGGGCAGGCGATGGCAGATCCAGCAGACCAGCTCCGAGCGATGCGTCATGTCCTCCGGCAGCGGCGCGACCGACCCGTGGCAGTCGAGGCAGGCCATGTTCTGCCGGTCGCGGTGCGGCCGCGAGAGCGGCGCCGGCAGGTCGGCCGGCATGTGGCAGGTGAGGCACTCGGTGGCGTGGATGCCGCTGTGCCCGGGAGCGGTGCTCACCAGGCTGGTGGCGTCGTGGCAGGCGGTGCAATCGGTCCATTTCTCGAGTGGGTGCCCCATCTCGGGGATCGGCCGCAGGCCCATCGTGCCGCTGTCGGTGAGATGGCAGCCGGAGCACTGCGCGCCGGAGGGCACCAGCGCCCCGTTCATCAGCAGGTCGGGGACCCCGCTGGGCACCGGCGTGGAGCTCGCCTCGGCAGCCGCTGGCGTCGGCGTGGCCGGGACGTAGCCGCCGGCCCCGATCTCGGGCAAGACGTTCACCGCCGCGAAGGCCAGCCCGGCGCACAGGACGGCCACCAGGCAGCCGACCAACAACCAGTAGAAGCGGCCGCAGAGCGCGCTCATGTCCGATGCGCCGGCGTTGTCGCGGCCGCTCGGATCTCCGCAGGGACGGGACGCGACGTTCGCCAGCGGCGCACCGGTGAAAGCCGCAGCAGCCACCGGAGCGAGACCGCGTGGACGTCCTTCTCGCCGAGATCCAGGTAGCGCTCGGCAAGCGTGTAGGCCATCGCCACCAGCGCAAAGGCCCCGACCAGCACGGCGATTTCGACCGGCGAGGGGAGGTACCCGGCGTACGGGGCGGAGACCACGCCGGAGACCGCGGTCATGGGCGTGATCTGCCCGGCCATGACGAAGATGATGCGATCGACAAGCACCCCGCCGATGGCCAGGGCTGAGGCCGCGAAGGTGCCGCCCGGCGTGCGCGTTGCCGGGATGGCGATGAGCAGGAGCGGCACCAGCAGGCCGGCTGCGACGCGGCCGCCCCAGAAGGGAATCGCCAGCGGCCCGGTCAGCACCGCGGCGCTCGCCTCCGCCAGCCCGGGCTCGCCGCCGACGGCTCCGGCAACCACCTGCCTGCCGACAAGGATGGTCACCACGACCAGGCCGATGGCCAGCAGGAAGCGAATGGCCGGGATGCCATGGCTCGTTCCGCGCTCGTGGCTGCGCAGCCGCAGCCGATGGACGAAGTAGAACGCGACGCCCAGGAGCGCCGTGCCGGACAGGAATGCGCTGGCGACCATCAGGGGCGGGGTGAAGAGGCCGTGCCAGTACGGTCGGGCGGCCATCACCCCGAAGACCGCGCCCAGCGTGGCCGGAGCGACGATCGCGGTGCAGGCGGCGGCGGTGCAGGCGGCCTGGTGGATTCGCCGATGGCCGGCGAACATGCTCCAGACCTCGAGCAGCAGGACGCACAGGTAGAAGCCGTAGACGACGCCCATCCACCACATCGGCGAGGAGGGGGAGGGATGGAAGACGGCGCCGAAGACCATGCGCACCGGGTAGTGCAGATCGATGGCGATGATGCCGAAGGCGGTCACCAGGCTGAGCACGGCCAGGATCGCGTGGCGACGCTCGAGGGGCTTGAAGCGATCGATCCCGAACACCGTGCCAAGCGACGAGGCCAGGCACAGCCCGCTGGTGGTGATGGCGAAGAAGACGTAGCCGATGATCAGCAGGCCCCACTCGAAGGTGGCGGTCGTGCCGAGGCCCTTGTCGCCGGGGAAGAAGACGCTGCGCACCGCTCCGGCCGCGCCGATGAGCATCAGGAGGGTGAGCACGCCAAGCCAGACGCGCAGCGGTCGGGAGAAGCTTGCGAACTCGGCGCGGACCAGACGCGCCACGCTGCGTGGGCCGAGCGGGACGTTGCAGGACGCGATCCGGATCATGCCGTCGCCTCCCGCTCCAGCCCGATGTAGTGGACGCGGGGATGGGTCTCCTGCTCGGGACGCATGACGGTGGTGATCCCGCTGCCGATGATCCGGCTCACCACGCTGTCGGGATCCTCGAGGTCGCCGAAGAGGCGCGCCTGGACAGGGCACACCTCCACGCAGGCGGGCTGCTCGCCGCGCACGATGCGGTGGTAGCAGAAGGTGCACTTGTCCGCCACGCCGGCCACCCCCTGCGGCGTGCGGCCGCCGGCCGGCACCAGGTAGCGGGCCCCGTAGGGGCATGCGAGCAGGCAGTAGCCGCAGCCGATGCAGCGATCGGCATCCACCAGGATCACGCCATCGGGGGTCCGGTAGGTGGCGCCCACCGGGCAGACGCCGGTGCACGGCGAGTCCTCGCACTGCATGCACAGGCGCGGCACGAAATAGGCGGCCGTGGCGCCGGGATCGATCCTGGCTGCCCCTTCGGCCGTGAAGCCGTTGATGCCGGCCTCCGGCGACTGCACGGTCAGGCCGCCATCTGCGTGCACCACGTGGCGCTCGATCCAGGTGCGGGTGTGCTCCTCGTCGTCGGGGACGTTGTTCTCCTGCTTGCAGGCCATCACGCACAGTCCGCAGCCGATACAGCGGGTCGTGTCGACCACGAAGCCCCAGCGGTGGGCCGCGGGCTCGTAGGCGGCGACCAGCGGGTCGACGGCCGTCGCCCTGGCCGGAGGCGCGAAGATCCGGGAGAGGGAGTCGAAGATGTAGCGCGAGCCGCCCAGCCCCACGATCGCCGTGGCGCCCAGCTTCAGCATCGTCCGCCGCGAGATTGGCAGCGGCGGCAGGGAGAACGTGACTCCGGGCTCATCCTCGGGCGAGGCGGGCGGAGTCGGCTCGGTCGTCATCGGCTCAGTCGTCATCGGCCGGGACTCCATGGCAGGAGAGGCATGCCTCGTCGTCCACCATCTCGTGGCCGGAAGGCACCTCTTTCAGGCCGTCGGGGGCGTGGCAGGTCGTACAGGCGGGCAGTCGTATCAACGGGTGGGTGACCTCGGGCGGTGCGACGGCCAGCACGTGATGCGCGTCGTGGCAGCCAAGGCACTCGTTGCCCGGGTAGTGGTTGGCCGGCGCGATCTCCGGGAAGCCCGGTGGACGCCCGGCCGCAGTTGCGTGGCAGGTGATGCATGGCTCGCTATTGGGCAGGACAAGGCGCGAGGAGCTGCCACCGTCGCTCGCCGGGTGCCCGACCAGCGGGCCGTGGCAGCCCTCGCAGGAGACGCTCGCATGGATTAGCGCCTGGGCCGCGAGCTGCGCGGAGTGGCACTCCTGGCAGGTGGCGCCGGCGTAGCTCACCCGCTGACCACCCCAGCTGACCGCGTTCTCCTGCTCGCTGCCGGCCCCGTACTCGGCGTTGAGGCGCGACGCGGCGAAGGCGGAGCCGCCGATCAACACGGCCAGCGCTCCGGCCAGCAAGGCCACCAGGAACGTCGTGCGACCGATCCGAACCAGGCGATCGACCACGGCACGGGCGACCTGTGCCGCCCATCGCGCTGTCCGTTGGAGCGCCGCGAGGGCCGCCACGGCCGCGGCGCGCAGGGCACGCCACCAGCGGCGCAGGAGTCCGGGGAGCGCCTGCAGCGTGGCCCAGGCTGAGGCCAGGGCGCGGCCGGCGCCCGTTGTGATGCGGGCGATCCGGCGGGTCATGCTGCGCACCTTGCGCATGGCCGCCCTAGGTGGGCTGGGCGAGCGCGTCCGCTCGGCCGGTGGTCATGACCGGAGTGTGGAGCACGCGTGACGCGCCTCCCATCCGTCGGGCAGTACATTTCGGTCATGCACCGGACGGCGCGTGCGTGTTGACCGATACAGGTGCGACCACCGCGGAAAGCGAAAGCCCGGCGGTCCCGATGCGGGGCCGCCGGGCGTGAGGGCTGCCGGGCTAGGGGCCCGGGGTGATGGCTGCGGGAACCGGACCGGTGGCCGTGCCGGGCACCGTCGTTCCCGTCGGGTCGTGGCACAGGCTGCATGTGCCGCGGTTGTCGACCTTGAGGAGCCGGCTGTCGTTGCTCGGCGTCCCGTCGGGCCACTCCGCCGTGGACGACGCAGCCGCCGTCATCAGCGCGTTGGACCCGTGGGACACGTGGCATTGCTCGCAGCCGATCCGGTTGGTGCCGTGCTTGTACATGTACAGCCCGTCACCGCCGGAGGTGTCCTCGAGCGACGAGGGCTCTCCGTCGGCTCCCGGCAGGCCGGAGTAGCGCGTGTGGCAGGTGATGCACCACGCGGTCATCAGGCCCGTGCCGTTCGATGGCGCAACGCCACCGTTGGCTGCCGCGTTGGTCGGGCTGGTGCCGTTCCAACCGGAGTTGTTCGGATCGCCGATGAGATAGATGTTCGTCCAGTTGCTGGCGCCGGAGGGATCGAGCTTCCGGTGGAAGTAGTCACCCTGGGTCGGCGTCCACCCCGCGGTGATCACGTCCTGCGCCTGGACGCCGGGCAGGACCGTGTAGTTGTGGGTGATGTCGGGGTCCGGGACATCCTGGACCTCGACCGCCTGGGTCGGTTCCTCGAAGTCGGTCGTGCCGACCCAGTCCTCGCCAGGCCTCGTCTGCAGGATGCGGTACTGGCCGTTCCCGTGCGGGTTATGGCACTTCGCGCAGTCGAGATCAACCTGGGGGCCGACCCCACTGTCCACTGCGCCATTGCCCCACGCGGTGCCGGTGCCGGCGTGCGTCGAGGTTACCGCGGCACCGCTGGCCAGCACTCCCACCGCAGCGGTGGAGCGCGCAGCCGTGGTGTCCGCCACGGTGATCGTCGTGCCGCCCGTCAGACCGCTGGCATCGCCAGAGATCAGGGGCTGCTCGGCGACCCGCATCTCGTTCTGGAAGTTCACGGTGTACGTCGGCCATGCCCCGCCGACCGTCGCGTTGTTGACGGTTTCACTGGACATGTACGCGCCATCGGTCGAGCCGGTGTAGGTCGTGCTCGTTCCGATCGTCGACAGCGCAACGAGCGCTGTCTGAACCTGGGCCGATGTCGCGTTGTAGCCGAGCGGCGCAGTCGTCTGGCCGTCGAAGGTGAGCGTGAAGGTCCCACCAGTCGGCGCCCCATCGACCGTGATCACCTGCGTCCCGCCGTACTGAAGGCGAGCCGCGTTGGATGAGTCGATCAGGGCATAGCTGAACCCACCGCCGCGCAGTGCACCAAGGACCGATGTGGTCTGGTAGACGCCGGTCGTGCCGGTTGGCACGTACTGGACGCCGTTCAACACGTCGGTCGTTGCCTTGGTGCCGTTGTGGCAGTTGGTGCACAGCCCCGGCATTTCCTCACGCAAGAGGTCGGGTGCCTGGGCGGTGTGTGCGCGGTGACAGCTG
>Ga0210087_1000162_pt1 | contig 10862 bp, 10 predicted proteins | sample MayberryNW_Catta_4_FD_184878 | JGI IMG/M metagenome (GOLD analysis project Ga0210087, IMG submission 184878) | Wetland microbial communities from San Francisco Bay, California, USA, that impact long-term carbon sequestration -... | ecosystem: Environmental > Aquatic > Marine > Wetlands ... | reverse complement strand
GGGACCATTACGTCCACCCTGCTCACGCTGCTGGTGATCCCGACGGTGTACGAGATCCTCGACGACTTCCGGAGCTGGGCGGCGTCCAAGTTCCGGCGCCGGGTGAGCGCCGGGGCAGGGGAGCCGGTGCCGACACCGGCGTCGCCTTCGTCGCACTAGTGTCACCCTGAGCGCAGCGAAGGGGGCCATGCTCGATATGGCCCCCTTCACTTCGTTCAGGGTGACAGAACACCGTAGTGAACCGTTGCCGCCGCCCACCGCGCCCGTGTAGCTTCCCGTCCGACTTCCGTCCGTCGCCTCTCACCTCTAGTCGAAAATCGCCGCTATGCCGTTCGAGACCGCCGTCGTTCGAGCCGCGCCCGCCGGCTTCCAGACGCCGATGCTGGCGATCGCCGTGGTGCGCGGCGGTGTGCCCGCCTGCGTTGGGGAGCTCGACCGCGTCGCCGGCGGCGCCCTGCAGCGACTCACCTCCGCCGGCGACTTCAGCGGCAAGCGCGACGAGATCGCGCTGATCTATCCTCCCGGCCCCGCGGAGCGGATCCTGCTCGTGGGTATGGGCAAGGGGGAGGAGGTCGGTCGGGGCGCGATCCGTCGGGCGGCTTCGATCGCGGCCAAGCGGATGCGCGCCTTGGGCGTGACCCAGGGTGCCTTTCATCTGCCGGCCGAGTCGCGTGGGGAGGTGGGGCAAAGGGACGCTGGCCAGGCGGTCGCCGAAGGGCTGGCCCAGGGCGCGTGGCAGTTCCTGGAGATGAAGCGACCCGGGGAGGACCGCAAGCCTCCGCTCGAGCGGGTGAACGTCCTGTCCGACGACGACGCCTTCGCCGACGGACACCGGATCGGCGCGGCGATCGGCGCCGGCCAGACCTTCGCTCGCGGGATTCAGGTGCTGCCCGGCAACGTCTGCACGCCGACCTACGTGGGGCGCGTCGCGGAAGAGCTGGCCGCCCGACACGGGCACGCGGTCACCGTGCTGGACAAGGCCGCCATCGTGCAGGAGAAGATGGGCGCGCTGCTCGCGGTGGCCCAGGGGAGCGAGGAAGAGCCGCGGTTCATCGCGCTGGAGTACAAGGGTGCCGATGGCGCGCCGGTGGTACTGGTGGGGAAGGGTGTCACCTTCGATACCGGTGGCATCTCCATCAAGCCGGCGCAGAACATGGAGGACATGAAGTACGACATGTCCGGCGCCGCGGCCGTGCTCGGCACTTTCGAGATGCTGGGACGGCTGAAGCCAGCGGTTCACGTGATCGGGCTCATTCCCAGCACGGAGAACATGCCCTCCGGCACCGCGGTGAAGCCGGGTGACGTGATCACGAGCCACTCGGGCAAGACGATCGAGGTGATCAATACCGATGCCGAGGGCCGCCTGATCCTCTGCGACGCGCTCTCCTGGGCCCGGCGCTATCACCCGGCCTGCGTGATCGACATCGCCACCCTCACGGGTGCCATCGTGGTCGCGCTCGGACACACGGCCGCGGGCGTCATGGGCAGCGACGAGGCCCTGGTCGAGGAGGTCCGCCGGGCCGGCGAACAGGCCGGGGAACGGGTGTGGCCGCTCCCGCTCTGGGACGAGTATCGCGACCTGATGAAGTCGGACATCGCCGACGTGAAGAACGCCGGCGGCCGGCCCGCCGGCAGCATCTCCGCCGGCTGGTTCCTCCGCGAGTTCGTCGAAGGCTATCCCTGGGCCCACCTCGACATCGCCGGCACCGCCTACACCGAACGCGAGGATCCTTCCCGCGTGAAGGGACCCACCGGCATGGGGGTCCGGCTCTTCAGCGAGCTGGTGCTGTCCCGCGCGAGCGGGGGGGCCGCCAGGGAAGCGTCGCAAGCGTGAAGGGTGAGCGGTGGCTGCCGGGCCTGGTGCTCCTTTTCACCGTTCACCTGTCACCGCTCACCCTGTCGTCGGCATCCGCCCAGATCCTCGACGACACCCTCGCGCCCGACTCGCTGGCCGAGGACACGGTCGACTATACCGCGAAGTTCCTCGAGGCTCAGGGGCAGGTGGGGCTTCGGGTCCCCATCCTCGAGCGAGTGCAACCGCCCGGCCCGCACTCCCCATTCACCCGCATGGTGTTCACCCGCGACTCGATCGAGTGGGGTCATGCTCAGACCGTGGGCGATCTCCTCACTCAGGTCCCGGGCGTCTATCTCTGGCGCGGCGGCTTCATCGGGCGACCCGAGCCGGTCAACTACCAGGCGCGTGGCGCGAGCTCGGCCGAGTACTATCTGGACGGTCTGCCCTACGTGGCGGCGGGCGTGGACAGCGTCGCCGTGGATCCCGCGCTCCTGTCCATCAGCTTCCTCGAGCGCATCGAGGTGGAGCGATGGCCCGGGCTGCTCCGGATCTACCTGGTCACCCGACGACACGACCGCATCGCGCCTCGGTCGCGCATCGCCATCGCGCGCGGAGACGGCGACTTCGCGCGGTATGAAGGGGAGCTGGAGCGCCGATACCAGAACGGATTGGGGTTCGCGCTGGCCGGCGACTACCTCAACTCCCCCACGGCGAGCGGATCCTCGAGCACCTACTCGAACACCCAGGTCTTTCTGCAGGGGAGCTATGTCCCCGCGGGGAAGCTCGGCGTCCAGGCTCAGCTGCTTCGGTCGGCGCCCGACCGGCGACCGTTCGTCGTCACCGGCCCGCTCGGCGCCGACACGATCGGGCCGGGCTTCGATGCGAAGAGAACCGATGCCCAGCTCCGACTGTCCTGGCGCGGGACCGATGAGGGACTGGGCCCCCGGGCGGATCTCCTCTACGGCACGACGGGTTGGGATGGAGCGGGGATCGAGCAGCAGGTGAACCAGATCGGCGGAGCGCTGGCGTATCGGGCGCCGACCTTCGCCGTCGGGGCGTCGGCATACCATCGGACCCGGTGGACGGCACTCGACGTGCGCGGCACGCTCGGGTGGAATCCGGTGCCCCCGTTCACCGCGAGTGCCGAGGCGGTGCACCAGCACCACTACGGAGGACGCAGCTCCGATTTCGTCTCCCTGTCCGCCGGGCTTCAGCCGATCCGCGGCGTCGCGCTCACGGGCTCCGCGCGGCTCGGCAAGATGGTCGCCGCGCCGGCGATCACGGCCGACACGGCGCAGGACATCTCGGACTACGAGGCGGCCATCGGGTTCGAGCGGGCGCGGCTCGGACTCCGGCTCGCCCTCTCGCGCACGGCCGCGTTCAGTCCGTTCGCGTATGCGGAGTTCCCCCTCGTCTCGTCGATCGCGCCGGTCCCCGAGACCGAGTGGGTCACGGCGGCCGCGCGCATCGCGCCGCTCCGCTGGTTCACCCTGGAGGGATGGTACAGCGATCCGCGGGATGCGACGCCCGAGGGCATCCCACCGACCCACTCGCTGGCCGCCGCGACCATTCGATCGAAGTTCCTGCGCCAGTTCCCCAGCGGCGTCTTCGACCTGAAGCTCCGATTCAGCGTGGAATCGTGGGGCACCGGGGTGATCGGCCGGGCGAGCGACGGCACACCGATCCGGCTCGGCGGCGCCACCTTCTACCGCAGCCTGCTCCAGATCCAGCTGCAGAGCTTCTCGATCTACTGGGACCGGGGAAATCTCAACGCCTCCGAGTTGACGTACGTGCCGGGGTTCGAGCTGCCCGCGTACGGCACGGTGTTCGGGGTGCGCTGGGAGTTCCTCAACTAGTTTGTCATGTCAATCGCCTAAGCATTGTACTGGGAAACAGTTGTCACCCTGAGCGCAGCGAAGGGGACCATCCCGGTACTACTCTGCCATGTTCTTGGGTCGGCCCTGGTGCCGGCCGACCAACCGGCCTCGTCGCTGGCGAGTGGGGGAGGTGGCGCGCTCACCGGTCGCTTGCGGGCCCGTCACTCAGTGGCGGGCCTGCTACTCAGGGGGAGGTCGTGACGTGCCCTAGAAGCGCCCGGCGAGCGCGCCACCTCCCCCACTCGCCGAAGCTACCGGGCAGGCGCCAGCACGCTGCTGGCGCCAGCACGCTGCTCGAGAGAGCAGTTGTCCTCCCTCCGCGAGGTGCCCCGAGCCGCCACCGGAGCCTCCACGCCCGTTCACCCGAGGTGCCAACGAACATGGCAGAGTAGTACCGATATGGCCCCCTTCACTTCGTTCAGGGTGACACGATCACTCCTGACCGCGTTTCCTCCTCGCCCGCAGCACCGACCCCGGCGTCACCGCGCCGAACCCGTACTTCCCCCGCACCTTGTCTACCGCCACCGAGAGCTCGCGGAGCCGCTGCCGCTCGGGGGACTCGAACAGGTCGGCCTCGGCCGCGACGCCGAGATTGGTCGCCGCGATACCGATCAGGCGCACGCCCCGGCTGCGGCGCCGAACCTCCTCGAAGGCTTCCCGGAACAGCGATCGTGCCGTCTGGTAGAGCTCGGCGTCGAGGTCGGTCGCCGTCTCCAGCGTGCGCCGCCGGGTGACGGTGTGGAAGTCGTCGTGTCGGAGCTTGAGCGTCACGGTACGGCCGACCAGCTGCTCTTCGCGTAGCTGTCCCGCCACGCGCGCGGTCAGGAGCGAGAGGATCGCCTCCAGCTCCTGGGGATCGCGCAGGTCGCGCGAGAGGGTGGTCTCCCGGCTCACCGATTTGGGCAGCCGCTCCCCTCGGAGGGTGGAGCCGCCGTGGCCGTGGGCCCGCCGCTTGAGTCCGCGGGCGTCGCCGCCCACCAGCCGGGCGAGCGCGGTCTCGTCCATCCGCTGCACCTGATGCACGTCGGTGAGCCCCAGCTCGGCCCAGCGGGCCGCCGTCTTGGGGCCGACACCCGGCAGCGCCGACAGGGGAAGTCCGGCGAGAAAGCCTTCGTCCCAGCCGGCACGCACCTCCATCAGCCCCCGGGGCTTGGCGCAGTCGGAGGCCAGCTTGGCGATCATGCGGTTGGGGCCGATGCCGATGCTGCAGTCGAGGCCGGTCTCGGCCCGCACCGCGTCACGGATGCGCTCGGCCACGGGGAGGAGGGAGACGGGGTAGAGCCGGTCGGTGCCGGCGAAGTCGAGGTAGGCTTCGTCCAGGGACGCCATCACCAAGGTGGGCGAGAAGCGCTGGAGCACGGCTCGCACCGCGCGGGAGGCGTCGCGGTAGTGAATGAAGGAGCCCTGGAAGAAGGTGGCCGCGGGGCAGAGCCGGACCGCCTGCGCGATCGGCATGCCCGCATGGATGCCGTACTTGCGCGCGCCGTAGGAGGCGGACTGCACCACGCCGCGCTGGTCGCGCCGGCCGCCGACCACCAGGAGCTCGACCCCGCGCAGCTCGGGGTGGCGCTGCCGGCAGACCTCCACGAAGAAGGCGTCGAGATCCACGTGGAGAATGCGGGCGCTCATGCTATCTTCTCCGCACCCACGGACCGGAGCTGCAGCCGATGATGAGCAAGACGATGCAGGATGCGTTGAACGAACAGATGAAGCACGAATTCTACTCCTCGTTTCTCTACCTCTCAATGTCGGCATACTGCGATCGCGCGAACCTTCCCGGCCTCGCCCAATGGATGCGGGTGCAGGCCCAGGAGGAGAACAAGCACGCGATAAAGATCTTCGACCACCTGCTGGACCGGGGCGGGAAGGTGGAGCTGCACCAGCTCGACCGTCCGCCGGCGGACTTCGCCTCACCCCGCGAGGTCTTCGAGCAGGCGCACAAGCACGAGCAGCAGGTCACCGCCAGCATCAACAAGCTGTACGGTCTGGCCATGGACGAGCGCGACTTCGCCAGCCGGGTGTTCCTCGACTGGTTCGTGCAGGAGCAGGTGGAGGAGGAGAAGACCAGCGGACTGCTGGCCGAGCAGCTCCGCATGGTGGGTGACGACCGCCCCGGCCTGCTCATGCTCGATCGCGAGCTGGGGCAGCGGAAGAGCGGGGCAGCCGAGGCGTCCACGGACCCGACGTGAGCCTCGGGCCGGCCGCCTTCCTCGGGCTCGGCGCGATCGGCGCGCCGATGGCGGCGCGCCTCGCGCGCGGCGCCCGTCTCACCGTGTGGAACCGGACCCGGACGCGGGCCGAGGCATTCGCGAGGGCGCACGGCGTCAGGAGCGCGGCCACGCCGCGGGGGGCGGCGGAAGGCGCCGGTGTGGTCGTCGCCTGTCTTCCCACCTCCCGCGAAGTCGACGCACTCCTCGGTGGTCCCGACGGACTCCTCGCGGGCCTTGCCACCGGCACGCTGTTCATCGATTGCACCTCGGGCGATCCTGCCGGCTCGCGGCGGATCGCGGCGCGTGTCGCCGAGCGGGGCGTCGCCTACGCCGACGCGCCGGTGAGCGGAGGTACCAACGGCGCCGAGGCCGGCACCCTCACGATCATGGTGGGTGCGGATGAGCCCACCTTCGACCGCGCTCGCCCGGTGCTGGCCCTGATGGGGAGCCGGATCGTCCACGTCGGACCGATCGGCGCGGGCGACGCGCTCAAGGCCGTCAACAACGCGCTTCTGGCGCTGAACATCCTCGCCGTGGGCGAGGGTCTCGCCACCCTGGTGAAGGCCGGGGTGTCGGCGCGGACGGCGCTCGACGTCATCAACGGCTCCAGCGGCCGCTCGTTCGTGAGCGAGACTCTGGTCCCCGAGCGGGTGCTCACCGGTGCGTGGCCCCGGACCTTCCGGCTGGCGCTGCTGGAGAAGGACGTCGGCATCGCGCGGGAGCTGGTGAGGGAGACCGGGGTGGACGCCCCGCTGCTGGACCTCACCAGCGAGCTGTTCGGCCGGGCTCGTACGGCGCTGGGAGAGTCGGCGGACTACCTCGAGGCGATCCGGCTCATCGAATCGCAGGCGGGCGTCGAGATCCGGGGCTGATCACCCACTTGCCGCGCCTCAACCGCTCGGTCACTTTCCGCACCTATGCCTCGCCATCCTCTATGAGCGATTGGGGCTCGACCAACCGGCTCCCCGCGCACGTCGCCCTGGTCGAGGGCGCCGTGCTCGGTGGTGACCTGCACCTCCTGACACGGCCGGCCTATCCCCCCGGTGGCTCGGAGACCCCGCTGGAGATGCTCAACCGCCCGGAGCCCTTCTTCGCGCTGACACTGGCCGAAGGCGGCGTGGCCTTGGTCCCCAAGGCCCGCGTCCTCGAGATCACGTGTCAAGAGGATGTGCCGCCACCGGATCCGGACCGCGTCACCGCCGCGAAGGTGATCGAACTGGAGGTCGTCCTTCCCGAGGGCACCCGGCATCGCGGCGTCGTGACGCTCGAGCTGCCTCCGGGCCGACGCCGCACCCTCGACTTCCTGAACGGCGAGGGCGACTTCTTCGCTCTCTGGTCCGAGGGTCGCACCCGCTACATCAACAAGTTGCACGTTCGCTTCATCCGTCCTCTCGACTGAGACCCGCCGTGGCCCGACTCGACCGTTTCATTCAAGTCCTGCACGAGCAGCGCGCCGACGCCCTGCAGCTCGCCGTGGGCCAGCCCGCCGCGCTGGTGACCAGCGGCGCCGCTCGCGCGATCACCAGGGACCCGCTGACCGACGGCCAGATCGTCGGGCTGGTCCGGGAGATCGCGGGCGAGGCCGCCTCCCGGCTGGGCGGCGGCGACCCGGTCGCGTTCGGCTATCACTCGCCCAGCGGAGAGGTGCGGGTGGAGGTCACCCCGGGCGCGGAGGGGTCGCGTGCGGTGGTACGCCCGGCCCGGACGGCGAACGGACCGCCAGGCGCCGGCGCGGTGAAAGGCCCCGAGCTGGCGGAGGCCCGTGGCCAGATGGAAGGCCTGCTGCGGCGCCTCGTGGAGTCGAACGCCTCCGACCTGCACCTCCGCTCGGGCCAGCCGCCGATGCTGCGCCGGCAGGGCGATCTGGGGAGGGATGAGAGCGAGCCGATCTCGGCGGAGCGTCTGGAGACGCTGCTGCTCAGCATCATGGCACCCAAGGAGATCGGGGAATTCCGGGAAGGCGGCGACACCGACTGGGCGTACGAGATCGAAGGGCTGGCCCGGTTCCGGTGCAACGCCGGCCGGGATCGCCACGGCCCGATCGCCGTGTTCCGGATCATTCCGACCACGGTGCCGAGCGTGGACGACATGGGGCTGAGTCCCCAGGTGCAGAACCTCTGCTACCTCACCAAGGGGCTGGTGGTGGTCACGGGCCCCACGGGTTCGGGCAAGAGCACCACGCTCGCCGCGCTGGTGGACCTGATCAACCGCACGCGGAGCGATCACATCATCACGATCGAGGATCCCATCGAGTTCGTGCACCAGAGCAAGAAGTGCCTGGTGACACAGCGGCAGGTGGGCGTGCACACTCGGTCGTTCAAGCAGGCGCTCCGCGCCGCGCTCCGGGAGGATCCCGACATCATCCTGGTCGGCGAGATGCGCGACCTCGAGACCGTCTCTATCGCGATCGAGACGGCGGAGACCGGCCACCTGGTGTTCGGGACCCTGCACACCACCACGGCAGCCTCGACCGTGGATCGGATCATCGACCAGTTCCCCGCGGACCGGCAGTCCCAGGTCCGGGTCATGCTCTCGGAGTCCCTGCGCGGCGTCATCGCCCAGACGCTCTGCCGCAAGATCGGCGGAGGGAGGATCGCGGCGCGCGAGGTTCTGCTGTCGATTCCGGCGGTGAGCAACCTGATCCGCGAGGGCAAGACCTTCCAGATTCCTTCGATCATGCAGACCAACCGCAAGGTCGGCATGGTTACGCTGAACGACGCGCTGATGGAGCTGGTGGACAACCGCCTGGTGGAGCCGAAGGAGGCGTACATGAAGGCGGTCGAGAAGTCCGGCTTCGCGGCGGCGCTCAAGGCGAAGCGGCACGACATCAGCTTCCTGGGCGAGGGGTGATGGTCGCTGAGGCGGAGCGGCGGACCGGCGGACCGGCGGACGGCAGCACGGACGAGCGGGCGAAGGATTCCACCAGGAATGCGGAGCCATCCTCATCGGCCGAACGGTCCGTCGGTGCGTCGGTCCGCCGGTCGGCCCCGATCCTCGTCCTGGTCAACCCCCAGGACCTCGTCAACATCGCCAGCGCGGTCCGTATCGCCCGGAACTTCGGGATCGAGCGGATGCGGCTGGTGAATCCCGAGACCTTCGATCCCTGGCGCATCGAGGGCATCGCGCACAACAGCGCCGACTTCGTGGCGGGAATCGAGATCGTGGACACGCTGGAGGCGGCGGTGGCCGACTGCGTCCATGTCGCGGTCCTGACCGCGCGGGGGCGGACGGCGAAGCGGCGCACCGTGCGCCCCCGCGAGGGCGCCGCCGAGCTGCTGGCGCGATCGGTGGAGGGTCCCGTCGCGATGGTCTTCGGGCGGGAGGATCGCGGCCTCACCAACGCGGAGATCGATCTCGGCCACGTGTTGGTCACCATTCCTACGGACCTGCGGAGCTCTTCGCTCAATTTGGCCCAGGCCGTGGCGATCATGGCCTACGAGACCTGGCTGCTGCGCGGGGGAGAGCGCCAGCCGCTCAAGCGGCCCCGGAAGGACACGCCGCCCGCCACCGCGGCCCAGCTGGAGGAGCTGTTCGCCGACTGGCACCGGGCGCTCTGGGCGGTGGATTTCTTCAAGACCCGCCGCTCGGAGAGCGTGATGCGGTCGTTCCGGGAGATCGTGCATCGGGCGGGGATCGACGGCCGCGAGGCGTCGCTGGTGCGCGCCATGGGCATCGAAGTGGTCCGCTACCTCGAGCGCGTGGGGGTTCCCGTCGAGACACCGCCCGGGGCCGACCCGTCGTGAGCCTCGGCCGCTCGAGCGCCTACTGGTCGGCGAACCGGTATCCCGACCCCGAGGCACAGCCCGATCCCGCCGCGCCGCTCAAGGATCTCCCGGCCCAGGCCGCCGGGAGATTCAAGGCGCTGCGCACCGGGCTGCGCGAGGTGCGTGGCGTCGTGGAGACGGTGCGGTACATGGGGGTGAGCTGGCGGTGGACCTGGGAATACGCCGTCGGGAACCGGAAGCTCTGCTGGCTCCACCTGGTGGGGAACGCGATCTCCGCCACCTTCACCCTGAGCGACATGGAAGAGAGCCGGGTTCGGGCCATCCCGCGCCTCTCCGCGGACGTGGCGAAGGCGGTGGCCGAAGCCCAGCGGACCGGGCCGGTCCGCTGGTGCTGGCTCGAGCTCGGCGATCGACGCGCGGTCGACGGTTTCCTCAGCTTCGCGCGCCGGAAAGGGCAGTGGCTCAACGAGCGACCCGCGCCGCACCGGACCGGTCGTTCACGGGGCTCGGCCGCCAAGAATCTCGACGACATGGAAGCCGAATGAAGCGGTCCGAATCAGCACCGGGATCGGGTTGTGCCGCGCGAAGTCTGGACTATGTTTCGGCGCGCGGGAAACCCATCTCTCACTCGGCGTGGGATCGATGATGCGAACGTTGGCTATCGTGCTCGGCGGCGTCGGAGCCGGGGGACTCGCCGCCGTGCTGGCGTTCACGGGCCCGAGCCCGCAGGCCCAGCAGGCCGCCGCTCCACCCGATTCGCTCACCGCACCGGTCATCAGCGACACCGGCTCGCTCGAGGGTCCCCGCCAGCCGATCTTTTTCCGGCACGACATTCACGCCGGCCAGTTCAAGATCCAGTGCCAGTATTGCCACTACTCGGTGAACGTCTCCCCGGAGCCGGGGATTCCCACCATGCAGACTTGCATGGGCTGTCACCTGGTCGTGGCCGGGAGCGACACCGGCAGCAAGTCCGAGATTCAGAAGCTGCGGCAGGCCTGGAACGAGAAGAAGCCGGTCGAGTGGGTGCGGGTGCACTTCCTCCCTCGTCACGCGCACTTCCCTCACCAGCGGCACGTGAAGGCGCTTGGCCCCACCGCCTGCGCCACCTGCCACGGCGACGTGACCCGCATGCCGCAGGTGTTCAAGGTGCAGCAAGTCGACAACATGGGCTACTGCATCAGCTGCCACATCGAGCGCGGCGTCTCGCGGGACTGCACGGTCTGCCACTACTGACGTCGCGTGACGAGATGAGCAC
>Ga0210087_1000160_pt1 | contig 10957 bp, 11 predicted proteins | sample MayberryNW_Catta_4_FD_184878 | JGI IMG/M metagenome (GOLD analysis project Ga0210087, IMG submission 184878) | Wetland microbial communities from San Francisco Bay, California, USA, that impact long-term carbon sequestration -... | ecosystem: Environmental > Aquatic > Marine > Wetlands ... | reverse complement strand
CCGAACGCACAAAGTCTTGGGAATAATTCTATTTTCTATCATGAATGCTGCGTCTTCAAATGAAGACCTAAGTGAATGACTTGAGGTTAAATCAATAACCATTAGGTCATTATGACATCACCAGTTGTAGCTTCAAACTCAGTAAATATTTTTCCACCAGAAAGCAAACTGTATAGTTTACCGTACGCCTAACACATTAAAGACTTCTGGAAATGGACAATAAAAATACCTGCCAGTGAGAATCCTGTAAAAGATCAAACTGAAGAGAAATGTGCAAATGGACCGCAGAACACAAGACTGTGCAAGTAAGTTTGGCTTGCGAGCTTAGCGGAAAGCTTAGCATTAGAAGTCGATGTATATAACATCTGGGTCATGACCATATTTCTTGGACTGGTCGCTACACAAATGTGGCATGATTATGATTCTAATTATTATGAAAGAAATAAGAATAGGGATGTTTAGCCCTAGGAAAGTAGCAGCGAAACATTGTCGAGATGGTATTTGAAACCAAGTATTACAAGAATGGTGACTCGGTTGAAATGTGTAAAATATGATGATGTTTTAGATTACAGTTTTATGATGAGTTCTCAGTTGTATGCCAGGGTGTTCTTCGACTTTGGTGACAATTCAACCGACTCAAACCAATTTGATTGGTGTTAATATGAGGGCATCTTCATCAATGGTGAGATCTTAAAACCCGTATCATAACTTGTATCTGCACAACGCATGAATGTGATGAAGTTAGCTCCACTTTAATAGGTCATTCAGCACTAAAAGTGAAAAGAATGGAAGAGAAACTAGAGCATACTCAAAATCGACATATGAGACATAGTACTTGATTATTTCTTTATTTCTAATTTCCTCGTGGATAAAGACAAACTGCATTACCGATTGGGGCACCTCTACGTAAAGGGATTATATTGCAGGTTTGTTAATCTTACCTGAAACTCTATATACCACAATTTGGGATATTCCGTCTAATTATGCAGAACAGAAAAGAAAACAAAGAGATGAATCTAAAGAAAGAGTTTCTTGGAGTAGCACCAGCGCTGATTATCATAATTGTAACTAGCTTGGTCGCAATCAGTGTAAATGAAAAACAGGACAGCTTTGCACAAGAGCAGTCGATTGATAATCTGACATCTAATAATGTGAGCATACCCGTGTCAACAGGATTTATAGATGGAAAAATAGCTTATTTTATAGCGACTGATGCTTCGACACAAGAGGTTGCATCTTCGGTATCCAACACTACAGGATTTAAGGTAAATTATGCACCTACTTTAGCTAATACCTCCGATTCGGTCAGACAGCAAGGATTTGTCTTCTTAAATGGCTTTTTGGGTGAAGAAGGAGGACCTTTGGGTTCACAGTTGTCGGTTGCAACAGCAGTTCCAGGCGATCCAGATTATAGCCCCCTTTTTGACATAAACTATGTGGAATGGAATACGAATAATAGTAGCAATATCAGGATCTTAAAATCCGCAGATGAAATATTTGAGGCGCAACAGAACGGGGAATTGACAATAACAAAATCAAATGTTGTTATTAACAGTCCTGCAATCATCAGATAATATCTAGAGTGGTACCTCCGGGTCTCTAAATGAATGGGAGAATTTTAAATCAAAACCTGGGCACGGAATTCCTAGATCCTAATCTAGGATTACCAATATTTTGTAATTGATTATCTATTATATTACTAGACTGGCTGCTCAATCATAATACGTCTTACTCGTGAGGTCTAGGCTAAGATGCAATTGATAAGGATTGTCAAATAGACAAAGCGACTCGTATTTTCTAGAAAGCCTATAATAAAATATGGTGAAGGTAATCTAACCTTTCTATAATGAGTCTTTATAAAATTAAAAGCCATCCATTAGCAACACTCCAACGTAGAATTAAAAGCAAATCGAATTTGGTTGTTAATGCTATAGGAAAAACTTATAAAAAAAGGTAACACACACCTACTTTAATAATGTCATCATCAGTTAAACCTTTAAAAGAAGTTGTCCGACAATTGGCAGAAACGTTTAACGATCCGCAGATTAGAGAATTATCTTACTTTGATTTTTATGACGATTCCTTAATTATTTATGGCTTTCCTCCGAATCTTCCAGCCAATAAGGAAGGTTTTAAACAGTTCATTTATCTCTTGTGGAAAGCATTTCCTGATATAAGAATTATATTCGAGGATATCATTATTGAAGGAAATAAGGTTGCAGGTAGATATTATCTAACTGGCACACACAAGGGTGAATTTGTAGATCTAAAGCCAACCGATAAACAATTCAAGGTCAATGGGATGACGGTATTTTCTTTTCGTGATGCAAAAGTCATCGAGCGTTGGAATCTGGTGGATATGATATCATTGAGGGAACAGTTAGGTTCCCAATCTTGATCTGAGCCTGTTGAGGCGGTAGAACAAATTCAATTTGGAATAGTTTACGTTACTATGTAGGAGATTGGAGTATGAAGGCATTATTTGAGTTGGATACTCCATCTATCCAAAATCTTTCAAGTCCAACTATTTCATCTTCCATACTTTAATCCTTTACTATAGTATTGTATTAGAACTGCGGCTCTTGTCGTGCCAACTGAAGTACCTGCTGCGATAATCTCAAATAATGATATTCCACTACTATCCCTAGGTCATTTTCTTTATTTCGTTGATTCAGTTTATTGTACGGTCCAATTTAAGGCTCTAACTTCATAAGCCAGAAAATTCGTTGTAATTGAAAAACAGACTTCTCATATAATCGATAAATACGGATCTGTTTTTTAGATTTATAGCCCAACCTACGCATGCTGCTGCTGATGTACTACCAACCGTTGCTGCGGCCGCAACGTTAGGAGGAGGAGCCGCCGTCGCAGCCGCCATATACAAGACAGGATATCCTACAGAAACCTAGTAAATGATAGGAGATATTCCCCAGAGGACGTACTGCAAGAACCAGAAGAACTAACGAACGAAGAACCAGAGGAAGAGGACAATGATTCAGAACATTCAGAGGAAGATGATTAGGGGAGTAAGTGATGTAAAATCATTGCAGAAGCCTTAAGAATACCTGGTGCTACCATAATACCACTTCATTCATATCTGTCTGCATGAGTGAGATTTCACAAAAAAAGCCTCATAGAGCTGCGTGGCTCTATTATCTTGCTTGCTGAATACTCCCTCTTCTGTTTCAGTGTCTACAAAGCACGATGGCAGTCAGATTATATGAGCCATCAGGAGCTCTAAATAATTCTACAAGTCAGCCAAAAGTTTCCGCCAGAATTTAGATGCCAAGAACTATTTGAATGAATGGCAAAATCATGTGTCCTACGCGTTGTATCCTAGAAGCAATTATAGGGGCGATTTACAAGATAGTATACTACTGCACACCACACAGCAGTCATTATCATTAAAACTGTTACGAGCTTAGTAATTTGGCTTGCAGAATCATACTGTGCAAACAAATATTGATGAGCCTGTATTGGTTATGAATGCATCAATCTTCAAGTATTAGTGTTCAGAATAATCATAAAATGAAAATCATCTTTAGTGATCCTACATTTTCTTTACAACTGCTTAGGGCAATTGGTGAAACTTACTATAGAGGAGCAGATATAGGCGAGTGTTTATCTACCGCATATCGTATCAAAGAGGGAGATTTTGAAAGCTGGCATACAGAATGGTTAAAAACAGCAAAAAGAATCCATCGTTATGCTGATGAATGTCTTGAAAAAGGTCATACTATAAGCGCAAGAGATGCGTATCTCAGAGCTTCTAATTACTATCGTGTCTCTGAATTTATGTTAATTGATCCACAGGACCCTCGAATTCAAACTACTTGGGGAAATAGCAAAGAATGTTTTAGCAAGGCTGCAAAGCTTTTTCCATTCCTTGTAGAATCAATAGCGATACCATGCGAGCAAGGAGCTACACTGCCTGGCTATTTTTATCATAATTCAAAAGAAAGTGTACACAATGCTAATACAGGTGGGAGTATGAAAAGTAAAGAAACTGAAAAGAAATCATCTCGACCAACTATTATAGTTCATGGCGGTTTTGATTCGACATTAGAAGAATTGTATTCATCGGCGGCAGCTCCAGCACTGGAGAGGGGATATAATTGCCTGACGTTTGAAGGTCCCGGTCAAGGGAGTGTAGTTCGTAAACAAAAAATTCCATTTAGATATGACTGGGAAAAGGTTGTGACTCCTGTGATTGATTATGCTATAAATAAGAAGCAAGAATTTGGTGTTGATGTAGAACGCATTGCATTAATGGGTATGAGTATGGGTGGATATCTGGCTGCTAGAGCTGCAGCTTTTGATCATCGCATATCTGCATGTATACTTTATAATGGAGTGTATGATGGATATGACGCCATTACATCAGCATTTCCTAATTCTTTATTAAATGCACTAGACGAAGGTGATGCGAAATTTGTTAATTCGACAATAACAGCTCTGATGGAGACCGATCTAAATACTAGATTCAATGTGAAACATGGAATGTGGACGACAGGATCTAATTCACCTTATGAGCTTATTACTGGTGCAAAAAATTATACTTTAAAAGATATAATAAAAAATATTACATGCCCTACGTTGGTACTCGATGCTGAAAAGGACGACTCTTTTCCAGGACAACCAAAGAAGGTATACGATGATTTAAGGTCTCCAAAAAAATACATCTTATTTACCCAAGACGAAGGTGCAGAAGAGCATTGTCAATGCGGAGCAGCTGCCCTTTCAAATCAAAGAATATTTGACTGGGTTGATGAAGTTTTTGAATATAAACCTGCGTCTCCTAGGGAATAGTAATCCTTTTTTGCATGTATTCCAAGTTGATCCAAAGTTCTTTTCTACTTGGGATTTTGCTAAAGTGTAATGATCAGGGTGTAAGCCTATTCAGCACTAAGAGATCTTCGCCCAACGCAACTTACCAATGTGTTGTTGCTAAAATTGTTATTTCAAAGGACTCAATCATTTTCTGTACTACTGGAACTGTTATATCATAAACCGCTCATTGACCACATAATCAATGATATATACTTTATCGTCTTTAATAGTCCAGATTTCTGTCGCCTTCTTATTATGATCTAAATCAGAATAATCAAAGCTGATCTGATATGCTGGGCTTCCAGCCAAGGTCGCATTACGATTATAACTTTTTAAATCAAAACCTGGACAAGAAATTCCTATAGATCCTATACTATGATTACCAATATTTTGTAATTGATCATGCCTCATATTGTTACCCTCATTATCGCTAATAGTATCTTGTGCATCCTCAAATGTGCTGCAATTTTCAACAGTTAATCTAATGCTGTTATGTGATGCTCAAATATTGGGGTCATAATAATTATTCTGGTTGGGTTGTAAGGTGATACATTGAACATACTGTAAAAGCAAATTGTGTCAATATGACAATATTGGTACGGAACACACCTAAGTCATTTTACTTTATTAGATACATCTGTCCTAACTGGAGAATTGCAAGATTAGAGATAGTCAATTGAGTATGAAGAATTGCGAGAATAAAATAAGACATGGAAAGGATCATACACCTTCTATCGAAATAATTGAAAGATTTGTTTGTAGCTACACTTAAGAATAATCTTTGATATTATGATGGTGGATATTGTTATCAGAGAAGGGAGAAAAATCAGTACCATTCACTGCAAGTCGCATCCATAAACAAAATCTCAAGAAAAAATTGAAAAATGTTGAAACTCTCTTGGTTATTAACCCCACTTCTTCTAGCGGTTCAACGGGCAGGGACTGGGAGAGCCTTTATATCAAGATGGAAGAGGCCTTTGGCAAAAACGCTCAAGTCGTATCCACAAAAAAAGCCGATGATGGAACTCTACTTACTAGAAAATTTTTGAAGAGAGGAGTTAAAAAAGTTATTGCGATCGGGGGAGATGGAACTATAAATGAGGTTGCGAATGGATTTTTCTTGACGGAAGAAAAACAAGGCGGCAATAAAAAACCAGTGTATTTTTCTAAAAACAATGACGGCGGTCAGGAATATAAGAATGGTTTCCCTCAACCTGACATCCTGAGACCTATAAACTCAGAGGCCATATTCGGGATAATCCCTAGTGGTACAAGAAATGTGTTAGCCAAGTCTCTAGATTTGCCTCAAGGAATTGATGAATGCTGTCATAGTTACATGAAAGGTATTACGCGAAAGATTGATGTGCTAACGGCTACTGTCACTAATCCTTCAGACCGTTCAAAGGTGCCAACTCGGGCATTTCTAAATGCTGCTGAGATTGGATTTGGAGCTGAAATTATAGATAGATCAAAAAGGGTAAGGAGTAGAATTAAAAATCGTATGGTATCGACGATCACCAGCGTCATTGCCACTTTACCCACGTACGAAAGCAATAACTGTGAGATAGTATTTGATGATGGACAGGAAAAAGTCGTCACAAAAATGACCATGGGGGTAATTGCCAACGGCAAATTTTTGGGTGGTGGGTTCATGGCGGCACCAGAAGCAAGTTTTTCCGATGGGTTGTTAGATGTCGTTATTCTAAGGGATTCGGGTAGCCTTAAAATGCTCGACAAGTTAGCAAATATAAAAACAGGTGATTATACAGATGAAGTCGACGTAATCTACAAGCAAGCCATGAAGGTATCAATAAAATCAAAGGAAAGAGACATAACAGTCGCCATTGACGGAGAACCAATAGGAATTTTGCCAGCAACATTTCAAGTGAATCAATATCCCCTAAATCTCCTATCATAGGGGAGATCCTTGCATCGTTAGGCACTGTTTTTTAACCCAATAAGCATGGAAAATGACCAGTTATACTTATTTGGGCATTTATGCGGTAAGAGTAAATAATAGTTTCAATTCAAACTCGCAGATTCAATCACTCCTGGACCCCCAAATAAATAACACAAAATGCCACAATGTAATATGTAAGGCTAGCTCAAGGGTATAAGCCGATCTGTTATTCTTCATTTCATATGACTGACCTATTTTATGCAGACCATTAAGTACAGCGGGCGAGCCTTGCAGTTAAAGAATCAGTCTAGACAAATTAGGTGGTGTCTGTTCACCATGTCTTGCATGTTCATGCAAAACACATGGGTAAGTACTGGATCATCTCGCGATGAACATGTGGATGGATTGAGACCTCCTTGCTAATCTATGATACTTCGTCCGTAAATTCAGAAGAATCAATTCTGTGCTCACATGGGATTTAAGCATGTTAGCATTAATGACAATTTATGATTTCGTATTAAGAGTACTTTTATTATATCAAGTCTTAGTATTCTGAGGTTGTGGGAGACGACAACAACAACAACAACAACAACAACAACAAATACATCCAGTCTTTGGTATGTAATGCGAGAGTTGCCCGGCTAGCGACCATCGACTTTGAAGAAGTAAAGCCGCATATTGTACCTGTCGTCTTTGTATTCGACGGTAACTCTTATTATATTCCAATAGATGAAAAACCGAAAAGGGATGATGATCCTGAACAACTACGACGAGTAAGGAATATTCAAAAAAATCCGAATGTTGCGTTACTCATAGATGAGTACAAGGAAGACTGGTCAAAACTTGTCTTCATAATGATCCAAGGGAAGGGGTCTCTGATTGGAAAATCCACTGGACAGGAGGACGTAAAAAAAGTAAGGAAAACCGAAGTGGTCAGCAAACAACAACTGCATCAGCATCAACACATAAGAAACAGCAGCAGCAAGTCTCGATACATCATAAAAAATGCTCAAAACTTGTTGTTAGAAAAATATCCCCAATACCAGAAAATAGGTGTGGGCCAATTATGCATAATGATCTGTCCCGAAAGGGTATTTACATGGAAGATGAGCCACGGCAAGCCTAGGTAATTCCATTTAGTTTTATCTAGCAAACTTTGAAAGTTGCTTCGTTATTCTAATCATACTGTCTATATCTTCCCCTATAGGCGTGAAATTATATCCAAATATAATATGATTAATTCCAATCTCTTTAATTCGTTGTATGTCCATTCCTATTTCATCAATCGTTCCTGTCATTGGAAATCTTTGGGCTGCCGTACCTGAAGCCCCTGAACTCTCACTGATGATCGGATATGCTAGTACAATATGGTTGAACCTGTCAGGATTCTTGCCATACTTAATTGCAAGATCCTTCGTTATCGTCACTATATTTTCGAGTTGCTCTAACGGTCCAGCAACTATACCTAACCAACCACTCGAATCCGATTTAACAATCCTTTCGAATGTATTTGGACTGAATCCTCCTAGATAAATCGGGATATGAGGTTTCTGAACTGGCTTGGGTCCGATTATTGATGGAGGAATACTATAATACACACCTTTATGTTCAACTATATTGTCCGTCCAAATTTTCTTTATGGCTTGAATAAATTCGTCAGCCTTCCTCCCTCTGTTATTAAAAGGAATGTTAGAAGCTTGAAATTCATCCTTCGACCAACCTATCCCAAAACCAGCTATAACTCTTCCTCCTGAAAGGACATCTAACGTCGCAAGTCTCTTTGCTAGAATCACGGGTGTATGAAACAATATGTCAATCACTGAAGTACCCAATGTGATTCTCTCAGTATTTGCACTCACAAATGAGAGAGTTTCTAAGGGCTCTAGGACTCTCTGATATTGTATGGGAAGACTACCATCTGGCGTTCCAGGATACGGATTTTTGGGTTTCATAGGATAGAGTAGCCTTTCAAATACCCAGAGGGAATCAAAACCTTCCCTTTCAGCCTTTTTCGCAGTATCAACAATATTTTCTTTAGTGGCTTGCTCCCCGGCCTGAGGTAGAGTTAAACCAGTTTTCAAAATAATCGCCCTTCTAATTTTATCATTTAGCCTCTTATATTATCTATGTGCATATCGATTTGACAACATTGTTAGAGGCTTGAGTCTTCTCAGGTTGTAAGGGCAGGCCTAATTGATTTACTCAACATACAGGAATTTGGACAATTTATAAAGAAATATCTAAGTCTAATTGTCTATTCGTAGACCTTTTGACTCTACTTCAGAGGCAAACTCTCTACAACCAAGTTCATTATGTCTTTTGCTAATTTTTACAATAGCATCTTTATCATAACCTCTAGCTCCCCACTTACATCTATTACAAACCCATTCAAAGTATTCACCCCTACTTTCTATGTTTGTATTATCTTCACTCGAATTCTTCTCCTCTCTAATATTTTCTCCGCTACTATCAACCATATTCGTATCCCCACGTACAATATTCTCAGTACCTTAGTTTGAATTTATTGGTCTATCAAATAACCTACTATAATCTTATACCATTTTCGTTCGATTCACTAAATCGACCTTGACATTGAATAGGTTTACTATACTCAATTCTTTTCTCGTGTTTTGCCTTGGATCTAACAAGAATAATATTTCAATCATATGCTCCTTTTGTAGTTATTATTCTTGACTTCAAATACGAGCCATTCAACCCATTTCCGCGCATAGTCGCATCATTTTTGGGATTTTGTCGTGAAAATTATTGTCCTTAAATCCACTAATGCTTTTTGGTTTACGCTTAGTTCATATCCTCGGATGTTTATAGTACAGAATATGATGATTATCCCCAGTTTAGCTGTAGTGACAATCGTGTTACTTGCGGGAATGTCTCTCACCAGTCTGATCAAGGAAACTATAGTCCGGGCACAATACTATTCAGATAATGAAACTGGTTCAAATAGCGTAAACCCACAAGCACAGAATTTGACAACGAATACAGCTGAAGTTACAATTGTCGAAGGGGCAGCAGCACTAGGAAATAAGGCATTTTCGCCTGATTCCACAAATGTCACGTTAGGGCAAAACGTAACTTGGACCAATGGTGATTCCCAATTTCATACAGTTACGTCTGGTACAAGTCCTGATGATTCAAATGTGGCAAACGAATTCGATTCTAAGGCTTTATCACCAGGTGAAAAATTTTCACATGTCTTTAACAACGAATCACTTGCTGGAACAGATTTACCTTATTTCTGTCAGATACATCCTACGATGATAGGAACAATTACAATAGATCAAATATAATTTTGTGAGAGATGAGATAACCGGGCATACTATTCTATCATCGTAGTTCTAGTCTATTTGTACTTGCGATTATGCAGCCCAAATCCCTGATCCAAACCACTTTCGCGTACTAATTATTCAATGCATCAAAGTACATTAGAGATTCTAAGTTCAATTTCTTCAAAATATACAGAGCAATCAAGGTCACTCATCTATTCGCTAAGTGTGAGGGTTCGTTTCACTTAGACTAGGATTATGACATACTCAGTTGCCTGTTGAGTCAAGTCCTTAACCAGAGGCGTACTCACGTCTAGGGCCCTATCAAAACCATTAATCACACCTATGGAAAATGTCTTCCATCCCAGACCGACGATTGCAAGGACTATCACTACTACTAATAGGATAGTGAATAAACCCATTGTTTACTAATCATACTGTGAGCAAATAGTGGCATATATACATATAGTTACAGTCTATGCAGATGGAGGAGCAAGAACAGGGAGCACAAACCAGTTTTAGCCAGGGCAAGTTTTGAAGTTCAAGAAGAGTAGAAATCGACTCAAGACATATATCCTGTAGCCAAAGGTTGCCAGACTTGTTTTTCTCTATTCCTATATAATAAATGAAGAACATCTGTCGCTTCATCTTACATAATTCGAACTAGATTTGCAAATTATGCTGCAACGAATCTTATAGTCAACCCTATGCAACAATTTCGTAATACAGGTATAGAGAATTACAACAAATGAATTCACCAATGCAACAACAACAGGTGGAGTGGAAACCCACTGAAAATAATGAGTAAGGGAGAGACCAATCAATCAGAGATAGCAATGATACTGCAGATAGACAGATCCAATAAGCAGCAGGCAAAAGAGGATATCGCAAGATATGTAGATGAAAGTGTATGAGAAATGCTTTGTTGGATTAAGCTACATCT
>Ga0210087_1000158_pt1 | contig 10986 bp, 9 predicted proteins | sample MayberryNW_Catta_4_FD_184878 | JGI IMG/M metagenome (GOLD analysis project Ga0210087, IMG submission 184878) | Wetland microbial communities from San Francisco Bay, California, USA, that impact long-term carbon sequestration -... | ecosystem: Environmental > Aquatic > Marine > Wetlands ... | reverse complement strand
ACGAAGCCAGAAAAAGTTGTCGAAGAGCTCAAATATCATCCAGTCGTGATCATCAAAGGCCATGGCACGGTGGCGATCGGCAAAAACTTTCAAGAAGCATTTTTGTTGACCGATTTGCTCGAAGAGGCGGTGCGTTGCCAATTTTTTCAAGAGCGAGTGAACAACAGTTCCGCGATCCCATGCCCGGTAACCGAAAACGAGCAGACCACGCAAACGGGTGAGAGCTATACGCTTTTCTCCAAAGAACATATGCAGGCACTGGTTGACAGCGCCAACCATGATTCGCAATTCCGCGCGCACGGCGCAGAAACCGGCCTCACGACATCGCTGACGCTTTTGCTGGAAGAGACTAAAAATGCCTGGACCGTACAATTCGTCGATGGTGAGATTACGGCGCTTAACGACACTGACGACGGCGAGTTCACGATCAGCGGCAGGGCGGAATGGTGGATTGCGGTTTTTACCAATCGGATCGATGCATTTCTCGCGACTCAGCAGGGTAAACTTAAACTGCAACACGGCGAGCTTGCTGCGTTGTCGCGCTGGTACAAACCATTTCAGAGGGCATTTGTGATATGGCAAACGATTCCGGTTCACTAGGATTTTTTGCGGCAGAAGTGCTGGAAAAAACGGCGACACGGCAAGCGCACAAAACTGCGATCATTTCCAAAGACGAGGAACTGACTTTTGGCGTTTTAAACGAGCGTGTTAACGCACTCGCAGCGAATCTGCACCAGGAGGGTGTCCGCCAGGGTGATCGGATCGGATTATTGCTGCCCAACTCGACGGCGATACCGCTCAGTTATTTTGCCACGCAAAAAGTCGGCGCGGTGACCGTGATTCTCGACGCGCGCCTCAAGGGTAAGGAACTCGAAGGAGTTCTTAAGGACGCCGATTTAAAACTCTTGATAGTGCACAGCCATTTATTGCCCGAAGTCGAAGAAGTTTTCAAAATCATAGGGCCGACCCCCGTTTGGATTGCCAACAGCGCAGGAGAGCGCAGTTTAGAAAAACGATTTTCAAAACCGGTTAATTCAATCTCCTTGCCTAATTTAAGGGCGGATGACGACGCGTTGATTCTGTACACTTCAGGCACGACCGGCGAACCCAAAGGTGTCGTACTGAGTTACCGAAATCTTGCCCAGTATCCGCGCGTAATGACCGAAATGCGCATCACCGACTCTTCGACCATCCGGGGTTGTATTCTGCCCATGTCTCACATCGTGGGCCCGGTGGTTTGCAATGAATTGGCAGAAAAGGGCTACACGCTAGTCATCTTTGATCAGATCAATCCAGTCACCCTCCTCGAGGGAATTGAAAAATATCGCGTCAATGTTTTCGAAAGCGTGCCGATCGTGTTCCAACTGTTACTGGGCGTAAAAAATCTCGCACGCTACGACACCAGCAGTATGAAAATCGCCGCGATGATGGGAACGAGTATACCGTTACCCCTATTGGGCGCATTTCAAGCCGCACAACCGCATATCAAAATGATCCAAGGTTACGGCCTCACAGAAACTTCGCCGATGATTACTTTGGTCGAGCCGGATAAAGCGGAAGCCAAGACGGGGAGCATTGGACGCGCGGTGCCGGGCGTTGAAGTGAAGATCATCGATGAAAATGGTCGCGAACTCGGCGTCGATCAGGCGGGTGAAATCATCACGCGGGGCCCACACGTCATGAAAGGCTACTTTCGCCGGCCGGAGGCGACCGCGCAGCGTATCCGCAACGGATGGCTCCACACGGGCGACGTCGGCAAGCGTGGCGCCGACGGGTACTATTACCATTTGGGCCGGCGCGATGACATGATCATCACTGGCGGTCTCAATGTCTATCCCGCCGAAGTGGAAAACTTGATCTATACTTACGCCGGTGTGCAAGAAACGATCGTCTTTCCTATTCCTGACACGAAACGTGGGCAGGTCCTTGGCGCGGCTATCGTGCCGCGTACTGGCGCAACGCTCAATGAAAAAGAGCTGCTTGCTTTCTTGCGTGCGAACCTCGCCAATTTCAAAGTCCCGGATCGGATCGTCCTGCGTGAAGCGCTGCCGCGCACGACATCGGGGAAGACTATCCGAGACGCAGATACGCTGCTCGCGAAGTAGGGGATCGTCGGCGACGCAGGAAGCATCCGTCGGCGCATGACCGATTGATCAAAACAAAAAACTCCAACGGAATGATCCCCGTGGTGACCGTGAAGTCGCACTGAATCAAAGGTTTTCTCGAGGGAATCCGAGCACGCGGACGAGATTTCCACGGAAGCGTCCGATCTGCGAATGATGCGCGACGCTGATCGCGTGATGGTCGGCACTCATAGGGGAAATATCCGTGCAATGCTTGTTGCCGACGTGCTGGATTCAATAAACATCTAAAATACGGCTCGAAAGTCGCAAGTCATGAAAGAATGGCAATTTCCGCCTGCCTCCATCCCGCCGCTTGGCCGCAACGTTCACGTCTGGAGGATAAAGCTGGACGTTGCAGCTTTCGACCCTTCCGTTTGGCAAAACCGGCTCTCGCGCGCGGAACAAGCACGCGCTATGGAGTTCAGATTCGAAAGGGACCGAAGACGATTCATCGTCGCTCATGCCGCGCTGCGCCACATCTTGGCGCGTTATGTGAGAAACGATCCGGCGGAACTAAATTTCCTCGACGGTCCGAGAGGTAAGCCGAAGTTGGCAGGCCCATTGGCTGCAAGCAGCATAAGGTTCAATCTCTCTCATTCTCACGAACGAGCGCTGCTGGCCGTCAGTCATCGAACCGAAATCGGGGTTGATATAGAATTTGTAAGCGCGGATTTCGAGTTTCACGAAATAGCGAAACATTTTTTCACAGCTCGGGAAGTCGCGGCGTTGGATGCACTTCCGCCGGCGCTGCAGCGCCATGCGTTTTACAAATGCTGGACGAGCAAGGAGGCATTTCTAAAAGCCAAGGGTACCGGATTGTCGGGAGAATTGGATGAGGTTGAAATCAAACTTCCTGGTCAGCGGCATGTGCAGATTGGCGCAGACGTCGCCGGGTGGTCCTTAGTGGAGCTAGATTCCGAGGGCGACTACGAGGCTGCGCTGGTGATCCAAAGAAGACCTGAAGAAATTTGTTGCTATCGGTGGGAAGCGGCCGATAGCGAGCTTCCCAAAATTTGAAAAGCCGGGAAGTCGGCGGGCTAGCCCGCGTCAGTTTTAATCATGTACAGAAATAGTCTTTATTGGTTCTAATCCTTTCTGAAGGAAATGTTTATAACAGGGTCGGCTCATTGCGTCGGCGTAGCCTTCCGCACGAATGTCAACCGGAGCGCGTAGGGTGTCTGAATTCAGCCGTAATGGAGCGGTCTACTGCGGGTTTGATTTGCGGTTGACCGATGAATGGTAAGCCCCTAAACTTCCGGTTTGATGGTCTACGATTTAACAAAGTCGCGCAGTTTGCTGCGAGCAGCCGCCATTATTCCTGTGTTGGCCGTCGGCTTCGTCGTGATAAAGGCGTTTACCTCTTCGAGCCAAAACTTTGGTTCGAGTATCAAAGCCGGCGCTTTAGGGAGCTCGGATCCAATACGCGCGATGAGAGATGCGCTTGCAAATGAGCGTAAGCTGCTGGCCAACTTGGAGCAAGATCAGTCTCGTTTAAGGCTTGAGGTCATCAATAGGCGTAAGCTCTACCAGGAGGGCCAGATCTCAAGAGAGCAGGTTCAGCAAGCTGAACAGCAGTTTATTGCCGCGCTCAAGCGCGTGCATGAGACGCGCAATTCGGTGACGGAGGCGGATATCGCGATCACCGAGGCCGTATTAGGCGAGAAGGTCAACCGTCTGCCGCCGCTGCCCGTCAACGGCTACAATGAGACCACCGATCTGGCGCGCTTTAACGGCGGCTTCAAATGGTCGATCAGAGAGGCGCCGCGCATCGAGAGCTATTTTTCTCAAGCGTTTGGCCGACGACTGCCGGTCACTGCTCTGGGTCAGTCTGATACTCATAACCGCTTACATTTCGATCATCGCGATTCCATGGACGTAGCGGTTCATCCCGATAGCATCGAGGGAAAAGCACTCATCGCCCATTTACGCAAAAGTGGCATCCCGTTCATTGCTTTTCGCGGCGCCGTACCTGGCAGCTCCACCGGCCCGCACATTCACATCGGCAAGCCGTCAGGCCGACTCTAGTACTAAAATATTCTCAATACGCAGCCGCGTGATGACATTCCAAGGGATTCCGGAAATCAGCGCATTTGGACTGACATTGCGAAGTGAAACATTTTCATACACAACCCAACCGCCTCGGCACAACGTCGCGCACGTATATACAATTGCCATCATTTCCGGGCCCGTTGCATGCAGCTTTCGGAAAACACGCCGTCCAATCTCTATCTTTGAGCTATCGGTTGGTGCGGTTGCTGTTCCGACCGATCCACGCCAGATCGAGGTCACGATATTATCTCGGGGCGACATTTGTGACGACCGTAAGAGCAATGTCGCCCTTCGGTCGACAAACCACCGGCGCTTGACCTAGGCTAGCTAAGTTTTTAAACTCTGGGCCTCTTTGGAATCGTACGATGCGCTTTTTAAAATTAACGAGTTTGGCGACAGTGAGTGCGCTAACGTTAACCGGTGAAATTGCTCGTGGCCAGGAACCCAAAGACAATGATCAGTTACGGTCAGGGTTGAGCCGGCGCGTCAGTCCGCCCGAATCCGAGCTATCCCGATCCCGCACTGATGTTATTCAAAAAATGAAAGATACGCGCGTCGGGGCCGAAAAGCTTTTAACTCTCCACGAAGCCGAGCGCCAGCGTACCGCGCAAGAGTATGAACGTCGCCGGGAGCTATATCACCAAGGTCTAATTGCGCGCAACGACGTGCTCCAAGCTGAGAACGCTCTGGCCGAGGCGGTGCTCCGGGTGAACGAAGATAAGCACTGGTTGGCGGAAACGGATATGGTGATTACCGAAGTGACCATGCGGAATGAGATGCTGCGCCTGCCGGGATTGGCGCTCGGCGCCTATAGCGAAACCAGTACAGTTTTGCGCTTTAACGGCAGCGCGCTGTGGAAGCTTGGAGATGCTGCAAAAATCGAGAAATTTTTTGTAGAAACTTTTGGTCGCGCCCTGCCGATCAGCGCGCTTGGACAAACGGCAACCCATGATCAGTTGCGTTTTGACCATCGCGACGCCATGGATGTCGCGCTTCACCCCGACAGCCGAGAGGGCCGATTGTTGCTCAACTTTCTACGCCATGCGGGGATTCCTTTTGTGGCTTTCAGAAACGCGGTGCCTGGTTCGGCAACCGGCGCGCACATTCATATCGGCAATCCTTCAGCGCGCTTGGTTAACAATCCGCAGGGACTGCGACCATGAGTTGTTCCCGTTTTCACGAGTTTGAAAGATCATAAGAGAATGGTGCAAGCTGCAATTCCGGTGCCTGCCTCCACAGTAGTACTTATCCGCCCCGATGAAAACGGCAATTTCGAAGTTTATCTAAACCGCAGACCTGACCAGATGGAAACCTATGGCGGCGTTTACGTTTTTCCTGGCGGCAGGGTCGAGCCGAGCGACTACTCGAATGAGATGGTCGGTTTAACTCGCGGTGTAACGCCGGCCGAGGCGCAAAAAAAACTTGGCGCCCAGTTAGAGCCCGATATGTGCTTGGCGCATTGGGTGGCCGCAGCGCGTGAAGTTTTTGAGGAGGCAGGCATCCATTTTTTTGTTTCAATGAGCGGCCGACCCGCGGGTACACTGCCGGATAAGCTTTCCCAACGATTGGCTGGCAAGCGGCCGGCGCTGCAACGAGGCGAGATTAGTTTGGCGCATCTTCTACTTTCTGAGCGCCTTTATTGCGATGTGGCGCAGCTAAGTTATTTTTTTCATCGGGTCACCCCTGAGCATTATGCCGTTAGGTTCGATACCCGCTTTTACCTCGCGGCACTGCCAGCAAATCAAAAACCCCTCCATGCCTCGGAAGAGGTAGCGCAAAGCCTATGGGTTTTTCCCCAGGCAGCCCTCGAACGGGCCAAAGCAGGGGAATTTCGAATGATGCCGCCAACTTTGGCCGTTTTACGCACACTGAGTAGCTACCATTCGTGGAGCGAACTACGTGATTCCTTCGAGCTATACTAACTTCCCGGCCCGAGAAGCCCGGCGTAGATTTCCTCCCGGTGCTGGCATCTTCCTTGCTTCACCCTACAACAACTCGAAGCCGTTAATTGCTCGTGAATTAGCGATATGATATCTTTTTTCAATCGTAATGGTTAACTGGCCTCTCCGCGCATTTCAGCTGCCCTTTCTTGCGGCGTTAAATTCGTCCAAAAACTACCATGAGTGATGTACCATCCCGCACCGGGCTCGTCGCGTACTTTTCCATGGACGTGGCCGTGGACTCCGAAATGCCAACGTACAGCGGTGGCTTGGGTGTTTTAGCCGGAGACACGCTGCGTTCCGCAGCCGATATGGAACTTCCGATGATTGCGGTCTCATTGATCCATCGAAAAGGCTACTTTGAGCAGCGCTTGGATTCGTATGGTAACCAATTAGAAAGTCCATCCGAATGGTCTCCAGAATCGCGACTTAAACGACTTTCGGCAAAAGTGTCTATTTCTATTGAAGGCCGTAATGTTCAGGTAGCCGCCTGGCAATACCTGTTTTCTGGAATTTCGGGCCATACAGTTTCATTGTTTTTTCTAGACACCGATCTGGAGGATAATAGCCCGGCCGATCGCGGCCTCACCGATTTTCTTTATGGCGGCGATCAGCGGTATCGCCTGTGCCAGGAAGTCATTCTTGGATTGGGCGGCGTCGCGATGCTGCGCGCGCTCGGCTACTCGGACATTAAAATGTTCCACATGAACGAGGGCCACTCCGCTCTAGCTACGCTCGCTCTTCTCGAAGAACTCGCCCGGGAACGGTCCGAGAAACCACTTTCGGAAACAAACATCGAAGCTGTGCGCCAACGCTGTGTTTTTACGACCCATACGCCAGTACCTGCCGGCCACGACCGGTTTCAGGCGGATTTGGTTTATCAAATCCTCGGCGAAGAACGCGCTCACGTCCTCGCCAAACTGGAATTGATCAACGGCACGCTCAATATGACAGAGCTAGCGCTCCGCCTCTCGGGTTTCGTTAACGCCGTCTCAATGCGCCATGCCGAAGTATCGCGCGCTATGTTCCCCGGTTATCGTATCTGCGCGATTACCAATGGCGTGCATGGGGCAATGTGGACGGCCGCATCATTTGCCGCATTATATGACCGCTATCTGACCGATTGGCGAGGGGATAATTATTATTTGCGCTATGCCGCCGGTATTCCACTTGCGGAAATACGCCACGCGCATAATCAAGCAAAGCAAGAGCTACTCCGCCAGGTTCGTTGGCTTACGGGTAGTCAACTCGACGACAAAGTTTTTACGATCGGCTTTGCGCGCAGGGCCACAGCGTACAAACGAGGCGACTTGCTGTTTACGAATATCGAGCGGCTCAAACAAGTAGCTCGCCAAGGCGGCCCAGTGCAACTTATTTACGCCGGCAAAGCGCATCCGCGAGATGAAGGCGGCAAGGAAGTAATCCGGCGGATTTTTGAAGCGGCTGCGGCTCTGGCCAAGGACGTTCGTGTTGTGTACCTGGAAAATTATGACTTGACATTGGGCAAACTGCTTTGCTCGGGCGTCGATGTTTGGCTGAACACGCCATTGCGGCCCCAGGAAGCTTCGGGGACTAGCGGCATGAAGGCAGCACTCAACGGAGTGCCCAGTTTGAGCGTTCTCGATGGCTGGTGGATTGAAGGGCATATTGAAGGAGTCACAGGGTGGTCGATAGGCGAGAGCGGCGAAACGGAAAACGATTCAAATGCGGAAGCAGCTTCGTTGTATGAAAAACTCGAGCGCACTATCTTGCCGCTGTACTATCATGAGCCTGAGAAATTTGCCCAGGTCATGCGGTCCGCGATTGCGCTAAACGGCTCATTTTTTAACACCCAACGTATGATTTCGCAGTACGCGAGAAACGCTTACCGGCGCGCGGGGGACCGGCCGAGCCGGGCGGTCGATTAGTCCCGAGTTATGGTTCCCTGATTCGCGGTTGGGCAGGTTGACCCGAACAGTCATCAATAAATTCTTTTAGCTGCTGAAAATAGCGTTTGCCGCCAACGATATACGTGTCGTTGTGAGCGGCGCCGGGAATGGTAAAAAATTTCTTGGGTTCCGGCGCTGCCTCAAAGACCCGTTTTCCGTGCTCATAAGGAACCACGTCATCGCGGTCGCCCTGAAGCACTAGAAGAGGAACTGTGATTTTTTCAATTTTTTCCCGAGTATTGAATCGCGTCCGCAGCAGAGGTCGGATCGGCAAAAACGGGAACACGACTCTCGCCATCTCGGCAACCGAGATAAACGGACTTTCCAGAATTAATCCGTCACTCTCAAAGCGGGTTGCAATCTCGGTGGCTACGGCTGCCCCCAATGAGCGACCAAACAAAATCGTTTTTCTCGCACCCGCATTCCTGGTTTTGTTTTTTACCAGATCTAGTGCCGCTTCCCCGTCGAGGTAAACCCCTTCTTCGGACGGACGCCCTTCGCTGCGGCCGTAGCCTCGATAATCGAAAATAAAAATATTCACGTTAACATAATTATGCAGTAACTTGATATTCTCAAGTCGATCGCCCATGTTCCCGGCATTGCCGTGAAACCAAACCAGGGTGGAAGTGGACGCAGGGAAAGGAATGAACCAACCGTTTAGCCGTACCCCGTCGCGAGCGGTGAAATAAATGTCTTCGAATTCAAGGCCGAGCGCGTGGGGGGTTCTCTCTAGAAATGTGTTTGGCTGAAAAATTATCCGATTTTCTATACCGCAGGCGGCCGCAAAGTTTGCAAGAATCAGAAAAATAAACAGGTTCAGACGTGAGGGTAAACCTAGCGCGTGCGGGCTAACATTCGCCCGACCGCTCTCTTCTACCCCGCTGACTCGCACTCTGGCCGGTGGCATCCTACGATTGCCTTCGTCTCCTCATTGTTCAGCCTCCTGGACAGCTGTGCAAAAGCTAAGACAAAATCTTTTCACGCCGCCTTAAGTTTGGTATCATTTTATCTGTAAGATGGAAAATAGCCTATCGGATACCCGGTTGCAGAAGTTTTTTCTGAAAATCGTGCGCCAAAGCTTTTGGCAGCTCGGAATTTATGACGCCACGGTGGCGAGCTATGTAGCCGATGTTCTCACAGATTTTGCTCGGTCCGACAATCTCTACAAGGTCCGTGGCCGCGCGGGGCGCAAGGCCGACAGCATCGTAGAAATGCTGGCGCGTCAACCGGGAGCAGCCGACGACCAAGGCGGAGTTCTCAGGGAGCGATCGCTGAGGAAGTATACGGGTGACTATGCGTTGTTTATGAGTGGCATGTTTCGCAAACACGTTGAAGGGCTCGGCTCCCTTGAGTATTACATTCAGGAAGGAAGCCGCTCGTACTGGACCGTTTCCGAGCTCGACCTTTCGCTCTACCGCACCGGCTATTTCCTCTACCAGGAGCTTTCCAAGAAATTCGAATACTATTCTGGCGCGCTTGATTATACCCGTAAAGCCTACTTTGCGCCGGCTCCAGGGGAAGATCCGTTTGCCGGTTTTGTCCGGCAGATCGAAGGTTGGATGAAGGTCAATATCACGGAAAATTGAGTGTCGGCCGTTTTGAAAACCGGTCGCGCCGGCCTATTCATTCCAACGCTCCGGACGTGAAAAAGCTACGCCTTTTACTCTTTGCCACGCTGGTTTGCACCACGGTCCCAGCCGGTATCCTGGTCTACCATGTTCATTTTTCGGTGCCGATCGACGGCGTCCATCCGGCGCAGATCCGCGTCGATCAAGGTGATTCATTGGCAGCCGTGGTGCGCAAGCTGCGCGATCAAAAACTAATTTCCAACGGCTTTTTGTTCTCGATTTGGGCCCGGTTAAGCGGGGCGGAAAAAAAAATCCATCAAGGGCTTTATCAGTTCGAGTCCAGCGCGCCACCTCGGGAGATTTTGGACCGGCTCGTTAGCGGGCGAGGAACCTTCCAAACCGTTACCATTCCGGAAGGTCTGACGGTAAAGGAAATTGCAACGCTGCTCGACAAAATGCAGATTGCCGACAAGGAAAATTTTCTCGCGGAAGCTGCCAATCCATCGTTACTGACAACGCTTGGGTTGCATGAGAAAGGGCTTGAGGGCTACTTGTTTCCGAGCACCTATCACTTCACGCCGTCCACGCCGGAGAAGGAGATTATTTTGACCCTGGCGGAGCAGTTTCGAAAAATTTCCCTTCCATTATTGAATCACCTGGACGGCGCGAATTCCTTGACCCCGCACCAAGTACTTACACTCGCCTCGATCATCGAAAAGGAAACCGGGATCGACGCCGAGCGGCCGTTAATTTCAGCGGTGTTTCACAATCGATTGAAGCGTCAAATGCCTTTGCAAAGCGATCCCACCGTGATTTACGGCATGAAGGATTTCACCGGCAATTTGACCCGAAAACACTTAAATGATCCGACTCCCTATAATACCTATCGGATCGCGGCGCTGCCGCCGGGACCGATCTGCAATCCGAGCCTTGCATCGATCCGGGCGGCACTTCAACCTGCGCCAGTTTCTTACCTTTACTTTGTGTCCAAGAATGACGGCACGCACTTATTCTCCGAAACGATCGAGGAACATAATCGAGCGGTAAAAGCCTTTCAGCCCGTGCGCGAGCTGTCGTCACGCCGTAGCAAGTCGCCGGCACGGCACTAGTGTTCCGCGAGCTTCAGCCGCCAACGGCAACATGTTATAGTTGGCGCAATGCAGGAGCCATCTCCCCGCGGAGCCGATCACGAAGAACCCGAGAGCCTCGTCCGTCGTTTAGTCGCTCGCTTGGGCCACCACGCACTATGGGATTCGTTGCTGATGTTTGTTCCTCCGGCGGCGGCAATGATTTACGTTATTGCGCTCTTTTTTCGCGCGACGTGGTTGAGCCAGAACGTTGCGGTCTTGGTGGTGGTATTCATTGTTGTGCTCGGCGC
>Ga0210087_1000157_pt1 | contig 10990 bp, 9 predicted proteins | sample MayberryNW_Catta_4_FD_184878 | JGI IMG/M metagenome (GOLD analysis project Ga0210087, IMG submission 184878) | Wetland microbial communities from San Francisco Bay, California, USA, that impact long-term carbon sequestration -... | ecosystem: Environmental > Aquatic > Marine > Wetlands ... | reverse complement strand
ACCGCCCTGCCCGTCTCGAGCGGCATCGTCCACCGCTACGTCCCCGGTGAGTCCAACGAGAGCGCCGTCGAGGCGACCCGCACGCTGATCGACTCCGGCATTCACGCGCCTTCAGCGATTCTGCGCGCCTATGCTTTGCCGCCAGGTACGCCCAAGGGCCGCATCGATGTATTGCGCAGCGCTTTCAACTCGACCATGAAGGACCCGGAGTTTCTCGCGGAGATGAAAAAATCGAAGCTCGAAATCAATCCGTTGACCGGCGGAGAAATGGATACTATCGTCAAGAAGCTGTTTCAGATGGACCCCAAGCGCGTCGCAAAAATCCGCGATGTGCTGGTGCCGAAGAATTAGAGTCCACAGAGCGACCATGCACCAACAAATTTTGATTGACGACCTCCGTAAGATGGCCGAGCGGGCCGGCCTGAACCTAAGCGAAGACGAGTTGCGACGGCTGCTCCCCGGTGTCAATCGATCGAAGAAACAAGCGGCGGAACTGCGCGAGCTTCTTGCATCCACCGATGAACCTGCATCGATCTTCGATCTGACGGGTGAACGCAAAGCTAAGTAGGTCATGGAAGCTAACGAGATTGCTTATCTAAGCATCACCGGAGCCGCAGCAGCGCTGCGCCGCAACGAACTTTCACCTGTCGATCTCATCGATGCTTTGCTCAAGCGTATCGAAGCTGTCGATGACAAACTCCATTGCTTCATCACAATGACGGCGGATCTCGCGTGCAAACAAGCGCAACAAGCAGAGAGGGAATTGCGTTCGGGATCCGATCGCGGCCCGCTTCACGGCGTCCCCATCGCGCTCAAAGATCTTTACATGACCAAGGGAATTCGCACCACCTGCCATTCCGCGGTGCTGCAGAACTGGGTTCCGGATGTCAACGCGACGACTGTGACAAAGCTGCAAGAAGCGGGGGCGATTTTACTCGGCAAGCTCGGCATGCATGAGTTCGCCTTTGGCGGGCCATCGGTCGACGCGCCATTTCCTGCCGTAAGAAATCCTTGGAACACCGCACATATCCCGGGCGGATCGAGCAGCGGCTCGGGCGCAGCGCTCGCCGCCGGGCTCTGTTATGGCGCGCTCGGTTCCGACACAGGAGGATCGATCCGCACGCCGTCGTCTCATTGCGGCGTCGTCGGCATCAAGCCCACCTATGGCCGTGTAAGCCGCTATGGCGTGGTTCCGCTAAGCTGGTCGCTCGATCACGCGGGTCCCATGGCGCGGAGCGTCGAAGACTGTGCAATTATGCTGGCGGTCATCTCGGGCTACGACGCGAAAGATCCGGCGTCGGCGAATATCGCTGTGCCGGATTTCCGATCCGGCCTCGAGGATGGAATCAAGGGACTACGCGTCGGAGTGCCGCGCGCCGGTTGGTTCGATGAAAACTTGGGAGTCGATCGGGAAACCGAAACAGCCTTCAATCAAGCGCTCGAAATTCTGAAAAACCTCGGCGCGACGATCATTGACATCGGCGGCAAACCGTTCTCTTTGGCCCGCAAAGCCAACCAGACAATCTTGATCTGCGAAGCGTACGCCTATCACGAGAAAACCTATCAGGAGACGCCGATGAAGTTCGGCTCGTCAGTCAGGAGACGCATGCTCGAAGGCGCGTTGCTGAGCGCGGCGGACTACATTAGTGCGCAACGCGCTCGCGCCATCTTGAGCGACCAAATTCACGCCAACTTTGCCCGTGTCGATGTTTTTGCCGTCCCCGGCGCGGCGCGGCCGCCCGAAGCTTTCGCCACCATGGATCCCAACGAGCAAAATCTACGGCCCAATTTTACCAATCCGTTCAATCTTTCCGGTCTTCCCGCGGTGTGCGTGCCCTGCGGCTTCACTTCCGCGAAGCTGCCGGCCGGATTGCAAATCATTGCGCCACCATTTCAAGAATCAATCGCGTTCCGGGTTGCCTATGCTTACGAACAGGCAACGGATTGGCACAAGCACAAACCGCTACTCTAACTCTGGCTGCTCGGCCTCATTCGGGATCGTTGAGCGGTCTGGATAGCGGACTTGACGGCAGCATGATCTCCGCGATATAGACGTGCGAAAACTTCATAGGAAGTCACCCATGCAGCGTTTCATTTTAATGGCGGGAACCATACTCGCCTCTTCTCTTGGATTTGCGCTCGCCGGATTTATACTGAACGACGCTATCAGGAATTCACGCCGACGTCCTGGTCCAAAGGAGAAGCCGCAGCTTCGCGCCGCTCAAACCCTTCAATACTCAGTTCTGAGCGATCCTATTTGCCGCGGTTATGACACCCCCGAACTTCATCGGGAAGACAGCTTGGCGAGAACGAAAAAGCCTCGCAATGATCGCGACTATCCGTAACAGTCCTGCCGTTCTCCGAACCGGGGATGCGTCTTCATTTTCCGAACACGCGAAAATACATTTCCGTCAAACTTGGCTCCATGGTCTTCGCCGCGGTTAGTTCGCGTTGCATCGACGGGTCAAGCCTGTGCCGCGCCTGCTCTGCAAACCGGAGAATTTCTTTCTCATCGACCTTCGTTAAGCGCCCGTCTTCAACCACAACCTCGCCGTTGACAATCACCCGATCGACGTCGCTGCCGTTTTCGCAAAAGACCAATTGCGCGATTGCATCATTGAGCGGTGTGAACGCAGTTGTATCGCGGCGCAATAACACGATGTCGGCGAGCTTTCCGGGCGCGAGCACCCCGGCATCGAGCCCGAAAGCGCGGGCGCCGCTGCGCGTGGCCATGTTGAGCACTTGCGCCGGAGTCACCCATTGGTTGAAATCCGTGCCCGCTTGGTTGTGAACCAACGCCGCCAAACGCATAGCATCGAACATGTTTTGCCCGTCATTGGAAGCCGCTCCATCCGTCCCGAGGGCAACATTCACCCCAGCGGCGAGAAACTTTGGCAGCGGCGCCAGACCGCTGCCGATGCGCAGATTGCTCGCCGGATTGTGCACTGGAGTCGCGCCGCGACGGGTCAACAATTCAAGGTCATCGTCTTCGATCCAGATCGAATGCGCCAAGGAAAGATTCGCGTCCAACACGCCGATGGCGTCCAAATGTTTGAGCAAAGATGTCCCGTAAATCTGCTGTCCCATTATGGCCTGCGCTTTGGTCTCGGCGAGATGGATATGCATCGGCAATTTTCTTTTGCGCGCCATTGCGGCTGCTTTCGTCAATAACTCGTCGCTGCAGCGCTGCACGGCGGAGGGTCCTGGACAAGCCGTCGTCAGCTTCTCAGGCGCGTGAAAAGCATCGATAAAGGCTTCGCACTCATCCAGCCAAGCCTGCGTGGATTTGGACTCGCTAGCGCTCATGCGCTTGATCTCATCGTTCAAACTAGCGTCGGTGTTGCCCAGTGGAATTGTGTCTTCATAGTTTTTGTCGGTAATTGTCAGTGCCGCGACGTGCCGCAGTCCGAGATCTCGCATCGCTCCAATGGCTGCGCCGGCTCCCATGAATCGACAAGCCTGGTTTCCGGCGAAATGATCCAGGACCGTGGTCGCGCCGCTCTTGAGCATCTCCATGCCGCCGAGTAAAGCACTGGCGTAAAAGTCTTCATCGCGCATATCACGCAGCGATGCCCGATAATAGGCGCGCCAAATCTCCAGGGGCTTGCTCGGCATCATGCCGCGCACGAGATTCGCCGGGGAGTGGCAATGCGCGTTGACCATGCCCGGCATGGCGATCAAGCGGTCGGCTTCGATCGTTTTGTCGAAAGGCCCCGGCGGTGTCCATTCCACAGGACCGACGAACGTCATCCGGTTATTGTCGATCACGATCGCGCCCTTCTCGATGACATCACATTGTTCGTTCATCGTAACGATCAACGGGTTTCGAATCAGCGTTTTCATAGCGGCCTCAAGCCCAGCGGGAGAAATACGATGGCGAGCTTTCAGAGAGGAGCCGGTGCCTGACCGGCGGCTTGAACGATTTGGACGTTAAACTGCTTGAACCAGCGCTCTGCGGCGCAAGTCTCGTGAAGCGCTCTCACACAAATCCCATTTTGCGGCCCCAGTTTTCGGGATCTTTTAGGAATTCGATAATATGCCGGCTCGATTCTTCGCTGAAATAACTCTTGCTCAAACCGGTATCCAAAACGTCATCCCAGTTGGCGAGTACGTGTAACTCGATGTCGTTCTTGGCCAAATTAATTTTTCCTTCGTGCTGATTTAACCGATCCGATGCATAGTCAAAGACGCACAGGCAGTGAGTCATTTTCGCACCGGCCCCGCGGATGCCAATATTGAAGCGCAGCTTGCTTAAGCCGTCGGTAATCAAATCTTCCACCAACAAAACTCGCTTCCCCGCTTCGAGAATACCCTCGATCTGCTTGGTGCCACCGTAGCCCTTGGGCTGCTTGCGGATGTAGATCATAGGCTTTTTGATCAAGTGCGCGACAAAGGAGGCGTAGGGAATGCCCGCCGTTTCACCACCCGCGACCACATCGATCTTATTAAGGCCGATATCCGTCTCGGTTTTTCTAGCCAATGCCGTGACGATGTAGTCACGCTCGGCCGGGAACGACAACAATTTGCGGCAGTCTATATAAACCGGCGAGATCCGGCCCGAGACGAAGACAAACGGCCTATCGCTGTAGACTTGAATTGATTCTGTCGACAGCAGCATTTCGGCGACCTTGTGAGAAACTTCACTCATAAAAGGACCTTTCAAGAATGCTGGATAGCTGGGTCATAACATAGCGAAGTGCGCTTTCCAATAAATGTTCCGTTGTAACCCCGGAGATTTTCAGCGCCGGCGTAAGCTGCTAAGATGGCCACCGAATGAAGCGCAACGAGCGATCCGCGTCACCGACCACCGCCTTGGTTAACAACCGCCGCCTAATGCGAGATTTGAATGCCATTGGGCGCATCGGAATCGGCAATCGTGGCGCCGTCACGCGGCTGGTATTTTCGATTAAAGAACTCCGCAGCCGCCAAGTTCTGATCCATCTCATGCGCCAGGCCGGATTGACCGTCCGCATTGACGTCATCGGCAACATCTTCGGTCGCTTCGAAGGCAGCGATCCGCGAGCACCAGCGGTCCTGGCAGGATCGCATCTCGACACGGTCATCCACGGCGGCAAATATGATGGGCCGGTCGGCGTCATCGGCGCCCTCGAAGCGGTTCGCACAATTAGCGAAAACAAAATCCGCGTGCGCTCGCCGCTTGAAGTCGTTTGCTTTGTCGGCGAAGAGTCGAGTCGTTTTGGTTTCTCCACTCTCGGCAGCAGCCTCGCTGCCGGCGAAGTGCACGCCGACGATCTGACCCATGCCGTCGATCCGCAAGGGACCAAACTTGAAAATGTGCTCGCCAGCCTCGGCATAACGCGCCGCAACCTGAAATCAATGAGGCGCGATCCGAAAACCCTCAAGGCGTACCTGGAGCTGCATATCGAGCAGGGTCCGATTCTCGAGGCAAAAGGCAAGAGGATCGGGCTCGTGACTTCGATCGCCGCGCCAAGCCGTTTCCGAATCATTTTGACGGGTCGCGCCGATCATTCGGGCACAACGCCGATGAACATGCGCAAAGACGCCCTCGTCGCCTCGGCCCAATTGATCGAATACATCGAAAAAGTCTGCCGGCAATATGCCTCGATGGAAAAGGGCCGGGTCGTCGGCACCGTAGGCGCCATCAAGGTCGAACCGGGCGTGATCAATGCGGTGCCCGGACGAGCCGAGCTCGCCGTAGACATCCGCGGCGCTTCGGCGCAGTCTAAAAACCGAGTGGCGCGCCTGGTGAAACAACAAGCGCGGGTCATCGCTAAAAAGCGCGGCATTGGGGTCGAGGTGCTGAACATCCGTGAGGAAGATCCCGTGCCGCTCGACAAACGATTGTTGCGCCTCACCCGCGAACTGTGCGACGAAAAACAAATAAATTATGAGATCATGCCATCGGGCGCAGGCCACGACGCCATGCAGATGGCCAAGATCACGCCGGCGGGAATGATCTTTGTGCCGAGCAAGCGCGGCATCAGTCATAACCCGCTCGAGTGGACCGATCCAAAGGATATCGCGCTCGGCGCTCAGCTGCTGATGGAAACGATGGTTCGCGTCGCCAATGAAGAACTCTAATACGAAAAAACAACGAATTTTAAATGCCGCTCAAGTCAAAGCCATATTTGAGCGCTTCGCCCGAGAAATGGCGAAGCAGTATGACAATCTCGATCAGGTTGTCTTTATCGGCGTACGCACGCGCGGGCCGTATGTAGCGAAACGGCTCGCTGAGATCGTCAAAAAGCGCCATGGCAAAGAAATTCCCATCGGCGAAATGGACATCACGCTTTACCGCGACGATCTAAACGCGCTCTTGCCTGGCGGTACCGTCGATCACACCCGCATACCTTTCGATATCGCCAATAAGATCGTCGTCCTGTTCGATGATGTTCTATATACGGGCCGCACCGTGCGCGCAGCCGTAGACCACTTGATTGACCTCGGTCGGCCGCGCATGATTCATCTGGCGGTCATGATCGACCGCGGCGGCCGTGAACTGCCGATCGCGGCGAACTATGTCGGCAAGAAGATCAAGTTATCGGGCCGGGGCAATGTCCAGGTGAGACTCAAGGAAATCGATAAGGCTGATGAAGTTCTAGTGGAGTAAAAACGAGATTAGGACACCCGCCGATTCAAAACTCTGCGCGTATATACGGATGGACTCCAGTTCCCGGAGCGCGGTCAAAGTGAGTGGCGTGATGAATCGCGCCGCAAGTGCGGCACCCGATATAACGGTCGTTATCCATACTTCCGCTGAGAGGTAGGGAGTGGAGCTGCCGCAAACGCTTGAGTTGGGAAATCCATGCTCACGCGGGTGCCGACTCCGGGCTTGCTGGTTACAGCCAATTTGCCGCCGATCAGTTCGGCCATTCGGCGCGCGACTGTAAGACCGATACCGAGTCCGGAATACGCCCGCTGCATCGAATTGTCGCACTGATGAAAGGGCTCGAAGATTGAATCGATTTTGTTTTGCTCAATGCCAATGCCGGTATCCGCAATTTCGATCTCGACACCGTCACGGTACGCCGAAGGATGCACCTTAACCGTGATCTCTCCCTCGGCTGTAAACTTGACTGCGTTGTTAAACACATTCTGGAAAACGCGTTCGACTTTGACGCGGTCGCTCACGAGTGAAACATCTCCCTCAGGAAGCTGAACGTTTAATTGCAACCCCTTTTGTCGAATTGCATTGTCATAACGTTTCAGAGTCTCGGTGATGACCTCGCGCACATCGAATCGGTCGACCGTTGCGTTCGCGTCTCCGGAGTTAAGGGAAGTCATCCAGAGCACGTTGTCGATCAACTCCAGCAATTCCTCGGAATTTCGGTATACCGTTTCCAGGACTTTTTGCTGTTCTTCGGTAAGTTTGCCGATTACTTGATTCAGCAAAAGATAAACGAATCCGACAACAACACTGAGCGGCGTTCTGAGCTCGTGTGAAATGTTGGATAAGAAATCGGATTTGACCTGTCTCAGTTGCGATTTGGCATTGCGCCGTTCTAGCCCGCGGCGCACCAGCGCAAGGATATGGTTGACGTCGAACGGTTTGGAAATGTAATCAAACGCGCCGAGCCGAAGCCCCTCGATGGCGGTGTCAAGAGAGCCGTATCCCGTGATAATGATCGCTTCAATATCGGGATCATGCTGCTTAACTTTTTCCAGGACATTAATACCGCTAAACCCGGGCATTTTTAGATCTAAAGTAACCAGATCGACGGGCATCTTCTTAAGCATTTCGATCGCCTGAGCGCCCCGGTCGGCGGTGTAGACGTTGTAATAGGGGTTGAGAATCATCTTGAGAGATTCCCGGGGACCCATTTCATCGTCTACAACCAAGATATGCGGTTTGGCAGCATCCATGGAGAACAGAGTTCAGCAAGGATAATGCCACCCTCAAGTCTACTGTAAGTAACGAAAATCTATGTAATTTGTGGGAAGCTGGAGGGTTCGCGAATTACCAGGCGTTACCAAAAAGCGAGTGGCGGAACAAATTTGTCCACTTATGGGGAAAGCTTTGCTTCGCCGTCAGAATCATTCGGATCGTTTATCTTGAGCTTTTCAATCCGGTACTTGAGAATCCGCCGGCTCGTGCCCAGAAGCGAGGCTGCCTTGGTCTGGTTAAAGCCGGTGCGCTGCAAAGCCTTGACGATGAGTTCTCGCTCGAACTCATCGACGGCATCGCTCAATGGACGCGAGCCATTGAGCACGTCTTCTTTGAGGGTCGCCGTCTGATCTGTAGATCGCATCCCGACCGGGAGATCGCGCAACATAACTGTCTCATGCGGGGTCAGGATTGTGAGCCTTTCGATCAGATTTTCCAGCTCGCGAATATTGCCCGGCCACGGATACGATACGAAAAAGTCGACGACTTCTGGAGAAAGCGTCTTGATCGTAATCGAGTGTTCCTGCGCCTTGAGGCGCAGAAAGTGATCGAGCAGCAAAAGAATATCCTCGCATCGCTCCCGCAGGGGAGGAAGAAACAGCGACACGACGTTGAGCCGGTAAAATAAGTCTGGGCGAAATTCCGCGTTTCTCGCCATTTGCTCGAGGTCCCGGTTGCTTGCAGCGACCACCCGAACATCGACCTTGATTTCATCCGTGCCGCCCAGCCGGGTAAAGGTCTCCTGCTCAACCGCGCGCAAAAATTTTGCCTGGGTGCCGAGATTGAGTTCGCCAATTTCATCCAGAAATAGCGTGCCCCCGTGCGCCAATTCAAATCGACCAATCTTTTTTTGCGAGGCGTTGGTGAACGCCCCTCTCTCGTAACCGAACAGCTCACTCTCGATCAGCGTGTCGGGCAAAGCCGCGCAATTGACCACAACGAAGGGCTTGGCGCGCCGGTCACTGTTATAGTGAATCGCGCGCGCGATCAGTTCTTTTCCGGTACCGCTCTCTCCGGTGATCAAAACGGTGCTTTTTTTAGCCGCCACCATGCTGACAGCTTTAAACACGTCGATAATCTGCTTCGATCGGCCAATGACGTGCTCGACGCCGTACTTACGGCCCACTTCCTCTTTCAAGCGCTCCAACTCGCGCGACAGCTGAATCTTTTCAAGCGCGTGCTCGACGCGCATGCGCAGCTCTTCGACATCGAAAGGCTTGGTCACATAATCAAAGGCGCCCGTGCCCTTGGCCACGAATGCCGTACGCGCCGTGTTCAGCCCGGTCAGCATGATGACCTGGCACTCCGGATGAACCGATTTAATTTGCTTTAAAACGGCCAATCCATCGGTGCCGGGCATCATGATATCGAGTAGGATTACGTCCGGTTTTTCGCTGCATGTCTTTTGAATGGCTTCATCGGCCGAACACGCTTCGATGACGTTGTAAGTTTTGTTGAAGACAAGTTGCAGGGACTGCCGCACCCCCGTTTCATCGTCGACGACCAATAAGAGCGGTTGGTTCATGTCAGTTTTCATTTCGGTGCTCTGCAAGCGGAAACTCCAGTGTCAAGGTTTCTTTCTCACCGGACGGATTGATTGCGAAACGGCCGCCATTTCTTTCCAGCAAGTGTTTTGCCAGTAATACCCTCAATGGAAGAGAGCGTTCGTTTGCGGAGACGCTTTGTTCATCGAAATAATGGGAAACTGACGCGACGCGCGCAGCTTCCCGTAGATAGTGAATCGCCACTGTACCATATTTCGAAAGGTCAAGTTCGATCTTGCTGCCCATTCGGGCCTCCGAGAGCGTGACCAGCAACACGTTTTTAAGAATGTATTCCAGATGCGATTCGTCTGTTTCGATTTGTTGAGCGTCGCCGTGCTCCCTCCACTCGAAGGGAGTCTGCCGTTTCGCGCTTTCGCCGTGAATTTCCGTCAATATCTCGCGGAGCTTCTCGGCGAGGGCGACTCTGCTTAAGCGAGGGCGAGCGAACTCGGCAAACTCGATCATGACTTCCAAAAGGTCGTCCATCCGCTCGATGTCATTGCCGACGATTTCCTGGAATCGCGTCCGAAAGTTTTCGTCCTGATATCGGTCGCCCAGCAGTTGCGCGAAGGTTTTGATCGTCACCATGGGATTTTTGAGTTCATGGGCGAGCTCATGGATGACCACGTTCAAATCCGCCGTATTTGCGTGGCCGTTGGTCGCCTGCGAGTGGGCCGCAGCGCCTTTGTAAACTTCAAGCCTGGGCTCCTCCGATTCGAGACGGGGGCGTGCATCGATGGGAACGTACTCGGTAAAATCTCCCGCTGCGCTCAACTGCGGAAGCGCGCCGAAATCGAAAACAAGGTCGGCGTCGTCGATGCGTGTCTTTCGATGAAGGGCCAGGGTACGAGCAATCACGGTCTCGATTTCCCTCACATTGCCAAACCAGAAATAGTTACTCAGCCGACGTTTTGCTTCCTCAGAAAGGCTCGGCTCGGTCAATTTTAGTTTTTTTCCGTAGTCGCGAGCAAGCCATTCCGCCAGGGCCGGGATATCATCTCGGCGCTCTCTCAGGGGTGACAGCTTGAGCGTGAGGGTGGCCAGTTTATAGTAAAGAGCCTCGAGAAAATCCCCCCGGTAGACTCGCTCGAGCAGATCTGCATTGGCCGTCGTTACATAACGAAGAACGGCCGATTTATCACTGACTTCTTCCAGAAATCTCAAGATCAACGACTGGGACGCAGGGAATCCCTTGTCGAGGTTCTCGATGGTCACGGTTATTGGCACAGCATTGAAATCCCCATGCAAAGAGAGCTCGAGTTTTTTTTGCGCCAGATACTCCTCGCTCACTTCCGCCGCATTGATGGAGAGCCGCAAACTGGAAACTTGATCGGGTCCGCTTAGCGCTGAAGCAACTCGATCCTGGCCGCATCCCGTCTCCCCGGTAATCAGAAGTGGCAACGGAGCGGCGGCGAATCTCCGCGCCAACGTCGCGGCGGTTCGGCTAAGAAAAGGGAATTCCAAATAGGGCGAAAAATCCTGTGCCTCATGCTCGCGCTTAACATAACCGGTTGCCGGGAAGCCGGCTCGACGCGCCAGCAATTGCCCGACTTTTTCGTGCAGTTCGTAAGGATTGAAC
>Ga0210087_1000156_pt1 | contig 11030 bp, 10 predicted proteins | sample MayberryNW_Catta_4_FD_184878 | JGI IMG/M metagenome (GOLD analysis project Ga0210087, IMG submission 184878) | Wetland microbial communities from San Francisco Bay, California, USA, that impact long-term carbon sequestration -... | ecosystem: Environmental > Aquatic > Marine > Wetlands ... | reverse complement strand
AAGGTCGCCCCGTCAGTTCCCTTGAGCTTGGCTGCCACGTAGCGGACATCGCATTTCCCGCCGGGGCCGAAGACCTTGACGAGCACTGCATCGGACTTGTTGCTCGCGACCAGTTTGCTGATGTCCCCCGTTCCGCCAACAGTGCCGGTATCCGCGGTTGCCGAACTTGTGACGCTCAAGCTGATGGCAACTACTGCCAGCACAACCGAAAGGACTCTTCTCATAGCGCCGCCCACCCCTCGTGCCACGGGGCAGACCTTGCCTCGTGGGGTGAGCAGCAGATCATCGCTGCAAAGGCCGCACCATCAGCCGAAGGGTTGATTGGACAGCCTGTAACTGAGCAACCACGGCCGCGGCGCCTCATGAGCGCCCGTGGTTCGCCGGAACCCGGGTCGCACGCCGAGGGTGCAAGAGAGTGATCTACACGGCCGCGCGCCCACCGTCGCCACCACGCTCAGGTCTAACCCTTCGGCTCGCACAACTGCTCGCGAGGTCGACGCCCGGCGGAACGTCCTCTGTCCCTCGCGGCCGGGTGCTGGATGGGGTCGACGACGGGCAAGCGGCGACGCCCCGGCCTGGATCGCCCGATCGTCCCATTCGAGGCCGTGGACGCGGCACCACGACCGCTGCGCCTCACCGAAGGCCGCGACGTCCCACGTGATCGGTTCGTCCGGGATCCACGGCGGGAACTGCAGAAGCTCGTCCGGCATGTCGGCCAGCGCCCCCTACGCTCGGCGGGCCCGGGTGTCGCCAGCAATGGCGTTGGCAAGCAGGCCGCGGCAACACCGTTTGTGCACGTGCCACCTACCTGCGGTTCTCGGGTGGGCGCAGACGGACTCGAACCGCCGACCCCCTGCTTGTAAGGCAGGTGCTCTAGCCAGCTGAGCTATGCGCCCGGATGTCAGAAGCCTAGAGGGCGGCGATCGCCCGCTTGTAGTCCTCGACGTCGCGGGCGTCCGGGATGCCGTTGACCACGGTCCAGCGCACGACGCCGTCGCGGTCGACGAGGAACGTGCCGCGCAGGGCGATGCCGATGTCCTCGTGCAGGACGCCGTACGCCCGGGCGACCTCTCCGTGCGGCCAGAAGTCCGACAGCATCGGGAAGGTGAAGCCCTCCCGGTCGGCGAAGGCCCGCAGGGCGTACATCGAGTCGGTCGACACGGCGACCAGCTCGACGCCGTCGGCCACGAGGGCGTCCAGCTCGGCCTGCATCGCATGCAGCTCGCCGCCGCAGACTCCCGTGAACGCCCACGGGTAGAAGACCACCAGCGCCGCCTTGCGTCCCCGCAGGTCCGCGAGCCGCACCGTCCGGCCGTGCTGGTCCTTCAGGGCGAAGTCGGGCGCCTCGTCCCCCACCACGATGGGCATGCGGGCGATCCTCCTGCTCGGGTCACTGGGTCGGGTCGCTGGCAGGATGGCAGTGTGTCAGCCTCCGCCGCGCAGCCCGTCGAGCCCTCGTCGGGCGAGTGCGGCATCGCGTCCTGGGAGCCCGGCGACCTGGCGGCACTGCTCCTGCCGGCGTGGGACGAGTTCGCCGAGATCGCCGGCGCGGTCGACCTGGACGCCCCGAGCCGGGTGCGCGGCTGGACCGCCCGCGACGTGTGCGTCCACCTCGGCTCCTGGCCGGGTGCGCGGACCCTCGAGCGGATGCGGGCCGAGGCCGAGCGCGACGACCTCGACCTGGACGACCCGCGGGCCGGCACGTTCGACCAGACCTCCCACAACGAGGCGGTCCTCGACGCGCGAGCCGCGGCGCCGCGGGCCGAGGTGGTCGCGGCGCTGCGGGAGTCCCGCGAGGCGGTCGCGGCGTTCCTGTCCTCCGACGAGGTACGCCGTCTCGGGCTGCGCCGGGTCCGCTCCGTGCTCGGCCCGCTGCCGCTGGCGACCCTGGTCGCCGCCGGCGCCTACGAGCTCGCGGTCCACGCGCTCGACCTGCGGCCGGCTGGTGCTCCCGCCCCGTCGCAGGCCCTCCTCTCGGCCGGGCTCGCCGCCCTGGTCGACACGACGGGTGCGCTGGCGGCCCGCTGCGAGCTCTCGGCCAGCGCCGCCTGCCTGGCCCCCGAAGGCGGCTGGGCATTCACCTCGACGCCTTCGGCCTGGACGACGCTCGAGCTGCCGGCCGTACCCGGGCCGTGGCCGACCGTGCTGGGCGAGGCACCGGCCCTGCTCGACGCCTCCTCGGGGCGCCGGTCGGTGCCGCCGATGCTCGCCCGCCGCGAGCTGCGGGTGCACCACGTGGCGGGGCTGCTGGCCCTCGCGCCCATCGTCGAGGCCGTGCCCGGACTGCCCGGCGGGGCGGCCCTGCAGGTCGCGGTCCGCAACGTGCGCAGCGTCAGCCGGCTGCTGCGCCGGATCCCCGGCGTCCCCGGCTAGCCACTTCCCGACCGTCGGGGAATCCGCACGTTGATCGCGCGGATCCCCCGACAGTCCGACGGGTGGGAGGCTCAGCGGCCGGACTTGCGGGTGGCCAGCCGGGTGCCGGACCACTCCTGGCCGGCCGAGACGCTGCTGGTGGCGTGCAGGCCGGCCGTCGGCGCGGCGTCGCCGATGTCACCCGGCTCGACGTGCCCAGGCCGGCCCGGCTTTGGCGTGAGCAGCCAGACCACGCCGCCGTCCCCCAGGGACACCAGCGAGTCCACCAGCGCATCGACCAGGTCACCGTCGTCCTCGCGCCACCACAGCAGGACGGCATCGACGACGTCGTCGTACTCCTCGTCGACGAGCGTGCTGCCGGTCAGGGCCTCGACCGACTGGCGCAGCTCCTCGTCGCAGTCGTCGTCGTAGCCGAGCTCCTGGACGACCTGGCCCTCACGCAGGCCCAGACGTCCGGCCACGTGGCGCACACCGGCCGCGTCGCCCGCGGACTGGCTCACCACGCGCCTCCTCGTGCTCGTCCCCGAAAGTCCCGTGGTCACCGGCGGTTGCCTCCCGGCTCGGCCCGGTGATCCCTTGGCCGGTAGTCAAGACGCACCGGACCCCCCGGCGCAAGCCGTTCGCCCCGGAAGCCGGCGGTTCAGCCCGCGAGGAAGGACAGCCGGACCTGGCGGACCGGGTTGTCGCCGTTGAGGTCCACCAGGCAGACGGACTGCCAGGTGCCCAGCGTGAGCCGGCCGCCGACGACCGGATACGGGGGCTGAGGCCGATGCCGGCGAAGAGGATGAGGACGCGAACGAGAAGAGCACGCGGTCCGGGACGACGAGGGAGGCGACGGGATGAGTGCACGACGGCGGGTCTCGAGCGGCACAAACTGGGAGTCGGTGGTCGGCTACTCGCGGGCGGTTGCGGCCGGCGACCTGATCTGGGTCAGCGGCTGCACCTCGACGGTCGACGGCGAGGTCGTGCACGAGGGCGACCTGTACGAGCAGACCAAGCAGGCCATCGCCACCATCGGCCTGGCACTGAGCGAGCTCGACGCCGGCCTGGCCGACGTGGTGCGCACCCGGATCCTCGTCACCGACATCGGCCGGTGGGAGGAGGCCGGCCGGGCGCACGGGGAGGCCTTCGGCGAGACGATGCCGGCCACGACGATGGTCGAGGTGTCGCGGCTGATCGACCCGCGGATGCTGGTCGAGGTCGAAGCAGTCGCGCACAAGCCGGGCTCCGGTTGGTGAACAAGACGCAGGACGAGGGCCTGGCGGTCCGGGTGATCCCGTGCCTCGACGTCGACGCCGGCCGGGTGGTGAAAGGGGTCAACTTCACCGGCCTGCGCGACGCCGGCGACCCGGTCGAGATGGCCGCCGTCTACGACGCCGAGGGGGCCGACGAGCTGGTGTTCCTCGACATCACCGCGTCGAGCTCGTCGCGGGAGACGACCTACGACGTGGTGCGCCGGACCGCCGAGCAGGTCTTCATCCCGCTCACCGTCGGCGGGGGCGTCCGCTCGGTCGACGACGTCGACCGCCTGCTGCGCGCCGGCGCCGACAAGGTGGGGGTCAACACGGCGGCCGTGGAGCGTCCGGACCTGGTCGGCGAGATCGCGCAGCGGTTCGGCGCGCAGGTGCTCGTCCTGTCGGTGGACGCCCGCCGGGTCGCGAGCACGCCCGGCAGCGCCGGGCCGGCGTCCGGTTTCGAGGTGACCACGCACGGCGGCCGCACCGGCACCGGCATCGACGCGGTCGAGTGGGCCCGGCGGGCGGCCGACTCGGGAGCGGGTGAGATCCTGCTCAACTCGATGGACGCCGACGGCACCAAGGCCGGCTACGACCTGGAGCTGCTGCGGGCGGTGCGGGCGGCCGTCGCGGTGCCGGTCGTCGCCAGCGGCGGTGCCGGGGCGCTCGAGCACTTCGCGCCCGCGGTCGACGCCGGGGCGGACGCCGTGCTGGCCGCCAGCGTCTTCCACTTCGGCCAGCTGCGGATCGGGGAGGTCAAGGCGGCCCTGCGGGCGGCGGGACACCCGGTGCGCTGAGCCTGTCGGGCCGAAACCGGCCGGAACGTGACCACGATCCCCCTAGGCAGGACAAACCACGACGTCTAGCATCCGCCGTCGGGAGCCGAGCCGAGGATCCGACGAATGGAGTCGGCATGAGGATGCCGCGACGCCGTGCCGCTGTGACCGCCGCGCTGGTGCTGGGAGCGGCGGGGGTGCTCGGCACCTCCGCTCCGCAGACCGCCCTGGCGGGCGGTGCCTTCTGCGACCCGCAGGTCGACGCGGGCATGCAGGCGGCGGGTGTCGTCGCGGCCCGCGGCGGGACCGGCGGCCGGGAGCCCGACACCGGCCAGGTACGCCAGGACCTGCCTGCGTCGGCGAAGGGCCTGGCCGGCGAGGACTTCACGGCCACCGTGCCGGTCTACTTCCACATCGTCACCGACGGCCCGACCGGATCGGTGACCGACAGTCAGGTCGCCGCGCAGATCGCCGTCCTCAACAAGACCTTCGGCGGCCGGGAGGGCGGTGACGTCACCGGGTTCTCGTTCGAGCTGGCTGGCACCACGCGCACCGACAACGCCGACTGGTTCTGGGCCGGAATCGGCGGGACCAACGAGCACACGATGAAGCAGACCCTCCGCCAGGGCGGCACCGACGCCCTGAACCTCTACTCCACGAGCGCCGGCGCCTACCTGGGTTGGGCCTACCTGCCCGACATCCTGACCAAGCCCGGCCAGGCCTACCTCGACGGTGTGGTGTTCAACTGGGAGACCATCCCCCGGGTGTCGGACACCTGGGAGGGCCGGTACGACCTCGGTGAGACCGCCACCCACGAGGTCGGCCACTGGCTCAACCTCGAGCACACCTTCTACGGCGGCTGCAACGCCAACGGCGACTACGTCGAGGACACCCCTGCCCAGAAGACCGCGACGAGGGGCTGCCCCGCGGGCAAGGACACCTGCAAGGAGCCTGGCCTCGACCCGATCCACAACTACATGGACTACTCCTACGACTCCTGCTACACGGAGTTCACCGCCGGGCAGACCCAGCGGATGCGCGACGCCTGGCTGTACTACCGCGCCTGAGTCCCACGACGGCCGGGCGGACCGTGCGGCCCGCCCGGCCGTCGCCGTGCGCTCCCACCAGCGGCCACACGTCAGACCCGATGACGTCCGGACGTCGCCGTGCCGGACAGCTCGTGCTGCCCGATCGCGACGGAGAACGAGCCGAGCGACTCGGAGCGACCCTCCGGCTCGATCTCGACGGGAAGTGCCAGCGCTGGGTCGCGCCACAGGAACAGGCTGACCAGCAGGATCCACACGCAGTCGAGCAGGACCGCGACGCCGGCCACGACCTGGATCCCGGGCGCGGTGTAGCCGATCGTGACCGCGCCGGCCAGCGAGAGGAGCGCGAGCACGACACTGGCCCACCCGAACCAGCGGGCGAACAGGTGCCGCTGCAGGCTGACCAGTGCGGTGACCCCGGTGACGAGCAGCAGCCCGAGCAGGGTGGCCCCGATGCTCAGCAGGAACATCGTCCACCCGACCGCGGTCCCGTCGACCCCGAGGTCGGCGATCCGGTTGGCCGTCGTCCCCAGCGCCACGGCCCCCGACACCGTTCCTGCGGCCGCGAGGACCCCGCCGCCGAGCGCGACCGACGCCAGGCCCGGGGCGCCGCCCTCGGCCTTGGTCAGCGCCCGGAACAGGCCGGACAGCCACACCAGCGCGGCGGACATCGCGATGCCCATGAGCGCGGCGGCCAGCTGGAGCCGGTCCTGATGACGCGCCACGTAGCCGAAGATCTCCCACCCGGAGTCCGTGGCGCTCGGTGACCCGCTGGTCAGCTGCGCGAAGCCGAGGAACAGCGCGAAGAAGACCGCGCCCGCTCCTGCGGCGAGCCGCACCGACAGCGGTCCTGGAAGCGATTGTCTGGTGTTCATCGTCCGCCTCCTCGCCCAGCACCACTCGCCCGGTCTGGCGGTGTGGACCAGGTCACTTCCAGCGTCGGCGCAGACGTCCGGTGGCGGTAGAGGCGTTGGTCGACTCTTCGGTCAGACGTCGAGCGAGGTGGCGGCCAGCGCCGCACGCGCCGCCGGCGGGCCGCTGACCTCGACCACGGCGTGCTCGCGGCGCCCGAAGGTGTAGAGCAGGAGCTCCAGCGGCTCGCCGGACACGGTCGCCACCGGCTCGCCCTTGGCGGCGACGACGGAGGACCGCGCGGCGTCGGAGCGGCGCAGGACCACGCCGGTCCCCGTCGAGCGGAACGCGAGCGGGGCACGGGTGCGCACCGCCCGCCACAGGGCGTCCTGCACGGCGTGCGGCAGCTCGCGGCGGACCCACCCCGCCTGTGCGCGGCGGACGTCCTCGTGGTGGACGACGTACTCCGTGGTGTTGAAGAACTTGTCCATGCCCGGCAGGGCGAACGCCGAGAGCCGCCCGGGACCGGTCCGCACCAGCTCGACCAGCTCGTCGTAGGGCCGCTCGGCGTAGCCCGCCTGCACCCGCTCGGTCCAGCCGGCGAGGGCGGGCACGGCGACACCGGGGGTGGCGTCGGGGCGGCGCTCGCGCACGGCGAGGTGGGCCGCGAGGTCGCGGGTGTCCCAGCCCTCGCACAGGGTGGGGGCGTCGGGACCGAGCTCGACGAGCAGGTCGGCGAGGGCGGCGCGCTCGCGACTGGCGATGGACATCCCGCCAGCCTAGGTGCGGCGCCCGTCGGTGCCGTACGGCAGGCTTGGCCGGATGCGTGACGACACCCTCCGGCGTGGGCTCGGGCTGCTCGCGCTCGCGGTGCGGCACGAGCCGCGGGTGTTCGCCGTCGCGGTGGGGGGAAGCGCGGTCTACGGCGTGATGACGGTGGCCTCGGCGTGGGTCCTGGGCCAGGTGACCGACCGGCTCGTCGTGCCGGCGTTCCGCGACGGCGAGACGACGACCGGCGCGATGGTGGCGGCCGGGCTGGCCATCGTCGGGGTGGCCGTGCTCAAGGCGAGCGGCATCGTGGCCCGCCGGCTGGGCGCCGGCGTCATGCAGTACCGGCTGCAGGCGCGCTACCGCCGCGAGGTGACCCGGCAGTACCTCCGGCTGCCGCTCTCCTGGCACCAGCGGCACCCGACCGGCCAGCTGCTCTCCAACGCCAACGCGGACGTGGAGGCGGTCTGGTTCCCCATCGCGCCGTTCCCCATGGCGGTCGGCGTGCTGGTCATGCTGGTGGTGGCCGGCGTCGCCCTCGTCCTCACCGACCCGGTGCTCTCCCTGGTGGGCTTCCTGGTCTTCCCGGCGATCTTCGCGCTCAACGTCGTCTACCAGCGCCGGCTGTCCCCGCTGGCCACGCGCGCCCAGCAGCTGCGGGCCGAGGTCAGCGGGGTGGCGCACGAGTCCTTCGACGGGGCTCTGGTGGTCAAGACCCTGGGCCGGGAGGCGGAGGAGACCGAGCGGTTCGCGGTGTCCGCGCGGGAGCTGCGCGACGCGCAGGTGGCGGTCGGCCGGGTCAGGGGCATGTTCGACCCGGCGCTGGAGGCGATCCCGACCCTGGGCGTGCTCGCGGTGCTCTGGGTCGGGACGGCCCGGGTGGCCGCCGGCGACATCGCGCCCGGCGACCTCGTGCAGGTCGCCTACCTGTTCACGATCCTGGCCTTCCCGGTGCGCGCGATCGGGTGGGTGCTCGGCGAGCTGCCGCGCAGCGTCGTCGGCTGGGACCGGGTGTCGCAGGTGCTCGACGCGACCGGCGGGCAGACCTACGGCAGCGCCGAGCTCGACGCCGAGGGTCCCGCGGCGCTCGGCCTGCGCGGGGTGCAGTTCGCCTACGAGGACACCGAGGTGCTGCACGACGTCACCTTCACCGTCGAGGCCGGCCGCACGGTGGCCGTCGTGGGCCCGACCGGCTCGGGCAAGTCGACGCTGACGACCCTGCTGGTCCGGCTGGTCGACCCGGCCACCGGTCAGGTGGTGCTCGACGGGGTGGACCTGCGGGCGATCGCCCGGGGTGGCATCGCGGGAGCGGCCGCCGTGGTGCCGCAGCAGACCTTCCTCTTCGACGACACCGTGCGCGGCAACGTGACACTCGGCCTCGACCTGCCCGACGAGCAGGTGCGGGCGGCCCTCCGGGTCGCGCAGGCCGACCGGTTCGTCGACGCGCTGCCCGACGGCCTCGACACCCGCATCGGCGAACGAGGCATGACGCTCTCCGGAGGCCAGCGGCAGCGGCTGGCCCTGGCCCGCGCGGTCGTCCGCAACCCCCGGCTGCTGGTGATGGATGACGCGACCAGCGCCGTGGACCCGCGGGTCGAGCAGGCGATCCTGGCCGGGCTGCGCGAGTCGGCCGGCGGCGTGCCGCCGACGGTCGTCGTGGTCGCCTACCGCAAGGCGACCATCGCGCTGGCCGACGAGGTCGTCTACGTCGAGAGCGGCCGGGTCCTGGACCGAGGCACGCACAGCGAGCTGCTGGTGCGCTCGGACGGCTACCGACGGCTGATCACGGCCTACGAGCGGGAGGAGGCCGAGCGGGCCGCCCTCGCGGCCGACGAGGAGGCGTCCACCTCCTAGTCCGGCGGCCTCGCCGGGTCAGCCGTGGTCGCGGGCGAAGCCCTCGCCGACCGCAGCCGCGAGCTCGCGGTAGGCCTCGACGGTCTCGTCGTCGAGCTCGTGGAGCTCGAGGACGCCACCGGCCTCCAGGTGCGGGTCGTACGGGATCGTGACGACCGCGCGGCAGCGCGACGCGAAGTGGTCCTCGAGCTGCAGCACGTCCACGATGCCGCCACCGGGGCGGACCGACGAGATGACCACGACCGCGTTGCGCGCCAGGTCGTCGAGGCCGTGCGCCTCGAGCCAGTCCAGCGTCGCGCTGGCGCTTCGCGCCCCGTCGAGGGACGCCGAGCTCACCACGACCAGGGAGCTGGCCAGCCCCAGCACGCCGCGCATCGCGTCGTGCAGCAGGCCGGTGCCGCAGTCGGTCAGCACGAGGTTGTAGAAGCGTTCGAGCACGTCGAGGGTGTCGATGTAGTCCTGCTCGCTGAGCGCCGAGGAGGCGCCGGGGTCGGCGTCGGAGGCGAGCACCTCGAGCCGGGTGGGGGACTGCGAGGTGAAGGCGCGCACGTCGCCGTAACGGGTGACGTTCTCGCGGTTCTGCAGCAGGTGGCGGATGGTCGCCCCGGACTCGCGCACCACCCGCTCGCCGAGCGTGCCCCGGTCGGGGTTGGCGTCGACCGCGATGACCCGGTCGCCGCGCAGGTTGGCGAACATCGACCCGAGTGCCGCCGTCGTCGTGGTCTTGCCGACGCCGCCCTTGAGGCTGATGACGGCGACCCGGTGCGTGCCGCGCACCGGCGTGCGCGCCGCCTCCAGCTGCGCGGCCCGACGGCGGTCCTCCGCCGACGGGCCGAGGTTCACCTTGCCGCCCGTCATCGTCAGCACCCGCTTGCGCCAGCCGGACTGCGGCCGGGCCCGGCGGGTCCGCAGCACGGTGGCCGCGGTCAGCGACTCGGCGCCGTAGCCGTCGGTGCCCGGCACCGGAGGAAGCTGCCACTCGCGGACGGTGTCAGGGCGCACGATCGGTGCGTACGGCGCGGCGGACTGGGTTGCGGGGGCCGGGTGGGCCGCCGGGGCCGCGAGGGTCGCGGTCTCCTGCGGGACGTCCGGGGTGACCTCCTGGACGACCACGGGCTGCTCACCGGTCAGGTCGACGACGACCGTCTCGGTGTCGCTGCCCAGGTCGAAGGCCGGGATCGTCGTCGTGTCGGACATCCGGTCGGCGGTGTAGGGGTCGCTGCCGCCGCCGTCGCCGAGGGGGTCGGCCATCCACGACGGCTCCGGCGCGTCGGGCCACGCCTCGTCGGGCCAGCCGCCGCCCTGGTCGCTCTCGGCGAACAGACGGTCGGGCCGCTCGGTCGTGTCGTCGTGTCGAGCCATCGTCCCAGCGTAGCGACCGTGCGGAGGTGGTCCCTCCCGCAGCGGGTGGGCGGCAACCGGCTGCCGGCTGGCCGGGCCCCGTCGGCGGCGTGCGGCAGCATGTCGGGCGATGACCACGATCGCCGACACCGGCCGCGACCAGCATGGCGCCTGGGCCACCTTCCGTCGCGGACTCGCGCTGTCGCCGGAGTTCGCGACGGGGCTGCCGGTGACCCTCCTGCTGGCCCTCGTGGCGACCGTCGGGCGGGTCCTCGTCCCGATCGCGGTGCAGCAGACGGTGGACAAGGGCCTGCTCGGTGAGGGCGGGCCGGACGCCGGGCGAGTGCACCTCGCGGTCGGGCTCACCGCGGCGGCGACCCTGCTGACCGCTGTGGCGGCGTACCGCCTCAACGTCCGGCTCTTCCGCACCACGGAGGCCGGGCTCGCGACGCTGCGGGTGCGCGCCTTCCGGCACGTCCACGACCTCTCGGTGCTCACCCAGAACGCCGAGCGGCGGGGATCGCTGGTCTCCCGGGTGACCAGCGACGTGGACACGATCTCGACGTTCATGCAGTGGGGCGGCCTGCTGATGGTGATCAGCCTGGGTCAGCTGGTGGTGGCGACCGTGCTGATGGCGGTCTACAGCTGGGAGCTCACCGTGCTGGTCTGGGTGTGCTTCCTGCCGTTGTTCCTGCTGCTGCGGACCTTCCAGCGGCGGGTGTCCGGCGCGTACGGCGCGGTCCGCGAACGGGTCGGCGACCTGCTCGGCGCGGTCTCCGAGTCGG
>Ga0210087_1000155_pt1 | contig 11048 bp, 8 predicted proteins | sample MayberryNW_Catta_4_FD_184878 | JGI IMG/M metagenome (GOLD analysis project Ga0210087, IMG submission 184878) | Wetland microbial communities from San Francisco Bay, California, USA, that impact long-term carbon sequestration -... | ecosystem: Environmental > Aquatic > Marine > Wetlands ... | reverse complement strand
GACGCAGATCGCCTGGAGCTTGTCCACCATCTCCGCGATCGCCATCAACTCGCCCATCGAGCCGAACGGCTCGCCCCGGAAATCGGTGTCGGTCCCTGCCAGGACCACCCGCACCCCGCGCGTCGCGAGCGCGGTCGCCACCCCCACGATGTCCGGATCGAGGAACTGCGCCTCGTCGATCGCGACCAGCTGCACGCCGGGCCGGATGATCCGGAAAATCTCCGCCGCCGAGTCCACCGGCGTGGCCTCCAGCTCGGTGCCGTCGTGACTGGAGACGCTGTACAGCCCCGTGTAGCGCGCATCGAGATGGGACTTGAAGACCTGCACCCGGCGGCGCGCGATGATCGCCCGCCGGACCCGGCGGATCAGCTCCTCGCTCTTGCCGCTGAACATGACGCCGCAGATCACTTCGATCCAGCCGGGGTGCTGGCCGTAGTTCATGGAGACTCCGTTCGGGCCGGGAGGGATCGCCGAAAATGCACGCTCGTCGCCGCAATCTCCAGTCACCTTGCGTCGCGCTCGCCGCCGTTACGATATTCGTGCCCCTCGCTGCTCCAAGGAGCCCCGGTGAACAAGCAGGAGATCGTGAACGCGGTCGCCAAGCGTCTCGGCGTCACCCGCGCGCGTGCCGCGGAGATCACCGATCTCTTCTTCGCACAGGGCGGCATCATCGCCTCGGAGCTGAAGCGTGGCGGGAAGATCGCGATCTCGGGCTTCGGTCACTTCGAGCTCCGCCGGCGGGCGGCGCGCGCCGTGAAGAACCCCAGGACGGGAGCCTCGCTCACGCTCAAGGCCTCGATCGTCCCGGCATTCCGGGCGGCCAAGGCCTTGAAGGAGATGGTGAACCGAAAGCGCTGAGGCGTCGAATCGCTCAGCCGCGAGGCGGCGGCGGCCGGACGGCTCGGGCCGGCTTCGCGGGTCCACGATCCACCCTGGCCGTCACCCGCTTCCGCCGGATCGTCGCTCCCGAGAGCGCCCGGGCGATCCCTTCGGCCTCCTGGGCCGGCAGCTCCACCAGTGAGTACGCGTCCCGCAGCTCGACCCGCCCGATTTTCCCCCGATCCACCCGCACTTCCTTCGTGAGCACGGCGACGAGGTCGCTCACCGTAGCGCCGTCTTTCTTCCCGACGCCGACGTAGATCCTCGCCCTGGCGGTGATCTCCGGGGATGGCGGCGTGGCCGGCGCCGCGGAAGCCGTGGTCCAGAGATCGAAGACCGCCGCGGCCACGGCCGTGGGGTCGTAGCGCTCGAACAGCGGCGCCAGCGTGAGCATCGCCGCGTCGTACTTCCGCTCCTCGATCGCGCGGGCGACGGCTGCCCGCCACGCGGCTGCCTCTGACGCGACCGTCTCGGCCGCGCCGGGCAGGCGCAGGGGTCGCCGCGGCGAGGCGATGCGGTCCACGAAGGCGTCGGTGCCGGGCGGCACCAGCAGGACGACCTCGCCGGCCGTGAGCAGCTGACGGAGCCGCTCGGGCGTCGGCAGGTCGAACGCCACCACCGCCGCCGCCGCCGGTGCGTCTCCCGTGACGAGGTGAACGGCGGGATCGCCGGGCGGCAGCGCGCGGGCGATGTCGCCGTGGCGGGAGCGGTCCACTGTCCACACGACCACGGACGCGGGATCCATGACCTCCACCAGGTCGGACAGGACCGCCGCACGACGCTCCCAGGGCACCGCGACGGTCCTCACCGGCCCGGCCGGCGCCGGCTGCGCCGTCTCGGGGGGTGGGGAACCCACCGTGAGCGCCCGCCTCGCGTATCGCTCCACCAGGTCGGCGGTTCGCTCGGGCGACGAGGTGACGACGATGCGCTGGGCGTCCTTGTCCAAGTCCTGCATGAGCGGGGCGAGGCTCTCGCCGTCCGGCCAGCTCTCCGGCCAGGCCAGGAGCACGCTCGCGACCGACTCCGCTCCCAGTGCGGACCGCCGCAGGAGGGCGAGCGCTGTCTCCGGCGTAACCACGAGCAGGTCCACCTCGCCGGCCCTGAGCCGGCGCGTGGCCCGGCCGGTCCCGCGGGCGACCTGGATCCGGAGGCCATCGCCGCCGAGCGCCGCCGCCAGCGAGCCCCACTCGGCCAGATGGGCATCGGCGGCGAGCAGGAGACCGCGGCGCCCCTGGCCCAAACGGCTCAGCATCCCGGCGAGCGCGGGAACGGCGTAAGCCGGGGCAGGGGGCGCAACCTGTACCAGGTTGTGCCCGCGCGCGGCCGTCGGGGCTGCCTCCCGGAGCGCCGCGGCGTCGGCGGTCCAGCCCAGCCGCTCGAGGGCGCCGGCGATGAGAGGGGCGAGATGGAGATCTTCGAATGACGGCACGCGAGCCTCGCTGGAGTGGCGCAGCCAACCTAAGAGCGATGCCCGCAAGCGCCAAGGCCGCCGGTTGACTTCCCCGGCCCGGAGGAGAAGTTTCTCCCTCACAGCCGACCAATCACTATCCTCCGGACACCCGAATGCCCGATCAGCTGTCCCCCAACGTTCAGCATCTCAGGGCCTCCGAGACGGTGGCCATCAGCAACGAGGCCAAGCGTCGCAAGGCCGCCGGCGAGGACGTGTACGATCTCGGCGTCGGAGAGCCGGACTTCGACACGCCGTCGCCGGCGGCCCAGGCGGGGATGCAGGCGATCCAGAGGGGCATGACCCGGTATCCGGCCAACGTCGGCATCGTCGAGCTGCGGCGTGCCATCGCCGCGAACCTGAGCCGGATGTCCGGCGGGCGGGTCGTGGATCCCGACAACATCGTGGTGAGCTCGGGCAGCAAGCAGTCCATCTTCAACGCCTGCTTCACGCTCTTCGGACCCAAGGACCGGGTCCTGATTCCCGCGCCCGCGTGGGTGTCCTACCCCCAGATCGTTCACCTCTGCCGGGCCGAGCCCGTCCTGGTGCCGGGCGACGTGGAGTGGGGCCTCAAGGTCAGCGCCAAGGACCTCGACCGCCAGCATACCACGACCACCCGCGGTCTGATCCTCTGCTCGCCCTGCAACCCGACCGGTGCGGTCTACACGCTCGCCGAGCTGCGCGCGATCGCCGAGTGGGCGAGGAAGAACAACGTCTGGATCATCGCCGACGAGATCTACCGTCGCATCAACTACGGTCCCGGCGCCGCGCCGTCCATGCTCGATCTTTCCGACGAGCTGCTGGAGCGCACCGTGGTCATCTACGGGGCCAGCAAGGCCTACGCGATGACCGGCTGGCGGATCGGCGCGGCGCTCGCGCCGCCGCACCTGGCCAAGGCGATGGCGGCGCTCCAGTCGCACACCACCACCGGCGCCAACCACCCGGCGCAGTGGGCGGCAGCGACCGCGTTCGTTGACGAGAAGATGGACGCCGAAGTGAACCGCATGCTGGCGGCCTTCCGCCGTCGGCGCGACTACCTCGTCGGCCGGTTCCGCAGCGACGCGCCCGGGGTCGAGTTCGTGGAGCCTCACGGCGCCTTCTATTTCTTCTTTCGGGTGGACGGGATCCGAGAGGAGGACCCGTTGACGGGAACCGCCTTCTGCGAGCAGCTGATGAAGCAGGAGGGGGTGGCGCTCGTGCCTGGCGCCGCCTTCGGCGACGACCGTTGGGTCCGGCTCAGCTACGCCGTATCCGATGCCGAGCTGGAGGCGGCCCTGGACCGGATCCTTCGCCTCATCCAGCGGCTGGAACCCGCCCGTGCCGCCTAAGGCCAGCCGCTCCCCGATGGAAGCGAAGATCGAGCCCCTGGCCGGGGCGCTGCCCTCGATCGGCTGGCGGTGGGATCCGGAGACCGATATCCTCTCCGGCTCCTTCAAGGGCAACCGCAAGGCCGGCGGGCTGACCGGGTCGGTCGAGCTGACCGACGCCGAGGGCTCCGTGGCGGTCCTCGACATCAACAGTGGAGTGGTCTGCGGGATCGACGTGGTGGTCTGGCCGGAGGTTTCCACCCGCTCGGATATCCAGGTGCCCGCCCGGCTCACCGATGGCCGCGTGGTGCTCGCCTCTGCCGGGTCGAGGGGTGGGGTGGCATCGGTCGAGGTGGATACCAATCTCTCGGTCGAGACCAACGCCTCTGAGAGTGTGTTCCACCTCTGCATCGGCGTCCGCCGCCCGGTCGAGGTCGTCCGGGCCGCGGACAACTTCTATATCGAAGTGGATCAGCAGGGGGGGCTGGCCGGCTTCTGGATGACCAACGTGCCGCCGTTCAGCTCCTTCGAGGAAGCGTGACCTCTCCGTAACACTCCCTGCTCCCGGGGCCGGTTCACCAATGACAGTTCAGGCCGGCCGCCCCTCCGATCCTGGATCCTCACCCAGGAAGCCGCAGGCTGCGTCTCCGCGTGGCTCCCCATTTCCGCGATCCGTCCGTGCTCCAGCACCACGAAGCAGGGGTCAGGCAAACGGTGGGGCAGCGGCGCCGAGCTCGCGAGCTATGAGTGCGGCCGCTCGCGCGCGCGAGTGCAGGCTCAGCTTGACGAGGACGTGACGGGTGTGATGGCGCGCGGTGTGCTCGCTGATGCTCAACGCCTTCGCGATCACCGAATTGGGGGCGCCGCTCGAGAGCAGCATCGCCACCTCCAGCTCCCGCGCGGTCAAGCGGAACTTCTCCGCCAACCTGGCGGCGGACGCCGCCACCCCGTTGCCCTTCGGGGCCAGCAGTCGCTGCCGCAGCGCCCTGATCTCGGCCATGGTGTCGCGCATCTGGCGGATCAGTTCGGACCGGTTCCGCTCCAGCTCGCCAGACGTCTCGAGGACGGCGGCGAGGCGCTCGCGCATCCCACTCGCTACCTTATTCGGCATGCCCATTCCGAATCTCACGGTGCTCCGGCGCCGCCTGGAAGTGAGGGGACTCACGCCGGCCGCCGGGTTACCGGAATCTAGCAGCGGCCGCGTCGAAGAGGCGTGCATCCGGCCCGCGCGGCTGGTGGAGGGCGACGTCCTGGAGTACCGCGACGTCGGGCGCGCGGAGCCCTGGCCCGGCATCCTCGCCTTTCTCGACGGCGTGCAACGGATGCACCTGGTCGCCTACGCCGGTGCGGCGCCCATCTACCTGGCGGAGCTCGCGGCCGGCGTGCGCGAGCGGCGTGAAGGCCGGCTCCGCACGGTCGTGGCCGACCGCCGGGTCCTGGCGATCGCACGGCCCCGGGCGCTCGAGGCCGCGGGAGAGGCGCTCGATGGCCTGACCACCCTCGCGCTCGGGGAGGACGAGCCCGCCCATCCCGTCCGGGACCTCACACTGGCCGGACGGGCGCTCGACCGGGCGCGCGGCCAGCTGGAGCTCGACGTGGGCCGTCGGTTCCGGCGAATGTCGGATGGGTGGCTGGTGGTCGATGGCTCCCTGTCGGAGAGTCCGGACTGGGCCACCGACCTTCGCACCGTCGGTGTGTCGAAGAGCCATGCCGCCCTCCCGTTCGACGGCGCCGAGCTGGAGCGCTACCTCCGCCTGCCCAAGGGCCATCGCACCACGGTGTTCGCGCCGGAGAGTCGTAGCGTCGCGCCGGTGCTCGCGTGGGCGCTCCGCCTGTGGGAATGGGAAGCGCGCGACCTCTTCCACGGCCTGGTGCGGGTCGAGGTCGCGCCGGCCAACGGCGACGCCGCCACCGCGGATCAGCTCTCCCGCCGACTCATGGCGGAGCGCGCTCCACTCAGCACCCCCGATCCCCGCTGGGATCGTCTGCTGTACGGCATCCACTCGGTGGAGCAGTACCTGCACGCGTGCCAGGGGACGCACGCCTGATGGCCCGTGCACTGGCCGCCCTGGCGGGCACCGAGTTCGACGTGGTCGTCGTGGGAGGCGGTATTACCGGGGCGGCCGCTGCCTGGGATGCCGCGCAGCGGGGACTTTCGGTCGCGCTGCTCGAGCGAGGCGACTTCGGCGGGGCCACCTCGGCCGAGTCGCTGAAAGTGGTGCACGGGGGAGTCCGCTATCTCCAGCACCTGGATGTCGTCCGGGTCCGGGAGTCGAGCGGCGAGCGCCGCGCCCTTCTCCGCATGGCGCCCCACTTGGTGCAACCCATGCCGTTCGTCGTACCGACCTACGGGCACGGTATGCGGGGCCCGGAGATTCTCGGCGTCGCGTTCACCCTGCTCAACGCACTGACCGCGGACCGGAACCGGGGAATCACCGATCCCGCCCGCCGGGTCCCCGCGGCCGGGATCGTCTCCCGCAGCCGGGTGCTCGAATGGTTCCCCGAGATCAATAAGGAAGGGCTGACCGGAGCCGGCGTCTTCTACGACGGGCAGCTCTTCAACCCTCCCAGACTCGTGTGGGCCCTGGTGCGGACGGCCGCCCGCGCCGGCGCGGCCGTCGCCAACTACTGCGAGGTAGCCTCGCTGGTGCTCCAGGGGGGGCGGGTCAGCGGCGTGCGGGTCGAGGACCGGCTCGGCGGGGACAAGTTCGAGGTACGGGCCCGCACGGTCATCAACGCCGCAGGGCCGTACGCCGAGGCACTGCTGGTCCGCTCCGGCGTGCGCAAGGCGCGGAGCGTCCCTTTCTCGCGCGACATGGCGCTGGTGCTGAAGCGCCGCTTCGTCGACGGCCGCGCTCTCGCGCTCCAGACCAAGTATCGCGACCCCTCCGCCGTGCTCACCCGCGGGCCGCGGCACCTGTTCATGGTTCCCTGGCGGGGACGGACCCTGGTCGGTGTCAACAGCCTGATCTGGCGTGACGAGCCCGACCGGCTCCGCGTCACCGAGGCCGAGGTCAGCGACTTCGTCAACGAGATCGCCGAGGCGGATCCCAAGCTCGGCCTCACCATGGACGACGTCTCACTGGTGATGGCCGGTCTCCTCCCGGTCGAGAAGGGCGATGAGGAGGGCGGCAACGTGAGCTTCGGCAAGCGGCCGCTGGTGGTGGACAACGCGCGGGAGGACGGGGTGCAGGGGCTGATCTCCGCCATCGCCAACCGCTACACCGTCGCCCGCGGGGTGGCGGAGCGCGCGGTGGACCTCGTTTACGACAAGTTGGGCCGCTCGACGCGGCCCAGCCGAACGGCGGTCACCCGGATCCACGGCGCGGACTTCTTCCGCTTCGACGAGTTGGTCCGCGAGGTATCCGGCGCGCTCCCCGAAGGGGTGGATCGCTCGCTCGCGGTGCGTCTGGCCCACGACCACGGCTCCGCCTATGGCGAGGTGCTCCGTCTGGTGGGCGAGCGCCCGGAGCTCGGTGCCCGGGTCGGGGGCAGCGACATCCTGCGCGCCGAGGTGGTGCACGCGGCCCGGAGCGAGATGGTGTGCAAGCTGTCGGACGCGGTGTTCGGCCGGACGGGCATCGCCACCGTGGGTGACCCGGGACGCGCGGAGCTGGACGAGTGCGCCGACCTCGTGGGCGCGCAGCTCGGGTGGGACACAGGCCGCCGCGAGCGCGAGCTCCGTGAAGTGCGGGAGCGGATCCCGTTCCGCCGGGCATGATCGATCTCTCGTCCGCGGCCTCGGCTCACCCCGTCGGCCGCGTTGTCGCCACTGAGCTGAAGCCTTCCACGCCGCACCAGTTCCACTTCTGGACCGCGCGCGAGAGCCCGATCGGCATCGGCGCCATCGTGCGGGTGCGGGAGGGAGACCGCACGGTGTATGGGGTGGTGACCGACGGATTCGCCTATTCCGACCTGGTCACGCCGATGCACGCGGTCATCGGGGCGGACGGCGATCCTGTGGCCGCGGGCAACGAGCCCAGCGCCCGGGCCGAGATCCGGCTTTTCACCGCTGCGGTCCTCCGGCAGATCCCCGAGGAGCCGCTCCAACCCGTGCCGCTCGGCCCGGTCTGGCTGGCGGACGATGCGGACGTGCTGCTCGCGCTCCGGATGGACACCTACACCGGAGGGGAGCGCCCCAGCGGGGTGCCCGTCGGCCTCTACGCCGCCGGCGGGTTGGAGTCTCCGGTCTATCTCGACTGCGACTTTCTCCTGGGACCGGAGGCCGCCCACCTGAACATCACGGGCGTCTCCGGCCTCGCGACCAAGACCAGCGCCGTCGAGTTCCTGCTCGCCAGCATCTTCCAGACGTTCCCCGCGCACAAGGGATCGGTCGCGGCGCTCTGCTTCAACGTGAAGGGCCCCGATCTCTGCTTCCTGGACCAGCCGGCGAATCTCTCCGAGGAGGACGGTCGGCTGTACCAGCGCCTCGGGCTCCGGCCGGAGCCGTTCCCCGACGTGAACTACTACGCCCCCCACCGGCCCGACGGGGTGAATCTCAATACCCTGCGCACCAACGAGGCGCTCGCCGCCAATACCCAGCCGCTGGTGTGGGGCCTGCGCGAGGTGCTCGACTACGCCGAGGTCGTGCTCAACCGCGACGACGTGGATGCCAAGGCCGACGCGTTCATCGACTTCCTGGCCGAGCGCGTGGTGGGGCGGGAGTATCAGGACGACATGCTGCGTGGTCGGCCGTTCCAGGTGCAGAGCTTCGCGGACCTGGAGGAGTTCTTCCGGGCGATCTTCGATTTCATGGAGGCGCTGGGCAAGGGCGCCGAAGTGTGGAAGACGCACCATCTCGCGACCATCCGGAAGGTGCGCAACCGCCTGAGCAACATCTCCACCCGCTCCAAGGGCCTGGTGACCGACGACGGCGCGGCCAACGACCTGCCCTGGGGCAGCTTCGCGGACCGCAGCGTGCACGTGCTGGACGTGGCCGGGCTCGATCCGCTGGCCCAGGATCTGGTCTTCGCGCGGGTGGTCTCCAAGCTGCGCGAGCACCTCGAGCGTCGCGACCTCGGGGTCGATCACGTGGTGGTGTTCGTCGACGAGCTCAACAAGTACGCGCCCGCGGACGGCCCGGAATCGTACGTGCGCAAGATGCTGCTCGACCTCTCCGAGCGCGGCCGCTACCTCGGCCTGGTGCTCTTCTCGGCCCAGCAGTTCCGTTCCCAGGTGCAGCGCCGGGTGGTCGGGAACGCGGGGACCGGCGTGTATGGCCGCATGGATGCCGACGAGCTCGCCACTCCAGGCTATGCCACGCTGTCCCCGGCGACCAAGATCAAGCTGGCGACCCTGCCCAAGGGCGAGCTGATGGTACGCCATCCGCACTTCACCCAGCCCATCTTCGTGAAGTTTCCCCGTCCACCGGTGCTCGGCGGCCGCGAGGGTATCGAGCGCTTTCCACCCTCGGGCGATGTCCCGTTTCCCGACGCGGTCGCGCGGCGACTGCGGTCACTCGACCGCGGCATTACCGTCGAGGCGGTCCACGCCGCGATCGAAGGCCGCCGGCAGGAGGACGTCCGCCGAGCACTGGCGGCAACCCGCCGGGAGCGGCCCGGGGATGCGCTCGCCTACTTCACCGCCTGCCTCGGCAAGCGCATCGCAGGCGAGGTGGTGCTGCCTCGCCGCGGCATCCCCGCGGTCAGGCGGGGCGAGGACGGCTACGGCGCTTGATAAATCCAGTTCTCACATGACATTTCCGGTGTGAGACTGGCTCACCTCGCCGATCCCCACTTGGGCGTTCGGCAGTATCATCGCCAAACCCCGTCCGGCATCAACCAACGAGAGGCGGACGTTGCCCGCGCCTTCCGCCTGGCGGTGGACGGGGTCATCGCCGCGCGCCCGAACGCCGTCGTCGTCGCCGGCGACCTCTTTCACTCCGTCCGTCCCACCAACGCGGCGATCGTCTTCGCCTTCAAGCAATTCCAGCGGCTGCGCGAGGCGCTGCCCGATGCGCCGATTGTCCTCGTCGCGGGCAACCACGACACCCCGCGCTCGGCGGAGACCGGGTCCATTCTCAGGCTCTTCGAGGAGCTGGGAGTGGACGTCGCCGTGGACGAGGCGCGCCGCCTGGAGTATCCCGCGCTCGATCTCTCCCTGCTGGCGGTGCCACACCACGCGCTGGTCGGACAGGAGCGGCCCGAGCTCCGGCCGGAAGGAGGCGCGCGACGCCAGGTGATGGTGCTGCACGGCGAGATCGAGGGCGTGCTCCCGACCCAGCGGCACACCGTCGAATACGGCGGCGCCCTGGTCGGTCTGCGCGAGCTCGCCGTCGACCAGTGGAGCTACATCGCGCTGGGCCACTACCACGTGCAACACGAGGTGGCGCCGCACACCTGGTACTCCGGCTCGCTGGAGTATGTCGGCACCAACATCTGGGGCGAGCTGACGGACGAGGCCGAGCAGGGGGTTCGGGGCAAGGGCTGGCTGCTCGTGGACCTGGATCGCGGCACCGTGACCCGCGAGCCGGTGCCTGCCTCGCGACCGATCATCGACCTCGAGCCGATCCGCGGCGATGGGCTCGGCGCCGAGGCGCTGGACAAGTTGATCGAGCAACGGCTGCATGCCGTGCCCGGCGGCGTCGCCGACCGCATCGTCCGGCTCCGGGTCTACGACGTGCCGCGTCACGTCGCCCGCGAGCTGGACCACGCGGCGATCCGCGAGTGGAAGGCCGAGGCGCTGCACTTCCATCTCGACATCCGCCGCCCCGAGGTTCAGCGGACGGTCGGCGTGGGCGCGCCGGGCCGGCGGCAGACGCTGCCCGATCTGGTGCGCGACTACCTCCGGGGACGGCCACTCCCGGCCGAGCTCGACCGAGAGGAGTTTGTCCGGCTCGGCGGTGACCTGTTGGATGCGGTCGAGCGCGACCTGGCCGGGACCTGATGCAGATCAATCGCATCCGCCTGCGGAACTTCCGCCAGCACGAGGACACCGAGCTGGAGCTGGGGGCGGGCCTGACCGGCATCATCGGTCCGAACGGGGCGGGGAAGACCACCATTCTCGAGGCCATCGCGTGGGCGATGTACGGGATGCCGGCCGCGCGCGGCAGCCGCGACACCATTCGCCGCCGCGGGGCCGGGGCGCGGGAGCGGGTCGAGGTGGAGATGGATTTCGCGCTCGGCGCCCATCACTACCGCATCGCCCGCTCGCTCAACGGGGCGCAGCTTTACCAGGACGGCGACCCCTCCCCCATCGCGAACAGCCTTGGCTCGGTCACCGACCGGGTCACCCGCCTCCTCGGCATGACCCGGGAAGAATTCTTCAATACGTACTTCACCGGGCAGAAGGAGTTGGCGGTGATGGCGGCGATGAGCGCGCCGGAGCGGGCCCAGTTCCTCTCGCGGGTACTGGGCTATGACCGCATCCGCGCCGCGCAGGACCGCCTCCGGGAAAAGCGCTCGGCCCTGCGTGCC
>Ga0210087_1000153_pt1 | contig 11107 bp, 12 predicted proteins | sample MayberryNW_Catta_4_FD_184878 | JGI IMG/M metagenome (GOLD analysis project Ga0210087, IMG submission 184878) | Wetland microbial communities from San Francisco Bay, California, USA, that impact long-term carbon sequestration -... | ecosystem: Environmental > Aquatic > Marine > Wetlands ... | reverse complement strand
CCAGCCGGGTTTAAACGAGGGCTGCTGCGGCCAGGTCTTGCCTCGTCGGCTCCCCAGATCGGTAAACCTCTGTTCGGATTCCTTCGTGAAGCCGAATGTCCATGCGGCTGATTGGTGATCACCACCTGCTGGGTGGAAGCTCGCTTTGAATACGGACGCCATCGAGCGATGCGCCACGTAGGCGCTATCGCCATACGTCCAGAACCGCCACGCGGCAGCGAAGGGGGACTCAGGATCACCGAAGGCGACTCGAAGCGCGGGTGGACCCTCCTGCGACCAGAACGACGACGATCAGGCACGCCCTCAACCCACACCGTTTTGCGCCGCTATTGCGCCACGACCCGGAGCGCCCGCGTCGCGCAAACCCGCATGAATGTTCAGTCGGGGCGCCGAGATTCGAACTCGGGACCTCTAGTCCCCCAGACTAGCGCGCTAACCAGGCTGCGCCACGCCCCGTGGCTCGGACACCTTAGCGCCTTCAGGGCGCCCTTCGGTCCGCCGCGGGAACGAGAAGCGCCGCTGCCACCACACGTTCCTCCGCAGGAGCACGAACGCGAGCGGGACGAGCGAGAGGAGCGCGATCCACGGCATCAGCGCAAGGCGGCCGGCCTCGTGCGTCACGTCGGTCGTCTCCCCCACCCCGATCGCCTGGCGGACCGCGGCGACGGCCTCGAGCGCGTCCTCCTCCGGCAGCACCTGCGCGCCCATCTGCGACGCGGCCTCGTCGAGCAGCGCCCCGCTCCTCGGGTCGGCCTCGTAGCCGCCCTCGGCGACGCCGGTCTCGTAGATCCGCTCGTCGGCGTCCCAGAGGCGGACGACGACGACGTCCACCCGCGGCTCGCGGTCGAATGCCGACGGGAGCTGGCCCTCGAGCGGGCGTGTCTCGCCGTCCGTCAGCACGACGAGGACGCGCTTCTTCGCCGTCTCCGGGAAGTAGTTCAGCTCAGGGATCGCCGCGAGGGCGTCGAAAGACGTCGCGGCGGTGAGGTAGAAGTTGCCGGGCGGTGGGCTCTCGACGTCGAGCGCCTCCCTCACCGTCGCGGCGAAGACCCGCTCGTCGGTCGTCGGGAACAGGTGCGGGAGGACGCGGTCGGTCAGCGAGGCGACGCCGAACGGCACCTCCGGCAACGCGTCGCGCACGTCCACGGCAACGTCCTGCGCACGCTCGAACCGGGTCGGCTCTCCGGGGCCCGCCGATGCCAGCATCGAGCGCGAGACGTCGATCACGGCGAACGCCTGGACGTCGCTGCGCTCGGGGACGACGCGCGTCGTCTCGACGACGGGCTGGGCCGCAGCGGCCCCGAGGAGCGCGGGCACGGCCGCGAGCGCGGCGAGCAGCGGGAGCCTGGCGCGGAGCCCCGGCACGGCGAGCCCGAGCGTGTTTCGGGCGCGGTCGAGACGGCGCTGGCGGAGCAGGTGCACGAGGAGAGGCACCGCCGCGGTGAGCGCGAACAGGCCCCCGAGCGGCGTGAGGAACGTGAGATCCATCAGTAGCCGCTCCCGGCGCGGCCCTGCCCCGAGAGCGAACCCTGCGCCGCACCCGAGTCCGGGTCCGTGCCGGGGAGGTTGACCGCCTTCGCGTTGCGGAGCGCGAGCTCGAGGTTGACCTTCGCATCCTGGTTCGTCGGATCGACCGCGATCGCGCTCCGGAAGGTCTCGATCGCCTTCCGCAGGACGTTCTCCGACTCGTTTGCATCGCTGCTCCGCCGCTCCAGGGAGAGCGCGCCCATGAAGTTCAGCAGCTGAGAGCGTCGCTTCGGGTTCGAGTCCGCGGCGCTCCGCTCGGTGAGCATGTTCTGCAGCCGTCCGCGGAGGTTCTCCTGCTCGGGGCCGAAGATGTCCGTGCCCGGCGGCACGCGGACCCAGATCGCGAGCGTGCGGCGGTAGTCGACGTCGTCGTCGACGCCGAGCAGGTAGGCGCCGGGGCGGCCGGGAACGAAGCCGAGGTCGTCCCACAGGCCCGCCTGACGGTGCGGGGCCGCCTCGAAGCTCACGTCGTCGGACTCGAGCTCGCTCGGCACGCGGAGCACGTCGACCGCGACGGCGACGAGCACGAGCGCGATCGCCACGGCCAGCACCGCGGCGGCTCGCAGGAGCCACTTCCGCCACATCAGCGTCCCACCTCCAGGCGCGCAAGCAGCGCTTCGTTGACGGCGAGGAAGCCGACCAGCAGCGCGGCGACCGCGACGAAGAGCCACGGGGCGGCCGACGCGATGCTGTTCGCCTCCGGTGCACGGACCGGCGACGCGCCGGACGACTCGCGCAGGATCTTCGCCGAGCCCAGGATGGCGTCGATTCGCTCCTTCTTCTCGGGTGTCGGGAAGAGCGGCACGATGCGGAGCTCGATCCCGTCGCCGCGCAGGAGCGCCGCGACGTCGGCCAGGGCGAAGATCTCGTCCGGGAGGATCTCCAGGTCGCTGACGAGCACGATCGAGCCGTCGGCGGCTCCTCGCTCGAGCAGGACTTCCCGCGCCACCTTCAGGCCCTCGGAGATCCTCGTGCCAGCGCGAAACCGCTCCCAGGGGTTCCGCGGGAGCTCGCCGCTCGTCGAGGTCGGCTCGAAGTAGCGCAGGAGGGGAAGGAGCTCCCGCCCGGGAGTGCCCGGCGGGACGAGCGTGTACGCGGCGTCGGAGAACGCCACGACGCCGACCTTCTCGTCGGCGTCCGCGAGCTCCTGGATCGTCTGGCCGAACGCGCCCTCGTACACGCTCGCGGAGAGGTCGAGCACGAGCATCCCTGTCGAGCCCGAGGGGACGAGCGGCGCGGAGTGGACGCCTTCGTTGCGGGCGGCGAGAAAGGCGAGCACGACGGTCGCGAGGAGGGCGAGCGCGAGCCCCGCCCGCAGGACGAGCGTGCGCCGGGACCGGCGCCCGAAGCTCCTCCGCTCCCCCGTCGGGATCGCGTGACGGGCCTCAGTCGGCGCCATCGTTCCCCCTGACCTTCGCGACGAGCTCTGCAGCCGCCTCCGAGGTCGGCGACGCAGGCGACCAGGCGAGCCACCGTGCCCGGCCCGCGAGGCGTTCGCTATCTACCCCCTCGAGCTCGACGGCGAGCACCTCGAGCGCCTCCCGCCGCTCGGTGCCGTTCCGGTGCTCGTTCGCCCACTCGACGAGCGCGAGTGCGCGTTCCAGAGGGGTCAGCTCGGGCTCCTCGACCGATGGCGGCGGACGGCGGCTTCGTGCCCATCCGACGACCAGCCACGCGGGAAGCGCGAGGAGTGCGAGCGCACCGAGGAGGAGCGCCGTGGCGAGGAGCACCGGCGGGACGCGGTACGTCGGCGCCGCCAGAGGCGTGACCGAGGTCTTGAAGACGAAGCCGAACGTCGGGATCCCGCTCGCCGTGATCCGCGACACGGACTCGAGCGGCGGCCACCGAACGCTCAGCGAGCGCGCGCTCTGCTCGGGGTCGTCGTAGGTGATCGTCGCCGCCGGAAGCCGGATCGTCGTACGCTCGCCCCGCCCGGTCTCCGCCTCGCCCGCCGCGCTCTGCAGCACCTCCGGAATGCAGGCGATGAGGAGGCAGCGGAGCGTGTACTCGTAGCGGAAGCGGGTGAGCCGGCCGAAGTCCTCCGTCATGCGTCGCTCGCGCAGGACCTCGTACGGCTCGAAGTCGATCTCCACCGCGACCTCGTCGGGGTCGATCGCGTCCCCGTCAACGACGACGTCGAGGCGGGCGACCACGGGCTCGGCGAACAGGTGCGTGCTCGGCGTGATCGTCGTCTTCGTCGTCACCGTCCGCGGCGGGGCGGCCGCGTCGCCCCCTCCCCCACCCGCGCAGCCGGCCACGATCAGGGCGAGCGCTCCGAGCACGCAGATCCGGAGCGCCCTCACGCGCGCCCCCGCGTAAAGAGCCGCTGGTCCGCCCAGCCGAGGAACGAGAGCACGATGTCGCGGTGGTCGTGCGAGGAGACGAGGACCGGGTCGAGGTCGAGCGCGCGGAGCTCGAAGAGCAGGCTGCCGAGGCGTTCCTCGTTCGCGCGTCGCCGCGCAGCCGCGTCCGAGCCCGGGATCCGCACGAGCTCGACCCGTCCGCACGCCGGGTCGGCGAGCGGAACGACTGCGCCGCCGACGTCCGGGAAGCTCTGCTCCCAGACCGGGTCCTGGACGACGACGGGCACGATCTCCCAGCGTCGCTCGAGCGCCCACAGCCACTCGTCCTTGGTCGGCTGCTCGAGGAAGTCGGAAACGACGAACACGAACGTCCCGGCGGGCAGGTCACGCCGCTGCTCGGTCAGATACTGGAGGCCGCGCGCGAGCGTGTCCTCGGGCGCGCCGAACGGGCGCTCGAGATCGGCGCGCTCGAGCGCGTGGGAGCTGCGTGGCGGGCTCCAGTGCATCTCCCCCTCCCCCTCGTCGAGGTAGCCGAGCAGGCCGCGGGCGGCGACGGCGCTCGCACCGATGACGTCCGTCGCCTGCCTGATCGCCTCCGGCTTGCAGAGCCAGGGCAGCTCGGGCGCGAAGATCGACATCGAGGGACGCCGGTCGCAGAGAACGACGACCCGCGGCGCCTCCTCCGCGAAGTGCTCGCGGACGACGAACTCCTCGCTCCCGCGCGCGAGCGAGAGCCGCGCGGAGGCGTGCCAGTCGATCTTGTCCACGTCGTCGCCGGGCTCGTACGGCCGGGAGCTGGCGACGTCCGAGCCGAGCCCTCGGCGCATGCTGTGCAGCCCCCCGAAGGGAAGCCCCAGCACGCGGCGGCGCGGGATGAGCGGGAAGGTGGCGGTCAACTGGCCGCTGCGACCGCCTGCTCCAGCTCCTCCCCCGGTCTGGGGGCGATCTCCGCGCAGTGCGCGCGGAAGCGCTCCGCCGCCTCGCTCCAGCCTATCTCGCGCGCAGTGGCGACGAAGCTGGGGGTGAAGACGATCCGGTGCATCACGACGGGCAGGAAGGAGCGCTCGACGTCGACCGGGGTCACGAACTCCCGCCCTTCGAGCAGCGCCCAGGCGCGGGCGGCGCGCTCGAGGGCGAGCGAGCCGCGGACAGAGGCACCGATCGCGACGCCGTCCGCCTCTCGCGTCGCGCGCACGAGGCGGATCACCCAGCGCCGGAGCACCGGGTCGATGTACACGTCGTGCACCGCGTCCCGGAGCGCGCGTACCTCGGCGAGCGAGAGCACGGGCCGCAAAGAGGCGAGCGGGTGTGCGCGCAGCTGGCCCTCGACGATCGCCAGCTCCTCCTCCTCCCCCGGGTAGCCGAGCGCCGTTCGCAGGAAGAAGCGGTCGAGCTGGGCCTCCGGGAGCGGGAAAGTGCCTTCCTGCTCGATCGGGTTCTCGGTCGCGAGCACGAGGAAGGGGTCGGGGAGCTCGCGGGTGACCCCGTCGATCGTTACCTGCTGCTCGGCCATCGCCTCGAGCAGCGCCGACTGCGTCTTCGGCATCGCCCGGTTGATCTCGTCGACGAGGACGACGTTCGCGAACACAGGCCCGGCCCGGAACTCGAAGTCGCGCTCGCGTTGGTCGAAGACGCTGAGGCCGGTGACGTCGGTCGGCTGCAGGTCGGGGGTGCACTGCACGCGCTGGTTCGTCGCCCCCTCGATCGAGCCCGCGATCGCGCGCGCGAGCACCGTCTTCGCCGTCCCCGGGACGTCCTCGAGCAGCACGTGGCCCCCGCAGAGGAGAGCCGAGAGTACGAGCTTGATCTCCTCCCGCTTCCCGTAGACGACCGTCTCGATGTTCGCGAGTAGGCGGGCGGCGAGCTGGGGCGGCGAGCTCTGACCCGGCGCGCTGTACTCCGCGGAGCCGGTCATGTGCGCACCACCCGGCTCGGGCCGCTCACGTAGCAGGGCCGTGCCTGGTCAGGTGGCACGACCGCGCGCAGAAGGGTTCCTCTCGGCACCGCGAGCGCGAACGTCGCCTGGCTGCCGCTCAGAACCCCCGAAAGCTTCAACGAGTCGTTCAGGCGGACCCGGCGCACGGTCTGCCAGCGTCCGCTCGCCCGTCGCTGTACGAGGACCGTCTTCCTCCAGAAGCTCTTCCGCGCGGTCACGGTGATGACGAAGCCTCGTCCCGCGCGCTCGCGCTCGAGGACGACGTTCGGCCGCTGGCGCACGGTCACCTCGGCGCTCCGTCGATCGCGGAACACGGCCCGGAACGTCGAGGTGATGACGAGGCCGGTGGAGATCGACCACCCGCCTCCGGCGTTGGCGTGCGTCTCGACGAGAGTCTGGAACGTGGGCACACCGCACTCCTTCTGCTCGATCCGGACGATGTCGCCTGCCCGCGCGCCCGAAGCCGCGCCGAAGAGCTCGAAGGGCTTCGCCCAGGAGATCGTCGTCGGCCGGGCGAACAGAGTGACCGAGACCTGCTCGGCCCCACCCGCGGCAACTCCCGTGACGAGCGCGGCTGCGCCGAGAGCGCCGAGTGCCGCGAGTCCGAGCCGAGCCCCCCTTGCTCGGCGCGTCGATCCAGCTCCAGCTCCCTGCATCGGACCTCCCTCTCAGAAGCAGTCGCGGGCCGTGAACAGGCGTGCGCGGCCCGAGTCCTGGACCTCGGTGTAGACGAGCGGCTTGCCTCCCGGTGTGCGAACGGCGATCTCGGCCGTGCGCAGCCGGGCGACGGCGACCAGCAGGCTACGGTCGCGCGTCGGCTTCAGCGCGACGGGCCGGGCGAAGTCGGCGCGCACGCGGACGAGCACCGTCCTCGGCGCGTAGCACTTGATCTGGTCGTAGGTCTGATAGGACGGCGCGACACCGCCTCGCAGGCGTCGCGTCGTGAGCTCCACCCGCGCGCGCATCGGTTTGCAGCGTCGCGCTGCGATACCGAGCGACCCCGGCGGGAACGAGCGCGGCGGCGGGTAGCCGGCGACCGCGGCCGCGAGCGCCGGCGGCGCGTTCTCGACGGAGGGGTCATTCCCGCTCGAGACGATCGCCTGCGCCAGTGAGGTCAGCCTCCGGCCCTTCCGCAGGCCGGAGCTGGCGGAGACCTCGATCGTCCGCGCACCGCGCGTCTTCATCGTCGTGCACGAGTACGTCCGGTCGAGGATGCTCGCCGGCGCCGCCGACCCCGACGCGGCGACGAGCGTCGCGCCCACCGCGGTGGCGAGGAGGACCCCGCACGCGACCAACATCCCGGCCCTCATGCCCGTACGACCTTGCTGAAGCTCCGGACGTAGCACGGCCTCGCCTCTGCGAACGGGAGCACCGCCCGGAGCACTGCCCCCTTCGGGACCGCGAGCCGGAACCGCGCCTCCGACGCGCTCACGAGGCCCGTGCTCTTCACGGAGTCGGTGAGCCTCATCTTGCGCACCGTGCGCCAGGCACCCCCGGTGCGGCGCTGGATCTCAACCGTCTTCCTCCAGAGGCTCCTCTTGGAGATGGCCGTCACGACGAACCCTCGCCCGGCGCGCTCCCGGGCGAGCAGTACGCTCGCGGCCTGGCGGATCGTCACCGGTGCGCTCGTGGAGCTTCGCCAGCGCGCTCGGAACGTGGACGTGACCGCGGTGCCGACGGGCAGCTCCCAGCCCCCGCCGGCGTTGACGTGGGCCTCGGCGTACGTACTGAAGGCCGAGCTGCCGCACTCCCGCACCTGCACGGTGACGACGTCCTGCGGGCCTGCGCCCCGGGCAGCACCGAAGACGGTCGCGGGCTGAGCCCAGGCGACGACGGCGGGGCGGGCGAAGATTGTCAGCCGCGCCTGGACGTCGGACGGACGTGCCTCCGTCGTCGCGAGGAACGCGGACAGCGCGACCAGAGCGGCGAGCGTCACTCGTGTCATCGGTCCTCCATCTCAGTCCGGGAAGCAGGTCGGTGACGTGTACAGGAGCGACTTGCCGGACTGGAGCACCTGCGCGTACACGAGCGGCCTGCCCGACTGGGTCCGCGCGACCAGCGTCGCCTCGCGAACCGGGACCGTCGTTCGGAGGACGCTGCGGAAGCTCGACAGTCGCGCGGCCGATCCGAGGACGGCCCGGATCCGGACGAGGATGCGGCGCCCGGAAGCGCAGTCCCAGCGGTCGTCGATCGGCCCCACGGCGCCTCCGTCGAGTCCGCTCCTCGACACCGAGACACGGGCCGTCGTCGCACGGCACCGTGCCCGGTTGACGCCGATCGTCCCCCAGCTCCTGAACGGGAAGGTGTAGCCCACGAGCGTCGTCACGACGGTCGCCGCCGGCGACGGTCGGCCCGCCGACACCCACGCGAGCTCGTTCTCGACCGCGGTGGCTGCGGCGCCGGAGACATTCGTCTCGAGGCCGGCGAACGCAGGCTGGTCCCAGGTCGGGCCGTGCCGCCCGCTTCCCCTGTGTGCCCGCGTGCCGATCTTGCGTATGCCTCCGATCAGCGAGGGCGTGCAGGCGAAGGTGCGGTCGAGCACCACCGGCGCCGAGGTAGCCAGAGTCGTGGCGGGTCGGTTCGTCCTTGCATGCTCCGTCTTCCGCGCTCGCTGGACGACGAGGCGGTCGAGCTGCTGCTGCACCTCCGCCGAGAGCCTCCGCGACAGCCGGGGGGACCCCGCGTAGATCACGAGATCGACGTTGTAGCCGTTCACCAACGCGCGCAGCTGGTACTGACCGAGCGGCTCGTCCGGCCGCACCTGCGTCCCGTACTCGATGAACGGCGTCGCGTCCCGAAGTCGGAGCGGAAGCGTCCGCGGCGGATAGCGGGTCGACGTCCACGGCTGCTGCTCCGCCTCGATGAAGGTCGCGACGACGACGACACCGCGGGGCGGCAGGGTGAGGAGCGTCGAATACGGAAGTGCGGACGGCTCCGCCAGCCCGTTGACGACGTCGTCGTCGGCGAAGGGCACGTTCGCAACCATCGCGACGGCGGGCTGATCCGGCGTCCCGCGCATGGCGCTCTGGAGAGCCGACCAGCCCGGCCGCGGGACGAAGCCGAGCCCGACCGGGTCGCGGGCCGCCGTTCCGCTCGGGGCGACGAGCGCGCCCAGGCCGATGCCCAGGCCGAGGGCGACGAGCACCGTGATCCCGAGCAGCGCGGCGACGCGTGCCGTGCGCCGACGGCGGCGGCGACGAGGCGGAGCGGCGGCGACGACGCGCTGGCGCGCCCGCCGTGTCGCCTCGCCGTCGGGCTCGGGCAGACGAGACCAGCCCTCGCGGAGAATACGCTCGAGATCGTCGTCAGCCGACATGCCGCTCCTCGAGGACCGCGCGAAGCTCGTCTTTCGCGCGGGCGAGTCTCGACGCCACGGTGCCGACCGGCAGGCCGAGCGCGCCCGCGATCTCCTCGAGCGGGAGATCGAGCCAGTAGTGCAGCACGACGATGACGCGCTTCGACGCGCCGAGGCCCGCGACGGCGTCCGTCACCGCCCACAGACGCACGTCGTCCTCGGCCGTCTCCGCCAGCGACCAGTCGTGGAACGCGGCGTCCGGGTCCGCCACGACGTCGAGGCGGCTCGTCCGCCGCAGGAGGTCGATCGCCCGGTTGACCGCGATCCGCTTCAACCACGGCCCGAACGGACGGCTTTCATCGAAGCGATCGAGCGCGGCGAACGCCTTCTCGATCGCCTCCTGGGCCGCGTCGTCGGCGAGGGCCCGGTCGGCGGTGACTGCGAACGCGGTGCGCCAGGCGTGCGGCCAATAGCGGTCGAAGAGAACCTCGACGGCCTGCGTCGAGCCGCGCCTCGCGAGCGCGATGAGCTCGGTGTCCGGTCGGCGCCGCACTTGCCTTCTACTACGAACGCAAGGCCTGGAAGTTATCCACGGCGAAGCGGTTGACGGTCACCTGCGGTGACAGTCACCTCAGGCGAGGCGCTTGTACAGGCGATCGATGAGCTCGGGCATCTGCTCGAGCTTCTCGGTGATGACGCGGATCCGGTACTCGCGGAAGTGCTCGGGCTCGACGTCGAGGGCCGTCGCGATCCGTGCCAGGACCTCGTTCGAGGGCACCGGGCGGTTCCCGTGGACGATGTGGTTCAGGTACCCGGCCGAGAGATCGGCTCTGTCCGCCAGCCCCCGATAGGTCGTCCCCGTCTCGACCATCAGGTGCTCGATCGTCGGCCCGAGGTGCTCGTCGCTGTATCTCCGACGCTTCGCCATCAGTCCTGCACCGCCCATTTCAGCACGTCGGCCGCAGCGACGCGGTCCTCGCCGGTCCCGTCGCGGCGCCGCACGTCGACCTTCCCGTCCTCGAGCGTCTTCTTTCCGACGATGACGCGGAGCGGGACGCCGACGAGATCCGCGTCGGCGAACTTCTCACCCGGGCGCTCGTCGCGGTCGTCGAGCAGGACGTCGAAACCCGCCTCCTCCAGTGCGGCCGAGACCTTCTCCGCCTCGGTCAGCACCTCGTCCGCGCCCCCGTGGAGGGCGAGTACATGGACGTCATAGGGAGCGATGGCCGCCGGCCAGACGATGCCGTTCCCGTCGTGGTGCTGCTCCACGACGGCGGCGATCGTGCGTGCGGGGCCGATCCCGTAGCTCCCCATGACGATCGGCCGCGTCGTTCCGTCCTCGTCCAGATAGGACGCGTCGAGAGCGGCCGAGTGGAACGTGCCCAGCTTGAAGATGTGGCCGACCTCGACGGCCGGGCCAACGGTCAGCGTGCCCCCGCAGGTCGGGCACGCGTCGCCCGCGCGCGCCTGGCGGATGTCGGCGAAAGCCGGCTGGTAGTCGCGTCCTGCCTCGACCCCACGCGTGTGCCAGCCGTCGCGGTTGGCTCCCACGACGAACTGCCCCTCGCGGAGGCTCTCGTCGGCGACCACCTCGACCGGCGCGCCGACAGGCCCGATGGAGCCTCCTCCCGCGCCGAAGGCGGCTCGGATCTCGTCCTCGGTCGCCGGGCGAAATGCGGACTCGAAGTACGTCATGAGCTTCTCCTCGCTCAGCCGGTCGTCTCCGCGGACGAGTGCGAGCACAAGCCGGTCGCCGACCACGACCGGCATCGCCTTCGAGGTCGCGGCCGGGTCGATGCCAAGCTGTTCGGCCAGCGCCTCGATCGTCGTGACGCCCGGGGTCGCCACGTCCTCGGGACCGTCCACCCGCTCCGGAAACTCCGGGGCGCGGGGCACGCCTCGCGCCGCCTCGATGTCCGCGAAGTAGTCGCCGTTCTCGCAGCGCATGAGCTCGTTCTCGCCCGATCCCGTCGGAGCCAGGAAGCCGAGCGACTCCTTGCCGCCCATGATTCCCGATTCCGCCTCGACGAGGTACGCCTCGACCCC
>Ga0210087_1000150_pt1 | contig 11157 bp, 10 predicted proteins | sample MayberryNW_Catta_4_FD_184878 | JGI IMG/M metagenome (GOLD analysis project Ga0210087, IMG submission 184878) | Wetland microbial communities from San Francisco Bay, California, USA, that impact long-term carbon sequestration -... | ecosystem: Environmental > Aquatic > Marine > Wetlands ... | reverse complement strand
GGGCGTAGCCGTCCGCCTGCCGGCGCAGCTGGTCACGCACGGTCCGCATCGTGTCGAACGCCGTCATCCTCCGCCCTTGCCCGGACCCCCCGGCATGACACATCGCTGCACCAGGGACCGGCCCGGGTCAGGTGATCCGTGCGCCGGAGAACACGCCGGTCAGCCAGGCGCCCCAGGCCTCCGTCACCTCGGCCCCGCTCCGCCGGTCGTCGAAGACGTGGTGGGCGAGGCCGACCGGCCACCCCCAGTGGTCCCGGAGGTAGAACCGGTAGAGGCCGCTGTCGGCCAGCACGCCAAGGAATGCGTCCGTGTGGTAGTCGACCTCGCCGACGACGGGCGGCAGGCCGGGGATCTCCAGCCGCACCGGTCGGCCGACCGCGGTGGCCCGGCTCAGGCCCAGCGCGACCCGCAGCCGGTCCCCGCTGCCCGGCTCCGCGGACGGCCCCGGGGCCTCCGCCGCCACGTAGAGCGGCTCTCCGCCCGCGAAGTGACGGAGGTACTGACCCAGGGAGTGGTAGTAGAAGTCGGTGTGCCGCTGGCAGGCGTCCACCTCGAGCCCGTAGTCGTCCACCTCGGCCAGCCCGACGTGCTCGAGCCGCAGCCGGCTGCCTCCGTCGGCGGCTGAGATGCTCCACGACAGCTGGTTGACGCCGTCGTCGAAGGAGGCCGACGTCGCGAGCTCCCGCGGCGGCTGCCACCGGGCGACCGTCCCGCGGTCGGTCAGGCCGCGTTCGGCGCCGCCCTCACGAGGCTCGTAGTCGATCTCCCACAGCCAGCCAGCCGTGCCGGCTGTGATCGCGTACCAGACGGTCTCGGGGTCGGCCTCGAGCGTCCCTTCCCAGGTCACCAGGAACTGCTTGCGCATGTGTCGTCCTCTCGGTGTGCGTCGACATCGTCGGTGTCGACACTGCCGACCGCACCCGCGCCGGGACATCCGCCGAACGGCAGATCGGCCTTACACAGCTCAGGAGCCGATGCTCAGCAGCCGACCGGGTTGCTCCCGGTCCCGGGTCAGGCCGTCGCGACCGGCGACGTCGTCGTCGGGTCCGGTTCGGGTGACGACGGAACCGGCGTCGACGACTCCGGCGTGGGTGGCTGTGCCGGCGGCTGCGTCGGCTGCGCCTGCTGGGGTGGCGCCTCCGGTGCGGTGCCCGCTGCCCCTGTCCGGACGTCGGCGTCGCGCTGGAGAGTCACCGCACCACCCAGCCCTTCGCTCACCAAGGCCTCCAGCTGGCCGAGAGGCGCCACGGTCGATGCCGCCTGGGCCGCCGAGCCACCCGGCGGCGACACGGCCCTCAGTGCGGCCACCCGTTCGGCGATCCACTGGCGCAGCTGCTCCACGTCCGCCGTGGTCAGCCGCTGGCGGCGCTCGCCGACCATGACCAGCTGGTAGGCGGCGGCAGCGGTACGGCACCCGACGCAGGCTGCGTTCACCGCCAGCGCGCGGTTGTTCACTCGGACCGTCTGCGGTGCGCGGAGAATCACGACCTGCACCGAGACCGCCGTCGCCGAGCAGCCCCGGCACTGCGACCAGGCCACGGTCACGTTGTCCAGGGTGGCCTCGGCCGGCCGGTTCAGGTAGGCGATGTGCAGGGCGGTGGCTGTGGCGGAGCAGTCGTCGCAGCCGGAGTTCGCCGAGGCCGACGTGTTCACGTCGCCGACGCCACGTGCAGCGTGGAACGTCGACATGGCGTCGTCGACGACGTTCGGACTCTCGGGAGCCGCGAGTGCTGCCGCCGTCAGGTCCCACCGCGAGGAGGCCGATCGTGCACCGTCGTGGCCCTGGTAGGGCAGACCACCGGCGACCAGGCCGAGGCCGAGCACTCCGGCTGCCGCGACCGGCACGAGGCGGTTCATAGCCGCGCGCTCTGGGTCTGGAAGTCGTCCGCGACCGCAGCGGCCATCTCGACAAGGCTGTCGCGGGTGTCGCTGCGCAGCGACGACAGCAGGGTCTGCGCACCCGTCTCCAGTGCCGGGTCCCAGGGAACGGTCACGACCCGGGCACACCGTCGCGAGAAGTGCTTGACCATGGGCTCCAGCGGGACGCCGAGGCCACGCCGGACACCGTTGATGACGACGATGGCCTTGGTGACGAGCTCGCCGTAATGGTGCTCGTCGAGCCAGTCCAGCGTGAGCGCAGCTGCCCGGCCACCGTCCAGCCCTGGGCGGAGCACCAGGACGAGCTCGTCCGCCTCGGTCAGCAGGCCCTGGTTGGCGCTGTCGAGTATCCCCGTGCCGGTATCGAGCAGGATGAGGTTGTAGAACCGGTCCAGCAGCCGGATCAGGCGATGGTAGGCGTCGCGGTCCAGGGCCATCCCGATGCGCGGGTCGTCGTCGGACCCGAGCACCTCGAGCCGTGACTCCGGTGCCTGCGAGACGTACGACCGGAGCTCGGCATAGCTCTGGATGTCGTCGAGGTGCCGGAGAAGGTCGGTGATGGTCTCGGGGATCGGCGGCGCCACCCGATGCGCCAGGTTCCCGGCATCAGGGTTCGCGTCGACCGCCACGACCCGGTCACCCCGCAGCGTCGCGAAAGTGCTCCCCAGGGCAAGGGTCATCGTGGTCTTGCCCACACCGCCCTTCCTGCTCATGACGACGACGCGTCGAGAGCCCTCGATCGGCGCGCGGAGACGCCGTTCGATCTCGGCCCGACGCGTCTCGGAGGGGCCCGGACCGGGATTGAGCGTGCCGGCCGAGACGCGGTAGACGGCTCGCTGCCATCCACCGCGAGGGACCGCGGGCGGCAAGCTGAGCATGGTGTCGTCGGTGAAGGCCGCCGCGCTGAGTTCCATCGGCCGCAAGTCGGGGGGGAGCTCGGGTTCCTCGGACGCAGTCACGTGTCCCTCCGACTCGTTCGAACGGGTCATCCGATGGACGGCATGACCCAGCAGCATCGCCAGGCGCCAGAACAGGACGGCGAGACCCAGCAGCGGCAGCACGAGCAACACCGTCGAGATGGCGGACAGGATGACGATGGCGACATCGGCGGACTGCCATGCACGGACGAGCTGGTCCGCCTGCACCTCGAGCGCCGCCCAGGTGTTTCGGACGATGTCCGGCAGGTGCCAGAGCAGCCAGCCGAAGCCGAAGGTGAGCAGGGGCACGACCACGAGCACCCAGCCCGCGACGAGGCGTCGGGCGGCGGGCCGCAGCTCTGCCACCCGAGGGTCGCTGGGGTGGCCGGGCACCAGACTCGCCAGCACCGGCCGGACCCTGGCGAAGAGGTCGGGCACGCCGGCCAGGTCGGAGAGCACGTAGTAGCCGTCGAAGCGGACCGCAGGGATGAGCTGCTGCAGCATCTCGAGGTGCAGGACGAGTGCCACAAGGAGGAACAGCCCGTTGTCCGTGACCAAGTAGACGGCACCGCTCGCGATCAGGAACAACACGTTGAAGTAGAGACCACCGAGGTCGGTGCGAATGCGTCCCGCCCGGCTGAGCCGGTACGAGTCGGTGACGTCGGTGTAGAACGCGGGGAAGACCAGGTACACGCCGTACCCGATGCGCCCCGGTTGCGCCCCGCCGTAGCGGCAGGCGGCGGCGTGACCCATCTCGTGCAGCACCGAAGCAAGGGTCAGCAGGCCGTAACCGGCGAGCACGAGCGCAGGGGCGGCCAGCACCTGCTGCAGCGCGATCAGCGCGTCGCCATGAAGGTACATCTGGACGTCGACGGCTACGGCCAGCGCAAGCACAACGATCACCAGGGGTGGCCAGAACATCAGGGACAACGGACGCGCGACGCGGCGGACCGCAGCGACAGGTAGGAGCGTCCCCTTCAACGTGAGCGAGAGCAGTGGGTTGGCGCGTGGTGGCTCGAAGTCGGCCGGTTCGGTCGAGTCCTCCACCAGTCCGAGCGGCTGGAGGCGTGCCTTCACCAGGTGCGCCAACCCGTCGGTGGTGAGCGTCCGGCCGTATGCACCGCTGACGACGTCAGCGATCTGGTCCGGCGTACGGCCCGGCGCGACCGCAGAGACGATGAGGTGCAACAGCTCCGAGACCTGGACGACCTGACCGTCGCGTCGCCGTAGCAGGTACGTCGGTTCACGGATGCCGGAGCCTTGCGCCGGGCCGAGCAGCTGTAGCCCTTGCGACACGCGCCAGCTGTGGTTGTTCAGTGTCCGGTCAGCTTGGTCAGCAGTCATGGTGAGTCATCGCCCTGGTGTGCTCTGGTGTGCTCTGGTGTGCTCTGGATGCTCTGGCCATGCCTCCGGGATGGCGGCGAGTACGCCCAGAGCCGCGTACTCGCCGCCACGACTCGGATCCCGCCTTACTGCACGGCGGTCGTGTACTGCAGCGCCAGCGCCTGTGCGCTCGCGTTGATGCTGGCTGCGTTGACGGCGATGGCGAGGTTCACGCCGACGACGTTGACCACGTTCGTGCAGGCGAAGTAGCAGAGCGTCTCCCGACGCGGCAGCAACTGAACGGCCTGACCCTGAATCTCTTCAGTGGTCAGCACAGGAGGACTGCGCACGGAGGTTCAACTCCTTCCCACAGATGGCGCGCTGGGACACGGCGACGCAGGCTCCGTCGGAGCCCGCGCCCGCCCGTGATCAGCCCTGAGCGACGTTGATGGTCTGAGTGGCCGAACTCTGGGCCACTGACTGGAACGTCGCGGCGTTGAGCGCCAGCGACGAGTTGTACGCGGAGATGCCGGCCCAGTTGTTGTTGCCGCCCCACGTGAGGGTCTCCCGCTCCGGGAGCAGGTCGGCGATCTGGGTGTCGAGCTCGGTCAGTGTCAGTTCCTTGCGCATGGTGGTCACCTCCCCCCCGAGCTGCGCCTGTGATGACGAGACACGTGGAGTCAACGCGACTGCTGTGATCAAAGCGTGACAAGGGCGTGGCAGGTGCGGCACAACGCCTTCACGGCTGGCCCGTCACGGGCAACACTGCAGGCGGTGACGGCGTGGGGGAGGAACGTTGCAGCATGAAGGAGTTCCAGACGCGAGTGCCTGGCGGAGGAGCCGAGCCGAACGCACGGCATGGTCGCCCGAGCTCGGTGGCGTCATGCTCGTCAGTGCCTGGCCGCGCGGGGCTGCAGAGCTGATGCTCGCACGCGTCACCATGTGCGCCGGCGGCAGCGACCCCGCCATCCGCCACGTCACCAGTCGGGTGGAGCTGCACGCGCTCGTCGACGAGTGGCTGACGGCGTTGGGTGAGGGGTGACTTCCATCCTTGGTCAATTCATGGGTGGCAGAAGTCTTGACATCGCCGCCAGAACCGCGCCAAATGTCGCAAGAGAGGGTCAAGATCGAGCCAGGTCGGTGGAAAGTTGGGGGGCTCGCCGGTGCAGTCGAACGCGATCCCTGATGTGAATGCAGACCTGGAGCTGCGACTGTTCGGCTGCTGGGACCTGCAGTCCCCGCGCGGAACCGTCCCGCTGGGTGGGCGAGAGCAACGACTCGTGGCCCTGCTCGCGCTGCGCGGCCGACGGCCGAGGATGCAGATCGCGGGGACGTTGTGGCCCGACACCACCGACGAACGCGCCCTGACCAGTCTTCGCTCCGCCGTCATGCGCGTCCGCAGGTCGGCCGGCGGCCTGCTCGAGATCGGGCACTCGACGCTGGCGCTCGCACCAGCCGTCCGGGTCGACGTCCAGCAGCTGACCCGGTTGGCAGCGGAACCCCGCACCCACAGCACCGGAAGAGCACGGTCGTGGGTCGGCATGCTGCGCGATGCCGAGCTCCTGCCCGGCTGGTACGAGGACTGGGTCTCGTTCGAACGGGAACGGCTGCAGCACCTGAGGCTTGCTGCACTCGAGGCCGAGGCGCTGCGATCCCTGGACCGGGGCGACTACGACACCGCTCTGATGGCTGCGATGGAGGCCACCACCATCGAGCCGCTTCGCGAGAATGCCCACTCGATCCTGATCCGTGCCCACCTTCTCGCGCACAACCCGTCTGCAGCGGTCCACGAGTACCGCGCGTACCGGCGGCAGCTGCAGAAGGTCATGGCCATCAGCCCCTCCCGGGAGCTCGATGAGCTGGTGCGACCGCTCATCGCCCCGGCTGCACGACACCGCTGACCCCGTGCCTGATCGAACGTCGGGGGTCAGGACCCGATGCGTTCCCAGCCCCGGCGGCTGCCGCGCGAGGTGGGGGCGTCGTCGGCGACCCGGCGCCGGCGGTAGACGACGTACGGCCGGAAGAGGTAGCCGACCGGCGCGGAGAACGCGTGCACCAGCCGGGTGAAGGGCCAGGTGGCGAACAGCAGCATGCCGACCAGGACGTGCACGTGGAACGCGGTGTCCGCGCGCTCCATCGCGTCCACGTCGGGCTGCAGCGTCGCCAGCGACCGGAACCATGGCGAGACGGTCAGCCGGTAGTTGTGCGCCTCGCCGGTCGCCCCGGCTCCGAGCAGCGTCGTGACCAGACCGGCGACGATCGCGGCGACCAGCACGACGTACATGGCCTTGTCGTTGCGGGTGGTCGCCATGAAGACCGGCCCGGTCGTACGTCGCCGGTAGACCAGGATCGCGATGCCCACCAGCGTGGCGAACCCGGCGAAGCCACCGAGCAGCAGCGACTGGACGTGGTAGGCCTCCTGCGAGATGCCGGCCGCGTCGGTCCACGACTTCGGCACCACAAGCCCGATGACGTGTCCCACCAGGACGACCAGGATGCCGAAGTGGAACAGCGGGCTGCCGATGCGCAGCAACCGCGACTCGTAGACCTGTGACGACCGGGTCGTCCAGCCGAACTGGTCGTAGCGCCAGCGCCAGATCGTGCCACCGACCAGGATCGCGATGACGACGTAGGGCAGCACTCCCCAGAGCAGCACCGCGACGCTCATCGGCGGGCTCCCGTGGGGAGCAGCGACGTGGGGCCGAGGTCGCTCTCGGGTGACGCGTCGGCGCCGAAGCCGTAGCCTTCGAGACCGACGTTCTCCCGCGGCGGTCCGTTGCTGGCCAGCGCGCGGGCAGCGGTCTCGTCCTGCGGCGACGGACCGGGCAGCAGGGAGCAGACCGCCTCGACGGCCCCGGCGTACGGCGTGCCCGCCTCGACCAGGGCGAGCCGGAGCATCTCCAGGCCGGCCCGGTGCTCCTGCAGCACGGCGAGGCCGAGGTCGGGGTGCGACGCGGCGAACTCCAGGACGACCGGCAGGAAGTCGGGCAGCTCGGTCGAGACCAGCTCGTGGCCGCGGCTGCGATAAACCTCCTTGAGCCGGGCCAGCGCCAGGCCGCGCCGACGGGTCTCGCCCTCGGTCCACCACGACAGGTAGAGACAGCAGCGCCGCCGCTGGTCCATGGTCTGCACGTAGTGCTGCTGGAGGTCGAGCCCGCCGGGCTCGTCCATGGCCAGGAGACCGTCGACCGCGCGCAGCAGGGCCTCGCGCGCGGCGCGGTCGCGCAGGGCGCCTGCCGCGTCGCGCACCGCGGGGTAGGCCGCCCGCGTGCGCTCGTCGGGATAGGTCAGCAGCAGCGACGCGGCCTGCAGCACGACCGTCTGCTCGTCGGCTCTCATCGGGCGGTCCCCTCGGCGTCGGTCTGCTGTCCCTGCGCGCCGGGCTTCGGGGGGAACAGCCCACGGGTGCCACGGCCGTCCCAGTTGAGCAGGTTGACGGTGGCGCCCCGGGTCTCCGGGTGGGCGACGCCGTCGCCGGTCTGGCGGGCCTTCAGCGCGTGGAAGGTCTCGACGGAGACGGGCGCCGGCCGGCCGCTCGCCTCGCCGAAGGGGCCGCTGTCCATCATCCCGGGGCCGCCGTCGAAGTCGAGGGAGCAGGCGGCCTCCTCGAGCTCGTGGCCGCGCTCGGCGTAGGCGCTCGGGATGACGTAGCGGTCGTCGTACTTGGCGATCGCCAGGAGGCGGTACATCGCGGTCAGCTGGTCGCCGGTCATCCCGACCGTGCTCGCGATGGTCTCGTCGAGGGGCTCCTCGAGGGTCACCCGGCGCATGTAGGCGCGCATCGCCGAGAGCCGCTGCAGCACGGCGGTGACCGGAGCCGGGTCACCCGCGGTGAACAGCCCCGCGAGGTACTCGACCGGGATCCGCAGGGTGTCGATCGCGCCGAAGAGGTTGTCGACGTCCTCCCCGTCGTGGCCGGTGTCTCGCAGGGCGTCGGCCACGGGTGACAGCGGCGGGACGTACCAGACCATCGGCATGGTGCGGTACTCCGGGTGCAGCGGAAGGGCGACCCCGTAGGTCTTGGCCAGCGCGTAGACCGGCGAGCGGGCGGCTGCGGCGATCCAGTCGTCGGCGATGCCGGACCGGCGCGCCGCGGCGACGACGTCCGGATCGGTCGGGTCGAGCATGATGTCGAGCTGCGCCTGGTAGAGCCGCTGCGGGTCCGGGGTGGCCGCCGCCTCCGTCACGCGGTCGGCGTCGTAGAGCACCAGCCCGATGTAGCGCAGCCGCCCGACGCAGGTCTCCGAGCAGACCGTGGGCAGCCCGACCTCGACCCGCGGGTAGCAGAACGTGCACTTCTCGGCCTTGCCGGTGCGGTGGTTGAAGTACACCTTCTTGTACGGGCAGCCGGTCACGCACATCCGCCAGCCGCGGCAGCGGTCCTGGTCGACGAGCACGATGCCGTCCTCGCTTCGCTTGTACATCGCGCCGGACGGGCAGGACGCCACGCACGCCGGGTTGAGGCAGTGCTCGCAGATGCGCGGCAGGTAGAACATGAACGACTGCTCGTACTCGAAGCGCACCTTGTCGGCGACCTCGTCGCGCAGCTGTTGCACGACCGGGTCGAGCGGCGCCAGCTCCGGTCCGCCGCCGAGGTCGTCGTCCCAGTTCGCCGACCACTCGATCTTGTGTGGCTCACCGGTGATCAGCGACCGCGGCTCGGCGACCGGGAAGTCGTCGCCGAGCGGCGCCGACGTGAGCTTCTCGTAGTCGTAGGTCCAGGGCTCGTAGTAGTCGTTGATGGTGGGCAGCACCGGGTTGCTGAAGATGCTGAGAAGCTTCCTCACCCGGCCACCGGCCTTGAGCGTGAGGCGGCCGCGCCGGTTGAGGGTCCAGCCGCCCTTCCACTGCTCCTGGTCCTGGTAGCGCCGGGGGTAGCCCTGGCCGGGGCGGGTCTCGACGTTGTTGAACCACACGTACTCGACGCCGGACCGGTTGGTCCACGCCTGCTTGCACGTCACCGAGCAGGTGTGGCAGCCGATGCACTTGTCGAGGTTCATCACCATGGCCAGCTGCGCCATGACCTTCATCGGTGTGCCACCTCCCTAGTACCGGACGTCCTGGTCACGGCGACGGACGACCGTCACCTCGTCGCGCTGGTTGCCGGTCGGGCCGAGGTAGTTGAAGGCGAACGACAGCTGCGCGTAGCCGCCGATGAGGTGGCTGGGCTTGACCAGGACGCGGGTCAGCGAGTTGTGGATCCCGCCGCGCTTGCCGCTGGTCTGCGAGATCGGGACGTTCACCACCCGCTCCTGCGCGTGGTAGACGAAGACCAGGCCCTCGGGCAGCCGGTGCGACACGATCGCCCGGGCGACCAGCACGCCGTTGCGGTTGACCGCCTCGACCCACTCGTTGTCCCGCACCTCGATGGCGGCAGCGTCCTGCGGGCTCATCCAGACCGTCGGCCCGCCCCGTGAGAGCGAGAGCATCAGCAGGTTGTCCTGGTACTCGGAGTGGATCGACCACTTCGAGTGCGGGGTGAGGTAGCGGACGGTGACCTGCTTGGCGCCGTCCGGGCCGAGCCGCGGCTCGCCGAACAGCTGGTGCATGTCCAGCGGAGGGCGGTAGATCGGCATCGTCTCGCCGAGGTCGGAGACCCAGTCGTGGTCGAGGAAGAGGTGCATCCGGCCGGTCAGCGTGTGCCACGGCTTGAGCCGCTCGACGTTGATGGTGAACGGCGCGTAGCGGCGGCCGCCGGTCTCGCTGCCGGACCACTCCGGTGACGTGATGACCGGCACCGGACGGGCCTGGGTGTCGGCGAAGGTGATGCGCTTCTCCTCCGACCCCTCGGCCAGGTCGACCAGCCGCTGCCCGGTGCGCTCCTCGAGGCGCCGGAAGCCTTCGACGGCGAGCCGCCCGTTGGTGGTGCCGGACAGCGCGAGGATGGTCTCGGCCATCTTGACGTCGGTGTCCAGCGCCGGTCGGCCGTCGCCGGCGCCGCCGGCCATCACGCCGTTGCTGCGCGCCAGGAGCTCGACCTCCCGGTCCGGGCGCACGGTGACCGCCTTGGTGGTCAACCCGAGAGAGTCGACGAGCGGGCCCAGGGAGGCGAGCTTGTCGGCGATCGCACCGTAGTCGCGCTCGACCACCGTGAAGACCGGCATCGTCCGGCCCGGCACCGGCTCAGCCTGGCCGGCCGCCCAGTCCCGCACCCGGCCGCCGGGCTGGGCGGTCTCGCCCGGGGTGTCGTGCTGCAGCGGCACGGTGACCAGGTCCTTGCGGGTGCCGAGGTGCGTCCGGGCCAGCTCGGAGAAGCGGGTGGCGAGTCCCTGGAAGATGTCGAAGTCGGACCGGGTCTCCCAGGGCGGGTCGATCGCCGGCGTGAAGGCATGGACGAACGGGTGCATGTCGGTGGACGACAGGTCGTGCTTCTCGTACCAGGTGGCGGCCGGCAGCACGATGTCCGCCAGCAGCGTGGAGCTGGTCATCCGGAAGTCCAGGGCGACGAGCAGGTCGAGCTTGCCCTCGGGCGCCTCCTCCCGCCAGGTCACGTCACGCGGCCGGCGGTCCTGCGGCGTCTCCTCCGCCCGGACCGACGAGTGGGTGCCGAGCAGGTGCTTGAGGAAGTACTCGTTGCCCTTCGACGACGACCCGAGCAGGTTGGCCCGCCACAGCGTGAGCACCCGCGGCCAGTTCTCCGGGGCGTCCGGGTCCTGGGCCGCCCAGCCGAGGCGGCCGGCGCGGAGCTCGTCGGCTACGTGCTCCCCCGGCTGCTTCCCGCTCGCGGCGACGTCGTCGGCGAGGTCGAGCGGGTTGCGGTCGAACGTCGGGTACGACGGCATCCACCCCATCCGCGCCGACTGCGCGATGGCGTCGGCCGTGTGCAGCCCGGCGAAGTGCCCCTCGGCGAGCGGCGAGACGAGCGCGTCGGCCCGGTAGCCGTCGTAGCGCCACTGGTCGGTGTGGGTGTACCAGAACGCGGTCCCGATCATCTGGCGCGGCGGGCGGACCCAGTCCAGCGCCATGGCCATCGTGGCGTGGCCGGTGAGCGGCCGGCACTTCTCCTGCCCGACGTAGTGCGCCCACCCGCCGCCGTTGC
>Ga0210087_1000147_pt1 | contig 11228 bp, 12 predicted proteins | sample MayberryNW_Catta_4_FD_184878 | JGI IMG/M metagenome (GOLD analysis project Ga0210087, IMG submission 184878) | Wetland microbial communities from San Francisco Bay, California, USA, that impact long-term carbon sequestration -... | ecosystem: Environmental > Aquatic > Marine > Wetlands ... | reverse complement strand
AAGAGTCTCGCGCGGCGCTGAGGTTCCGATTCGCGTCGCACCGTTAGCCCTCTGGCTGAAATAAGTCGCGCCCCGCCTGAAGGAGAAAATTCGCGACGGAAAACTAGGATGGGAATTTCAGCGCTCCAAATATCGCCTTGAGGAAAACCCCAAGGCCGAATCTGTGTCGCCACCATGTAACGAAAACCCTGCCTAACAAGCGCAGATCTCTGTTTATATCCGCGAAGACGGTGCGAGTGAGAATTGACGAGATTCCAAAGCGTAAACGCGGTTTTCTCCTTCACTACAGCTCGTCCCGCAATGTCATTGTGACAGGCGAAGGCGAAGAATCTCGATTTTAGCGCCTGAGAAATACGAGAGCGTTCGTAGGCCGGCCGTGAAACTAACACGTCGGCCGATCTCGGTGGGATGCGGTCCTCCGTCGTGACGCGATTCAGTTGTTCAGATTTGCTCACCCGCCATGCGCACAAATTCACCTGACGCTAGCCATTTTTGTCATACCAAGTGCGACGCTGGCGATTTTTGACCAGTGAGAATTTGCTCGTCCTGCTCTGAATTCACGAGAGCCGTTGCAAATCGGATACTTACGCTTAGGGCTAAGGGTGGCATACGGCTTGCTGTTTTTATCGTCCCCTAGGAGCGAAGAACATGAAAAAGCCCGACAGCGCGATCAAGCTTTTAACCCTTGCTGAAGCCGCAAGCATTCTAAAGATTTCTAAACGAACTTTACATCGCATGATCCAAAATCGGCAGATCCCGGCTTTCAAGGTCGGTGGCCAATGGCGCATTTTGGAAAGCCGCTTCCAGGAATGGGTGCAAGAGGAAGAAAATACCGCTCCGAAAGCCGGCTAGATTATTTGGATCCTAAGGATCGATCCTCCCGCCATTAGTTAGCTCAGACATACCCTGCATTCCAGAAACTGAATAAACCGCTTGTCGGATACCGGCCGTACGGTTGTAATCCGAACCGACGCGGTCGCTGCGCGCTTGGTTATCCGCCGTGAGCAACCAAAAACCTGGGCTCGAGCGCCCCAATTTGGCTACTCCGTAGGTAACTCGACGCGAAACGTAGTGCCCTTTCCCAAAGTGCTCGAGACCGTTACGTTGCCGCCCAAGAATTCAGTGAATGCCTTGACTATATAAAGACCCATACCGATACCGTTCTGAGTCCGGGTTCTGGCGGCATCGACCTGCCAGAATTTATCGAAGACAAACGGCAGCTGGCTAGGCTCGATACCGATGCCGGTATCCGACACCGTGAAGACCATTTTATGATAATTGGGATTGTACCTGGCCGAGACGCGAACTTCGCCTGACTCGGTAAATTTGAGCGCGTTATTGATTAAGTTGAGCAGGATGATTTTCAGTTTGCCCGGGTCCGAAGTCACCACCGGGAGCGGCGCCGGGTAGTCCCATTGTAGAGTAACGTTCGGATTGAGCACCAATCCCTCGGAATTCTGTCTCAATTGGTCGAGGAACTCGGACAAAACGATCTGTTCGCGCTGCGCGGTCACTGCGCCGGTTTCAACACTCGCCGAATCCAAAATGACGTCGACAAGGTTCGCAAGATTCTCGGTTTGGCGCAGTACTTTCGCCAGCGCCTCATCTTGATCTCGATTGATTTCACCAAGCGCGCAGCCTCGGAGCGCCTGAGTATAGCTGGCAATGACCGTGAGCGGGGTTTTAAGCTCGTGCGAGAGAATGTTGAGCAGTTCGGTTTTCGCCTGGCTTCTTTGTTCGGCCCGTTCCTTGAGCATCCGCTGCGTGCGCACGAGTTGGGAGAAATGACCATAAAAAAGCCCTACGATAAACAAGAAAACCAGTTGCAGGTATCGTGCGGGTTCAAAATCTTCAGCGTCGAAAAAAAATCCTGCAAAAGCGAAAGGCGCCACGAACGACACGATCGCAATCATGCGCGTGTTCTCAAAGATGCAGCAAATGATGATAAGCAGGAAATAAGCTAGAAAAAAGTTGGTTTCGGTCTGGCCGTTGACCATCAGCGATGCGGTCAACACCAGAGTGTCCAGGCCAATCAGGACAACATTGAAGGTCAGTTTACGGAAGGCGGATTCATCGACAAAGTATAAACCGACGTTCGACAGCGCATAGATTACGACCAGGGCGTCGAACAGCGAGCCCATCGGCAAAGGGCCGGTGCGAAACAGTATTAATGATGCGCTGATCAGCACCACCGGCCAACGAATCAGGATGACCGCCGCTTTGGTCGAACTGGCAAGTGAAGTCTGCGGGAAAGATACGCCCGACGCGTGGGCCTCAATCTGAGCATTGAATTGCATCGTCGTCTGCTAAATCCTTATTCTTTCACGTTCGGCTTTGCACCCGCCGATTTTCTGCGTCGCGGAATCTGCTTAAGTTTGACGAAAAAATCTCCCTCAGCGGGCGTTTTTGGGGTTTGGCTTACCAAACCCATAGCTTTCCCAATTCGCCAGCACCTGCTCTTGGACTGCGGCCGGCCAAAGGTTCTCAAAGCTAGCCTTCAGAGGGATAGTTTCCTGGGGCCAATCTTTCGGCCAGGTGCAATCAAAGATGACTCCGGCCGCATCGCCAATCAAACGCTCTTTGGCCGGCAAAAATGGTAATAAGACCGGGAATCCGGGGATATGCGGTACCGGATGGATATTATTGACCGGATGGCACTTGGTAGTAATCGCATGGAGTACTTCATCCATGTTCGTCGGATCGACATCCGGCTCGACGATTACGATGAAATACGTAAACAACCCTGGTTTGGTCGCCCAGACAGCATGCGCTACGCGCCGCGCAAAATTCACAAACGGAACTTCAGTGGAGACAACGCACATGTGGCCAACACCGAACGGGGGGCAAAACACACTTTTCACAGGCAAGCCTAGTTTCCTGAGCTCGGAAAAGATTTCCGCCCCCTTGATCAACGCCGTGGCTGTCTGCCCTTCATGGACGGGCATGCCCATGTTGGAAAACGGCAAGATGGGATCGTTGCGGTAAGTGATGGCTTTGATTTTGAGAACCGGTTTGGGTGAGGACTTCCCCGCTTCATAGCCCATATATTCGCCGAAGGGGCCTTCGACCATTCGCTCATGCGGCAAGACCTCGCCTTCGATAATGATTTCCGCCGAGGCCGGCACTTCCAAATCGATGGTTTCACATCTCACGAGCGGAATCGGCGCACCTTGGAGGGCTCCGGCAACTTCCACTTCGTTCACGAAAGGAGGAATCATCACGCAGCTCACCAGCGGAATTACCGGTTGCCCGCCAATGGCCACGGCCACAGGCATCGGTTTATTCATCGCTTCATATTTCTGATACATCTGGCCGATATGCTGCTGCATCGGAAATAGACAGCCCAGTGTGTTTCGATCATGGACCATCAAGCGATACATGCCCCAATTCACCCACGAACTGTCGGGATCTTTGGTAATGACGGTATGCCAGGTACCGATGTATCGCCCGCCATCGCCGCCATGAATCAGAGGAATAGGAAACTTGAGCACGTTGACGGCGTCACCGATATCGATATTTTCTTTACAGGGGCCGGTCTTGGCTAGGGTCGGAGGAATCAGTTTTTCTTTGCGTTTAAGATACGTCGCCATGATTTCCTGGGGCGAAGAACCGGGTGACATGTGCATGGCCAAAGCCGTACGCGCAAATAGACCGTGACCGCGATGTGTGCTCGTCCCAAGGGGAGCGCCCAGCGCGCGAAACCCTTTGGGGTAGCCCTTGATATTTTCGAACAATGCCGCTGGAGCGCCGAGATCGTACACACGCCGCGTGATCGCTCCCATTTCCAGGTTCCAATCAACTTCAACCCCGATTCGCTGCACTTCCTGATATTCCGCGAGGATATCGATGTAATCTCTGAGATCATCAATTTGCATTTTCTAAGACTCCTGTTCCTGGCGTGAAAGCGAGGCGAGAACTCAATACATCCGAGCTTCAATAGTTTAAAGCTTAACTAATTTATACCAGACCGAAGTACGTGAAGGCAAAAGAATTTAAAAGTGAAGAGCCGTCACCTTCCCGCGCTAAAAAATCTAGACAAATTTGACGTTGTGATCTATAGTTCCAACCTTATATCAGTATTAGAAAAGGGGGGATTTTATGGCAGAGATCAACAGACCAAACGGCCTAGCGGCGGACGTCGGCGCCTATCTCGGCCCCGGCACGAAGATCAATGGCAAACTCCACTTCGACGGTCAAGCCACGATCGATGGCGAAGTCGAAGGTGAAATCGTTGCCCAAGCCCATGTGACCGTCGGCCAACAGGCCACGATCAAGGGAAAGATTTCCGCTGCTTCGATCCTGGTCCAAGGAAAAGTCATGGCTGACGTTCAGGCCGACAAAAGATTGGAAGTCCAACCGCCTGGCTCCGTCATCGGCGATGTGACCACACAGAGTCTCGTCATCGGCGACGGCGCCGTTCTAGAAGGCCATGTTTCAATGAAAAAAAGTGAGGGTCGGGTGCTGCCTCTTCGTCAGGAAGCCAAAAAAGAAAGCGTATCGTGAGACAATCAATCGACGAATAGAGAAACAATCCGTCGTTCCTTGACATGGACCAAGCCTCGCGCCGTAATCCGCAACGCGGGCAATGTCACGAACGGCAAAAAACTCAATGCGAAAATGGGCTTGTCGAAAGACGAGCCCATTTTTTTTAAGCACGCCTGAATTCGTCTGAGCCCGGCGCCGACTTCACCCGACGACTGCAACGAAAAAATGCCGCCGAACGGAAAGTCGAGTAATTCCATAATCTGGCCTTTATCGACAATCGCCATACCGCCGCCGGATTCCAGCAATGCGTTAGCGCATCGCGCCATATCTCGATCGTCCCTGCCGACAATCATCAACGCATTTTCGTCCAGGTTGGTCGTCAAACCAACCGCCCCCACCCTGGCGCCAAAGCCTTTGAGATAGCCGAACGCAACGTTCGGCGAACCATGATGACAATCGAAGACAGTAACCTTCAAAAGGTCGGTCTCAGAATCAACCGTAAGGATTCCCGCCGGGGCGTTAAACTGCAGGATCCGTTCCGTCGTAATCGTTAGATTCACAAGCTCCATCGCGCGGATTTTTGGCGCGGCCACGGGGCTCTCAATCTCGAACGTTTCCGGTGTTATCGGCTTTGTCACTTGGAGACGACGCAACATATCGGGCGGCAGCTTCACCGAATTCCGTTTCACTGCTGATTGGCCGTCGCGCGCAACTACCTTGCCGTTTACCAGGACTTCCCGGACGCGACACCGCTCCAGATCGTCGATCAGCGCGATATCGGCAAATCGGCCCGGCGCGATTCCGCCTATATCGCGTTCCAACCCACAATAGGTCGCAGGACTCAACGTTACGGCTTGAATCGCCTGCATGGGTGTGAGGCCGAGCGCCATGGCTCGCCGGACCACGTGATCCATGTGACCGCGATCCTCCACGTCATCGGGCGACATGCTGTCGGTCACCAGAATCAACCGCTGCAGGTTGGCGCGCGCGCTTATCAAGCGCGGCAAGGTCGCCTCCAGATCTTGACGCAGCGACCCCTCGCGGAGCATGGTCCAATAGCCGAGCCGCAGTCGTTCCAAGGCGTCTTCGAAACTAATCGGCTCATGGCAGGAAGATATTCCCGCCGTCGCGACCGCGCATAATTTTTGATCGCGCGCTCCCGCTGTATGTCCGTGGATAATTTGTCCGTTGCGCCGGGCCAGGGCCAGCCGATCGAGAATCTCCTCGTCGCACTGAATGAGCCGCAACCACGACACGATCTCGCCCATGCCCAAAATTCGCGGATCCGCTAAGGCTTCGGCAATCTCATCGTTCGAAAATACCGCCGTATTACAGAGCAGCGGGTCCTGCGGCGCGGCCATCGAGATCAGCGTATACACCCGCAGCGGGTGTCTTTCGACTTCGTCCAAGAAGAACTTCACCCCACGAAGACCGAACACGCTAGCCAATTCGTCGCACGAAGCGACAACCGCCGAAGTGCCACGTGGCAAATAGGACTCTAAGTTTTCATAAGGTCGGGCGTAGTGGCCGATGTGCGTGTGACCGTCGATAAAACCAGGTGCAACGTATAAACCCGAAGCATCGAAAATTTCGGTAGCGCCGCCGCGCGCGTGCTGGGCGTTCGCCCCTACATAACACACGCGACCGTCGAGAACGGCGACTTCCACGCCGTCGAGTATTTCTCCTGAATAAACATTGATGAATTTGCCGCCGCTGATGATGAGATCCGACTTGATTTCACCCAGCGCGCCGCGAATCAGCCTTTTCGATTGTTGCTTTGTCAGAGCCATGGCCGGGTTTTAACACGAACGAAGAATTTTACCCAAGGTTCTCATGGCGTCCTGAATTCGAGAATAACTTACTGAAGGTGAACTAGAATCCGGCCGGAGCGCCATATATATTGTCACGCATTTCCTTGTCGGTATTCCGGATGAACCGAAGCTCTAATACAGCTTTTGTCCTGCGAATCATTCTGGCGTGCATCGTGATCGATCAGGCAACCAAATGGCTCGCCAAAAAATATCTTGCGCCGGATGGTTTCATCTCATTTGCCGGCGACACTTTTCGTTTTCAATATGCGGAAAACACCGGCGCATTCCTTAGTTTCGGCTCGTCGCTTCCCGAACCTTGGCGTCATATCGTGCTCACAGTCTTGGTCGCTCTTTTCCTGTTGGGGCTACTCGGTTATCTTCTCTTCAGCCGCGCTCCATCGCGGCAATACGTCGTTTGCTTATCCCTGGTGTGCGGCGGCGGCATGAGTAATTTGATCGATCGCGTCATCTACGACGGCCGCGTGATTGATTTTCTAAACACCGGTATCGGTCCCATCCGAACGGGAATTTTCAACATCGCCGATATGGCGATCACGGGCGGTGTGATTCGCTTGCTACTAGACAGTTTAAGAAAAACGCCGGAACAAACATCGGATGGCTAATCAGGCACGCTGACTTCCCGGGGAATTTGTTATCCATCCACTGTTAGCATAGCTGTCTGCGAAACAACTCTTTGGGGAGCGCCACCGAATGGCCTGGATTTATTTAGTCATTGCGGGCTTGTTGGAAATATTGTGGGCTGTCAGTCTCAAATACACCGATGGTTTTACCCGATTCTGGCCAAGTACCGTAACCGTCGGCGGTATGGTCGCAAGTTTTTATTTTCTAGCTCAAGCGCTGAAATCCATATCCGTGGGCACCGGGTACGCGATCTGGACCGGCATCGGCGCTGCCGGTACGGCTATTCTTGGCATCGTTCTTTCTTCCGAACCCGCGTCTCCGCCTCGCCTCCTTTGCATCGCGCTCATCGTTGCGGGCATTATCGGACTCAAAATAACATCTAATTGATCTTGCATCGGCCATACGCAACCACAATTTCACGCTTCCCTCTAAGTTTGACATTTCGAGCCGGTCTGCATATTCCTCTCAAGTTGAAAGGACGAAAAAATGATTATCGATTGTCATGCACACTTAATGCCTCGGAGCTGGTTTCATCCCAAATCGCCGAAATCGATCTTCGATCTCGACGCTTTGTTCAAAGAACAGGATGAAGCCGGTGTCGACATCACCGTTTTCGGCAACAACTGGATTCGCTCGCCGGACGGCGCAGACCCGCTAAGGGTCGTCCAGGAGTTCAATGAGCATGCCGCGGAGCTGAGCGCGAAATATCCCAAGCGGTTGCTTGGGCTAGCCTGCTCGGTGCCGTTCGACAATGATAAGATCCTCCAGGAAACGGAACGAGCGATCAAGCAATACAAATTCAAAGGCATCATGATCAACTCCAGCGTGAACGGCGAGTATCTCGATTCGCCGCGGGCGACGCCGTTCTTCCAGTTGGTGAGCGATCTTGATGTGCCTCTGTTCGTCCATCCGCCCAAGTTCACCATTGGCAACGAGAAAATGGAAATCTTTCGGTTGCCGGAACTGCTCGGCCGGCCTTTCGATACGACCATGGCTTTAACTCGTTTCATCTTCACCGGGGGCTTTGAGAAATTCCCGAAGCTCAAGATGGTTTGCGCCCACGTCGGCGGAGCGCTCCCGATGCTGCCGGGCCGCTATGGTTTCGGTTATGAGCTTAGGAAGGATATGAGCTTCGGCCCGTGGGAGCCGGACGTAATGACTCGCCCGCCCGCGAGCTACATGAAGCAGCTCTACTTCGACACCGTCTGCTACCATCCGCCGGCGGTGCAATGCGCCATCGACACCATCGGCATCGACCACGTTGTTTTCGGCAGCGACTCGCCCCCCGTGCCACTCCCGCTGGCAAGAGCCCTGGACACCGTTAAGCAGTTAAAAATTTCGGAAGACGACAAACAGAAAATCTTCGGCCGCAATGCCGCCAAGCTTCTCGGCTTAGAGGGATAGCTCGTTCACGAGAATGGATGGGATTTACCAAATCATTGATAGCGAATGGATTCATGGTCGCTAATCTATGGTGCAACCGAATCAGTGCGGACCGCACCTAACGAATCCGAAAGGAAGACAAGCGAATGGCAAAACAATTGGGTCCCGGTGATCCCTTTCCGAACTATACGGTGCCGACCGTCAACGGCGCCACGCTCAATATTCCGGCGGATCTCAACGGCGAATATGCCGTCATTATATTCTATCGCGGTATCTGGTGACCCTACTGTGTTCGGCAGGTAGCCGATTATCAATCCCACATCGAGGAATTCAAACGGGAGAATACCGATATCGTCGCGCTTTCCGTGGACACGCTCGACAAAGCGAAAGAAATGGTCGAAAAGACCGGCGCCACGTTCCCGATTGGTTACGGCCTGAAAGTCCCGGAAGACGCCGACAAGGTCGGCGCTTATTGGGAAGAACGGCGCGGCATCATCCATGCTACCAATTTTACCATCGGGCCCGACAGGAAAATCCTTCAAGCCTGTTTCGCCACGGGTCCGATCGGCCGGATCGTCGCGGCCGATGCCCTGAGCTCGATCAGAGGCACGAAGAAAAGAAAAGCGCAGGATAAGTAATCGTCGCAGAACAGGCTCGGTGCCGTCGCTTTATAAGTAAATGGCCAGGTAAAAACGACACCCATCCTTATCCCGCCAGCTCGAAACACGGCAGTTTTATCGCCGGATCATGCGTCTGGTGAAAAACAGCCTTAACCCGGTCTCCCATCTTCACCTTTTCTTTATTATCTCCGATCAACTTGCTTTCAACGATCACGCCTTCGTCCAAGATCACATTGATGTAATAAATCGGCACTTCGTCCTTGAACGCAGGATTACGCGGGACGCGAACGAGAGTGAAACTATGAATCTTGCCAGTGCCTTTCGATTCGATCCAATCGAGCTCGCCGAAACAATCGACACAGGCGACGCGGGGAAAAAACTGCACCTTTCCGCAGCTCTTGCATTTCTGCAGCAAGAACTTCTCTCTATTAGCGCCTTCCCAAAATGCCTGATCCACTTTATTGACTTTAGGTATGCTTTTTTGAGGCATTCCCGCTTCAGCCATTACTTTCTCCTTTCCATAACCAGCGCGGCTGTCGTGCCAAGATTGCGCCCATAGTTGAGCCAGCCGATGCCGGTGACCAGCGCCCGCTCCGCTTTCTTCACTTGATGTCCCTCCGCCTCACCGCGAAGCTGGCGCAGCGCTTCGACAAGATGAAGATACCCGCCGGCGAGTCCTGCCTGGCCTACGGACAATTCGCCGCCGCCCGTATTGACCGGGAAATCACCTTTATAAGTGAGATCGTGCGCATCGACGAATTTCCCGCCTTCGCCTTTCTTGCAGAAACCAAGGTCCTCGATCTGAATCATAACCGCGATTGGATAGTCGTCATAGATTTCTACGAGATCGATATCTTCATGCTTGAGCTCTTTAAAAATGCGCTCGCCGACGACTTTCTGGCCGAACGTCGTCTTGTCCGGCAGCATGTTGGCGACTTGGTAGTGCGAGATTTCGGCGTCGGTCACAAGATAGACCACCTTATCCGTGATCTGTTTCGCCTTTTCTTCCGTTGCCAGAATGATGCATTCCGCTCCGGAACATGGCATCACACAGTCAAACAACCGAATCGGATCGGAAATCATCCTCGAGTTGAGATAGTCTTGCATGCTCATTGGCTCGCGGAACAGCGCTTGCGGATTGTTTCGTGCGTTCTCGCGCTGGGCGATGGCGATCTTGCCGATCTGCTCCAGTGTTGTCCCGTACTGTTCCATGTGCAGCCGTTGGATCAGAGCCATCAGCGAATTCGGCCCGCCGTAACCGAAGACATCGACGAAGTTACCGCGTTGATATTCCAGTTGCCGCTGTGTCGGCGTGCTCCTGTCGAAGGAGTTGCCCCCGATGAGAACCGCGACGTCGATGTGCCCGCACTCTATGGCGTCAGCCGCGCGCCGGACGCTCATCACGCCGCCGGCCCCGCCGTAGTCGCCGTTCAGCACCCAGTCGACTTCCAATCCCAACTGCTCGGCGACATGCGGCGAATAATCCGGGCTTGCTTGCGTCGTGATGGAAAATCCCCGTAAATCTTTCTTATTCAGCCCCGTTTGTCGCAAGGCAGCGCGAATCGCCTCGGCGTAGTACCAGAGCGCCGGAGCCTCGGATTTTCTCGAATACTCCGTCGAGCCGTAACCGACAAAACAAACTTTTTTGCGTCGCATTCTTTGCCCTCTTCTCTCGTCTAACTGCTGCCGAACGCGTGCTCAGACACATTTTCGGCTCCTCTTACCGTCCCCGTTTACTCAGCACTAATAAACCGTTCGCCCCTCGCCCGATCCAACTCTCCTTCGCGGCCGTAAAGCAAGCGCATGAGCCGCGTTTCGCGGTAGAACGCCTCAAAGGGAAATTCTTTGCAGACGCCATAACCGCCATGAACCTGGATAGCGATGTCAGCGGCGTGGAAAGCCATTTTGACCGCGCGCTTTTTAGCCAGTGCCGCCTCTTCGAAATACGGCAGCTCGTGATCGGCGCGCCAAGCGCTTTCCAGAGTCAGCCAGGTCGAAGTGCGCAATTCGATTGACAAATCGGCCAGCATCCATTGAATCGCTTGTCTTTCGGACAGGCGCCAACCAAAGGTCACGCGGTTTCGCGCGTGCTCGATGGAGGCCGCCAGACATCGTGTTGCAATCCCCAACGCGCGCGCCGCCATGTGCAATTGCTCCATGGCGATCAGCGCGCCCGCTTCGTACTCGTAGCCCACGAGCTGTTCGTTGGGAATTTTGCACTGGCGCAACGTGAGTCGCGCGACAGTTGCATCGGTGGTCAGATCGACTTCATCCGAGACGGAAAGCC
>Ga0210087_1000143_pt1 | contig 11319 bp, 11 predicted proteins | sample MayberryNW_Catta_4_FD_184878 | JGI IMG/M metagenome (GOLD analysis project Ga0210087, IMG submission 184878) | Wetland microbial communities from San Francisco Bay, California, USA, that impact long-term carbon sequestration -... | ecosystem: Environmental > Aquatic > Marine > Wetlands ... | reverse complement strand
GGCGTGGCGGACGAGGCGACGCTGGCTCGGCTCTAGTGTCGTGAGTCATTAATCTGGCCTCTTTTCGGTAGGCTTGGTGGGTGCCTGGTAGAGCAGCTCCGCGGGTGGTGTTGGCCGAGGACGAGCGCGCTCAGCTGGTGGCGTGGGCGCGCCGCCCGAAGAGCGCGCAGGCGTTGGCGATGCGCTCGCGGATCGTGCTCGCCGCTGCCGATGGCGCCAGCAACATCGAGGTTGCCGAACGGCTCGGGCTGGAGCGCGGGACGGTCAGCAAGTGGCGGCGGCGGTTCGTCGACCATCGCCTGGACGGGCTGCTGGATGAGCCGCGTCCCGGCCGGCCCCGCACGATCACCGACGAGCAGGTCGAGGAGGTGATCACCAAGACCCTCGAGTCGACCCCGAAGGACGCCACGCACTGGTCGACCCGGTCGATGGCCAAGGAGACCGGCCTGAACCAGACGGCGGTGTCACGGATCTGGCGGGCCTTCGGTCTGCAGCCGCACCGGCAGGACTCGTGGAAGCTGAGCAAGGACCCGCAGTTCGTCGACAAGGTCAAAGACGTGGTCGGGCTCTACCTCAACCCGCCCGAGCGTGCCGTGGTTCTCTGCGTGGACGAGAAGTCGCAGATCCAGGCGTTGGACCGGACCGCCCCGATCCTGCCGATGATGCCCGGCGTGCCGGAACGGGCCACCCACGACTACAAGCGCAACGGCACCTCCAGCCTGTACGCGGCGCTGGACATCACCACCGGCAAGGTGATCGGGCAACTGCACTCACGCCACCGGGCCAGCGAGTTCAAGAAGTTCCTGATCACCATCGACAAGGCGGTCCCCGCCCAGCTCGACGTGCACCTGGTGCTCGACAACGCCTCGACCCACAAGACCCCGGCGATCCAGCGCTGGCTGGTCGCGCACCCGCGGTTCATCGTGCACTTCACCCCGACCTCGAGCTCCTGGCTCAACCTCGTCGAACGCTGGTTCGGCGAACTGACCACCAAGAAGCTCCGCCGCGGCACCCACACCAGCGTCCGCGCCCTCAACGCCGACATCCGCTCCTGGATCAACACCTGGAACGACGACCCGCGGCCCTACATCTGGACCAAGACCTCCGACCAGATCCTCGACAGCATCTCGCGATACTGCGCGCGGATTAATGCTTCACCACACTAGTGCAGCTCGTACGCCGCGCGAGCCAGCCGGAAGCCGTGCCCGCTTCGGTTGCTCCAGCAGACCATGCCGGTCAGCCGGCTCAGGCAACGCATCCGGCCGACCACGCTGGTGGTGCCGTAGGCCAGAGCACCACCGGACGGCGCGACCACGCCGGCCTCGCACGGGCCGATCCGGGCCGGACCTGAGACGCCGACCTCGAGCAGCGGCAGCCAGCGGCCGGCGCACCCGTCCGGCCGGTCGCCCGCCGGGTAGTCGTGCTCGGCGATGACGCACGCCGCGGCGTCGCGGCGCAGCTGGCAAGTGATGTTGCCGGTCGGCGAGCTGAACTGACGCCGGTGGACGACCACGGCACTGCGCACGGGTGGGAAGCCCGGCGCTGCCGGGTCGACCGCCGGCTGACCGGACGCCGGCTGGCCGGACGCCGGCTGGCTGGACGCCGTGGCCGGGTCGGCGGACGACGTCGCGGTGCCCGCCGGCCGGGTGCCGTCGGCGTCGCGGGCGCCGGACGTACCCGCTGCCCCGTCCCCGCCGCAGCCGGCGAGCAGGAGCACCGCCGCGGCGAGCACCAGCCCGGTTCGTCCCACCTCGGCACGATATGGCCAGTCGTCACCGCTCGGGCTGGCGGGGCTACGGCGCAGATGGTGACCCGAAGGCCCGCCAGTCGGCAGGGAAGGGGCAGGGACGGTCGGCCGTGCTCAGCCGGCCGGCGCCTGCTCGGTGCGGTCGGCCTCGGCTGGCGCGGTCGAGGTCGAGGTGGACCCCCTGGTGCCCCCCAGGTAGAGGCTGGCGATCTCCGGGTGGTTCACCACCTCGGTCGCGGTGCCGGTCAGGCGCACCTTGCCGCCCTCCATCACCACGCCGTGGGTGGCCAGCCCGAGACCGAGCCGGACGTTCTGCTCGACCAGCAGGATGGTCACGCCGTCGTCGTGCAGCCGGTGCACCAGGTCGGCGACCGCGCCCAGGGAGCGCGGGTCCAGCCCGAGGGACGGCTCGTCGAGCAGCAGCACCGTGGGGTCGAGCATCAGGCAGCGCGCCACCTCGACCATCCGCCGCTGGCCGCCGGACAGGTTGCCGGCGTGCTGGGCCGAGCGCTCGGCGACGATCGGGATCAGCGACTCGACCTCGGCGTAGCGCCGGGCGAGCAGCTTCTTGTCGCGGCGGATGAGGAAGCCGCCCATCAGCACGTTCTCCCGCACCGACATCTGCGGGAAGAGCGCGTGCGACTGGGGCACCTGGGTCACGCCGGCCCGCAGCACCGCGGCCGCCGACTGCCCGGACAGCCGCTGCTCGTCGAGCACCACCTCCCCCTCGGAGCAGGGCAGCAAGCCGCTCACGACGCGCAGCACCGTCGACTTGCCGGCGCCGTTCGGCCCCACGATGCAGGTGATCGAGCCGGTGTCGCAGACCAGGTCGACACCCTGGAGCACTGCCCCGCCGCCGTAGCCGGCGACGACGCCGGTCATCGCGAGCACGTCAGCGCACCTCCTGCGGTGCGTCCGGGGCCGCTCCCGGCCCGGCGGCCGACGCGGCAGGCGGCCGCCACTCGTCGCCCAGGTACGCGTCGAGCACCACCGGGTCCTCGCGGATGGTCCGCGGCGGCCCTTCGGCGATGGCCTCGCCGCGCGAGAACACGACGACCGGGTCGCACAGCTCGAGGACCATCGGGATGTTGTGCTCGACGACGAGGAAGGTCACGCCCTGCCGGTTGAGGTCGCGCACGATCTCGACGATGCGGCCGACCAGCGACGGGTTGACGCCGCCGGCGGGCTCGTCGAGGAGCACCAGCCGGGGCTCGAGCATCAGCACCTGCGCGAGCTCGACGAGCTTCTGCTGGCCGTACGACAGCGAGCCGGCCGGCTGCGAGACGAAGCGCGCCATCCCGACGAACTGGAGCAGCTCCCGGGCCCGGTCCGCCTCGCCGCCGGCGACCGACGCCTTGAGCATCGTCGACCAGCGCGCGTCCGGGAGCGGCGCGACCATGTTCTCGAGCACCGTCATGCTCTTGAACAGCCGCGTGGTCTGGAAGGTGCGGGCGAGACCGAGATGGCCGCGCTGCCAGGGGTGCATCCGGTCGATGCGGGTGCCGTCGAGCCACACTTCGCCGGCGTCGGCCTTCATCGCGCCGGTGACCAGGTTGAAGAGCGTCGTCTTGCCGGAGCCGTTGGGGCCGATCAGCGCTGTGATGCTGCCCGGTGCGACCGTGAGGTCGGCGCCGTCGACGGCGGTGATGCCGCCGAAGTTCTTGCTCGCGCCCTTGACCTCGAGCATCGGGTGCGCGACCGGCGCGGTGGCCGCCGCCTCGACCGTGCCGGCGACGACCGCCGACGCAAGTGCCCGGTCGCGCACCTGCAGCGTCCCGGACCCCAGCGCGCCGGCCTGGTCCTGGTACTCGGTGCCTGTCGTGTGCCGGCGGCGCCACCATGCCTCGACGGTCGGCAGCAGCCCGGCCGGCAGGAACAGCACGATGAGCATGAGGGCAACGCCGAAGAGCAGGACCCGCGAGCTGCTGCCGCCGTACACGGTGGCCATCTCCTGACCGATGCCGACGATGAACGCGCCGACGACGGGGCCGTAGAGCGTGCCCCGGCCGCCAGCCAGGGCGGACAGCACGATCGTCACCGAGCCGAGGATGGTGAAGGCCCCGATCGGGTTGAGGAAGGTCAGGAAGTAGGCGTAGACGCCGCCGGCGACACCGATGAAGAACGCGGACGCGGCGAAGGCGGTCACCTTGTAGCGCGTGGTGTTGACGCCGATCGCAGCCGCCTTCCCCTCGTCCTCACGGATCGCGACCAGGCCGGTGCCGAGCTTCGTCCGCCGGATCATCGCGCTGAACACGACGGTGAGGAAGAAGAGGCCGAGGAACACGTAGTAGAAGGGCAGGTTCTGGATGTCCCGCGACCACGGCGGCAGGTCGAGGGTGATGCCGTCGGACCCGTTGGTGAGGCTGCGCCAGTTGACGGCGACGATCTGCGCAGAGAGCAGCAGCGCGATGGTGATGATGACGAAGGCGTGCCCGCTGGTGCGTAGCACGACCAGGCCGAGCAGCGTGGCCATGACGACGGCGACGACGCCGCCGATCGGCGCCATCCAGAGCGGGTTGACACCGGCGCGTTCGGCGATGATCGCGGCGGTGTACGAGCCGATGCCGAGGAAGGCCGAGTGGCCGAGGGAAACGTAGCCGGCGTAGCCGCTGATGATGTTCCAGCTGACCGCCTGCACCCCCAGCAGGAACGTGATGCACAGGACGGTCTGGTAGTAGGTGTCGTAGGGCCGGAACGCCGGGTAGAGCACCAGGGCCAGGAGGGCCAGCAGAGCGACGGCGTGGCCTTTCGGCACCCGGTCGAGCCACCGGGGAGCCGTCCCCGTCGGACCGGTCATGCCGTGACGTCCTCGCGCAGCCGGGTGCCGTACAGCCCCTGCGGCCGGAAGAGCAGGACAGCCAGGATCACCAGGTAGAAGACGAGGGTCGCCCAGCGCAGCGAGCCGTACGTCGCGGTCAGCGTCTCGGCGAGGCCGAGCACCAGGGCGCCGACCAGCGCGCCGGGCAGGGAGCCCATGCCGCCGAGCACGATGATGCCGAGAAGCCGCGAGATCCAGTCGTAGTGCGACGCCGGGAAGAACGGGTAGAGCACCGACAGGATGGACCCGCCGACACCGGCGGTCGACGAGCCGAGGGCGAACGCCAGGGCGGCCGTCGAGGTCGCACCGACGCCGACCAGGGCGGCACCTGACGGGTTCTGCGACGAGGCCCGGATCGCCCGGCCGGTCCACGTGCGGGTGAGGACGACGTACAGCGCGGCGAGGACGAGCACGGCCGCGAGGAAGCCGTAGACCTGCGGCTTGGGGAACGACAGCGACCCGATCCGGAACGACTCCTCGAAGTAGCCCGGCGTCGTCGACTTGAACTTGTTGCCGGCAGTGATGTTCAGGACGCCCTCGATGGTCAGCGCCAGGCCGAACGTCAGCAGCACCGACATCGAGGGCGACCAGCCGCGGATCCGCACCATGACCGTGCGGTAGAGCACCCAGCCGAAGCCGAACATCATCGGCGTCGTGATGACCGAGGCGAGGATCGGGTCGATGCCGGTCTCACGCCAGAGCCACCAGGTGAAGAACGCCACCATGATCAGGAAGGCGCCCTGTGCCACGTTGATGATGTTCATGACGCCGAAGATCAGCGTCAGGCCCGACGCCATCAGGGCATAGACACCGCCGATCAGCAGGCCCAGGACCACCGCTTGCACCAGCTCGGTCACTCGGTCTCCTCAGGCCGTCGGCACAGTACTGGACTGTGGGCCCGGTGGGGGCGGGGCGGCTCAGGCTGTGGGCACCCTCGACCTGGTCAGGATCCCGCCCCCACCAGAGTCACTGCCAGTCCGGCTTCGGGTAGACGACGGTCTCGGTCGTCGCCACCTCGGGCGGCCCCACCACCTCGACCGCGCCGGACTGCCACTGGCCGAGGATGAAGTCGCCCTGCGGCTCGCCCTTCTCGTTCCACGAGAGGGGGCCGAGGATCGTCTCCACCTCGTTCTCGTGCAGGTAGTCCTTGATCGCCGCCTGGTCGATCTCGCCGACCTCCTCGACGGCCTTCTGCAGGACCTGGGCGGCCGCGAAGGCGTCCGCGGCGTCCTCCGCCGGCGAGGCACCGTCGTAGGCCTCGCCGTAGGCGGTGACGAACTCCTCGTTGAGCGGCGTGGTCGCGTCCTCGTGCCACGACACCGTGTAGAAGACGCCCTCGGTGTTGGCCTCGCCGACACCCTCGCTGTACTGGCCGGCGTTGCTCGGGGCCGACGTCTGGAAGAGTGCCTTGGGGTTGTAGCCGAGCTGCTTGAGCGACCGGACCAGCCCGACGCCGTCCTCGAAGACGGCGCCCTGGGCGATCAGGTCCGGCTTCTTGTTCTTCAGGGTGTTGGCGATCGTCTGGAAGTTCGTGGTGTCGGCCGGGTAGACCGAGGAGTAGACGGTCTTCACGCCGAGGTCCTCGAGCTGTTGCTGCATCGACTCGATGACGGGGCGGGTGAAGGGGTCGTCCTGGGTCGGGTAGGCCGCCGTCTTCGGCCGGTCCGCCTCGGGAAGGGACGTGAACCACTCGACGAACACGTCGGCCTGGTGCGGCGCAGTGGCCGGCTGGGCGAAGAAGAGGTACTCGAAACCACGGCTGAACATGTCCGGAGCCCCACCGGCGGGCTCGACGTAGACGTAGGCCTGCTTCTCGGCCACCGCCGACGCGGGATAGTTGAGCAGCGACGAGAACGTGCCGAGGATCAGATCTACCTTGTCCTGGGTGATCAGCTTCGTGTAGTCGGACACCACCGTGTCCTGGTTGCTGGCGTCGTCGACGATCTTGAGCTTCACCTCGCGGCCGAGGATCCCCCCGTCCTGGTTGACCATGTCGCGCCAGACCTCGTACCCGCGCTTCGCCTCACCGCCGGGCTGCGAGAAGTCCCCGGTCAGCGGCAGCGAGATGCCGATCGTGATCGGCTCGTCGGAGCCGCCGCCGTCGCCCTCCGCACCGGAGTCGTTCGGGTTGTCCTGCTGGCACCCGGTGACCAGCAGGGCTGCGACGGCGAGGCCGGCGGCGACCCTCCCGGCGCGGGGGAAACGGCGGATGAGGGCGGTTCCACGGACGGACATGCGCACTCCAGGGGGTCCGGAGGGGTCGTCGCAATCGATTGCGACACCGGCATCATCGGAGCGGCGCCGGAGCGTGTCAAGGACGTGAGCCGACTTTCGGCGCCGATGCCACAAACGATTGCGGCTATCGTTCGGAGCGTGATGGTCGCCAAGCTCGAGGTGCCGCCGGGCCCGGTGCTGCGGCGTGCGGCGGCTGCGTCCCGCCGCACGGCGTCGGCGCGACAGCGAGCACTAGGGTGACCGCCGTGCGGACACCGACGCTGCGCGACGTCGCTCAGCAGGCCGGCGTCCACCCGGCCACGGCGTCGCGGGCGCTCAACCCGCAGACCCGCAGCCTGGTCAACGAGGAGACCGCGAGCCGGGTCATGAAGGTCGCGGAGGAGCTGGGCTACCGGCCCAACCCGATCGCTCGCAGCCTCAAGACCGCACGGTCCGGCACGATCGGCCTGGTCATCCCGGACCTGACGAACCCGCTGTTCCCGCCCATCGTGCGCGGCATCGAGGACGTGCTGGGGCCCGAGGGCTACAGCGCCTGGATCGTCAACACCGACAACGACCCGGACCGGGAGCGCTCGCAGATCGAGTCGCTGCGGTCGCGGCACGTCGAGGGCCTCATCGTCGCGACGGCACGTCTCGAGCACGCGCTGCTCGACGAGCTGCACGAGCAGGGCATGCCGATGGTGCTGATCAACCGACGGCTGCAGAGCAACGAGGTGCCGTCGGTGACGCCCGACGACGCCGCTGGCGCCTCGATGGCGGTCGAGCACCTCGTCTCGCTGGGCCACACCCGCATCGCGCACATCGCGGGTCCGCAGGACACCTCGACGGGGCTGGTGCGCACCCGCGGATACCGGGAGGCCCTGCGCGACCACGGGCTCGACGACGAGCCGGCGCTGGTCGCGACCTGCTCCTACTGGACCGAGGCCGAGGGCGCCCGGGCACTGCGCGAGCTGCTCGACTCGGGCGCGTCGTTCAGTGCCGTCCTCGCCGGGAACGACCTGCTTGCGCTCGGCTGCTACGACGTACTCGAGGAGCGGGGCCTCGCCTGTCCGGGCGACCTGTCGGTGATGGGCTTCAACGACATGCCCTTCATCGACAAGTTGCGGCCACCGCTGACGTCGGTGCGGGTGCCGCACTACCAGGTCGGCGCCGAGGCGGCCCGGATGCTCGTCGAGACGCTGCAGGACCCGACCCGGCACCCGAGGTCGGTGCTGCTGCCCCTCACCATGAAGGTGCGGCAGTCGACCGCGCCCCCCGCGGCCGGCCGCGTGACCGCGTCCGGCGTGCTCAGCGGGTCTTGACCTCGGTGCGCTCCTCGGCGTCCGCCACCTTCTTCGTGTCCCGTGGCGGCAGCTGGATGGTGCGCTCGGCCTCGGTCATGCCGGCCTCCAGCTCCCGGCCGCGCTCCAGCTCGGCATTGAGCTCGGCGCCGAAGAGCACCGCGAGGTTGGAGATCCAGAGCCAGACGAGGGCGACCACGACGGCGGCGAGCGAGCCGTAGGTCTTGCTGTAGGACGCGAACGTCGCGACGTAGAGCGCGAACAGGGCGGACGCGACGACCCAGGTCACCAGGGCGACGACTCCCCCGACGGTGAACCACCTGAACCTCGGTTGCTCGACGTTGGGCATCGCGAAGTAGAGCAGCGAGAAGATGAACGACACGACCAGAGCCATCACCGGCCACTTGGCGATGTCCCACGCAGTGAGGGCGGCATCGCCGATGCCGACCGCGTCACCGATCGCCTGGGTGACCGGGCCGGTCACGACGAGGGAGAGCGCCACCGCCGCCAGGAGGATGACGCAGACCAGGGTGACCAGCAGCTGCAGCGGACGCAGCTTGTAGAAGGGCCGGCCCTCCTCGACCTCGTAGATCGCGTTGGCCGCCCGGCCGAACGCTCCGACGTACCCGGATGCCGACCACAGGGCTGTGGCGAGGCCGATCACCAGGGCGATACCGGCCGCCTGCGGCCGCGACGCGATCTGCGCGATCGGCCCGGCGAACGTCTCGGTCGCCGAGGACGGTCCGAGGGTGTCCACGATCTTCAACAGCTGGTCGGTCGTCTTCTTCGGGTCACCGACCAGGCCGATGATCGAGAGCAGCGCGATCGCGGCCGGGAAGACGGCCAGCACCCCGTAGTAGGTCAGGGCGGCCGCCCAGTCGGTGCAGTTGTCGTCCTTGAACTCGAGGGCGCTGCGCTTCAGGACACCGAGCCACGAGCGACCCCGCAGGTCCGACGGGGCGTCCGGCTTACGGGGGTCGTCGGGGTCGGGGTACGAGCTCGTCGAGTCCGGCATGGTCGGCTCCGTGGTGGTGGGGCGAGGCGGCCCAAGAAGACCAGATCAAGACGGGCAGTCTCACCTGTCTCAGGCCGCTCAAACGAGGCGGCGGCACCAGCCGGCGAGGTGATGCGGACCACTGCTGAGCCAGATGGCCAGAGGTGGTTTCGGTGCTCTGGCTGGGGCTACCGGCAGTGTCAGCGAACGCCGCCCACCGTGGGCGTCGACCGAGAGGAGATCGCTGATGACGACCGATCAGTACGGTGGCTACCAGCCTCCTGCGGGGGCCCCCACCGAGCCCTACACCGCCGGCGAGCAGTCGACGACGGCCCAGGCGAAGGACAAGGCCGGCAACGTCGCGTCGACGGCGAGCGACCAGGCCAGGAACGTGGCAGGCGAGACCAAGGCACAGGCCCGCAACCTGCTGCACGAGACGCAGGGTCAGGTCCGCGAGCAGGCCGGCCAGCAGAAGCAGAAGGCGTCCGGCGGGTTGCGCAGCCTCTCCGACGAGCTGCGCAGCGTCGCCGACGGGACCCAGACGTCACAGAGCGGCATGGTCAACGACCTCGCCCGCCAGGCGTCGGACAAGGCGCAGGAGCTCGCGACCTGGATCGACGCCAGGGAGCCCGGCGACCTGGTCAACGAGCTTCGTGACCTGGCGCGACGCAAGCCCGGGACGTTCCTCCTCGGGGCAGCGGCTCTCGGTGTGCTCGCCGGGCGGCTGACCCGCAGCGCGGTGGACGTCAAGCGGGACGAGAGCAGCGCCGGCACCGGTGACTACTCGGGTAGCACGTACGGCGGCACCACCCCGGCCGCCGGCTCGCAGTGGGCGAACGCGACCGGCACGAGCGACCCTGCTGCCGGGCAGGCGGTCGTGGTCGAGGAGGTCGACGTGGTCGCGATCGAGGATCCCTACGCGACCACAGGTGGCCGCCACGCAGGTGGTGACGTCCGGTGAGCCAGACCAGCACGCCCGGCGTCTCCGCCACGCGGGTCGTCTCGGGCACCCAGGAGGAAGACGTCTCGCAGCGGTCGGTCGGGTCGCTGATCAGCGAGGTGACGACCGACCTATCGACCCTGATGCGTCAGGAGCTCGACCTCGCGAAGGCCGAGATGAAGGAAGAAGCGGCCAAGACCGGCAAGGCCGCCGGCATGCTCGGCGGTGCCGGGTTCGCCGGCTACCTGGTGGCCCTCTTCCTCTCCCTCGCCCTGTGGGCGGCGCTGGCCAACGGCATGGACGAGGGCTGGGCCGCGCTGATCGTGGCGGCCATCTGGGCCGTCGTCGGCGCCGCGCTCTACGTGACCGGCCGCAAGAAGCTGCGCGAGGTGCAGCCGAAGCCCGAGCGCACCGTCGACACCCTCAAGGAAGTCCCTGACGCCCTCAAGGGCCGACCCCACACGGAGGCAACCCGATGACCACCCAGACCCCGGAAGAGATCCGCCGCGACATCGAGCGCACCCGCTACGAGCTGGCGAGCGACGTGGACACGCTGCACGAGAAGGTCAGCCCCTCGGCTATCGCGTCGCGCCGCACGCAGGCGACGAAGAACCGCCTCGGATCCCTCAGGGACCGGGTCATGGGCAGCGCCCACGACGCGTCGAGCAGCGCGTCCTCGACCGGCTCGGACGTCGCCGGCTCGGTCAAGCAGGCTCCGACGGCCGTCCGTCAGCAGACGCAGGGCAACCCGCTGGCCGCCGGCGTCATCGCCTTCGGCGCGGGGTGGCTCATCTCGTCGCTGCTCCCGTCCACCGACAAGGAGCAGCAGGCGGCGATGGCTGCGAAGGACCAGGTGCAGGAGCACTCCGACACCCTGACGGCCCCGCTCAAGGAGGCCGGGCAGGGCGCGAAGGAGAACCTGCAGCCGAAGGTGCAGGAGGCTGCCGGCTCGGTCAAGTCGACGGCGACCGACGGCGCCGGCACCGTGAAGGGCGAGGCCCAGGGCGCCAAGGACGACCTCGCCAACAACGGGTCCAGCGCGCCGCGCTACTGAGACGCGGAGGTCGGCCGACCGGCTGACCAGAGCACCCGAAGGCCCCGGTGGGTGGGACATCCCTGCCGGGGCCTTCCGGTGCCCGGAACCTGCAACCGCGCCACACGGAGCGGGCGCAGGACCGACCAGGAGCCGCAGTCAGCGCAGACGGATCACCCGTGGGTCGGAGCGCACGCCCCCGCTGACGGCCACGACCTTGGTCCTGGACCGCACCGTCCAGCGCAGGGTCGCCGTGCCGGTGGCGGACACCG
>Ga0210087_1000139_pt1 | contig 11497 bp, 13 predicted proteins | sample MayberryNW_Catta_4_FD_184878 | JGI IMG/M metagenome (GOLD analysis project Ga0210087, IMG submission 184878) | Wetland microbial communities from San Francisco Bay, California, USA, that impact long-term carbon sequestration -... | ecosystem: Environmental > Aquatic > Marine > Wetlands ... | reverse complement strand
TGAGTGTCGGAGTAGGGAAGCAGCGGATCTCTTTTCACATGCTTTTAATAGGATCTCTGACGAATCTATTTGAAATTGCGGATAAAATCACCATGGTATGTTGAGCTTTCTGGGTTGAGGGACTTTGGCAGACTTGTTTGTGCTTTGGAACGTATACCTCTTCCATCCTTTGCCCTTTCCTTGAATGGGGCTCCGGCCTTTGCAGTACAGGTTGATTTCGTAAATGGGAGACCTGTCATCTTCTTTGTCAAGAATGAGGTTGGGAGAGTTGGAGAGTATTTAGCATACCGAATTGTAGGTGAAGTAGAAGAGGTAACACTCGTCGATTACGTATCAAATCCCACTTTTGTCTATTCTCCTATCGTAAAGATCGACAAGTCCCCCAAAAGCTTTTCGAGATCAAGTAAGGTCAGTTCAGTGTTTGAGTACGTAGCCATTCGACTAACGGATCTTTCAAGTTTGGCCAAAGTGTGCGCCTACAAGACCATCTATGAGGAACCACCTTTACCTTTGTTGGTATTTGAACAAAAAATCGAAAATCAAACAAAGTGTATCATAGGAGCACCTATGAGTGTAAGTGAGAGCGACACAATTTCCTATTTCTATTATGTCGTTGTGGATGAAAGCCCAACAGCATCTTTTCTAAGATATTCAAGCCAGAAATCAGAAGCTACCTCATTTTACAATAGGATTGACGAACACGGTTATATTTATCTCAAGTTGATACGACTTGCGAAACCACATCCATTAGTGAGATCACTTGAGTTCAGCTGATGGTTTCTCTGCTCGCATTTGGAATTCTTCGCAGAGAAAGCAAAGCAACATTATTTTGGCCCTTGATCCCATCCGAAAAGATGACCTAGACAAATATTTGACTGAGACTATCGCGCTTCTGCAGAGTCGCATATGTGCTATCAAATTCAACTTTCACGTAATCGTTCCTCTGGCTCGAGTTGAAATAACTAAGATAATACAAATGTGCCATTCCTATGGCATTCAAGTCATAGCTGACATCAAGCTTAATGATATTCCATCTACCAATGAACTAACTTTAGAATATCTAATTGAAGAAGGTTTTGACGCAGTAATAGCCAATCCAATTATTGGTAGGTTGGAGATAGTTGAGCTAACAAAAAAAGCACACTCTTTGGGAGGTGGTATTTTGGCATTAGTCTATATGAGCCATCCTGGTGCCTCTCAAACATATGGAATGCAGGTTTATGATGAGACTGAAGGGCCTGGTAAGCGAAAAGTCCCACTTTATAAGATACTGTTAAGGTACGCTAGAGAAGCGAGCGTAGATGGGATAGTTATAGGAGCAACGAAACCCGATATAGTAAAGGACGTTGCCTCATCAAAACCAGCACCGATTTTCTCTCCGGGCATAGGGCCTCAGGGAGGGAGCATTTCGGAAGCCTCGAAGTATGGAGTGGATTATTTCATAGTTGGAAGAAGCATCATCCAGAGTGCGGAGCCATTGAAGACGTTGGAGTTGCTCAATGATAGCTTAAGAAAATGTTAGGACCATGCTCATATTTTTTGCCTAGCTCTGATGAATTTATCAGCTAACACAAGGATATCTCTAGCCGATTGATAAGTAAGGGTAGTTAAAGCTGAAAAATATTCAACCCACAGAAAATCCTGATGTTCGTTTGAGAGCCTAATACTGCTAGTTGCTGTTTGGGCAAGATAAAAACTAACCTTCTTGTGTACTAGATTCCCTCCTCGTCTATATTTATAAAATGTTGGTTGTATGAATCCTTCTACGAACCGTATGTCTGTAATCCCTGTCTCTTCAAATATTTCTCTTTTGACAGTATCTGTTTCCGTCTCTCCTCCTTCTATATTCCCCTTCGGGAAATCCCAATGCCCTGAAGTATAGTGTAGCAACAAGAACTTTCTTTCATTGTTTGCAAAGTTTCTAAAAAGAACTGCTCCGGCAGAATACTCCTTGAGCATATTTTTCAGAACATCCTTTCACAGCAATTAGCCAGTCCCAGCCAACAGGCATAATTCCGATTAATACGCCACTGAGGTAAATCCGTCATATACAAACAATAACCTTCCTTGGGTAACTCGGAATCGATGTGATGTACAGGCATCTAACTATATGTCACCGGAAAATCCAGATTTTTCAAAGACCATATTTTCTTACTCTATTCTGATAAATCCTTATTGCTCTCATGAAATCAATTTTCCTAAATTGAGGCCAAAAAACATCCATGAACACGATCTCGCTGTATGCACTCTGCCATAGTAGGAAGCCGCTAAGGCGTTTTTCCCCAGATGTCCTTAGAACAAGATCAGGCTCTGGCTGCGGTAAATGAGAGGTATAGAGGCATGATTCGATGGTTTTCTCGTTTATATCTTCAACTCTAATATCGCCAGCAACGGCCATCCCCGCGATACGCTTAATTGCGTCAACAAGTTCCTTTTGACCACCATAAGCCACCGCAATATTCAAGAACATCGAGTCGTATTCACAGGTTGCCTTTTCTAAGTCGTATAGTATCTTTTGCAGCTCGGGAGGCACTAACTTCACGTTCCCTATAGCCTTTATCTTCATCTTTCTTTTATGAATACGCGAGTCGTTGTAAAGCTTTTGTAATTTTACGCAAAGAAGATCGTAGATATTGTTTATTTCTTCATCATTTCTGTTTAGGTTTTCAGTTGAGAGTATATATAGGGTCGTAATCCGAATTCCAATGTCATGGATCCAGTTGAGAAGCTCTTCTGCCTTATCTGCTCCCATAAAATGTCCCTTATCAGCATTTAGGAAATTTAGTCTTGCCCAACGCCTGTTTCCGTCTAGAATAATCGCAACGTGATTTGGTAACGGATCATGTAGAATGTGTGATCGAAGTTTCCTCTCATAATAATGATAGAGCCCACTCAGTTGGAGAAGAGTCTCAGCAATTGCCTTCCCGTTCTCAATAGTCTGCATGGGAACCTATTGAATCTAGCGAAAGCCTCATCTACGATTTTATTGTTTGGGAATACTTGGCTCAGTGTTTTAGAACCTCTCCGCCCTTTCTATTTTTAAAGTACTGGAACAAAAATGTAGCCGTGACGAGCGTAATTGCCAACCCAATTAGGATAGATGATATTAAGCTAAAGGGATTTGCTCTCTCAGTAAGAATCGAAGTGAACTGTAGAACTGGTATATACAGCAAGGCTAGGACCACCAATCTGAGAATATCTGACATTGTCTTGATACTCCCTTTGAACCAATTGCTGAGCAGCGAGCCAACAAATATAGTTGCAATACCTATCCAAAGCAGCGTAATTGTGCCTTGGATAAAGGATCCAACTATCATTCTATTCGTAATTATTGCAGTAGCGCCGGAACTAGGATCAATCAAATTAGAGGGAATATTTGAAAATCCATTGACTATCGCAACCAGTATAATGAGTATTCCTGAAAAAACAGAAAATATTCTAATGAATCCCGACGGTGTGGGCCTACCTAATGATCCGATTGCCTTATCTAAATCAAAGGCTCTCATAATGAAGGCAATCCCAAGTATACTCAGTGCAAGTGCAACTGCTTCCTTAGTAAGCCCGAAAATAGTTGCGATTCCTGTCGCGACCAACAATGCTCCGGGAACGCCTAAAAAGAATTTGGAATACCTTGGATCGTATACTAGCATTTTTACATATCTGCCTAGAACTGCGTATGAATACTCCACACTTCTGCTATGCTTAATTATTATCCGTTGAACTGAAATTATAGGCACTAGCGTTTGCAAAACAGGTACAACGGCTTCGTCGTCTTCTCCGTCTGATACCAACACAACCGCATCCGCTTGATACGAATTAATAATCAGTTGAACCTCCGAATAGATTTTTTCATCAGCCTCTATTCCTCTCTCATATTTTCCAGCTACGAGTGCGACCTCCGCATTGTGCCCTTTTGAAATCAACTCCTCATATGTTTTTACAGCTCCAAAGATTGCATTCGCATCAGGATCTTCGGGGTCTTCGATGGCCAACCGTATTCCTGCATTTATACATGAACTACGTCCAACAATAGGCGTTTCCAATCCACCCTTAGAACCAATATCGTCGTCTCTATCAACACAAAGGACAAGAATCTTATTATGTGAAGCAGGCTTCTTTATAATCTCCTCTGAAGAAGAAAGCAAACTTTTACGATATCCTTTACTCTTACCGATCACATCTGGCATTTAGAGGGCACGTACAGGTTACAAGATGGTTTAACCTCCTAATTAAGCTGATCAATTGGGAATCTAAGCTAATTGAATCTAAACACAAAAAATAGAAATCTATAACATTGATCTCTCCCGTATTCAACCAAACTGTTCTTTGCAAAAAAGTAGATCGTTGATTTATTAACGTCTTGGGACTTTTATACCTGAAGTGAATGTGCAGAGATAACCAAACCTTTGCTGCCAGAACGACAAAATATAGCGACTCTTTAATGATTAGCGTCTGCGATGCAGGCCTAGTTGGTAAAACATTGCATCATGGTGAAATAGTTCTTTCTTTATCTGAAGATTATTTTCAGGAAGAAGTAATCGGGGTAAACAAAGCCGCAGATCTTCTGAAAAAGTGCTCTATTGCCAATCTTGTAGGTGAGAAGATTGTCGCTCTGGCCATCTCTATGGGGTTAGCAAAAGAGGTAAGTGTGAAACGAATATGCGGTATCCCATTCCTAATGATTTTCAAATTCTACCACAGTTAGATTCGTTTTTCGGCTATTCTGGAAACGAGAGGCTGGTTACTTTAATATAGCTAATTTAACAGATGTGACAGCGACTTAAGAGAATTGAGTGGGGAAGATAACTTGAGAGCATCTAAAGATGGGCCAGAAATCTCCCAGCAGTTCGTTAAGGTCCCCGGCGAAAGGATAGGTGCACTGATCGGGAAGAAGGGTGCCGTTGTGGAGAGAATAAAACAGGAATGTTGGGTAAATGTTGAGATTGAGAGTGAGACTGGAAATGTAGTTGTTGGATACGATACACGGTCTTTACTTGAAGGAAATCCTTTCAAAGCATTAGAGATAATCTCTGCGATTGCCAGAGGCTTTTCACCAGAGAAGGCATTCAAATTGCTGAACGAGGATATTGTTTTTCAGCTGCTTGATGTGAGGGACTATGTGGGAAACTCACAGAGCTCAATAAGAAGGCTAAAGGGCAGAATCATTGGTGAACGAGGAAAGTCTAGACGCACTATCGAAGAATTGAGCGGGGCTGATGTTTCAGTTTACGGACATACAGTTGGCTTCATTGGAGTTTTTGACGCCATTAAGGTAGCAGTTGAGGCGATAATTCTATTGTCGAAGGGAAGTTCTCATAGGATCGTTTATGCAATGTTGCAAAACTACAGACGAAAACGGAAGCAAGAAAAAATGTACCTGTGGGAAGAACATTTACCTAAGGACGAGGATCAAGCTAAAACTCCATTATTTTGAACGAAAACGAGCGTATCTGCTCCGTCCTTGTGTATGTCGGATCGTTAAGCATCTAGTTTTCTCTATCGATGCTGCGTGCCCAGCGCTTGAAGACGTTATTTGGGATACGGAATTGATCTAGGACCTTTCCTACAATGTGTTTCAAGAGATCTTCCACAGATTCCGGTTTATGGTAGAAGCCGGGCATGGCAGGTAGCAAAACAGCACCAGCCTTGTTTAGTCGAAGCATATTGACAAGATGTATTCTGGATAGTGGCGTTTCGCGTGGGACTATTACCAGTTTTCGTGTCTCCTTCAAACAAACGTCTGCAGCTCGTGAAATTAGATTATCGTCATAACCATTCGCTATGCTTGACAATGTTTTCATACTACACGGGATAATCACCATGCCATCTGAGATAAACGACCCGCTGGATATCTCAGCTGCCATATTATGAGGGTCGTAATTTGCAGATGCAAGCGACTTAACGTATTTAGTACTGAAATTTGTTTCAATCCTTATAGTTTTTTCGCCCCATTCACTGATAATCAAATGGCTCTCAATATTCAATTCAAAAAGTGTCTCTAACAATTTTATCCCATAGATAACTCCGGACCCTCCAGTGATCCCTACTATTAGTTTCATATTCTACTTTAGTGAATGGCGATTCCTATTTATTTCTGATGACCGAGTTGAAACGAAAACAAATTAATGAACATACAATCTAGGAGACATCTACGAATGCGCTTAACAGTATTTGGAAGCCTTGCATTGGACACTACTAGAACTCCATTTAGAACGGAAGAGGGAATCATGGGAGGGGCTGCAACTTACGCAGCCCTTGCCTCCAGCATGTTTGTCGAAACGGAAATCCTTGGAGTAATCGGTTCTGATTTTCCAGAAAAATACTTAAGTCTCTTGCGATCAAGGGTTGGAACAGCTGGGTTAGTGATAGAATCTGGCCAAAAAACGTTTAGGTATGATTCTTCCTTTAACTATGATCTTTCGCGAAGGACTTCTAATAAGACAGAACTTAACGTAATAGCAGGATATGAGCCATCGGTACCCGACCAACATAAGGATTCGCCGTATGTCTATTTGGCAAACAACGATCCGATCCAGAATATGAAGATGCTCAAACAATTTACTAATCCAAAGTTGATAGTGTGTGATACCATAGAATTTTGGATTCAAACCAAACCCGATGCGGTGAAAAAAATGTTCGAAATGGTACACGGCGTGGTTATTAACGATCAGGAAGCAAGAATGCTTTGCGGCATGTCAAATCTCATTAAATGTGCCAAAGAAATACTCTCATGGGGTCCAGAATTTGTTATAGTCAAAAAGGGAGAACACGGTTCGATCTTGGTAAGACCTGACACGATATTTGTTGCTCCCGCCTATCCTCTAGAAGAGGTTGTGGATCCTACTGGTGCTGGTGACTCATTTGCTGGAGGATTCATGGGGCACTTAGCCTCGGTAGACAATACTGACATGAAAGAATTTAAATCCGCAGTGGTTTACGGTAACGTCATGGGGTCATTTGCGGTAGAAGATTTTGGACTAACGAAACTTCTTGACATAGGAAATAAAGACATTATTGATAGGTATCATCTCTTTAGAAAATTAACGCAGCTTTAGATTTTCAAAGGCTTTTTAGGTATATTGCTTCGATACAGGAAGCGTATTCACCAATGACTATCGAACCACTCAATTATGTTACCGCTTGTTTAGGACGTGCATTCTACGAAAGGGATACCAATGAAGTTGCTAGATCGCTTCTAGGAAAGCTCTTCATACGGAGGCTGGCATTAAATGGGGGTATTATAAAATTAGCTGGTTACATAATCGAAACGGAAGCTTACGGATACCTGGACGACCCTGCTAGTCATGCATTCAAGGGTCTTAGGAAGAGGAATTCTACGATGTTCGGGGATGTAGGACATTTGTATGTATATTTTATTTATGGTAAGCACTTTTGTGCTAATGTGACTGCAAGAAAGTACGATACTGACGCCGGTGCTGTGCTAATTAGATCTATTTTGCCTTTAGCGGGACAGGACATTATGAGCAAGATGCGAAGATATTCTAATAACTTAACGATCGGTCCAGGTCGGGTTACAGAAGCAATGTCGATAACTCAGGTACACAATGGCTTGGACATCACTCAAGAGACCTCTGGTATTTCTATACATCGAGGGCTAGATATCGACGATGTTATAACAAGTGCAAGGATTGGGATATCAAGAGCCACCGACAAACCTTGGCGATACACTGCTGCCAGATTTGCCACCACCTTCAAGATTGGAGCCCTTCCAGAGTAAGACTGTGTAATGTTACCTCTGAACGGTATTACAAAATTCTCTGAAAATTTTGTCCAAATTATCAGGATAGACCCGCTACACTTTTTTTCCTGGATTCATTATGTTCTTCTTGTCGAAAATCTCTTTTATCCGAACAAAGAGCCAGTATACATCTGTGCCAAACATCTGTCTAATGTAGCGAGAACGCGCCAACCCGTCCCCATGCTCAGCGCTAATGCTTCCTCTGAGCTCCCTTACTTTTGAAAAAACGTCGTGGGCAAGGTGCTCAATAATCTCTACAGCCTTAGTGGATTGAGCATCGATTAGCGGTCTAGTGTGGATATTCCCATTACCAATATGGCCGTACATCACATAATCAAGCTTGTATCGATCATAAATCCCTTGAATGAACGGAATGTATTCTTCTAATAGAGACGGATTCACTATGGTATCTTCAATAATTCCTATAGCTTTCTTACTCCCGTCGCTGAATCGGAGTATTTGGTTTAATGAATTTCTTCTCTCATTCCACGCTGCATTGCAGCTAGCTCTGTCGGACAAAACCTCTAACGAAATGCAACTTTCTCGGAGGGCAGACCTGCATAGATCAGCCCGTTGTTCTAACGATGTCAACGACTCCCCGGAGAATTCCACATAGATTGTAGGGAAATCCGTTAAACCTTTCTCATTATGTTGGAGTTGTCCTGAACTAAGGCGTCCGAAACTCAAAAGCTCGACTGCCGAAGGATGGAATGATAGGATTCTTGGGATAGATACAAGTAAGCATGTCAAGTCTTGGAATTCACACACAAGTAGAATCTCAAACTGAGGAATTTCTACCGTTCTTAGTTTAGCCTTAGTAATGATCCCAAGCGTACCCTCTGCTCCCGCAAAAACCCTGTGGGGATAATACGATCTGTTTCGGACCAAAGCATCTAGTCTAAATCCGGACGAATTCTTTGAGGTGTCTGGGTAAGAAGCAGCTATCAAGCCTAACTCTGACAAGATCATTGGCAATAGCGACCCACAGCGATGATCCGGTGGAATTGAGGGACCGACTGTACTCATAGATCCATCACTGTAGACTACGTCTAGTTCTTCAAGGTAATCAATAGTGCTGCCATATCTAAGTGTATGAGCTCCACTTGAATTGTTGGCAATCATTCCCCCTAAAGTGCAAAAATTACTACTCGAAGGATCGGGAGGAAGAAACTTTCCCTTTTTCTTGAGTGCTTTGTCCAATACTGCCTTTACTACTCCTGGTTCGACCAGCACATCTCTTTCCCCGATTTCGATAATCCTGTTAAAATGTCGGCTAATGTCAACTACTATTCCCTGTGTTAATGCTTGTCCAAGTAGACCAGTCCCGCCTCCCCTGGCAGTTAACGGAATGTTTCTTTCATGCGCGTATTGGCACATATTAGTTACATCACTCACGTCTTCTGGGACAAAGACCATTGACGGATTAATCTGAAAATGACTAGCATCAACAGAGTTTATGAGTCGAGTCCATTCATCAGTGTGCACCTTACCTCTCAATTTCCGCATAAGGTCGTCGTCAATCATCCGAATAATGTATACAGGACGAACAATATAAGTCGGTATCACTTCGTTTGTTCAAAAATTTAACAATTGTTTCTCGTACCCAAAGTTCCTCTGTCGATTAGATGTCAGATAGTTTAATGCATCTGACGAGTGCGAAACCATTTGATACTATTGGATCTGTCGTGTTGACTGAAATTAAGGTACGATTAACATGATAGAATTCCTCTTTAGCTCCTTTCAGTGCTACCCTGGAGCCATTTGACAAGCAGGTTGGTAAAACAGTAACGTCTCTGTCTCGAACTGACTTATCTTGAATGATATCACAAAATGAATGGTTGGCTTACAGAAGGAAATTAATTATTGGACGGATGGGTGGAAAAATGTCTATATTGAGAGCTGTGTCATGAATCAATAGTGAATAAGGGAAAGTTATTCTTCATCTATGTTGCCAAAGAGTCAGAATGGAAGGACAGAGAATGTCAAGATTGGACCTATGTTCTGTCGATGGTCCGCTTTTTCAATTGGTGGATGAAAAGAAATTTCAATATTAGTTTCACGATCGATGCTGATATATTACCTGTAATTCCTGGGCATCTCTTTGATCGAATGTCAATTGGCTACCTAACGCGAGATCATAAGGACCGAGGTTCATCGACATATCATTTCTATTTGGCCTATTTCAAACCGATCTGGACCGACTGTAGGATTGAAGGATATTCGGCTGAAAACTTTTCCATGGTCTACTGGAAGCGACCAGAACACAACGTTATGGGATATGATAGAGCCAGATTCTTTGCAGAAAATAACTGTGCAAAAATATCTCATCTTCTTGCTCATGAGTGTTTGAGACTCTTGGGAAGACATAGGAAAGAATATTTTTCATTGGTTCATGACCTGTGGGAAAGTCATGTAAAAGGTACGATCCCATTTATATTCCACAATGAAAAATTTGCTCAGGTTTCAGATGATTCGACATATTACTTCAAGGTAATAGACGTTAGGCGACTACGTCACCTCTGATTTGCAATCGGTTTGGAAGAATAAGAGCATAAAGATTGGATCGTATTAGTGGTGTTCTGATTAAATGTGGGGCTCTTTCCTCACTAACAGGAGTCGCAATCTTGATGGCACTGATTACTGTTCTTCTAATCTATCCAGTTTCAAAGAACTGTGAAAATAACTTTAGTGATTGTGAATTCATTTCTCAGTCTCCAGAACCCTTAAGAGGTATTGTTCAACCCATCACCCTCGTTACGTCATTGGCCGGGATCGCTGCTGGCATATTGCTGCTCAGGTTAGGAATGTGGCGAAGATCGGCAAAAATCACCTAAACTCGAGCAATTTCGTTAAAACAAACCTAACATGAAAACAAGGGTCGCGTATCCACGTCATAACCCTGACACCGTATTGGGTGTTGTCGTGGATACGACAAGAATGAGTCGATACATTCGAAAATCTCAATGTGAGCATGGGGCCGAAGGGATATGTTCTACCTGCACTATCACGTGTCAGTAATTGAACCCTTGATCCACGGGTTTCTGCCCAATTACTTTGGTTGGGATGTAAGATCTGGAGCCCGTTGCGATCCCTGGCTTCGCTACGACCCCGCCCAGCAACGGCTGTAATTATTGAAGCGTAATATCTGCGTATCTGTATTACCTGAATTATTTCGGTTAGATTAAGCATCAAGGAAAGAGATAAATAATTTCAGAACATATCAACGATATTGAACGGAGAGACGCAGCTGCGAGCAAGACGCACTCGAATAAAGATTTTGAGAGCGATAGCAGACAAGAGAGGCGCTGCAAGGTTCTCCGACATTAGGAATTCTACCGGGCTTTCGACTGGTTCTATATACTATCACCTTGAACGTATGGCTGATTATGTAGGAAAAAATTCGAAGGAATATACCCTTACTGAGCAAGGATTTCGGTTTCTCCAAGAGATCGATCATAGCTATGTTGATACCCGACCAGAGCGGATATCTGTACCTCAAAAGGTAACGGAGGAGCAGATGCCATCCAGAGTAAGTATAAGGCGACAGTCATTGAAGGAGTATATATGGGTAATTCCCTACGCAGCTATCGTTGTCGTAATTGTATCTGTATTGCAGGTTAATTCGGCTTTAGGCCTCCCTGGATTAGATCTGGACAAGATGATCGCAAATGCAAGTCTAATCTCATCGTTATCAATTACAGGCATTCTCACCGCAGCATTCTTGATTATGTTTAGGCG
>Ga0210087_1000138_pt1 | contig 11508 bp, 10 predicted proteins | sample MayberryNW_Catta_4_FD_184878 | JGI IMG/M metagenome (GOLD analysis project Ga0210087, IMG submission 184878) | Wetland microbial communities from San Francisco Bay, California, USA, that impact long-term carbon sequestration -... | ecosystem: Environmental > Aquatic > Marine > Wetlands ... | reverse complement strand
CCGGCGGTCACCCCCGCCAGCCCGGCGTCGAGACGTCTGGTCGGTCAAGGGCCGAGCAGGTCGTCGCCGGAGCCCTCGGGCACTGCGATCTCCAGGACCAGCAGCGTGATGGTGGTCGCGAACACGCCGTCGCTGAACGCCTCCATCCGGACGGTTCGCAACCCGGCCCGTCGGACCTCACCAGGCTGCCCGTCGGTCATGGTCATCGTCCTTGCTCGCCGCACGCCGGAGCCGGAGATCCCCATCATGCGCCCCGTCTCGACGACTCAGGTGAGCGGCGGCAGGTCCTGGCCGAAGTCCAGCACCGGCCGGAACAGGTCGCCGCGCTCCAGCAGCCGGTCGATCACGGTCCGCAGCGGGAAGCCGTCCGGGCGCAGCTCCGGGTCGTCCAGCTCGTCCCACGAGATCGGCATCGACACCGGCGCACCCGGTGACGGCCGCGGGCTGTAGGGCGCGACCAGGGTCTTGTTGACGGCGTTCTGCGTGTAGTCGAGCCGCGCGAGGCCGCCCCGGTCGCCCTTGCCCCACTTCCAGCTCACCAGCTCTGGCACGACGGCGCCGACCGACTTCGACAGCCGATCGACCCAGGCGCGGGTGGCGGCGAAGTCCGGCGCGCCGGGACCGGTGTGCCGCACCGGGACCCAGATCTGGATGCCGCGACGCCCGGTCACCTTGGGCTGGCCCCGGACACCGAGGTGCTCGAGGGCGGTGCGATGCAGCCGGGCGAGCACGAGCAGGTCCTCCCAGGATGTCCGCTCACCCGGGTCCAGGTCGACCATGGCGTAGGTCGGGCGCCGCGGCGCGTCGGTGAGCGAGGTCCACGCGTGCCACTCCAGCGCGCCGAAGTTCGCCGCCCACACCAGCGCGGCCGGCTCGTCGACCACCAGGTAGGTGCGCGACTCGCCCTTGTCGGCGTCGGGGTTGTCCCAGCGCGGCACCCAGTCCGGCGCGTGCTTCGGCAGCTCCTTGTGCCAGAAGCCGGGCCGGCCGGCGCCGTTGGGGTAGCGGTGCATGTTGAGCGCCCGGCCCCGCAGGTAGGGCAGCACGACCGGAGCGACCGCCGCGGCGTACCGGACCAGCTCGCGTTTGGTCACCGGCGGCCCGTCGCGGCCAGGGAAGAGCGGCTTGTCGAGGTTGGTCAGCCGCAGCTCACGTCCGTGCACCTCCCAGGTGCCGGCGGTGCCCAGCTCGTCGAGCGAGGCGAGTGCGGCACCGCCGAGCGGTGCTGGCGGCCGCAGGTCGACCGAGGCCTCGGTGAGCGGGGCGTCCGACCGCCACATCCGGTCCGGGTCGGCCTTCACCTCGTCGTTCGTACGTCCGGACAGGACCGATCGCGGATGCTCCTCGGTGTCCCACCCGTCGACGGCGTGCTCGTCGTGCTTGTGCAGCAGCAGCCACTGCTCCTTCTCGCCACGCTGCTGGCGGCCGCGGCGCACGAGGACCAGCCGGCCGCGCAGCTTCTCGCCGAAGACGTCGGCATGCAGCTCGCCCGACTCCACGGCAGTCGCCGGGTCGTCGGTCGCGTGCGGCTCCCACGTGCCGATGTCCCACACGATCACGTCGCCACCGCCGTACTCGCCGGCCGGGATCACGCCCTCGAAGTCGAGGTACTCGATCGGGTGGTCCTCGACGTGCACCGCCATCCGCCGCACCGAAGGATCCAGGGTCGGCCCGCGCGGCACCGCCCACGACACCAGGACTCCGTCGATCTCGAAGCGCAGGTCGTAGTGCAGCCGCCGGGCCCGGTGCCGCTGCACGACGAAGCGCGGCCGGTCACCGGCCGGCGGGACGTCGACGACGGGCGCGCCGGACGGCTCGGGGGTCCGCGCGAAGTCGCGCATCCCGCGGTAGCGGGTCAGGCGGTCCTTCGGCACGTACCGACTGTGCCCGGGCCGGCACCGGCGACACCAGCGGGTGCCGCGACGCTCAGGTGATCTCGAGCAGCTTCTCGCGCACCGCGTAGACGACAGCCTCCATCCGGGAGTGCAGCTGCAGCTTCTCCAGGATGTTGCGGATGTGGTTCTTCACGGTGTTCTCGGAGATGAAGAGCTCCTTGGCGATGTCGCGGTTGTTGAGCCCGCGGGCCACCAGCTTGAGCACCTCGAGCTCGCGGTCGGTGAGCCGCGGCGCCGGCACCTGCTGGCGTTCGTCGCCCTTCTTGATCATCGTCGCGAACTCGGTGAGCAGCTTGGACGCCATCGACGGGCTGATCAGCGACTGGCCGCCGGCCACCGACCGGATCGCCGCCGCCACCTCGTCGATCGAAATCTCCTTGAGCAGGTAGCCGCTCGCTCCGGCCTTGATGGCGTCGTAGAGGTCGGCCTCGTCGTCACTGATGGTCAGCATCACGATCTTGGCGCTCGGGACGACCTCCTTGATCGCGGTGCAGGCCTCGATGCCGCTGCGCCGCGGCATCCGGACGTCCATGAGGACGATGTCGGGAAGCAGCTGTGACGCGAGGTCGACGGCCTCGGCGCCGTCACCGGCCTCGCCGACCACCTCGATGTCCGGCTCCTGGCCCAGCACCATCTCGAGCCCGCGACGGAAGAGGGCGTGGTCGTCGACGACCAGGACGCGGATCGGCTCGCCGCCCGCGGTGGCCCGGCCAGGGCGTACCGCTCCGGTCGACACCTCGCTCACCCGCACCCCTCTCGTCCCCGTTTCCCGACCCCTGTACCGATCCGCACGGCCCGTGCACTATGGCACGTCTGCGCTGGTCAGGCAGCCGGACGGAGAACTCGCCGGCCGGTTTCAAGCGCCCAGCCGGATCACCCCGTACTGGTAGCCGCGGCGCCGGTAGACCACGCTCGGACGCGCGGTGTCGGCGTCGACGAAGAGGAAGAAGTCGTGCCCGACGAGCTCCATCTCGTACAGCGCCTGGTCGAGGTCCATCGGCACGGCCTCGTGGATCTTCTCGCGCACATACATCGGGCCCTCGTCGGGGATCCCGGTCCAGTCCGACGGTGCCTCCTCGACCAGGTCGGACGGTGCGGACGGCGCGGACGGGCCGGAACCGTTGACCGAGTCCAGACCGGCAGTGGCGACCGCGACCGACACCGGCGTCTTCGCCCCGTGATGCACCTTGCGCCGGTCACGGGCCCGGCGCAGCCGGCTCTCCAGCTTGGTGACGGCGAGGTCGAGGGCGGCGTAGCAGTCCTGGGCGGCGGCCTCCGCCCGCACCACCGGCCCGCGGGAGCGGATCGTCAGCTCGATGACCTCGCGCTGGTCGGACAACCGTGGGTTGCGCTCCTGCGAGCACTCGACATCGATGCTGATCACCTTGGCGTCGAACCGCTCGATCCTGGCCAGCTTCTCTGTCGCGTGCTGGCGGAAACGGTCGGCGACCTCGGTGTTGCGTCCCTTGACGACGATGTCCACGAACTGGTCCTCCACGTCATGCGGCGTCATGCCCTGGATCTGCTGTGCGGACGAGCACCCGCCCGGCCGACCTGGTCTTCGTCCCCACATCCGCCTGCTGAGGGGCTCGCGGCACTGGCGCCACTACTGCCCTTCTCCCGGTCCGGAGGACATCGGATCCCCCGGCGAGGCAGGACTTACCTCTAAGCCGCACCGTGATCAGTCGACGAGAAGTCGCCTTACGTGGGCCGTTTCGCCTGCGGCTGGCATCGGCTTGCCGGACCTGCGCCCCGCGAGGAGCGAACGGTCCGACGCAACCACGGACCCGGGCGGGTGCCATGACGAAACGCTAGTCCCATGTCACGACGGGCGACACCCCGGGGACCGTACGCCGGGAGGTCGCCGCCACGGTGGCCGCGCCGACCACGACCGCCCCGGCCGCGCGGAGCGCGCGGGCGCACTCGGCCAAGGTCGCGCCGGTGGTCACCACGTCGTCGACCACCACCACCGCCCGCCCGGCCACCAGCCGCTCACCGCCGGGCACGACTCGCAGCGCCCCCGCCAGGTTGGCGGCGCGGCTGCCCGCGTCCAGCCCGGCCTGGTCGGCCAGCCCCCGGCCACCCCGCAGCGCCGGCACCACGCGCACCGGCACCCCCGCGCGTCGCAGCGCCGCCGCGGCGAGGCGGGCCAGCCGCCGGGTCGGGTCGTCGCCACGGGCCCGCACCGCCGCCGGCCGCGACGGGGCCGGCACCAGCAGGACCGGCCCGACGGGGGCCGCCGCGGTGCCGACGGCGGCCCCGGCCGCGGTGGCCAGCGCCGTCCCCAGCGGGACGCCGAGGGCGCGGCGGCCCTCCTCCTTGTGCGCCAGGACGGCGGCGCGGGCCGCCCCCGCGTAGTCGGCGACCGCCCACGGTGGCGGCAGCCCGTCCGGCACCGGCGTCGGCCAGGCCGGGTGGGCCGGGCCGGTCAGCTCCGACCCGCAGCCTCGGCACAGGGCGCGCCCAGGCGCGGCGCACCCCGCGCAGCTGTCGGGCAGCGCCAGGTCGGCCAGGTCGAGCAGCCACCCGCCCACCGCCCGCACCGGGGACGGCAACGTCGGCGGCACCGGGCCATCCTCGCGTCCCCGGCCGGTCCCGCGGGTGGCCGGCGCCGGGTCTGTGGACGGCCCGGCAGGGAAGCCGGGCTGGGGACACCGGGCTGGGACGCCGGGCTGGGGACCGCCCGGGTCAGCCGGGGTAGGCCGGGTCGGCGCCGGGACCGAGCGGCACCCAGCCACGCCCGGAGCTGAACTGCACGAGCTGCCCGTCCGAGGTGCCGGCGACCAGGGGGCCGGACTCGGCGGACGGCGGGGCGGCCGCCACCGTGGCGAGATCGGTCTCGGGCTCGACCGTGACGACCTCGTAGCCGTCGGTGCTCGTGGTGAACGGAGCCACCGGAGCCCCCTCGAGGCTGCCGAGCACCGTGAGCGTGGTCGCGTTGGACCACGCCACGTCGCGGACCGCCCGGACACCCGGCAGCACCTCGCGCACCGCCTCGATGGCGACCTGCGGCGTCCCGGTGGCGTCGGGCTCCAGGCCCTCGAGCCCGGTGACCGCGCCGAGCACCAGCCGGGCTCCCCTGCCGCGGCCGGCCACCAGCGCCGCCCTCGCCCCGTCGCGCGACACCGCGATCGCCGTCGGCCGGCCACCGGGCAGCGACGGCGTCAGGACCTGGACCGCCGGGCCCGACCCGCCGGGCAGCAGCAGCACCCGGTCGGTCGAGCGGTCGACGACCCAGAGGTTCCCGAGCGGGTCCCACGACGGCTGGCTCAGGTCGCCGCCGGTGAGGACGACCTCCAGGTCACCGTCGGCGGCCAACCGGCCGACCCGCAGGGTCCGCCCGTCGGGCGACAACGCAGCCACCTCGGTGGTGTCCAGGGACACCGCCGGTGAGCGCAGCGGCGGGTCACCGGTGCCGGCCGGCCCGACCACAGGCTGGAAGGCGCCCTCGATGATCCGCCCCACGACCCCGGCGCGCACCGCGTACACCGAGGCGCTGTCGCCGAGGCCGTCCGGGTCGTAGGTCAGCCACGAGTTGCGGTCCTGGTCCTGGCGCACGCCGGCCACGACCAGGTCGTCGCCACCGGCTGTGATCCGCACCCGCTCGATGTCCGAGCCGATCTGCTTGAGGGTCCACACGATCTGCGCCGACATCTGCTCGCGGGCGTCCTGGTCGGCGCGCAGCGCCTCCTCGGTGAGCGGCACCGTCGCCAGCCCGTCGCGGACCGGGACCGACTGCACCTCGAGGCTCGTGCCCTGGGGGAAGCCGGTGAGCACCGCGCCACGCAGCGCCGTGGTCGGCCCGCGGAGCAGCCGCGCGACCACCTTGGTCGGCAGGCCGGCCAGCTCCGGCACCAGGACCGTGTCGGGCACCAACGAGTTGCGGGTCGGCGACAGGAAGTACAGCGAGACCTGGCGGTAGGCCTGGCTGACGTCGAGCTGGGACAGCAGCAGCCCGTCGTCGAGCTCGGCGATGCGCCACTCGCCGTCCTGCTTCTCGACGCGGAAGCTCCGCGAGATCTCCGGCGCCCCGGCGGTCCGCTGGTAGTTGCCCTCGGCGTCGATCCGGGCGACCTCGGTCGCCCGTGCGACGACCGACCCGTCACCCTGGTCCTCCACGACGGGGGGTGCGCCACCGTCGTGCACCACGGTCTCGGCGGCGGGCCGCCAGGACTGCGCGGCCCGCTCGGTGAGGTACTCGCGGGCCACCTCGTGGTCGTTGCGGAAGTCTGCGCCGGCCGCCAGGAAGCCCTGCACCACCTCGGCGGCGGTCGCCCCGTCGACCGGCCCGTCGGCGATGAACGCGACGGCGGCGTCCTGACGCTCCACGCGCAGGTCGCTGCCCTGCCGGACGGCGCCCGACGTGGGGATCGAGGCGCAGCCGGCGAGGGCGGCGCACAGCAGCAGGAACCCGAGAGACCTGTGGGACCTACGCACCGACGTCCTCCGGGGAGCCGACCCGTTGGTACGGGGCCCCGGCCCGCAGCGCCGGGCGCCGGCGCCGGGACGAGTCGGCCGGCTCGAGCGGGATCGGCGAGCCGTCCAGCTCCGCCCCCTGACGGCGCGGGAGGGTCAGCCGGAACTGGCAGCCGTCGCCCGGCTCCCCCCACGCCTGCAGCCAGCCCCCGTGCAGGTGGGCGTCCTCCATGGCGATCGAGAGCCCGAGCCCGGTGCCGCCGGTGGTGCGGGCGCGTGCCGGGTCGGCCCGCCAGAACCGGTTGAAGACCATCGTCACGTCGGACGCCGCCAGCCCCATGCCGCGGTCACGCACCGCCACCGCGACCGCCTCGTCGTCGGCGGCGACGAGGACCGTGACCGGCCGCCCCTCGCCGTGCTCGATCGCGTTGACGACCAGGTTGCGCAGCACCCGCTCGATGCGCCGGGAGTCGACCTCGGCGACCGCTCCCTCGGGCGGGCTGACGAGGGCGAGCAGGCTGCCCCTGCGGTCGGCGAGCGGCTCCATCGCCTCGACGACCTGCCGGGCGACCGACGCGATGTCGGTCGGCTCGGCCTCGAGCAGCGCTGCCCCCGCGTCGTACCTGCTGATCTCGAGCAGGTCGGCGAGCAGCGACTCGAAGCGGTCGAGCTGGGCCTGCAGGATCTCGGCGCTGCGCTCCACCGACGGGTCGAACCCGGCGCGGGCCTCGTGCAGCACGTCGGCCGCCATCCGGACCGTCGTCAGCGGGGTACGCAGCTCGTGCGACACGTCGGAGACGAAGCGACGCTGCACCCGTGACAGGTCCTCGAGCTGACGGATCTGGCGCTGCAGGCTGGTCGCCATCCGGTTGAACGACGCCGCCAGCCGGGCCAGGTCGTCCTCGCCCCGCACCCGCATCCGCTCCTCCAGCCGGCCGGCCGAGAGCCGCTCGGCGATGCGGGCCGCCATCCGCACCGGCGTGACGACCTGCCGGGTGACCAGCCACGCGATGCCACCGACCAGCACGACCAGGCCGAGCGCCCCGAGCAGCAGGGCGCGGCGGACCAGGGCCAACGTGTCCTGCTCCTTGTCGAGCGGGAAGATGTAGTAGAGCTCGTACGCCCCGATCCCCGGGATCTGGACCGGTGCCCCCACGACGATCACCGGCACCCGTCGGCCGGAGTCGCGCTGCACCGCGGCATAGGTCCAGAGCTGCGCCGAGCGGTTCTGGACCTGCGGGCGCAGCGTGTCGAGCGCGGTGATGTCGGCCCCGGACGAGCTGCGGCCCAGCGGTGCCTCCGGCGAGTTGATGTCCGGCCCCCGGAGCAGCACGACGTCCTTGTTGCCCTCGGACCCGCCCCCGCGGGCCAGCTGGCGCACCAGGTCCGGCACCAGGGTGTCGAAGACGCCGGGCTCGCTGCGGTCGGCCGAGTCGAAGGCCTCCTGCGCGGCGCGCAGGCCGGTGCTCGCCTCGGCCAGCGAGGCCTGGCGCCGGTCCTCCAGCAACCCGTCGCGCACCTGGGTCACCAGGACGTTGCCCAGCAGCAGGATCGCGAGCAGGGAGAACGTGACGGTCGTGGTGACGACGCGCAGCTGCAGCGACCGCCGCCACAGGGCGATGGAGCGCCGCCAGCCCCGTCGTACCAGCGTGCGGGCACGCCGGACCACCCCCCGGGCCGGGCCGCCGCTCCCGCGGCCGGCGGGGACCTCGGGGTCGGGTGCGTCGGTCAGGCCGGGCCCGCCTTGTAGCCGACCCCGCGGACCGTCACGACGACCTCGGGGCGCTCCGGATCACGCTCGACCTTGGACCGCAGGCGCTGGACGTGCACGTTGACCAGCCGGGTGTCGGCCGCGTGGCGGTAGCCCCACACCTGCTCGAGCAGCACCTCACGGGTGAAGACCTGCCACGGCTTGCGGGCGAGCGCCACGAGCAGGTCGAACTCCAGGGGGGTCAGGGGGATCGGGCCGCCGTCCCGCCTGACCGAGTGGCCGGCCACGTCGATGACCAGGTCGCCGATCTCGAGCAGCTCGGGCGCCGGCTCCTCGCTGCGCCGCAGCCGGGCCCGGATGCGCGCCACCAGCTCCTTGGGCTTGAACGGCTTGACGACGTAGTCGTCGGCGCCGGACTCCAGGCCCACGACGACGTCGATCGTGTCGGTCTTGGCGGTGAGCATCACGATCGGGACCCCGGACTCCGCGCGGATCGCCCGGCAGACGTCGATGCCGTCGGTGCCCGGCAGCATCAGGTCGAGCAGGACGAGGTCCGGCTTGTGCTCCCGGAACATCGGCAGCGCCTGGTCGCCGTCGGCGCAGAGCGTCGGCTCGTAGCCCTCGCCGCGCAGCACGATGCCGAGCATCTCGGCCAGGGCCGTGTCGTCGTCGACGATCAGCACCCGGCCCTTCATGCGCTCACCCACGCGGGCTCCCCGTCATGTGCTCGGCCGTCATGTGCTCATCGTGACACGTCACCGGTGGAATCGTCGGTCGGCGTGACAGCATGTGCCGGGTGAGCGACCGACCGGGGTGGACGTCGCCCAGCGACCCGGGGCAGCCGGCCGAGGACGTGCCGCCGGGCTGGGCCCCGCAGCAGCCGCCCACCTACCGACCAGCCGGCTCACCGCCGCCGCCGCCCGGCGGGGGTCCGCAGTGGGGCGGCCAGCAGCCGCCGTGGGGCGGGCAGCCGCAGTGGGGCGGCCAGCAGCCGCCGTGGGGACCACCCCGTCCGTGGGCCCCGCCACCGCCGAAGCCCGGCGTCATCCCGCTGCGCCCGCTCGGAGTGGGTGAGCTGCTCGACGGGGCGATCTCGGCGATCCGCGCGCAGCCGGCGCTGATGCTCGGCCTGTCCGCGGTCGTCGCCGTCATCACCCAGCTGCTCACCGTCCCGCTGACCTGGCTGCTGCTCCGCGACGCCGGCGACGTGGCGTTCAGCGTCGACGAGCCGGCCGACCCCGGCGAGGAGTTCTCCTTCGCGGCGAGCGCCCTGTCGGCCAGCGGCATCCAGGTCGTGGTGACCCTGGTCGCCAGCCTGCTGCTGACCGGGATCCTCACGGTCGCGGTCAGCCGGGCGGTGCTCGGCGAGCGGATCGGTGCCGCCGCGGCGTGGGAGCGGGTCCGCCCGCGGGTGCCCGCGCTGCTCGGCGTGACGCTCACGGTCATCCTGGTCGAGCTCGCCGTCCTCGTCGTGTCGGTCGGTCCCGGCGTGGTGCTGGCGGTCACCTCGGCGCCGACGGTGGCGACCGTCCTCGCCTTCGTGGTGGGCATCCCCCTCGGTCTGGCGGCCGCCGTCTACCTGTACGTCGCGTTCGCGCTCGCACCGGTCACCGTGGTCCTCGAGCGGCAGCCGGTCGTCGGCTCGCTGCGCCGCTCCCGGGCGCTGGTCACCGGCGCGTGGTGGCGCACCTTCGGCATCCTCGTGCTGGTCAACGTCATCGCCCAGCTGCTCGCCGGCGTCCTGAGCGTCCCCTTCACCGTGCTCACCTTCCTGGTGTCCTTCGCCACCCAGGACGGCGGCATGAACCCGTACGAGGCCCTGCCGCTCGTCGTCACCTCGCTCGGCACGATCGTCGCGTCCGCGGTCACCTGGCCCTTCACGGCGGTGTCGACCGCGCTGCTCTACGTCGACCGGCGGATCCGGCGCGAGGCGCTCGACATCGAGCTGGCCCGCGCCGCCGGTGTGTCGGGCCCGGCGGGCGGGCAGCCGCCGCCCGGATGAGCGCCCCCCGATGAGCGTGCCCGTCGAGCTCGGCCGCGAGGCCGCGCAGCAGGCCGCCCGCGAGGAGCTGGCCAAGCAGGTCTACCGCGAGGCCGGGCCCGGGCTCACCGAGCGGTTCCTGCGCTGGCTCGTCGACCGGGCCGGCGACCTGCTCGACGGGGCTGCCGGGGTGTCGCCAGGGGGCAAGGTCGGTGCCCTCGTCGTCCTGCTGCTTCTGGTGGCTGCCGCCGTCGCGGTCCGCCGCCGGCTCGGGCCGGTGCGCCGCGCCGCCGGCGGCGACCAGCCCCTGTTCGCCGGCACCGAGCGCAGCGCGGCCGAGCACCGGGCGGCGGCCGATGCCCACGCGGCGGCGGGCGAATGGGCCAAGGCGGTCCGCGAGCGGCTGCGCGCCGTCGTACGGGACCTGGAGGAGCGCGGCCTGCTGGAGCCGCGCCCCGGACGCACCGCCGACGAGGCGGCGTCCGAGGCCGGCGCACTGCTCCCCACGTGCGCCGGCCCGCTGCGCGCGGGAGCCCGGGTCTTCGACGACGTCTGGTACGGCGGCCGGCCCGGCACCCGCGCGGCCGACGACGAGCTGCGGGCGCTCGACCAGGCGGTCCGGTCCGCCCGTGCCGTCCCCGCGACCGACACGGCAACCGACACTCGGACCGGCGCAGCGCCGGTGACCACCGGCCGGCCGTGGTGACCACGCCGCGCGAGCGGCTCCGAGCCGCCCGCGGCCCGGTCGTCGTCACGGTGGTCGTGCTGCTCGGCGCCGTGCTGCTGGCGCTCGCCGCCGGCGGCCCGTCGTCCGGGCGCCTGGACCCACGGGCGCCGGACCCGTCGGGCAGCCGGGCGGTGGCCGAGCTGCTGCGGGACCAAGGGGTGCGGGTCGACCTGGTGCAGACCACTGCGCGGGTCCGCGAGACGGCCGGGCCCGGCAGCACGCTGCTCGTCACCGACCCCGAGCTGCTCGCCGACTCGCAGACCGCCGCGGTCCGCCGGACGGGTGCCGACCTGGTCGTCGTCGAGGCCGCCCGACCCGGCCGCTTCGTCCCCGCGGTCGCGGCGGGCGCACCGTCGGCGTTCGAGGTCCGCCAGCCCGGCTGCGCCCTCGGGCCGGCCCGGCGGGCCGGTGCCGCCGACACCGGGGGCGCTGCCTACGACGTCCGCCCGGGCACCCCGGCCCGGCTCTGCTACGCCCACGACGGCCGGCCCTCGCTGGTGCAGGTGCGCGACGGCGACCGGCGGGTCACGCTGCTGGGCAGCGGGGTGCCCCTCACCAACCGCCGGCTCGGAGACGAGGGCAATGCCGCACTCGCCCTCGGCCTGCTCGGCGGCCACGAGCGACTGGTCTGGTACCTCCCGTCGCTGGCCGACGTCCCGGCCTCGGCGGCCCGGGAGTCCGTCTACGACCTGGTCCCCGACGGCGTCTGGTGGGGGCTGGTCCAGCTCGGCGTCGCCGTCGTGCTGCTCGCGCTGTGGCGCGCCCGGCGGCTCGGGCC
>Ga0210087_1000131_pt1 | contig 11672 bp, 11 predicted proteins | sample MayberryNW_Catta_4_FD_184878 | JGI IMG/M metagenome (GOLD analysis project Ga0210087, IMG submission 184878) | Wetland microbial communities from San Francisco Bay, California, USA, that impact long-term carbon sequestration -... | ecosystem: Environmental > Aquatic > Marine > Wetlands ... | reverse complement strand
GGTCTTCCCGCCGCTGATGGTCAACATGACCCGGGCCGGCGAGGTCGGCGGCTTCCTCGACGCAGTGCTGCTGCAGATCGCGGAGAACTACGAGGCCGAGGTCAAGCTCAAGAGCAAGATCAAGTCGGCGATGACCTACCCCGTGGTCGTCTTCTGCATCTCGATCCTCGCAGTCGTCGGCATGCTGCTCTTCATCGTCCCGGTGTTCGCCAAGATGTTCACCGACCTCGGCGGAGAGCTGCCGACGCCCACCCGGATCCTCATCTTCATGTCGGACGCGCTGAAGCTGCTGGCGCCGGTGCTTCTCGTCGGCCTCATCGTCGGCTTCTTCGTGTGGCAGAAGGTGAAGCACACCGAGAAGGTCCGCAACGTCGTCGACCCGATCAAGCTCAAGCTGCCGGTCTTCGGCAAGCTCTTCCAGAAGGTGGCCCTGAGCCGCTTCACCCGCAACCTCGGGACGATGCTGCGCTCCGGCGTGCCGATCCTGCAGAGCCTCGACATCGTCGCCGACACCTCGGGCAACATGGTCATCGCCAAGGCGGTGCGGGACATCCAGGAGAGCGTCCGCAAGGGCGAGTCCCTCGTCCAGCCGCTCAGCCAGCACGCGGTCTTCCCGGCGATGGTGGTGCAGATGATGGCCGTGGGTGAGGACACCGGCGCGCTGGACGACATGCTGCACAAGATCTCCGACTTCTACGACCAGGAGGTCGAGGCCACCACGGAGGCCCTGACCTCGCTGATCGAGCCGCTGATGATCGCCGTCCTCGGTGGCATCATCGGCGCCATGATCATCGCGCTCTACATGCCGATCTTCTCGGTGTTCGACCTGATCCAGGAGTAGCGCCGGCCGCTCCCACGGCTGACCGCAGGGGCCCGTGACCGCCTTTGGTCACGGGCCCCTGCGCCGTCCGGCCATAGGCCGATCAGGTTGCGGAGGAAAATCCTCAGGACTTGGCTCAAGCCCGGGCGCCGTCGCACCGAAGTTCTCTCTGTCATCGAGCCACACCGGCCAGAAACGGCACACCCGTCGAAAGACGGGGTCGCAAAGCCAGGGAACCGCGTGACAGGGATCGCGGTCAGCCCAGCTGCCTCGGCCGGCACCCGAGAGGGTGTCGCGAGGGACCGGCGGCGTGGCTCACGGGAACGGTCCTGAAAGGACGGAGCATCACATGCTCGCTCGTATCCGCAAGTCGGCGGAGGAGAAGGACCAGGGCTTCACCCTGATCGAGCTCCTCGTCGTCATGATCATCATCGGCATCCTCGCCGCGATCGCCATCCCGGTCTTCCTCTCGCAGCGCGAGAAGGCCCGTGACACCGCCACCAAGGCGGACGTCTCGACCGCCGGCAAGGAGATCGCGACCTACTACGTGGACAACGTCGGCGCGCCGCCCACCGTGGCGATCGCCGGCGCGCGCATCGTCGTCGACGGCGTCGACGTCGGCCCGGCCAGCAATGGCACGGCGTTCCTCAACCTGACCGGCACCGACTCGACCGACTGGTGCGTGGCCTTCACCAACCCCGAGGGCAAGCTGGACGACTTCCAGTACTCGGCGCAGTCGGGCCTCGAGCAGGGCGGCTGCTAAGCACCACCACGACGCAACACCTGCTTCACGAGGTGGGGGTGGCTCCGATTCGGAGCCACCCCCACCTGCCGTTAGGGGGACTTCGCTCAAGTACCGGACCGAAGATGACGAGAACGACCGCATGCCTAGGTGGTCCATCTCCGCGCCGCTGCGTCCGCGTGAAGTCGGCCGGGCTGACGACGGCTTCACGCTGCTCGAGCTCCTCGTCGTCATGATCATCATCGGCATCCTCGCCGCCATCGCGGTGCCGGTCTACCTGCAGCAGCGGGCCAAGGCCCACGACGCCTCGACCAAGGCCGACGTGTCGGCTCTGGGCAAGGAGGTCGCCGGCTACTTCGTGGATGGGACCGGGGCGGTCTTCCTGGACTTCAGCTCGACGCCCGGCCACGTCGAGGTCCACGACGGAGCCACCTTCTCGCTGGTCAAGCTGACCAACGGCACCGCGGTCCCGACCTCGGGAGCGTTCAGCAACCTGGGGAGCGAGGCGCTCTGGTGCGTGTCGCTGACCGACCCCGAGGGTCAGCTCAAGGACTTCAAGTACACCGCCTACAACGGCTTGGAAGTTGGGACGTGCTGATGAGGTCACGGCTGCTGACCCGACTGGCCCGCGCCCGTCAGGGCGACGGGGGCTTCACGCTGACCGAGGTGCTGGTGACGCTGTTCGTCATCAGCGCCGTCCTGCTGGGGCTGATCACCGTGCAGGTCAAGGCCCTCGGCAGCGTCGGGCTGGCCAAGGAGCGCCAGCAGGCGACCGCCCTCGCCAACCGGACGATGGAGCAGCTGAGGGCCCTGCCGTACGACACCGTGTCGGCCGGGCTGCGCGCCTGCGACGTCACCGGTGACGCGAACATCAGCAGCGGCAGCTTCCAGCCGTCCTATGACACCTCGATCAACGAGCCGATCGTCACCAACTCCACCGCTTGCAGCGGCGCCGCGCAGGCGCCGCTCTACCCGCACGTGCAGAACGGGGCCGACACCCTCATCGGGTCGACTCAGTTCCGGGTGAGCACCTACGTCAGTCGGGCCAGCGCTACCAGCGACCAGGGCTACTTCCTCACGGTGCTCGTCGACTGGTCGAGCGCGAACTCGCACGCGGAGACCAAGTCGGCAGCGGTCCGGTCCCGGGTGTTCAGCCCCACCGGCTGCTCGAGCACCTCCACGGCCACCCGGCCGTTCGCCGGCCCCTGCCAGGCGTTCTTCTACAGCGACGCGGGCATGGCACCGTCCGGCATCACGGTCACCTCGCTCACCGAGGGAGCGCCCCTCCTGACCGGCGTCGACGTCACCCGGCTCGAAGCGAAGCTTCCCGCCCTGTCCACCCGGACCCAGAACGAGCAGATCGTGTCAGCCCAGTCGATCGCGACCACCTCCAAGCTGCTGCTCAGCACGACGGGTGACACGACCGCCGGCGGCCAGTCCGGGACCTCCGCTGCCGACACCGACCCGGCCAGCGGCGCCGGGAACTCGCCGGCAGGCGCGTCGACCGTGTCCTACTCGGGCTCCTCGAGCCTGTCCGCCTCCGGCAGCACCGCGGCGTTCAGCGTCTCCGGGCCGAGCAGCGGGAGCGGCTCCGCATACTCGACCACCCAGGCGACCTCGTCCCCGGCCTGCCAGGACGACTCGGGCACCGGGCTGGTCACCAACCAGGCCTGCTCGAGCGCCAGCCTGACGCCGAACGGCTCCTACCGCGCCCAGATGGACATCAACCTGCCCGGCGGCGGGATCCGCTCCGCGGACCTGGCCCGGATCGACACCGCCTCGTCCGGGAGTGTCTGGCGCGCGTTCGGTGCCCGGGCCGCGCTCCCGGTCTCCGGACACTGCACCGGGACCAGCGGCATCGGCTGCGTCGCCAGCGGGGCCCGCCGAACTCTCGGCACGATGACCGTAGGCAACCTGCCGCCGGTCAGCGCCGGCGACTCCGCCACGACCGGCTTCACCGGCTCGATGGTGACCCTGGACGGGTTCGGCGCCTCCGTGGCCTCGGAGTCCGGCATCACCCCGGGGGCCGGCAGCGCCACCCGGGCGACCAACACGCTCACCTACTGGAACGGCACCGGCTACAGCTCGGTGGCGCTGGGCAGCGGCGGCGCGACGTACACGCTCGGCACCGCCGTCGGCACCTACCGCGTCTCCGGTTTCAACGACATCACGGTCACCTTGACCGGAACCGTCCTGGTCGACCCCGTCACCACCGTCACCACCGGTGCCGCACCGTGCCAGACCGCCGCCTGCACCTCGACCTCGACGGTGGGTGGGGTCCGGGTCGCGGTGCAGTACGACCTCGCCGACGGCAGCACCCCGCTGGGCAGCTTCATGGTCACGGCTGACCTCGGCAACACCATCGCCCAGACGACCTACAAGGCGGCCCCCAGTGCGTGATCACCTGACGCGGTCGAAGGAGCGGTCGGACGCGGGGACCACCCTCGTCGAGCTGATCATCTCCATGACGATCTTCTCGCTCGCTCTCGCAATGGTCTACGGGGTGCTCATCACGGTGCAGCGCCAGACGAAGGACGCCACCTCGCGCGCCGACTCCGTGGGCAACGCGAGGCTGGCCCTGCAGCAGATCGACCGTCAGGTGCGGTCCGGCAACGTGCTCTACAACCCGGCCAGCGAGACCCTGCCGCTGAGCATGCGGGTCTACACCCAGGCCAACGGCGACCAGCGGTGCGTGCAGTGGCAGGTGTGGAACGGCAAGCTGCGGACCCGCTCCTGGTCGACCACCTGGCAGACCGACGGGCTGGTGTCCGAATGGGGCATCGTCGCGCGTGACGTGGTCAACACGACGGCCAGTCCGCCGTTCGCGCTGCAGGGCGGCAGCACGGCATACGGCTCGCGTCTGGTCGACATCACGCTGCAGGTCAAGTCGCCCACTGCTGGCGGGAACCCCATCAACGTCACCAGCTCGCTGTCCGGGCGCAACACGGCGTACGGCTACGACCCGGGCGTGTGCAGCCCGGTCCCCGCGGCATAAGGAAGGCAGATCCCATGCTGACTCGACTGCGCCGTGGTGCAGGCACCGGAGACGCCGGCGTCACGATGGTCATCGCCATGATGGTGATGGGCGTCGTGTCGACCCTGTCGGTGATCGTCATCACGGTGGCCATCACCACCAACCAGGAGTCCGGCCGGGACCGCCAGCGCACCGTCACGGTCAACGCTGCCGAGGCAGGCGTCGACGCGGTCTACGCCTCCATCCAGTCGTCCGGCACCACGCTGCCGTGCCGGTGGCCGGCGACCGGGAGCGCCTCGATCAAGGCCAGTCCCGACGTGGCGAGCTCCTACGCCACTGTGACGTACTACGACAGCACCGGTGCCGCGATGGCCTGCACCAGCGGCAGCCTGAACGCCTCGGTGAACAAGCCGGCGACTGCGGTCGTGGACGGCTACGGGTCGGCGGAGGCCATCGCCGGGTCGCCGGTGCGCCAGCGGCACATGCAGGCGCTCATCAACCTGACGCCGATCTACGGCAACTCGCTGAACAAGGCGATCTTCGCCAACAGCAGCCTGACCTTCAACAACCAGACGACGCTCACCGGCAACACGGGGCCGGATGCCGACGTCTACACGAATGGCAACTTCGTCTGCCAGAACAACCAGAACTTCGCCGGCAGCATCCTGGCGCAGGGCACCTTGACGGTCCAGGGCACCTGCACCATCGCCGGCGACGCGTGGGCGAAGGGTGCAGTCGGCTACACGTCCGGGTCCAACGGTTCCATCGGCGGCCGGGTCCTCTCGAGCACCGGCAGCATCAACCTGTCGAACAACTTCAACGTGAACGGCACGCTGCTCGCCGCGGGCAACATCACCTGGGGCGGCTGCTCCGCCAGCGGCAAGTGCTTCGCCAACACCTCGTCCGTGGCACCCCCGTCGCTGTTCCCGTTCCCGATCCTGCGCGGCGACAACGCCACGATGGATGTCTGGCGGGACGAGGGCTACACGGTGTACGACGACAACGTCTGCGGGTCGGCGCCCAACTACACGACGATCAAGAACAAGATCATCAACACCTACGCGCGGACCGGCACCAAGACGCTGCTGCGGACGACCTGCCCGGTGAAGTTCCGGAGCGACAACAACATCCCGCTCTACAACGACCTGGCGATCTTCTCCTACGGCGGGATCTCCTCGCAGAACCAGGTGAGCTTCGCGTCGAACGACAGCACCGCCCGGGTCCTGCACTGGGTGGTGCCCTACGACGCGGCCGCGTCCCTGCCGTGCGCCTCGCCCGGCATCACGACCGACCAGCAGTTCAACTTCGCCACCACGGTCAACATGCTGGTCTACAGCCCGTGCGACATCTCGTTCAGCAACAACGCCGACCACCTGGGCCAGGTCATCGGCGGCAGCGCAGTGGCCATCAACAACCAGTTCTCGATGCAGTACCGGCCGGTGCCGGTGTGGGGCATCGACCCGACGTCACTGCCGCTGCTCTCCTACAAGATCGACGTCGTCTACAAGCGGGAGACGACCTGACCGCCGACGGTCCGGGTCTCCCTGGCGCGCGACTGTCTAGCCTGCCGGGGTGACCTCGTACCTCGCCCTCGCCTGCGCGCTCGTCGGTCTGCTGGTGGGGTCCTTCCTCAACGTCGTCATCTGGCGGGTGCCGCGCGGCGAGTCCGTCGTCTCGCCCCCGTCGCACTGCCCGGTCTGCGACCGGCCGCTCCGGTGGCGTGACAACGTCCCCGTGGTCAGCTGGCTCCTCCTGCGCGGCCGGTGCCGGGACTGCGGTGCTTCGATCAGCCGGCGTTACCCGCTCGTCGAGCTGGCGACCGCCCTGGTCTTCGCGGCGATGGCCCTGGCCGTCGGGGCCGAGCCGGAGCTGCCGGCGTTCCTCTACCTCGCGGCCATCGGGGTCGCGCTGTGGATGATCGACATCGACGTGAAGCGGCTGCCCGACCCGATCGTGCTGCCCTCGTACGTCGTCGGCGTCGTCCTGCTGGGCGCCGCGGCCGCGGTGTCGGGGGAGTGGGGCGACCTCCTGCGGGCCCTGATCGGGATGGTCGCCCTCTATGCCTTCTACTTCGCGCTGGCCTTCATCTACCCGGCCGGGATGGGGTTCGGCGACGTCAAGCTGGCCGGCGTCCTCGGGCTCTACCTGGCCTGGCTGGGCTGGGCTGAGCTGGTCGTCGGCGCCTTCCTCGGGTTCCTCCTCGGCGGAGTGGTGGGGATCCTGCTCATGCTGACCCGCCGCGCGGGGCGCAAGTCCCAGCTCCCGTTCGGCCCGTACATGCTGGCCGGCGCGTTCCTCGCGATCCTCTGGGGCGGCGCTTTGGCAGACCTTTACCTCGACACCGCGGTCGGCTGAGGTTCAGCCTCAAGGGGGACAACCGAACGGCCGATGCCCTTCTCTGACATGACCCAGATGGGTCACCACGCGACTGCGTGTCGCACGTGGGAGGGGAAGAGTCGTGGCAGGTCGATCCGCCATCGGTCTCGACATCGGGACCTCGGGCGTGCGTGCCGCCGAGCTCTCGTTCGGCAAGGGCAACGTCACCTTGGAGAAGTTCGGCCAGGTGGCCCTGCCGGAGGGTGCCGTCCGGGACGGCGAGGTCGTCAACCCCGACGCCGTCGCCGCCGCGGTCAAGCAGCTCTGGGCGCACACAAAGTTCAGCAGCAAGAAGGTCGTCATCGGCGTCGCGAACCAGAAGGTCATCGTGCGCCAGGTCGACCTCCCCTGGATGCCGGCCGAGGAGCTGAAGAAGTCCCTCGCCTACCAGGTCCAGGACTTCGTGCCCATGCCCGTCGAGCAGGCGGTCCTCGACTTCCACCCGCTGGAGGAGCTCACCGCCGAGAACGGCAGCCGGGTCCTTCGCGGCCTGCTGGTCGCCGCCTCGCGGGAGATGGTCCACGCCAGCCTGGAGGCGGTCCAGAAGGCCGGCCTGTCGCCGGTCATGGTCGACCTCACGTCCTTCGCCGTGGTCCGCTCGCTCGCCGACGCCGACCACCTCGGCATGGGCGCGCAGGTGGAGGCACTCGTCGACGTCGGCGCCCGGGTCACCAACATCGTGGTCCACCAGGGCGGGGTCCCGCGGTTCGTCCGCATCCTGCTGATGGGCGGTCAGGACGTCACCGACGCCGTGGCCGAGCGGATGGGCGTCCCGCAGGAGCAGGCCGAGGCGATGAAGCAGCAGCTCGGCCTCGGGCTCGCGGCGGACAGCATGGACGTGCAGGCTGCCGCCCGCGTCGTCGAGGCCGTCGGCGCTGCGTTCGTCGACGAGATCCGCGGCTCGCTGGACTACTACCTCGCCTCGAGCGGCTCGGCGCCGATCGCGCGTCTGGTCCTCACCGGAGGCGGCGCGCGGCTGGGCGGGCTCGCCCAGCGGCTGCAGGTGACCACGAGGGTGCCGGTCGAGACCGGCACCCCGATGCACAGCCTCCAGGTGGGCCGCACCGGCCTCTCGCCTGAGCAGATCGCGTTCGTCGAGCCGCTGGCAGCAGTGCCGGTCGGCCTGGCCCTCGGAGCAGCGTCATGAGCACCCTGACAGTCGAGCGGCTGGCGACGCTTCCGCGCGTCAACCTGCTCCCCCCGGAGATCGAGGAGCAGCGGCGCTTCCGCAAGGTGCAGGTGGGCCTCGGGGCCGGCGTGCTCGCGGCGGTCGGCGTCGTCGGTGCCCTCACCCTGATGGCCGGCGGCGCGATCAGCGACGCCCAGGGCGACCTGGACACCGCCAAGGCACAGGAGACCCAGCTGACGGCCCAGAAGGCGCAGTACGCCGAGGTGCCTCTGGTGTACGCGCAGGTCGACGCCGCCCAGGCGCAGCTCGGGCAGGCGATGGGCCAGGAGGTGCGCTGGTCGTACTTCATGAACGACCTGTCGCTCAAGCTCCCGGGCAAGGTCTGGCTCACCTCGATGACGGTGACCCAGGACGTGGACGGCGCGGCGGTCTCCGCCGCGACCAACGCCACCGTCGCCCCGTCGACCGAGTACCTCTCGTCGGGCCTCGGCACGGTGACCTTCGAGGGCAAGGGCTACGGGCACAACGACGTGGCCGCATGGCTGGATGCCCTGGCCAAGCAGAAGGGCCTCACCCAGCCGTACTTCACCAGCTCGGAGAAGGAGGCCATCGGCGACCAGGTCGCCGTGACGTTCTCCAGCCAGGCAACCATCACCGAAGAGGCGCTCTCGAAGCGCTACACCGAGAAGGCGGGCAGCTGAGATGTCAGTCACCCGGAAGTGGTCGGCCCTCGCGGTCGTCCTCGTGCTGGCGATCCTCGCGGCAGGCTGGTTCCTGCTCGTGTCGCCCAAGCGCGGCGAGGCCGCCGACCTGCAGCAGCAGGCCGCCGACCAGGAGTCCGCGAACGCCAAGCTGGTGTCGGAGCTCAACGAGCTCAAGCAGCAGCAGGCCGAGCTCCCGCAGCAGCGGGCCGAGCTGGCCGTGATGCGCAAGCAGATCCCGGACAACCCGGCGCTGCCGACGCTGATCCGCGACCTGACCCAGGCCGGCCGCAAGGTCGGGGTCAGCATCAACACGATGGCCCCGGCCGTCCCGGTCGCCGTCGTCGCGCCGGCCGCCACGACGCCGGTGGCGAGCACGTCGACCAGCACGACGTCGACGAGCTCGACGGACAGCTCCTCGAGCTCCTCGAGCTCCTCGAGCACCGACTCCTCCAGCACCGGCTCGACCGGCACCACCGGCTCGACCAGCACCACGGGCTCGACGACGCCGACCACCCCCACGGTCGCCGCGCCGACGCTCTACCAGGTGCCACTGACCCTTGCGGTCTCCGGCAGCTACTTCGAGCTGGAGCAGTTCATCAACAAGCTGGAGGGCCTGCGGCGCTCCTTCCTGGTGAGCGGCTTCACCCTGGCGCCCGCGACCGGCGACCAGGCGGCGAGCAGCACCACGACCGACGCCGCGGCACCGGCTGCGGGCGACCTCACGCTGTCGCTCCAGGGCCGCGTGTTCATCGCGCCGCCGGCCACCGCCACGGCAACCACGCCCACGACCCCCGCGGCCTCGTCCGCGAGCGGGCAGTGAGAGAACCGGAGCAGCTGACATGAGCGAGTCGACGATCCCCTTCCAGGGGCAGACGGCGGTGCTGGACCGTCCGTTGGCCGACCTCGGCGAGCCGGTCGGGGAGCTGGGCGGTGGCAACCGCTCCAAGCTCCTGGCACTCGGCGGCCTGGCCGGCGTGGTGGTGCTGGGAGTCCTGGCCTACTTCCTGTTCTTCGCCGGTGGCGAGGACCCGGTGGCCGACAGCGGCCCGACAGCCGTCGTGCCGAAGGCGGCCGAGCCGGCCGCTCCCGAGGCCACGACCACCAAGACCAAGAAGCTGACCGGCAAGTCGTTCGGCCGGGACCCGTTCAAGGCCCTGATCACCGAGCCGGTCGAGGTCGCCGACACCAACCCGGTCGGCAGCACGTCCGGGGCGACGGTCACCGGCTCCACCTCGACCGGGAGCAACACGTCGACGGGCAGCTCGACCGGCTCCACGACGACCGAGCCGGCGCAGTCGACGGCGCACCGGTTCAAGGTGGTCGACGTGGCGCCGGACAACAGCCGGATCAGCGTCAAGGTCGACGGCAAGTTCTACCGGAACCTGAAGGCCGGCGAGGTGTTCGCCGACTACTTCAAGGTCCGCTTCATCGGCGGCGCCGTGAACGACTTCCAGTACGGCGAGGAGACGTTCAAGGTCGTCGGCGCCAAGGCGGTCAGCATCGGCTGACGCCTGAACCGCAGCGACGAAGGCGCGCTGCCCGCACTGCGGGCGGCGCGCCTTCTCGCGTGCGGCGGCGTGCGAGGATTCCGGGCATGCTGCGCTGGCTGACCGCGGGGGAGTCGCACGGCCCTGCCCTGGTCGCGACCCTCGAGGGGCTGCCGGCCGGCGTGCAGGTCACCACCGGTGAGGTCGCCGCGGCGCTCGCACGACGCCGGCTGGGGCACGGCCGCGGCGCCCGGATGTCCTTCGAGCAGGACCAGGTCGCCTTCCTGGGCGGCGTCCGGCACGGCGTCAGCCAGGGCGGGCCGGTCGCGATCACCGTCGCCAACACCGAGTGGCCGAAGTGGGAGCGGGTGATGAGCCCCGACCCGGTCGACGCCGACGAGGTGGCCGGCCTGGCACGCAACGCACCGCTGACCCGGCCGCGGCCAGGGCACGCGGACCTCGCCGGCATGCAGAAGTACGGCTTCGACGACGCCCGGCCGGTGCTCGAGCGGGCCAGCGCACGCGAGACCGCGGCCCGGGTGGCGCTCGGCGCCGTCGCCGCCGCCTTCCTGGAGCAGAGCGCCGGCGCAAGGCTGGTGTCGCACGTCGTCGCCATCGGCGAGGCGGAGGCGCCGGAGGACAGCTGGCCCACCCCGGACCAGGTCGAGCGCCTCGACGCCGACCCGGTGCGCTGCCTCGACCCGGACGCCAGCGCCGCCATGGTCGCCGAGATCGACGAGGCCCACCAGGCAGGCGACACCCTCGGTGGCGTCGTCGAGGTCCTGGTCTACGGCCTGCCGCCCGGCCTCGGCAGCCACGTGCACTGGGACCGCCGTCTCGACTCGCGGCTGGCCGCTGCGCTCATGGGGGTGCAGGCCATCAAGGGCGTCGCGGTGGGCGACGGCTTCGCGTCAGCGCGCCGCCGTGGCTCGCAGGCCCACGACGAGATCGAGCGTACGTCCGACGGCACCCTGCAGCGGCGCACCGCCCGGGCCGGAGGGATCGAGGGCGGCATGACCACCGGCGACCCGGTGCGGGTGCGGGCCGCGATGAAACCCATCTCGACCGTCCCGCGGGCACTCGACACCGTCGACGTGTCGACCGGCGACGCTGCCCAGGCGATCAGCCAGCGCAGCGACGTGTGCGCGGTGCCGGCGGCCGGCGTGGTGGCGGAGGCGATGGTGGCACTGGTCGTCGCCGATGCCGTGCTGGAGAAGTTCGGCGGCGACTCGGTCGCCGAGACCCGGCGCAACGTGACCGGCTACCTGGAGCACCTGCCCGAGACGATGCAGGTGCGGTGATGCGGTGATGGCACCGCGCGCCGTCATCGTCGGCCCGCCCGGGTCCGGCAAGTCGACCGTCGCCCGGCTGGTCGCCGAGCGGCTCGGGCTGCCCGTCCGCGACACCGACGACGACGTCGAGGCGGCCGCCGGCGCCACG
>Ga0210087_1000127_pt1 | contig 11883 bp, 11 predicted proteins | sample MayberryNW_Catta_4_FD_184878 | JGI IMG/M metagenome (GOLD analysis project Ga0210087, IMG submission 184878) | Wetland microbial communities from San Francisco Bay, California, USA, that impact long-term carbon sequestration -... | ecosystem: Environmental > Aquatic > Marine > Wetlands ... | reverse complement strand
CGCCGCACTCGCGACGTTCCCGCTCTGGCACTGGGCGGGGGAGCGAACGGTGATGGGTCAGATGGTCGCGGTCGACCGGTTCTCCGTGGTCTCGCGCCTCCTCCTGCTCGGTATCGCCGCGATCGGGCTGTTGCTCGGCACGCACTACTTCGCCCGTTCCGGCGATAGGTTCCGCGGGGAGTTCTACCCCCTCGTCCTGTTCGCCACGGCCGGTATGACGCTGATCACGGCCGCCGCCGACCTCATCCTCGTGTTCCTGGCCCTCGAGATCCTGTCGCTGTCGCTCTACGTCTTGACGGGTATCACCGGGCGCCGGACCTCGAACGAGGCCGCGATGAAGTACTTCCTGCTGGGCGCGTTCTCGTCGGCGTTCTTCCTGTTCGGCGTCGCGTGGGCCTACGGCGCCACCGGCACCACGAAGATCACTGCCGTCGCGAACACCCTCGCGGGCCAGACGGGCAACCAAGGACTCGCGCTGCTCGCATTCGTGTTCTTGGCGATCGGGTTCGGGTTCAAGGTGTCGGCCGTCCCGTTCCATCAGTGGACCCCCGACGTGTACCAGGGCGCCCCGACGCCCGTGACCGCGTTCATGTCGGCGGCGACGAAGGTTGCGGCGTTCATGGCGCTCATCCGGGTCCTGGACGTGGCGTTCCAGCCGCTCACGTGGGACTGGACGCCGGTGATCTGGGTCCTGGCCGCCGCGTCGGTGATCCTCGGCAGCGTGCTCGCGATCGCCCAATCCGACATCAAGCGGATGCTGGCGTACTCCAGCATCGCGCACGCGGGCTTCATCCTCACGGGACTGACCTCCGCAGACCAGACCGGCATCCGCTCGGCCATGTTCTATCTGGTCTCGTACGCCCTGATGACGGTTGGGGTGTTCGGCGTGGTCATGCTGGTGTCTGCGCGAGGCGAGGAACAGACCTCCCTGACGTCGTACGCGGGCCTGTCCAAGCGGAGCCCGCTGCTGGCCGGCCTGATGACCCTCTTCCTCCTGTCGCTCGCGGGCATCCCCCCGACGGTGGGGTTCGTCGCCAAGGTGGGCGTCTTCGGTGCGGCGATCCGCGCGGGATACACACCGCTCGCGCTGATCGGCGTGGTCTCGAGCGTGGCCGCGGCCTTCTTCTACCTCCGCGTGATCGTCCTGATGTACATGCAGGAGCCGCACGGGAGCTTCGAGGAGGACCGGTCCCTCATGCCGCGGGTGGCGCTCGCCATCCCGGCTATCCTCACCCTGGCCCTGGGAGTCTTCCCCGGCCTCATCGTGGGGATCCTCGAGAGGGCCTCGATCCTCAGGTGGTGATCCGATGAGCCGAAGGTTGATCCCGGGATTGGAGCCGCCGGACGCGGCCCTGGAAGCCGACATCCGCGCGCGTCTCGACCAGGTCGAGCACGCGCTGGAGAAGTCCGTGCGTGTGGAATCGTCGGGCCTGCTCTCCGAAACCTCGTCGTACCTGATCGCGGCGGGCGGCAAGCGGTTCCGCGCCATGCTCGTCCTATTGGCCGGCCATTTCGGCGACCCGTCGGATCCACGACTGATCGGCGGCTCCGTCGCGATCGAGTTGGTGCACCTCGCCACGCTCTACCACGACGACGTGATCGATGAGGCCGACGCGCGTCGCGGTGCCCCTTCGGCCAATATGCGTTGGGACAACACCGTCGCCATCCTCTCCGGAGACTTCCTGTTCGCCAGGGCGTCCGACATCTCGACCGAGCTCGGCACGGACGTGTGCCGGCTCTTGGCCCGTACCATCGCCATCCTGTGCGACGGGCAGATCCGCGAGGTCGACAGCTCGGCCAAGGTGGAGCAGCCCGAGAGCAACTACCTGGAGATCATCCGCCGCAAGACCGCCTCGCTCATCGCCACGTCGTGCCGACTCGGGGGCATGCTCTCGGACGCCGTGCCGGAGCATACGGACATCCTCGAAGAGTTCGGCGACGCCCTTGGGATGGCGTTCCAGCTCTCCGACGACATCATGGACATCACCGCGACCCAGCTCGAGCTCGGCAAGGAACCGGGATCGGACCTACGCATGGGCGTGTACACGGCGCCCATCCTGCATGCGCTGGCCAACGACGAGCACCGCGAAGAGCTCGCGAGGATCTTGGGTCATGGGGCTCCGGACGGCGAGATGCTCGATCGCGCGCTCGAGATCGTGCGCGGCGGCGGCTCCATCGACCACGCTCGGTGGGTCGTGGCGGCCGAGGTGGGCAGGGCGATCGGGCTGGCCAGGAGGTTGCCGGCAGGCCCCGCCCAGCACGCGTTGGAGCAGCTCGCGCGCTTCCTGGCAGCTCGATGCGGAGCGGAGCAAACGCCGTGATTGATCCTGCTAGGATCCGCGCTCGGGAAACCGTTCACAAACGTGCCTAACTACTATGAGTCCTACGCGGTAGTGCTCGCGGTCGCCGTGGCAGGCGTCGCGCTCGTCGTCGTCGCCTTCACGACCGCCCGCCTGATCGCCCCCCATCGGCCCCTGGCCTCGAAGCTCACCACGTATGAGTGCGGCATCGATCCGGTGGGCGAGGGGTGGGCGCAGAGCGAGGTTCGCTACTACATCTACGGGTTCTTGTTCGTGATCTTCGACGTGGAGAGCGTGTTCGTCTTCCCATGGGCTCGGGTCTTCCAGGGTCTCGGGTACACGGCGGTCGGCGAGATGGCAGTGTTCATCGGGATCTTGGCCGTGGGGCTCCTCTATGCATGGCGCAAGGGGGTGCTGAAATGGGTCTGATCACCGAGCGAACACCGATCCCGCAGATCCAGCCGGTCAAGTTCATCCTCAACTGGGGGCGCCGCTACTCGCTGTGGGTCATGAACTTCGGCTTGGCGTGCTGTGCGATCGAGTTCATCGCGGCGTCGACCGCCAAGAACGACTTCATCCGTCTCGGCGTGATCCCCACCGCCCACGGTCCGCGCCAGGCCGACCTGCTGGTGGTCGCCGGCACGCTCACCGACAAGATGGCGCCTGCCCTCAAGCGGGTCTACGAGCAGATGCCCGACCCGAAGTACGTGATCTCCTTCGGCTCGTGCTCGAACTGCGGCGGTCCGTACTGGGACAGCTACTCGGTCACCAAAGGCGTCGACCAGATCGTGCCGATCGACGTGTACGTGCCCGGGTGCCCGCCGCGGCCCGAGGCGCTGCTGCACGGCATCCTCGAGCTGCAGCGGAAGATCAAGGATGAGGACATCCAGGAGAAGTTCGGTGCCGTCACCCAGCCAGCTGTCTCCTGACGACGTCGCCTCCCGGTTACGGGCGCGCTTCGGCGACGATGTCTCCGACGTGGCCGATCAGCACGGCCACGCGGTCGCGACCGTGACCCGGGAGCGGTACCACGACGTCTGCCGATTCGTGCGAGACGAGCCCGAGTTCGCGTGCGACTACGCCGATTTCACCTCGGCCGTCGATCTGGGCGAGGAGCGGGGGTTCGAGGTCCTGACCCACCTGTTCTCCACGGCTCACCATCACAACGTCCGCGTGAGGGTCGCCGTGCCCCGTGACGACGCCGTGCTCGCCTCGGTGAGCGACCTCTGGGCCACGTGCGACTGGCACGAACGGGAGACCGCGGAGATGTTCGGCATCCGCTTCGAGGGTCACCCGATGCCGGTGAAGCTGCTCCTGTCCGAGCCGTTCGAGGGTCACCCGATGCGCAAGGACTTCTCCCTGATGACCCGCGAAGCCAAGCCGTGGCCCGGTGCGGTCGAAGGCGAGGAGGACGAGGAGGCGTGATCGACGTCTTCGCCGCGGCCGGCGTCTCGTTCATCGAGGAGCTGACCTCCAACTTCTGGCTCGCGCTCGTGCTCAAGACCGTGCTGGTCATGGCCTTCTTCCTCGTGGTGCCCCTCGCCATCGGCTACATGGAGCACAAGGTGCTGGCGCACATGCAGGCCCGTCTGGGCCCGATGGAGGCGGGCGCCTTCCACGGGTGGGCCCAGCTGATCGCCGACGGCGTGAAGTTCATCCAGAAGGAGAACCTCGTGCCGGCAGCAGCCGACCGCACGGTCTACTCGCTCGCTCCGGCCGTGGCGATGGTGCCCTACATCGCCATCCTCGTGGTGCTGCCGTTCAGCGACACGTTGTTCGCGCTCAACCTCGATGTCGGCATCTTCTTCGTCATGGCGATGTCGAGCGTCTCCGTCATCGGGGTGCTGATGGCGGGCTGGTCGAGCGCGAACAAGTTCTCCCTGATCGGCGCATTGCGTGCCGCCGCGCAGCTGATCGCCTACGAGCTGCCCCTCGTGCTGGCGGCGGCGGGGGTCGTGATGCTCTCCGGGGTGACGTCGATGGTCGGCATCGTCGAGGCCCAGGAGTCGATGTGGTACGTGATCCCCCTGTTCCCGCTCTTCCTGATCTTCATGGTCGCCTCGCTCGCCGAGCTGAGCCGCACCCCGTTCGACATGCCGATCGCCGACTCCGAGATCATCTACGGCGCCTACACCGAGTACGGGGGGCTGAAGTTCGCGTTCTTCCTGCTCGCCGAGTACGGCGGCATCGTGGCGCTGTCCGGCATCGCCGCCGTGCTGTTCCTCGGCGGATATCAGGGGCTGCCGGGGATCCCGTTGCCCGAGCCGATCTGGATGGCGATCAAGATCGGGGCGTTGTCGTTCTTCGTGATCTGGCTCCGCGCGACGTACCCGCGACTGCGTGAGGATCAGCTGCAGCGGTTCGCGTGGCTGACGCTGATCCCGATCTCACTCGTGTGGATCCTGGGCGCGGCCGCGTTCAAGGTCGCGTTCTGAGGAGCTGACGCGGTGGCCATCGACACCCCACACATCGACCAGCCGGAAGCCGGTGCCGGCCAGGGGCTGCTCAAGGGCCTGACGGTCACGTTCAAGACGATGCTGCGGCCCGCCGTCACGGTGCAGTATCCGCACGTCAAGCCCGACCTTCCGGCGCGGACCCGAGGCGTGATCGCGCTGAAGCAAGCGAACTGCACCGTCTGTTACAAGTGCTCGCGCGAGTGTCCCGACTGGTGCATCTACATCGATGCCCACAAGGAGACGCACGAGCCGGCCGCGGGGGGGCGTGGCCGGTCGATGAAGGTGCTCGATCGCTTCGCGATCGACTACGCGCTCTGCATGTACTGCGGCATCTGCGTCGAGGTGTGCCCGTTCGACGCGCTGTTCTGGAGCCCCGAGTTCGAGTACGCGGAGTACGGCATCGACGAGCTCATCCACGAGAAGGATCGCCTCGAGGAGTGGACCTACACGGTCCTGCCCCCGCCGCCCCTCGAGCGGGGGGCGGAGCCCTCCGAGGAGCACGAGGCGGAGGGCGCCGCATGAGCGCTCAGGAGTACGCGTTCGTCGTGCTCGCCGTGGTCGGGAGCCTCTCGGCGATCGCCGTGGTGACCTCGACGAACGTCGTCCACGCCGCCCTCTACCTCGTCGTCGCACTGCTCTCGGTTGCGGGCGTCTACCTGCTGCTCGGCGCCGAGTTCGTGGCATGGGTGCAGATCCTGATCTACGTGGGGGCGATCGTGATCCTGTTCCTGTTCGGCCTCATGCTCACGAAGGCCCCCATCGGACGCGACGCCCTCGACAACCAGCAACGGGGGGTCGGGGCGATCGTCGGCGTCGGGGTCTTCGCCGGGCTCGTCTTCCTGATCCAGGATGCGTTCCCGATGCAGGACGCCCAGGCCTTCGAGCCCGCTCGCGGCACCACCGACGTCGTCGGCGAGGCGATCTTCCGCAGCTACGTGCTGCCGTTCGAGGCGGTCTCGTTCCTGCTGCTGGCGGCGCTGATCGGGGCGATCGTGCTCGCGAGGAAGGACGACTCCACGTGATCAGGTTGCCGCTCGTGCTGATGTTCTCGGCGCTGCTGTTCTCCGCGGGGGTCTACGGCGTGCTCGCCCGCCGGAACGCGATCATGGTGCTGATGGCGATCGAGCTGATGCTGAACGCCGTCAACGTGAACCTCGTCGCGTTCGCCGCGTTGCTGCAGCAGATGACCGGTCAGGTGTTCGCGCTGTTCGTGATCGCGGTCGCCGCCGCCGAGGTGGGCATCGGGCTCGCCATCGTGATCCTGCTCTTCCGCACGCGTGAATCGATCAACGTCGACGAGGTGAACCTGCTCAAGTGGTGAACGTGCTCGCCGCCGAGGGGGAGGTGGCCTTCAAGGCCACCACGAACGGGATCTGGTTCGTCGAGCACGCCTGGATCGTGGTGTTGCTGCCGCTGGTCTCGGCCGCCCTGATCCTGTTCCTCGGCTCTCGCACCCCCGGCAAGGGGGCGGTCTACGGCATCACCGCGGTGGGGGCGGCGTTCGTGTTCTCCATCGGCGGGCTGTGGCACTTCGTCGAAGGGGGAGGGCCGTTCGAGGGCAGCATCGACTGGTTCACGATCGGACCGCTCCACCTCGAGCTCGGCGTCCTGGTCGACGGTCTGACCGCCGTCATGCTGGTGGTCGTGACCGCGGTCTCGCTCGCCGTGCACGTCTATTCGCTCGGCTACATGCACGGCGACGAACGGTTCACCTGGTTCTACGTGGTGCTCTCGCTGTTCACCGCAGCGATGCTCACGGTGGTCGTGTCGAACAACCTGATCCAGCTGCTCGTGGGCTGGGAGGTCATGGGCATCTGCTCCTACCTGTTGATCGGCCACTGGTGGGAGGTCAAGGAGAACTCCGACGCCGCGATCAAGGCGTTCATCACCACGCGGGTCGGCGACGTGCCGTTCATGTTCGGCATCATCGCCCTGATCGCCGTCACCGGGTTCACGACGACGAACATCGGTGAGGTCTCGCACGAGCTCGGGCTCGGTGAGGTCTCGCCCTTGTTCGTGTCGGTGGCGGCGCTCCTGCTGTTCGGTGGCACCGTCGGGAAGTCCGCTCAGTTCCCGCTGCACGTGTGGCTCCCCGACGCGATGGCCGGCCCGACGCCGGTCTCGGCGCTGATCCACGCGGCCACGATGGTGGCCGCGGGCGTGTACCTGATCGGCCGCCTCTTCGAGGTCTTCCTGCTGGCCGACGAGTGGGTGCTCACCGTCGTGAGCATCGTCGCGGCGATCACGGCGCTGGGAGCGGCACTGCTCGCGATCGTGCAGGACGACATCAAGCGCGTGCTCGCCTACTCGACGCTCTCGCAGCTCGCATACATGGTCGCGGGACTCTCGCTCGGTGAGCTCGGCCTCACGGCCGGGTTCTTCCATCTGTTCACGCACGCCTTCTTCAAGGCGTTGTTGTTCCTGTGCGCCGGCTCGGTGATCCATGCCGTTCACTCGAACAACATGAGCGAGATGGGCGGTCTGAGGAAGTACATGCCGATCACGTTCTGGACGATGCTGATCGGTTCGCTCGCGCTCGCCGGCATCATCCCGCTCGCTGGGTTCTGGTCGAAGGACGAGCTGTTGGTCGTGGCCCACGAGGAGCATGCGACCTGGCTGTTCGTCGTGTTCCTGGTGACGGCCGTAATCACCGCGTTCTACACGATGCGCATGGTGATGCTCACGTTCTTCGGGGAGTACGAGGGCGAGGCACACCCGCACGAGTCTCCGAAGACGATGACCGGTCCGCTGATCGCGCTCGCGGCGGCCACGATCGGCGTCGGCCTGCTCGGAGCCCCACAGCTCAACGCGGTCTTCGGGAAGTGGGTCTTCTTCGAGGAGATCCACGAGGCGGTCTTCGTGCCGTGGATCGCGGGGCTGTCGACGGCGGGCGCGCTGCTCGGCCTCGCCGCCGGATACGTGCTCTACCGGGAGCGGAAGGCGCGGGATCCGCTGCAGGCGCCGATGGGGCCCGCCTGGAACCTGCTGCAGAACCGGTACTACATCGACGAGTTCTACATGCGGGCGATCGTTCGGCCCGTTCGCGACACCTGGTCGGCGGGTGTGAACTGGTTCAACCAGGTCGTGCTCGACGGCATCGTCGACGGTGCCGCCGTGGTCACGAGGTGGGTCGCCCAGCTGGTCGCCTGGTTCGATCGGACCGTGATCGACGGCGCCGTCAACGGCGCCGGCGAGGTCGCCGGACGCACCGGCAACGCCCTGAGGTACCTGCAATCGGGCAACGTGCAGTGGTATGCCGTCGGGCTGTTCGTCGGCGTGATCGCGTTGGCCGTCGTGTTCATCCGAGTCGTCTGAGAGGAAGCGTGGAGGCCACATGACCTGGGAGAACTCGGCCATCACGATCGCGACCCTCCTGCCCGTCGTGGGCGCGATCGTGATCGCCCTGATGCCGAAGTCGAGGGAACGCGAGATCCGAGGCATGGGCATCGTGGTCTCGGGGGCGGCGCTCGCGATCGCGATCGCGATCGCGATCGGGTTCGACTACGGCACCGACGGGCTGCAGTACGAGCTCGACCTGGACTGGATCGGCGCGATCGGGGTGCGCTACCACGTAGGCATCGACGGGATCTCACTGCCGCTGTACGTGCTGACGTTCCTGCTCACGTTCCTCTGCGCGATCTACACGTGGCGCTTCGTGCCCGACCCCGGCCGCACCCGGGGGTTCCTGGCGCTGATGCTGCTGCTCGAGACCGGCATGGCCGGCACCTTCATCGCCTTCGACCTGATCCTGTTCTTCGTGTTCTGGGAGCTGGTCCTGGTGCCGATGTACTTCCTGATCGCGATCTGGGGCTCCGCCAACCGAGAGTACGCCTCGATCAAGTTCTTCCTCTACACGCTGTTCGGCTCGATCTTCATGCTGCTGGGCTTCCTCGCGATGTACTTCCAGGGGCCCGATCCGCACACGTTCGACATGGTGGCGCTCCGCGACTTCGGCGCCGGGGGCGGGTTCAGCCAGACGTTCCAGCTGGTCGTCTTCGGCGCGGTGGCGCTCGGGTTCGCGGTGAAGGTGCCGATGTGGCCGTTCCACACGTGGCTGCCCGACGCGCACACCGAGGCCCCGACGATCGGCTCGGTGCTGCTGGCGGGCATCATGCTGAAGATGGGCACCTACGGGTTCATCCGCATCGCGATCCCGTTCCTGCCCTACGGCGCCGAGAAGTACGCGCCGTGGATCGGCGCGCTCGCCGCGATCGCGATCGTCTACGCCGCGCTCGCATGCCTCGCACAGAAGGACCTGAAGCGGCTGATCGCGTTCTCCTCGGTCGGCCACATGGGGTTCGTGATGCTCGGCATCGCCACGCTGACCGAGATCGGCATCCAGGCGGCGATCTTCGGCATGGTCGCCCACGGCGTGATCACCGGCATGCTGTTCTTCTGCGTCGGATCGATCTACGACCGGTACCACACGCGCGAGATCGCCAGGATCGGCGGCGGCATGATGCAGACGATGCCGAAGCTCGGAGGTGTGTTCGCCTTCGTCGCGATCGCCTCGCTCGGACTGCCGGGCCTGGCCGGGTTCTGGGGCGAGATCATGGCGCTGCTCAGTTCGTTCAGCCCCAGCGAGGTGTTCCTGGCCGATCGGGTGGGCCTGTTCCGCCTGTACATGGTGATGGGCGGCATCGGCACGGTGCTCACGGCCGGCTACTTCCTGTGGATGCTGCAGCGCGTGAACATGGGCACCCTGCCCGATCAGTGGCGGCAGGCCGGCCTGCGCGACGTGCTCGCCGTCGAGTGGGTCTCGTGGCTTCCGCTGTTGGCGCTGATCCTCGTGCTCGGCCTCTATCCGAGGCTGGTGTTCGGGGTCACCGACGATGCCGTGGGCGGCTTGATGCGCCTGCTGGGGAGCTAGAGCCACCCGATGGACGTCGACTACCACGCGCTGCTGCCGGAGTTCATCCTCGCGGGCACGGTCCTGCTCGTGCTCGTCGTCGACGTCTTCCTGCCCGAACGCACGAAGTGGTTCGCGATGCCGCTGGGCCTCGTCGGCGTCGTGGCCTCGCTGGTGGCCGTCGCCACGCTGATCGGGGCCGGCACCCGGGTGAGCTTCGGCGGCACCTACGTCGTCGACGAGTTCGCGCTCCTGTTCAAAGGCTTCTTCCTGGTCACCGCGGTCGTCGTGCTCTCGGTCTCGCTCCGCTACTTCCGGGAAGGCGGCTTCTACCAAGGGGAGTACTACTTCCTGCTCCTGACCTCGTTCCTCGGCTGCGTGATGATGCCGAGCTCGCGCGACCTGCTGCTGCTGTTCATCGCGCTCGAGCTCGTCTCGGCGCCGGGGTTCCTGATGGCCGCGTTCCGCAAGGGCGACGTGAAGTCGAACGAGGCCGGGGTGAAGTTCTTCATCATCGGCGTGCTCTCGACGGCCGTGATGCTGTTCGGCATGAGCCTGATCTACGGCGTGACCGGCGGCGAGACCCAGCTCGCCGAGATCGCGTCGGCGCTGGCCGACGTTCCCGGTGAGCTGCAGACCCTGACGTACGCGGCGATCCTGTTCGTCGTCGTGGGTTTCGCGTTCAAGGTCTCCGCGTTCCCGTTCCAGTTCTGGGCTCCCGACACGTACGAGGGATCGCCGGTGCCGGTGGCGGCGTTCCTGGCCGTCGCCTCGGCCGTCGCGGGCTTCGCCGGCCTGTTGCAGCTGATGTTCGTGGCCTTCGCGGAGCAGCACGAATTCTGGGTGCCGATCTTCGCGTTCCTGTCGGTCGCGACGATGTCCGTGGGGAACTTCGTGGCGCTGCGCCAGACGCAGATGGTGCGGCTGCTCGCGTACTCGGGCATCGCGCAGTCGGGCTACATCCTCATGACGTTCGCGCTCGTGACCGACGACGCGGCGTCGAACCGCACGGCGTTCGCGGCGGGGGTCGCCTACATCTTGATCTACGGCATCATGAACCTCGGCGCGTTCGCCGCCACGGTCGCCGTCTCGAGGCGCCACCCGGCGCTGCTGATCGCCGACTTCGCCGGGCTGCGCGAGACCGCGCCCGTGATCGCCGTGGGCATGGCGGTGTTCATGATCTCGCTCGCCGGCGTGCCGCCGACCGGCGGGTTCTGGGGGAAGCTGCTGATCTTCCAGGCCGCGATCGAGCGCGGCGGGGGGCTCGGGCCGGCGCTCGCCGTCGTGATGCTCGTGAACTCGGTCGTGAGCGTCTTCTACTACCTGCTCGTGCCCCGGCAGATGTTCCTGCGGGAAGCGGCGGATCGCTCGCGGCTTCGTGTGCCCGCCCTCGTGACCGTCGTCGTGGGCGCGGCGACGATCGCGCTCGTGGGCATCTTCGTGCTGCCGAACCCGGTGGCGCGGCTCGCCGAGATCTCGTCGTTGGTCGGCCTCGGGCCCTGACGCACCACCGGACCGGGATCCGACCCCTCGTATCGACCTGGCTGTGACACCATTGGTCTCGAAGGAGTGATGACGGTGACACCTGGGATCAACCGCGCCAAGACATGGGTGCTGATCGCCGGACTGCTCGGGCTGTTCCTGCTGGTCGGATATCTGATCGGCGGGCGGGCGGGCATGACGGTCGCGCTCGTGCTCGGCCTCGTGTTCAACTTCGCGATGTACTGGTGGTCGGGCTCGATCGCGGTCCGCTCGACGCGTTCGCGCGAGGTGAGCGAGCAGGAGTACCCGCAGCTCTACCGCATCGTGCGGGAGCTGACGCAGGCCGAGGGCATGCCGATGCCCGGCATCTACGTCTCGGACATGCAGCAGCCCAACGCGTTCGCGACCGGGCGGAACCCTCAGAACGCGAAGGTCGCGGTGACGCAGGGCATCCTGCAGATCCTCGACGAGCGAGAGCTGCGGGGCGTGCTTGCCCACGAGCTGAGCCACGTGGCGAACCGCGACATCCTCGTGGCCTCGATCGCAGCCGCGATCGGCACGTCGATCAGCTACCTCGCGATGATGGCCTTCTGGTTCGGCGGCGACGACGAGGGCGGCGGGAACCCGATCGTGATGCTCGTCGCGTGGATCCTCGCGCCGATCGCCGCCGGCCTGATCCAGATGGCGGTCTCACGCTCCCGCGAGTTCCAGGCCGATGAGTCCGGGGCCTTCCTCTCACGTGACCCCCAGTCGCTCGCGAGCGCGCTGCAGAAGCTCGAGCAGACGAGCCGGCGGG
>Ga0210087_1000126_pt1 | contig 11910 bp, 9 predicted proteins | sample MayberryNW_Catta_4_FD_184878 | JGI IMG/M metagenome (GOLD analysis project Ga0210087, IMG submission 184878) | Wetland microbial communities from San Francisco Bay, California, USA, that impact long-term carbon sequestration -... | ecosystem: Environmental > Aquatic > Marine > Wetlands ... | reverse complement strand
CCACGCCTCTCCCATCCGGCTGCCGAGAGAGCGGTAGATCTCGAGCGCCTCCTCCTCCAGCACCCGCCCACGCTGGGGGTCCTTCACGCCGATGACGCAGCTGATCGCGTGGCCGAGGTCGTAGAGGCCGCTCGCCACCTCGGCCGGATCCCCCAGCGTCCGGCGCAGCTCGAGGGATGCCTCGTAGAGCTGTTCGCATGCCACCCCGTCGTTCTGCCAGTAGGCGAGGCTGCCGGCTGCCGAAAGGGCGCGCGCACGAATGGCCGGATGGACTTCAGCCTCAGCCGACAGCAGCTCTCCGAGGACCTGCCTGCCCTCGCTCATGTGCGCGCGGATCTGCAAGAACCTCCACAGCGCGGCGCCCATCCGCATTCCGAGCTCCACTCGCCCGTGGTCGACAGCCCAGCGCAGCGCGGTCCGCAGGTTGTCGAGTTCGGCCTCGAGTTGGTCGAGCCACGGACCGCGCTCGACGCCGGTGAGCATCGGCGAGGCTCGCTCGGACAGCTCGAGGAACCACGACGCGTGACGTTCGACCGTCGCCTCCGCCTCGTCGGCGGCCCGGAGCCGTTCGTCGGCGAACTCGCGGATGACTTCGAGCATCTCGTAATGAGCCTCGCCGCGTGCGTCGTGGTGCCGGCGGATGAGGCTCTTGTCGAGCAGCGAGGTCGTCAGGTCCAGGGCGCTGTGCCCCAGGCCCTCCACGTCGGCAACCGCCTCCGATGCTTCCAGGGACCAGCCCCCACGGAACGTCGACAGGCGGCGCAGGAAGGCCTGCTCCGCCGGCGTCAGCAGGTCGTGGCTCCACGACACCGCAGCCCGCAGGGAGCCATGCCGCTCGGGTATGTCGCGGGCCCCGGAGGTGAGGAGTTCCATGCTGCGTTCGAGCCGGCCGAGGATCGAGGCGACGGGCAGAGCCTTCGCGCGTGCGGCGGCAAGCTCCAGGGCCAGGGGCAGCCCGTCCAGGCGGCGGCAGATATGAACCACGTCGCGAAGCGTCCTCGCATCGGTGCCGAACGAGGTGTCCACGGCCCGGGCCCGCTCGATGAAGAGCTGCACGGCCTCCGCGTCCGCGGCGCGGGGATCGTCCGGATCAGCCGGGACTCGCAGCGGCGGCACCTCGAACTCCCACTCGCCAGATAGGTGGAGCGGCTCGCGGCTGGTCGCCAGGACGTGGATGGCGGGCGCGGCTGCCAGCCAGCCGGCGACGGTTGCCGAGGCACCGAGCACGTGCTCGAAGTTGTCGAAGACCAGCAGCAGACGTCGCGACGCCAGGTGCTGGGCGACGATGTCGGCCATCGCTGCTCCCGGCTGCTCGGAAAGGTCCAGCGCTCGGGCGGCCGCGTGCGCGACAAGGTCCTCGTCGTGAATCGGGGCCAGGGGGACGAACCAGGCGCCATCGGGGAAGGTGCCGAGAGCGCTGCGGGCCAGCGCGATCGCGAGTCGCGTCTTCCCGCTTCCCGGCGGGCCGGCGAGCGTGATGAGCCGCTGCTCGGCGAGCAGGTCACGAAGCGTGCGGAGCTCTGCCGACCGTCCGATGAGGCGCGTCGGCGGAACCGGCAGCGAATGCGGGACGACCTCGGTGGCGCTGCGCAGCGCGAAGGCATTGACCGGCCCATGCTCCGTGGTCACCCGCTCCGCCCGCACCGCCATGCCTTCGGGAATCGCGGAACCAAGCGCCTCTACGGCTGCGGCTGTCAGCAAAATGGAGCCGGCCGGCGTGCGGCGCGCCAGCGCGTCCGCATCGGCCCGCGCCTCGTCGTCCGCACCGACCGCGATGGCGATGCTGAGGGGCGCCGCTCCGTCCCGGTGCGGTACGGCACTCATGAGCAGCAGGGCAGCACTGACGGCTCCCCGAATCTCGTCGAAGGCGGCGGAGCGGAAGTGCGTGGGCGTGCCAACGCCCCCGCCTTCCCCGTCGGAAGCAGGCAGCGCTGCCCAGGCAGCCAGGGCGTAGACGTCGGAGTCGCCTGCCATCGGTCTCATCCCACCCGTGCGCATTCTGCGCGACGGTCGTGCGCGCGTCGAGAGGCACCGATTGCCGCGGGGGGCCACTGCGGCAGCCACTACGGCCCACGACGCCGGATCAGTTCCGTAGTGAGCAGCGCGGATCATGGCCCGGGTACCCACCTAAGCAGCCAATGACCCTTCAATGAGAACCAAGGAGCACCACATGCGCACGAGAACTCTCGCCATCCCGATGGCGCTCGCCACGTTGATCCTGTCGGTCACCGTCGCGTCGGCGGCCAAGCCGTTCGAGACAGCGGACGTGGTCGGGCAGGGCCTGGCCGGGCCGGTCGTCTCCCAAGGAGGCGCCGCGATTCAGCGAACGCCCAACGGCGTGGCGGCCAGCCTGAAGATGCTTACTCCGCAGCCGGGCACCTACAGCAATCCGTCCGGCCCGACCGGGAGCGGAGTCTCCGGCCATCCGGAGGTCTTCAGCCTGTGGGTGTTCGTCTTCTTCAACCCCGAGGAATGCGCGTCCGCGATCTGCGGCCCCGGCGACCTCATGAACGATCTCGACGTGGTTGCCGGCGCCTACAACGCGGGCGGGCACGTGGAGGGCGGCCCGAACCTGAACCTGGCCGGTTTCGTGAACCGTGACAGCTTCACCTTCGGTGGCGCGAACGCCGAGACGATCGGCCAGGCTATGGCCATGGGCTACGACCTGGCAGGCGCGGAGATCCACCTTGCGGTGGCGCCCCATGGAGCGCTCGCTCCGGAGCTCCTGCCCGCTTCCATCTCAAGTCCGAATGGCACGCCCGCCTCGTGGTGGCTGGCCCTGTTCGGACCAACCAGTTGAATCGATCGCGGGCAGGAGGTGGGCCTCCGGGTCCACTTCCTGCCCGCCGAGGAGCTGACGCCATGAGCACCAACTGGAATCGCCCAATCTCCAGGCGCCGCCTGCTCTCCGGCGCTGCCGGGGCGGGCGCCGCTGCGATGTTCGCACCCATCCGCCTGCTCGCCGCACCGGCGCGAGCGCAAGCAGTTTCCTTTACCGGTCCGTTGCCGGCAACGCAGTTCGACGCGGGGGTGCCGACCGCGTGGTTCGATCTCGTCCAGCGCCTGGTCCGCGGTACGCCCGGCTACTCGCCACCGGTGGCATCGCGAGCGCTTGGCTGCCTCGGCGTCGGACTCTACGAGTCGGTCGCACCGGGGATGCCCGACCACGTCAGCCTGGCAAGCACGTTGCACGACCTTCCGCCCATGCCGCCCGCAAGAGGGGCCGGCTACCACTGGCCCTCCGTCGCGAACGCAACCTTGGCGACCATGGCTCGAAGCCTGTTCCCGACGGCCCCGGAGACGCTGCGTGGCGAGATCGATTCCCTCGAGGCGCGTCTCTCGGAACAGGTGCCGCCCGGCATCCTGCGCCGATCCATCGAACGCGGCCGGGAAGTGGCAGCCTCGGTCGACGGCTGGGCACGCGGGGACGGGGGACACGAGGGCTACCTGCGCAACTTCCCCTCTTCGTACGCGCCTCCCTCGGGCCCGGACAAGTGGGTCCCCACGGCGCCCGGCTATCTGCCGGCTCTGCAGCCGTACTGGGGTGGGAACCGCCCGATGGCCATCGACAACGCGCTGGCATGCGATCCCGGCGCGCCGCCCGCGTTCTCGACGGACCCGGCCAGCGCGTTTTTTGCGGAGGCACGCGAGGTATACGAGACCGTCAACGGCCTCACGCCCGAGCAGCGCGAGATCGCGCTCTTCTGGTCGGACGATCCCGGCCAGACGGCCACGCCTCCAGGTCATTCGGCTTCCATCCTCGGCCAGGTCCTCCGAGCCGACGACCGGTCGCTTGCCGACGCGGCGGTCGGCTACGCGCGCATGGGGATCGCGGTCTGTGACGCGTTCATCGCCTGTTGGCGTGTGAAGTTCATCCACAACCTCGTCCGGCCGATCAGCTACATCCGCAGCGAGATCGACCGGGCCTGGGGCGATCCGCTGCCCGTCACCACGCCCCCGTTTCCCGAGTACACCTCCGGCCACTCGGTGCAGTCGGCGGCCGCGGCCGAGGTGCTTACCGCAACCTTCGGGACGGTGGCGTTCACCGACCATACCCATGACGCCCGCGGGCTCGCCCCGCGATCCTTTGGCTCGTTCAACGCGTTCGCCCAGGAAGCCGCCATCTCGCGCCTGTACGGCGGAATCCACTTCCGATCGGCGATCGAGCGCGGGCTCGAGCAGGGTCGATGCATCGGCACAGCCGTCGCCGCCCTCCCGCTGCGCGGATGAAGGAGATAGGCGCCGGTCACACGCACATCGGCCTGGTGCCGGCCGATATCGCCGCCGTGGTGCGCTACGGTACGCACGTGAGCATCCAGGCCGAAGATGCGTTGAGCGAGTGCGTGGAGCACCTGCGCGCCCTGATTCGCATCCCATCGGTCAACCCGCCGGGCCTGCCGGATGCCGCCGCCGGCCTGGATTCGACCGGCGGCGAGACTGCCGCGGCTGCCTACTGTGCCGAGGTGCTGAGCTCGGCCGGAATCAGCGCCGAGGTGCTGGAAACGGCGCCCGGCCGCGGGTCCTGCTTCGCGCGGTTGCCCGCCACGGTGGCGGATCCCGAGCCGCCGCTGATCCTCCTCTCCCACGTCGACGTGGTGCCGGTCGACGCCGACGCCTGGTCCCGCGACCCCTTCGGCGGCGAGCTGGTGGATGGCGTGGTCTGGGGCCGCGGCGCGGTCGACATGAAGGACATGGTGGCCATGGAGCTGTCCGTGATGCTGCAGCTGCATCGGTCCGGTGTTCCCCTGCGTCGCGAAATCATCTTCGCCTCCCTGGCCGATGAGGAGGCCGGCGGCGTGTACGGCGCCCTGCACTGGGTGCGCGAGCGTCCCCACCTCTTCACCGATGCCGCCGGCCGGCCGGCGGTGGCGGCCCTGAATGAGGTCGGCGGCTACTCGATGACCGTGGGCGGGCGGCGTGCGTACGCCATCCAGGTCGCCGAGAAGGGAATCGTCTGGACGCGCGTCCGCTCCTCCGGGACGCCCTCGCACGGCTCCATGCCGGCTCCCGACAACGCCGCCATCCGCCTGGCCGATGCCGTCTCCCGTCTCGCCGCCGACCCGCGGCCGGCGCGGGTCATCCCGGTCGTCCGCGGCTTCTTCGACGGCCTGGGGCTGGGAGGGGTGGCCGAGCTCGCCGCGGGCGGGGATGACGAGGCCGCTCGCCAGCTGCTGGCCGAGCGCGTGGACGACCCGGTCCTGCAGCGCTCGCTCGACGCCATGCTGCGCGACACGGTGACGCCGAACGTCGTGCACGCCGGCAACAAGGTGAACGTGGTGCCGGGCAGCGGCGTGGCGGAAATCGACGTCCGGACGTTGCCCGGCACCGACCAGCAGGGAATGCTGGCGCATCTGCAGGCGGTGGCCGGCGACGAGGTGATCGTCGAGGCGCTGCACGTCATGCCGGCGGTCGAGTGCCCGATCGAGGCACCCCTGGTGGACCTGATGCTGAACGCCATCCGCGCCGCCGACCCGGAGGGCATCCCGTTGCCGATGATGATCACGCCCGGGACCGATGCCAAGGCGCTCTCGCTGCTGGGCATTCCCAGCTACGGTTTTGCCCCCTTGAAGCTCGGCCCGGAGATCCCGTTCCTCTCGCTCTTCCACGGCAACGACGAGCGCATCCCGGTCAGCGGCCTGCGCTTCGGACTGCCCGTGCTGCACGAGGTCGTGAGCCGCTTCTGCGGCGCGCAATGACGCGCCTGGCGGCAATCGGCGCCTTCCTGCCGCCGCTCGACGCCCGCTGCCGTGCTGGGTTGGACAAACGGCGCGGGGAGGATCGGCCGCGCGGGATCCGTTCTCCATGAGCGCGGGGTGAGCGTGAGCCGCCCGCATGGGCGCCGGTCGTGCTCGCTGTGCATGCAGTGGACACGTTCAGCGCAGCATCGGCCTCCCGCTCTGATTGACCAATGCAGTGAGCGCGGGGTCGGCGCAAGAGGCGCGGATTCACGCTCGGGCTATACTCGGGAGCGCTTTTCAGCACGAGACCAAGCATGAGCGACCAGTCGCAGACCATCGATCCGCCGGCCACCGGCCCGCGCATCCACGCCTTCGTCTTCCCGGGGCAGGGCTCCCAGTACGTGGGCATGGGCGCGTCCCTGCTCGAGCGCTCGCCGGAGGCGGCCGCGATCATGAAGCGCGCCGACGCCGCGCTCGGCTATCCCCTGAGCCGCATGATCGCCGAAGGCCCCGCCGAGGACCTCGACCTGACCATCAACGCCCAGCCGGCGATCCTGGCCACCAGCGTCGCCTACCTCGAGGCGCTCAAGGCCGATGCGGCGCGGGCGGGCGTCGAGCTGCGGCCGGTGGCCCTGGCCGGGCATTCGGCCGGGCAGTACGCGGCAGCGGTGGCGGCGGACGCAATCGACTTCGAGACCGCCATCCGGCTCGTCCACGAGCGCGGCCGCGTGATGCAGGAGCACGGCATCGACGGCGGCATGGGCGCGGTGGTGGGGCTCACCGACGAGCAGGTCGACGACATCGTCGACCAGGCGCGGGCCCACGGCGAGATCAGCGTGGCGAACCAGAATGCGCCCGGGCAGATCGTGCTGTCGGGCGTCATCCCCGCCCTCGTCTTCGCGCTCGAGATGAGCAAGACCGTCGGCGCGCGACGGGCCGTGCAGCTCACCGTCAGCGTCGCCTCCCACTCGCCGCTGATGCGTCGCGCGCGCGACGAGTTCGGACGCGTGCTGGCCATGGTTCCCTTCAAGGACCCCAAGATCCCCATGCTCGGCAACGTGCACGCCACGGTGATCCAGACGGCCGACGGGCTGCGCAGGGAGCTCACCGAGCACCTGGTGCATGGCGTGCAGTGGACGAACACCGTGCGCCACATGGCGGCCGACGGCGTGACCGACTTCGTGGAGATCGGACCGGGGCGCGTCCTCTCCGGCCTCATCCGCCGCATCACGCCCGGCGTGGAGGTGCACGCCGTGGACAACCCAGGCGCAGAGCGGATCTGGCTGCCGTCGTGACGCAGCGCCGCGCCGTCGTCACCGGCCTCGGCGTCGTCTCCCCGGTCGGCATCGGCGCCGATGCAGCCTGGGAGGCGCTGGTGGCCGGGCGGTCGGGCATCACCGACATCACCCTCTTCGACGCGTCCGCGTATCCCATCCACGTGGCCGGCGAGGTGAAGGGCTTCGACGCCACCCGCTACATGGACCCCAAGGATGCCCGGCGCCACGACCGCAACACGCACTTCGCGGTGGCCGCCGCCGGCGAGGCCCTGGGCCACGCCGGGCTGCTGAACGGCGACAGGCGGCTGGACGCCGGACAGGCAGACCCCGACCGCTTCGGGATCGTGATGGGCACCGGCATCGGCGGGATCGGCATGATGAGCGACGGGATCCAGACCTTGCTGGAGCGCGGCCCCGACCGCATCTCCCCGTTCCTGCTGCCGCACATGATCCCCGACGCGGCATCGGGCATGGTCGCCATCCAGTACGGGCTGCGCGGGCACAACATGGCGGTGGTGAGCGCCTGCGCGACCGGCGGCCACGCCATCGGCGAGGCGATGGAGGCCATCGTGCGCGGCCAGGCCGACCTCATGCTGGGCGCCGGCACGGAGGCCGTGGTGGTCCCGCTGGGGATTGCCGGCTTCAGCCAGATGAAGGCGCTGGGCACGCCCATCGACCCGGACACCGGCGAGTACGACCCGGCCATCGCCAGCCGCCCCTTCGACGCGACCCGCAACGGCTTCGTGGTGGCCGAGGGCAGCGCCGTCCTGGTGCTGGAGGAGGCGGAGCACGCGCGCGCCCGCGGCGCCAAGCCGATCGCCGAGGTGATCGGCTACGGGTCATCGGCCGATGCCTTCCACATGGCGGCGCCCGCGGAGCGCGGCGAGGGCAACCAGCGCGCGATGCGCGCGGCCCTGGCGCGCGCCGGCATCGGCCCCGACGCGGTCGACTACATCAACGCCCACGGCACCAGCACGCCGCTCAACGACCGCTACGAGACGGTCGCCATCAGCGACGTCTTCGGCGACCACGCCAATCGCCTGGCGGTGAGCTCTACCAAGAGCATGACCGGGCACATGATGGGTGCCGCCGGCGCCTTCGAGGGGTTTGCCTGCGTGAAGGCGGTGCAGACCGGCTGCCTGCCGCCGACGATCAACCACCGGCATCCCGACCCCGAGCTCACCCTGGACTACGTCCCCAACCAGGCGCGACAGACCGATGCCCGCGTGGCGCTCTCGAACTCGATGGGGCTGGGCGGGCACAACAGCACCGTCATCGTGCGCCGGTGGGAGGAGTGAGCGCCCGATGAACCGCGATCCCGCTCGTCGCGCCGTCGTCACCGGCATGGGCGCCATCACTCCCATCGGCAACACCGCAGAGGACTACTGGCAGAACCTGGTCGCCGGCGTCAGCGGCGTGGCCCGCATCCGCGCATACGACGCCTCCGGGGAGGAGGTGCAGATCGCGGCCGAGGTGAAGGACTTCGACCCGCGCGACTGGATGGACTTCAAGGCCGCGCGACGCATGGCGCGCTTCTCCCAGATCGCGGTGGCTGCCGCGCAGCAGGCGATCGAGGGCTCCGGCCTGGAGATCACCGACGCCAACCGCGACGAGATCGCGGTGGTGGTCAACACCGGTGGTGGCGGGCTGGACGAGGTGGCCGAGGGCGAGCGGACCTACCTCGAGCGTGGCGGAAACCGGGTCAGTCCCTTCATGGTGCCGATGCTCTCCGCTTCCATGGCGGCATGCCAGATCAGCATCCAGAACCAGATCCGCGGCCCGGTCGTCACCAGCGTGGCCGCCTGCGCGTCCGGCGTGCAGGCCTTCATCGAGGCGCAGCGCATGATCGAGCACGGTGACGCGGACGTGGTGATCACCGGGGGCACGGAGAGCGCCATCATGCCGGTGGCCTTCGCGGCGCTGGCGAACATGGGTGCCCTCTCGAAACGCAACGACGACCCGACCGCCGCCTCGCGGCCGTTCGACGCGCAGCGCGACGGCTTCGTCTTCGGGGAGGCTGCCGGCGTCATGGTCGTCGAGTCCGTCGAGCACGCCGAGCGGCGCGGTGCCACACCCATCGCCGAAGTGCTGGGTGGTGCCATGACCGGCGACGCCTTCCACATCTCCGCCCCCGAGCCGTCGGGCGGAGGCGCGGCGCGGGCCATGCAGCGCGCCCTGCGCGACGCGGGCGTGGCGCCGGAGGAGGTCGACTACGTGGTGGCCCACGGCACCTCCACCCCGCTCAACGACGCCACCGAGACGAAGGCCATCCATGCCGCCTTCGGCGACCACGCCGCGAAGCTGGCGATCAGCAGCAACAAGAGCATGATCGGCCACACCCTGGGCGCCGCCGGGGCGATGTCGGCGCTGGCCGCCGTGCTGGCCATCCGCGACGGCGTCATGCCACCCACCATCAACTACGCCAGCGCGGATCCCGCGTGCGACCTCGACTACATCCCCAACCAGGCGCGCCGGGGGGAGGTCGAGGTCGCGATGATCAACGGGTTCGGCTTCGGCGGCCAGAACGCGGTGGCCGTCTTCCGGGCCCTGGAGTAGGCTCCATCCCGCGGTCGCCGAGCTTGCTCGCCAGCCGAGGTACGCCGCGGGGGAGGACCATCGGCATCCTGTCGCCACGGGGGCCGGCGCGCGTAGCATCGGGCCATGGTGATCGCTGCCCCCACCTGCAGATGACCGTGGTCAACGGCCTGCGGCTCGCGTACCGCGGCTTCGTGACGGGCCTGGCCGCCGGCTACGCATGGCTGGCCATAGCCATGCTGGCCGGGGCACTCCTGCAGGGCGACCCGCTGGCGCCACTTCGTCCGCTGGTGGCGCTGCTCGATCCGGCTCCCGTGCGCAACGACCCTGCGACGGCATTCGTGGTCGGCTTCGGGCTGGTGCAGCTCGGCGCCGCGACCATCGGCATGCTGTTCGCCTACTTCTTCGGGCGCTTCTTCACGGTGCGGTCGACCGTGGCCGTCGCCTCGCCCTGCTTCGCGCTGCTGGCCTGGGCGCTGCTGTCGGCGGTCGTCGGCGAGCGGAGCAGTGCTCCGACCGGCGCGTCGCTGGCCCCGCTCCTGGCGACACTGGCCTACGGCACCATGCTGGGGGCCGGGCTGCCGCTGCGCGGCGACGTGACCCGCGCCAGTCAGCTCCCCGCCGGATCGCCCTCCACGTAGAGCTCCGGCTCGAACCGCGGCCCATGCCCGGGCAGCGAGGCGATCCAGTCGCGCAGGGCGCTCTCGCCGGTGCTGAATGCCAGCTCGTCCCACGGGATCTCGTCGGGGCCGAAGTCGCGCACCTCGCTCGTCTCCATCCCCGCCAATGGCTCGCCGCCCACCACGTTCGCCTCGTAGATGAGGGTCACCACACCGACGTGCGGCCGTGAGTAGGCACCGATCAGCCGGCCCACTTCCACGCGCAGCAGCGTCTCTTCCTCCGTCTCGCGACGAGCGCCCTCCTGGGCCGACTCGCCAACCTCCAGGAAGCCTCCCGGGTAGGTCCACAGCCCGGCGCCGGGCTCGATGCTGCGGCGCGCCAAGTAGACCCGGCCGTGGCGGACCGGCAGCGTCCCAACCACGATCCGCGGGTTGCGCCAGGTGACGTGCCCGTTGGGGCACACCAGCCGCGGACGGTGGTCGGCCTCCAGCACGCGCTCCTCGAGCAGCTGCCCGCAGGCCGGACAATGCGCGGGCTCCTCGCCCATGGTCAGCGGCCAGGAGTCCCGGGCGTCGCGCTGCGGCATGGGGCGATGGTAACCAACACCTACCTGCCGGGCGAGCGGGATGCCACAATGCGCAGCACCCGCGGGGGGCTGCCGCCGCACCAGAGCGCATCGGAGGAGCGTGCCCGGTGACTGCCGCGTCAGGTCCCGCCCAGGTGGGTCCCTTCGCCATCTTCCGCAACCGGCACTTCACCTACCTGTGGACCGGCCAGCTGGTCTCCACCATCGGCGACGCGCTGACCAGCCTGGCGGCCGGCATCATCGTCTTCCAGGCGACGAACTCGGTCCTGAACGTCGGCATCATGCTGATGGTCTCGGCCATCCCCACGCTCATCTTCGGCCTGGTGGCCGGCGTCTTCGTGGATCGCTTCGACCGCAAGACCATCATGATCGTCTCGGTCATCCTGCGCGCCGGCCTGGTGGCGGCCATCCCGATCCTTCTCGACGCCACCGGCGACATCCTGTGGCTGTACGTCATCGTGCTGCTGTCGGCATCGGTCCAGCAGTTCTTCGACCCCGCCAACGACAGCGTCCTGCCGGAGGTTGCCTCGGATGAGGAGCTGGCCGCCGCCAACTCGCTGATGGCGATTGCCCAATTCGGATCGACCGCCGTCGGCTTCGCGCTGGCCGGGCTGCTGGCGCAGTACTCGGTCGAGCTCGTGTTCTTCATCGACGCGGCCACGTTCCTGTTCGCCGGCGCCCTGATCCCTGGCCTCGCCCTGGTCGGCCTGTACGTCCTCTACCAGGTCGTGACGGCCGTGCTGCGGCCGGCGATGCTCGCGGGCTTCGACGGATACCTGGTCAGCCGCGCACGCTTCTTCCTCGACCGCGACCGTGCGCGGGAGGCATTCGAGGCGGAGTGAGGGTTGTCGCGGGGACGTTCAAGGGGCGGCGCCTGGCCGCGCCGCGGGGCACGCGCACCCGGCCAACGGCCGACCGCGTCCGCGAGGCGCTCTTCTCGATGCTCGGCGACGTCGGCGAGGCGCGCGTGCTCGACCTCTACGCCGGCTCGGGCGCGCTCGGCATCGAGGCGCTCTCGCGCGGCGCCGGCAGCGCGGTGTTCGTGGAGCGCGACGCCCAGGCGCTCGCCGCGATCGAGCGCAACCTCACCGCGGTCGGGGTCGAGGCGACCGTCGTGCGCCGGGACGTGCTGCGCTTCCTGGCCCGGGCGGATGGAGCGTTCGACCTCGTGTTCTGCGACCCTCCATATGATTCTGCGACCGGCCTGGCAGGG
>Ga0210087_1000124_pt1 | contig 11933 bp, 11 predicted proteins | sample MayberryNW_Catta_4_FD_184878 | JGI IMG/M metagenome (GOLD analysis project Ga0210087, IMG submission 184878) | Wetland microbial communities from San Francisco Bay, California, USA, that impact long-term carbon sequestration -... | ecosystem: Environmental > Aquatic > Marine > Wetlands ... | reverse complement strand
CGCGTCCTGCCGGACCTGCCGCCGCCGTACGGCGCAGAGCCGGCCTCCGCGGTCGGCGCGAAGCCGGTCGCGCCGCTCAGAGATCGCCCGGCCGCAGCGCCTCGACGCCCTCGCGGAGGCGGGCGACCCGCTGGGCCAGCTCGGCCACCTGGTCGGGGACCGTGGGGTCGACGGTGACCTTGGCCTGCAGGGTCAGCAGCTCGACCTGCTCCTCGACCGCGTGCAGCCGGTCGGCGAGGTCGCGGCGCAGCGCGTCGCGCGACGGGTCGTCGAGCTGGCTGCGCAGCATCTCGGCCTGCTCGCGCAGCTGCCGGTTCTTCAGGTAGAGCTCGACGAAGACCGACACCTTGGCCCGCAGCACCCACGGGTCGAACGGCTTGGCCAGGTAGTCGACCGCGCCGGCCGAGTAGCCGCGGAAGGCGTGCTGCGGCTCCCGGTTGATGGCGGTCAGGAAGATGATCGGGATGTCGCGGGTGCGCTCGCGCCGCTTGATGTGCGAGGCGGTCTCGAAGCCGTCCATGCCCGGCATCTGCACGTCGAGCAGGATCACCGCGTAGTCCTCGGCGAGCAGCGCCTTGAGGGCCTCCTCTCCGGAGCCGGCACGAACGAGGGTCTGGTCGAGCGAGGACAGGATCGCTTCGAGCGCGAGGAGGTTCTCCGGCCGGTCGTCGACCAGCAGGATGTTGGCCCGCGCGGCGCCGGCAGCGGTCACGACGGCGACCCGACGAGGGCGGCGACCTGCGCCCCGAGGACGGCCACCGGCGCGACCGCGTCGACCGCCCCGGTGGCGATCGCGGCGCGGGGCATGGCGCCGCGGTCCGCCTCGTCGGGGTCCTGGACCAGGGTGCGCCCGCCGGCCCGGTGCACGGCGGCGATCCCGCGCGCCCCGTCGCGGCCGAGACCGGAGAGGAGGACGGCCACGAGGGCTTCACCGTGCTCGTCGGCCGCGGACTCGAAGACCAGGTCCAGCGAGGGACGGCTGTGGTTGACGTGCTCCTCCACCGACAGTGACACGGAGCCTCCTTCGACGAGCACATGGTAGTCGGGCGGCGCGAGGTGCACGGTGCCCGCACTCAGCTCGTCCTTGTCCCCGACCTCGCGCACCGGGTGTCCGGCGTCGCGCTCCAGCACCCGCTCGAGCACGGCGGCCTCGGAGCTGCGCGACCGGTGCAGCACGAGCAGCACCGGCACCGGCAGCGGCGCCGGCACCGCGCGAAGCAGCTCGGTGGCGGCCGCTGCACCGCCCCACGAGCCGCCCACGACGACGAGCCGCACGCGGCGTGCGGGCGAGTGCCCGCCCGGCGCTGTCACGGGCGCTTCCGGTAGATGCGCTCGAGGTCGTCGACGACGTCGAAGCGCTCCCCCGCCCCGCTGTGCGCGAGCGTCTCCTTCCGGCCCAGCGCGAGCACCCCGAACGGAGCCAGGCTGTCGAGGAACAGTCGGTGCACGTGCTCCTGGAGGGTCCGGTCGAAGTAGATGAGCACGTTGCGGCAGACGATCATATGGTAGTCGCGCCGGAACGGACGTCCGGCGCTGAGGTCCAGGGTGCGCACCCGGACGCGCTCGCGGACTCGAGGCACGACCTCGAGCTCCGGCCCCGCGGGCTCGAAGTAGCGCCGGGTCAGTTGGGGCGGCATCTCGAGCAAGGTCTCGTGACGGTAGCGGGCCGCCTTGGCCCGCTCGAGGCTCTCGCGATCCACGTCGGTGGCATCGACCTCGAGGCGGCATAGCTCCCGCGAGCGGCCGGCGTCCTCGAACTGCTCCGTCGCAAGGATGGCGATGGTATAGGCCTCCTCGCCCGACGAGCAGCCGGCGCTCCAGATCCGGACCTCACCGGGCTCGGGTCCGCAGAGCTTCGGGAAGATGTCGCGCCGCAGCAGGTTCCAGGTTTCGGCATTGCGGTAGAAGCGGGTGACGTTGATCGTGAGCGCGTCGCGCAGACGGTCGTACTCCAGCGGGCTCCGGTCGAGCAGCGCCTGATAGTCGGCGTAGGTGTGGACCCCGCAGGCGCGCATGCGCACCGCGATCCGGCGACGGACGCACTTGTCCTTGTACGCCTCGACGGCGAACCCGGCGCTCTTGGAGATTCGGCGGGCCAGGGCCTCGAAACCGGGATCGTCGCCGACGCTCACGAGGCGGCTCCCAGCATCTCGAGGTTGGACCGGGCGAGCTCGTGCCCGGGGTTGAGCTCGGTCGCGCGACGCCAGCTCTCGCGCGCCCGCTCGTGGTCACGCCGGCGGTAGGCGATGTTGCCGAGCTTGAAGTAGAGGTCGTCTCCCAGCTCGGGGGAAAGCTTGGCGGCCCGCTCGTAGGCCTCGCGGGCATCGTCGTACCGGCCGTTCCGGTAGAGGATGTCGGCCAGGTTCTTGGAGATCTGGGGGAGCGAGGCGTCCTCGGCCAGCGCGGCTCGCAGCATCGTCTCGGCGCCGGCGACGTCGCCCTGCAGCTCGCGGAGCACCGCGAGATTGTTGCCGAGCACCGCGCTCGACGGGTACGCCGCGACACCTTCCTCGGCAGCGCGGACGGCGGACTCCGCGTCGTCCTGGCCGATGCTCGCCAGGGTGGATGCCCAGTACCAGAGCGCGGGCACGGGCTTGCTTCCGGCCAGCTCGCGCGCGCGCGCGAGCCGACCCTGCGCCACCTGGTATTCGCCGCGGCGCAGCGCGACCACGGCCCAGCCCAGCATGACGCGGGCGTCGTCGCGGGCCCGGCCCGCCGCGTCGCCGTAGGCGGTCTCCGCCTCGTCGAGCCGGCCCATCCGCTCGAGCGCGAGGCCCAGGTTGTGCAGCGCCGCGGCGCGGGAGCCTCCCTTCTCGATCGCCTGGCGGAAGGAGGCGGCCGCCTCCTCCCAGCGCGCCTGCCGCAGGGCGATGAGCCCGAGGAAAAAGGCCGCGCCGGCGTCCGCCGGACGCAGCTCGGCCACCCGGCGGAACTCGCGCAGCGCCTCGTCGAGCATCGCGGCCTTGTAGAAGGCGATCCCCAGGTTCCGATGCTCGTCCACCCGGCTCTCATTGGCCCTCGGCGCGATCGCGGCAGAGGTCCCCACCCGGCGCGCGAAGCCGGCGGTGATCAGTCCGAAGAGAGCCTTGCCCATCTCGAACTCGACCAGCCCGCTTTCCTCCATCACCTGGCTCACGTCGCGAGTCCCGTCGAGCAGCGGCACCAGCGCCCGCTGCTCCGCCGAGAGCTCGGGCGCCGACTCGCCGACGTGCACGCCATCCACCGAGAAGATCAGGTCGAACGACGGGATCTTCTTCTCGATCAGGCTCCATTCGTCTATCCGGCGGGCGCCTTCGAGGAGGAGGTACTCCGGGTTGATCCGCACGAGGAAATCCTCGCGCTCCGGCTGCACGCCTGCTTCGAAGTTGAAGGTCCCCGAGCTCCAGGTGAACAGGTAGTACACCGCCTCCTCGATCTGCACCCGGATGTAGTGCTGGAGGTCGTCCCGCGAGATGGCACCCTGCTGCACCAGGATCTCGCCCAGCTTCCGCTCCCGATCCTCTCCCTGCCGGTTCACCGCCTGCTGCAGCTGCCCGGCCGATATCCGGCCGCTCCGGAGCAGCAGATCTCCCAGACGGTCGCGCCGGTTCACGATCGCGGCGAAGATGATGTTGCCTTCGTCGAAGTAGATGGTGCCGAAGTTCTGGCGGTCGGCGAGGGCGAGACACCCCGTCCGCCGCCCCAGGAAGAGCAGCTGGATGACGTCGGGGAGACTCGCCTCCTTGAGGCTGCCCTTGATCGCCATCAGCGCCAGTCCTCGATCGCCCGGTCGGTGACGGTGGGCCACTCCCAGACCATCTTCTCCCGGCTGCGCGCGCCTCCAGCGGTAGGTGCGACGACGCCGCTGACACGGTGCGCCGCCGGGCGTCGAGGCTGAGCGGCCGGCGTCGGCTCAGGCGCCGGGACGGGCGCGATGCCGTCGAGCACCTCGCGCGCGAGGGCCACGCCCGGCGGACACTGCCGCGCCTCGGCGGCATTGAGGACCCGGTGCACCTGGGACAGCAGCACCCGAATCGAGTCCACCGGGCGGGTGGCGAAGAACTCCACCAGGGCGGGGTCGGGCGCTCCCACCTTCGAAGCGAGCTCCCGGCCGGCGACCGCCTCGCGAACCTCCCGGTCCGGCGCGGGCAGCTCGACCACCAGCCCGGCCTCGAGACGGGTGCGCAGTCTCGGCTCCAGGCCCTGGAGCTCGGCGAGGGGCGCCGCGGACGTGAAGATCATCTGCCGTCCTGACTCGAGCAGCACGTTGTAGAGCAGGAACAGCTCGTCCTGGGTGCGATCGGTGTCCGCGATCAGGTGAACGTCGTCGAGGAGGAAGGCGGAGACCCGTCGGTAGCGTGAGCGCCAGATGCCGACCGCGTCGCGATCGATGGCGGCGATCAGCTCGCCACTGTACTCCGGCGCGCTGAGACAGGCGACGGGCAGGCCGCAGCGTTCGGCGATGGCGTTGCCCAGGCCGTGGAGCAGGTGGGTCTTCCCGGCGCCCCCCGCACCCACGATCACGAGCGGGTTGTACCGGGTCCCCGGTTCCTGGACCACGGCGCGCGAGGCCTCGACGGCTACCTTGGCCGACGGCCCCTCGATCCAGTCAGCCAGACGCCAGAGCGGTGACGGCGCGGCGGGAGGGACTGCCCCCTCTCGCGCCCGAGCGAGCAGCGACTCCGCCGCCGCGAGGTCGCCGGGGTCGCGAAATGCCGGCGAGCCCACCAGGTCGGCGGCGAGCTCGGCAGTCTGCGACTCCATGTGGCGCAACCGCTGGACGTCGCGCTCGAAATCGTCCAGCTCCCGGCCGACGTCGGGCACCGCGTCCTGTTCCAGCAGCTTCTGCAGTCGTGCGGTCCGGTAGCCTTCCCCTTCCCAACGCATGACCGCAGCGCCGATCTGCGACCGCCACGCGTCCACCTGCTGCGCCACGGTGGCGTGGATCTCGGAGAGGAAATCGGAGAACTCGTCGGCGGCGCGAGCGCCGGACGGCGGGACGGCGGAGTGATCCTCCTCCGTCCTGCCGCCCCGCTGGCCCGCCGTCCCGCCGATCAACATGCGTGCCTGGTCCGCATCCAGCGGCCGCTCGCTCACCGCCTGATGGGCGACCAGCCGATTCAGGGTGCCGAGCAGCTCGCGCACATTGTCGATCGGGAGACCGGCCACCGCCTCGAGCACGCCGTCCGCGAACGAGGCCCGCCGTTCTTCCGCCTTCCGACGAAGGATGGCGACGCGGGTCTCATAGTCGGGCGCGGCCACGTCGATGATGAGACCACCCGCGAACCGGCGGATCAGCCGCTCGTCCAGCGCCTCGATCTCCGCCGGCGGCCGGTCGCTGGTGAGGACGATCTGCCGATTGGTGGTCTGGAGCGCGTCGGTGAGCCGGAGCAGCTCCGCCTGCATCTCGCGCCGGTGGGTCAGGAACTGGACGTCGTCGACCAGCAGGAGATCCACGTCGAGGAATCGCTTCCGGTACGCCTCGCCGTGACCGGCGGCGATCGCGGCATGGAAGGCCTCTACGAACTCATCGAGAGTGAGATACTCGACGTGGAGGTTCGGGTCGATCGCGCGGGCCGCGTGGCCCACGCACATGAGGAGGTGCGTCTTCCCCAGGCCGGGGCGGGCGTAGATGAACAGGGGGTTGTACACCGTGCCCGGCGATTCGGCCACGGCCTTGGCCGCCGTGACGGCCAGGCGGTTCGCCGAGCCGACCACGAAGGTGTCGAAGCGGTACAGCGGGTTCAGTGTGACCGTCATCCCGCGACCGCTCCCGCGGCGAGCCGCTTCAGCACCTGCTCCGAGATCCCCCGCAGCGTCTCGAAGACCCCGGTGCCGTGGAGGGCATCGCCGGCATAGCTCTGCACCGCGCGGAAGTTGAGCGCGTCGTCCATCTCCTCATGGGTGAGGATCAGGTCGCGCGGGAGGTCCTGCTTGTTGTACTGGAACACCACGGGCAGCTGGCGGATGTCGACACCCTGGGTCAGCAGGTTGTCCTGCAGGTTCTGCAGGCTCTCCAGGTTGTCGTCGAAGCGGCGGGCCTGGCTGTCGGCGACGAAGACCACGCCGTCCGCGCCCTGCAGCACCAGCTTGCGGGTGGCGTTGTAGTAGCTCTGGCCCGGGACGGTGTAGAGCTGGAACTTGGTGGCGAAGCCCGAGATCGAGCCGAGTTCCAGGGGGAGAAAGTCGAAGAAGAGCGTCCGGTCGGTCTGGGTGGCGAGCGACACCATCCGCCCCCGGCGTCCTTCCGGCACGCGGTCGTAGACGTACTGCAGATTCGTGGTCTTGCCCGACCGTCCCGGCCCGTAGTACACGATCTTGCAGGTGATCTCGCGCGACGTGAAGTTGACGAGAGACATGGGGGCTACCGTCCGAAGAGCGCTTTGAGGCTGGCGTCCAGCTCGTGCTCGAAATTCTCCGGCAGCATCGGAGCGACCGGCTGATCGCGCGGAGCCCCGGCAGCGAGCTGCTGCACCATCTGGTCGAAGAACAGCTGTACGATCCCCACCGACGTCTCCGGTCCGAATACCACGAGTCCCAGCCACCTGCCTCGCGGGGTAGTGAATCCGGAGAGCATGCAGCTCTGCCGCGCTCCGTGATGGACCAGCGCCTCGAACTTGGGTGACCCCATCAGGCGAGCGAGCTCCTCCGTCGACGCACCGATCCCGGCCCCCAGCGCCGCGGCCGTCATGACGTCGAGCGATCGACTGAAGCCGTGCTGCGCCACCACCTGCCCGGACGAGGTCATGAGCAAGGTGAGTCGGGCCGAGGACTCATCGAGAAACGTCTGCAGCGGACCTTCGACCCAGGGCTCGAGCGCACGCATCAGGCCAACCGGCTCGCGGCATCGAGCATCTCCAGCCGCGCGAGGCCGACATTCGCGTCCGGGCCGACGACGGCCACCAGGACCAGGTCCGCGGCCCCGGGTGCCGCCAGGATGGAGCCTCGCTCGGCCCGGAGCTGGACGAATTGCGGCGTCCGGCGCCCCGCGGCCGAGGCGGTGCGCACCAGCCGTCCCACGAGGCTCCCGGCGAGCGCGGCCGCCGCGCGACCGTCCACACCGTCCATGAGCTGCTCGGCCACGACGAGCCCGTCGCCCGCGGAGGCGATCAGCGCCCCGCGCACCCCCGCCACCCGGGTGACCCGCTCGAGAGCCGCCTGGACCTCGGTCATTGCACCCGCTCCAGCCAGGTCCTGGCTTCGCGTGCCGCCCGCTCCGCCACCAGCACCACCCGCGCGATCGGGAGCGAAGGCTCCCGTGCGGCGAGCAGGATCGTGTCGGTCGTGGGCTGCACCAGCACGCAGTGCGCATCGGGGCACTCGAGCGTGATGCTGTGCCACTGTCCCAGCCCGAGCAGCCGGCCGGCCCTGGACGCCTCGCGGGACACTCCGGCCAGCTCGGCAGCCACCCGGTCTCCGTTCTCCGCGCCGTCGGGCGTCGTCAGGCTGCCTGCCAGGAGAAGACCGTTCGCGTCCACCAGGACCACCGAGCGGCCGCCGTCGATCGCCGCGAACGCAGAGCCCGCTTCGTCCATCGCGGGCCGAGATTGCTTTTCAGCCACGGGCACCGGGGCCGGCGCCGGCGCCGGCGCCGGCATCTCCTCCTCGACCGGCTCCGGCGCGCTCGGCATCGCCCGCGAGTCTCGTCGCACGCGTGCCAGCGCCTGTGCGATGCTGATGTCGTCGGGGTCCACCTCGGCGGCACGCTGGAGGTGCGCGATCGCCGCGGCCGCGTCCCCGGCACGGAAATAGAGGAACGCGATTCCCTTCAGGGCTCCGGTGCGCATCGGGTCGAGGCGAAGCGCGTCGGCCCAGGCATCGAAGGCGCCGGCGAGGTCGCCCTGGTCGCTCAGGATCCTCGCCATGAGGTCGTGCGCGTCGGCGAGGCCGGGATACCGGATCAGGCCTCCCCGCGCCACTTTCCCCGCGGCGTCCAGCTGCCCCCGGCGGCGCAGTGCCTCGGCCAGCTCCAGAAACGCGAGACTGGTCGGCTCCTCGGCCACGCGGGCCGTGAGAGTGCGGATGTCGTCACTCATGGAAGCGCTCCAGCTCCTTCATCAGCATCTCCACCGCTCTTCGCATGCGCTCCACCGACGGCGCTTCGGCTTCTTCGCCCGGACTGAGCGGCCCAAGCCGGGTCCAGGACTGCCAGGTGTCCAATGCCTGGCTGAACCGGCCCATCGCCGCCTGGCAGGCGCCGAGCAGTCGGCGCGCTTCCGGCATCAGCGGGTCGCGCCGGAGCACCTCGTCCAGCGCGCCGGCCGCGATATCGTATTGGCCGTTCGCCATGGCGTCCCGGGCCGGCACCAGCAGCGCGGCGAGATCGCGGCCGGGCTCGGGCTCCCGGCCAGGGTTGGCCGGATCTCCCAGCTCGACGATGCCGGCCGCGGTGAGGCCATAGACCGTGCGGGCCACTTCGAACTCCGAGCGGCCCAGGACGTCGGCCAGGGTGTGCAGGTCGCGGTGGCCGTCCACCGCCGCGAGGACCTCCCATTCGAACGGCACCAGATCCAGCGGCGCCGCACCGTTCTGCTCCGGCAGGCGCGGCACCAGGCCCAGGTGCGAGACCTTCGAGCCGATGCGCGACCACTCGTCCAGCCTCCGCGCCCCCTCCATGAGCAGCGCCTCCGTCGGGGAGCGGACGGGCGCCTCCACCGCCGCGTGGCAGGGCGAGCCTTCCTCGAAGCGGAAGTACCCCTCCGTCCAGGTGAGGAGGTCGAAGACCGCCTCCTCGATCTGGGCCTTGAGCTGTCGGTCCAGCTCGCGTCGGGAGATGGCCCCGAGGCCGACCAGGATGTCGCCGAGACGGCGCGAATCGCCGGCGCTCTGCATCGAGCGAGCGCGGTCGAGCTGCTCGGCGGTGATCTTCCCCGCTCGCACCAGGCGGGCGCCGATCGGCTGAGGGTCGCCGCCCAGCGCCGCGGCGACCACGCCGCCGCGCTCGAAGCAGATCGTGGCGGCGGTCTGCCGCAGCTCCGAGGTGATGCGCAGCGTGCCGCTCTTCCGGCCGAGGTCGAGCAGCTGGAAGACGTCCTGGACGTGGAGATCTTTGAGAGTGCCCTCGAGCGCCACCGGTCACCCCGCCGAGGCTGCGAAGATGTGCTGGAGATCGCGAGCCGAGCGGGCGCGGCTCCGGGCCTGCCCGGCGTATGGTCCGGCGGGATCGAGTTGCACCACCCGCTCCCACGCCTCGACCGCTTCATCGAACCGCCGCTGCCGCGCCAGGGCGGCTCCAGTATGGTAGAGCGCCCCCGCGTGATCGGGATCGAAGCGAAGCACCCGGGCGAACGCCTCGAGCGCCTGGGTAGTGCGGCCGTCCTCCAGCAAGGCGCGGCCGAGGGCGGTAAGGGCCTCGAGCTCCCAGGGATCGGTCTCCAGCAGGCGGATCAGCACCCCGATGGCCGCCCGAGGCGAGTCACGTCGGTTGAGCAGGTCCGCGAGCGCGAGCGCCGCGGCGCTGTAGGTGGGCAGCAGGTCGAGCGCGCGCTCGTAGGCGGCGCGCGCGGCGCCCCAGTTCTCCCGCTCCTCCTCCAGCGCACCGAGTTCGTACCAGACGCGCACCAGCGAGGGATCGAGCTGCAGCGCCGCGTTGAACGCCGCGAGCGCGGCCGACCGGTCGCCGAGGCGGGAGGACACCTGGGCCTGCAGGTGCAGCAGGTCGGAGCGTCCGGGCGCTAGCGACTGCGCCTCCCGGATGCAGTCCAGGGCTCCCAGCGCGTCATCCACCGCCAGCCGCACACGGGCCCGGGCGACCAGCACCTCGACGTCGCCGCGCACCCTGCGCGCCAGGTCGTCGGCGAGCGGCGCCGCATCGGCCGCCCAGCCCAGGGCCAGGAGCGCGCGAATCTCGCCCAGGGTCGCATCCGGATCGTCGGGATCGGCGATGCGGGCCTGCCGGTAGCGCTCCAGCGCCTCGCCGTAGAGGCCGCGCTTGGCGAACACGTCGCCCAGGAGCACCGCTGCCGCAGCCTTCTGTGCGCCGCGTGCCACGGCCCGAGAGATCTCCGCCAGGGCCAGATCCAGCAGACCCTTGCCGATGTAGTCCCGTGCGAGATCGAGCGCGTCGCCCGGCGCCGCCGCGACCGGCGCCGGCTGGGGACCCGGGGTGAGCTCCTCGAAGATCCGGTCCAGGGCCGGTGCGTCGAACTCGAATTCCCCAGCGAGCTCGTCGCCGCCGGCTTCGGCGGCGATCTCCGGCGCGATCGCGATCGTGGGATCCTCGAATTGCAGGTCGATCGTGAGCGAGAACTTCTGGGGGACGTAGAGCGGCTCCAGCTCGAGCGCGCGGCGGGTCTCCCGAAGGGCGCCATCGAAGTCGCCCAGCTGGCTCAGGACGAAGCTGAGGTTGTAGTGGGCGGCGGCGAAGGCGGCGTCGGCGTCCACCGCGCGTCCGAACGCGTTGCGCGCGTCCTCGTAGCGCCTGAGCTCCATGAGCACCAGCCCGACGCCGTTCCAGGCCACCGCGCTCGCGGGCTGCTCGGCGAGCGCCTGCTGGTACTCCTCGAGGGCGGTGCGGAACTGCCGCCGCTGGAACGCGAGCAGTCCGAGATTGAGACGAGCCGCCAGGAGGGGGCGATCGGCACCGAGCGCCTGCCGGAACGCCGCTATCGCGGCTTCGGGGTTCTTCTCGTGGGCCCGAACGACGCCGAGGTTGTTCCAGGCGAGCTGGTAGGCCGAGTCGATCGCGACCGCCCGCTCGTAGGAGACGATCGCCTCGGCACGCCGGCCCGCCTGGTGCAGGCAGACGCCGCGCTCGTTCCACAGCTTGGGCGAGTCCGGGTATTCGCGGATCAGGCCCTCGTACAGCTCGAGGGCCGCGCCCAGCTCGCGGCGCAGGAGATGCACCTCGGCCATCGCCTGGAGATTCAGCCGGCGGTCCTCGCCCGCCTCGAGGGCGAGGTGGTACTCGCGCAGGGCCTCCTGGTGGTACCCCTTCTGCCGGAGCGCGAGCCCGAGGTTGAAGTGCGCGAGTGCCGCGCCGGGGACGGACTGCGGGCCGATGGAGCGCCGGGAGACGGCGCCGGACTCCTGGGCGGACGCCGCGGCGGCGGGTGCTTCCTCCCGACGCCCGCCTTCGGAGAACCGCTCGAGCGCGAGGTTGGCCTGGGCCTTCGCGAGCGTGGGATTGAGCGCGATGGCGCGCTTGGTGGACTCCCGCGCCGCCTCGTGCTGGCCCATGTCGCCGTACACGAACGCGAGCAGGTAGTGCGCTTCGGCGTAGTCGGGATTGCGCGCGATCGCCTCGCGCAGCGCGCCGAGCGCGGCGTCGTTGAGCCCCCGGTTGTAGTACACCTCGCCGGCGTAGAACCGGGCGACGGTGCTGCCGGGGTCGGCGGCGCAGGCGCGCTCCAGCCAGACGCTCGCCGAGTCGAGCTCGCCACGCGCCTTCTCGGCCAGGCCGAGCTGGAGCATCGCGGGCACGTCCCGCGGATGCCAGGCGAGCAGCGCCTCGAACTCCGCGATCGCCTCGACCCAGCGCCCGAGCGCGGCGAAGGCGCGGGCCAGCTCCCAGCGGCTCTCGCGGTCCTCGGGCCGGCGGCGGACGCGCTCCCGGAGCTCGGAGACCCGGCGATCGTAATGACCGCTCTCGCGGTAGGCGATCTCCAGGTTGTCCTGGGCCACCTGCATCCGCGGGTCGAGCTCGAGCGCCTTCACGAACTCGGCGATCGCCTCCTCCACCAGGCCCTTCTGGTGGTAGAGCACCCCGAGGTTGTTATGCGCCCCCGCGTCGGATGGATCGATGCGGCCGGCGAAGCTGCTCACGCGCGTGCTCCGGCCGCGACGAGCGCCCGCGGCCGCGCCCGGCCAGAAACCAGGAACGCACACGGATCGCGGGGCGGCTCCTCGTACGGGGCAAAGCCGAACCGCGCCAGGCGCCCGGGCTCGAGCGCGCCCAGGTCGTCGAACCCGAGCGCCTCCGCCCCGCCCAGCGTCGCCATCCGCACGAGGTCCAG
>Ga0210087_1000119_pt1 | contig 11980 bp, 13 predicted proteins | sample MayberryNW_Catta_4_FD_184878 | JGI IMG/M metagenome (GOLD analysis project Ga0210087, IMG submission 184878) | Wetland microbial communities from San Francisco Bay, California, USA, that impact long-term carbon sequestration -... | ecosystem: Environmental > Aquatic > Marine > Wetlands ... | reverse complement strand
ACGGCGGCGAGGAGGACAACAACTCGTTCCTCTTCAAGGCCGGCTACGACGCGACCGTGCAGGAGCGCGTCGACGCGGGCGACTGGGAGCTGGTCGCGGACCAGCATGTCCCCGGATGGGACAACCAGCAGGCCCAGACGATCATGGAGCAGATCCTGACCGACGCGAACAACGAGGTCGACGCGGTGTTCGCCGCGAACGACGGCCTCGCGAACTCGGCGATCAACGCCATGGAGGCGGCCGGGATCGAGGGCGCACCGGTCAGCGGTCAGGACGCGACCGTTGCGGGTATCCAGAACATCCTCCTCGGCAAGCAGACGATGACCGTCTACAAGCCGATCCAGGCCGAGGCCGAGGTGGCCGCGGCCGTCGCGCTGGCGCTCCAGGCCGGCGAGGATCCGGCGGACATCGACACCGAGGCCGACTTCGAGCTGATCGGGATCACCGCGGAGGACGGGCAGCCGGCCGAGTCGCCCGAGGGCGACGGGGTCGTCCCGTACTACGCCCTCGTCCCGATCGGCGTGACCGCCGACAACATCGAGGACACGGTGATCGCGGACGGCTTCCGCACCGTCGAGGAGGTCTGCACCGGCGACACCGCGCAGACCGACTTCTGCCAGTCGCAACAGTGAGTCGCGCGGTGAGAGGGGCGCCCACGCGGGCGCCCCTCCTCGCCGCATGATGGAAGGGGATCAGCATGGCTGATGCGCCGCTCCTCGAGTGTCGGAACGTGTCGAAGGCGTTCGGCGCGGTCCAGGCGCTCTACCGGGTCGACTTCGAGATCAAGCCCGGCGAGGTCATGGCGCTCGTCGGCGACAACGGGGCCGGGAAGTCGACCCTGATCAAGGGCATCGCGGGGATCTACCCCTTCGACGAGGGCGAGGTGCTCGTCGACGGACAGCTGGTCCACATCCACGGCCCCCGGGATGCCGCCCGGCTCGGGATCGAGGTCGTCTACCAGGATCTCGCGCTCGCGGACAACCTGGACGTCGTGGCCAACATGTTCCTCGGCCGCGAACGCCTCCGAACAGGCGTCGTCCTCGACGAGCCGAGCATGGAGCACTCCGCCCGCGAGACGCTCGACGGGCTGTCCGTCACGACCCTTCGATCCGTCCGCCAGGCCGTCGCCGGGCTCTCCGGCGGCCAGCGGCAGTCCGTCGCGGTCGCCAAGGCGGTCATGTGGAACTCGCGGATCGTGATCCTGGACGAGCCGACCGCGGCGCTCGGCGTCGCGCAGACCCGTCAGGTGCTGAACCTCGTGCGGCGGCTGGCGGAGAAGGACCTCGGCGTGGCGATCATCTCGCACAACCTCCACGACGTCTTCGACTGCTCCGACCGGATCACCGTGCTCCGGCTCGGTCAGAAGGTCGCAACCTTCGAGACGGCGAAGACGACCCAGCAGGACGTCGTGCAAGCGATCACGGCCGGCACGATCGACCACGTCCCGGGCATGCAGGCCCAGGCGGAGGTGCAGGCGTGAGCGACCCGACCGCCCCGCAGGACGCGGGGATCGACCCGACCGCCGCGTCCGTCGACCTCGTGCCGGGAACGGAGCGCATCGACGAGTCCGGCGAGTCGCAGACCCTTGCCGGGTGGGCCCGCCTCTGGTGGCAGGGCGTCCAGGCCGGCGAGCTCGGGTCGCTTCCGATCATCTTCGGCCTGATCGTCATCTTCGTGACGTTCGGCATCCTCGAGGAGAACTTCCTCACCGAGCGCAACTTCACGAACCTCGTCCTCCAGATGGCCGCGGTTGCGACGATCGCGATCGGCGTCGTCTTCGTCCTGCTGATCGGCGAGATCGACCTTTCGGTCGCCTTCGTCAGCGCCGTGGGCGGCGTCGTCATGACGCTGATGCTTCGGCCGGGCGACCCCGGCTGGCCCTGGTGGCTCGCGATCGGCTTCGCGCTCCTCTGCACGACGACGATCGGCTTCCTCCAGGCGATCGTGATCACCAAGGCCGGCGTGCCCTCGTTCGTCGTCACGCTCGCCGGGTTCCTCATCTGGTCCGGCGTCGTCCTGATCCTGACCACGCAGTACTCGACGGCGGGGACGATCCGCGTCCAGAACGACGTCGTGGTCGGGATCACGAACGACTTCCTGAGCGACCTCGCCGGCTGGATCCTGGGCATCGTGGCCGTGGCCGCGTACGCGCTCCTCCAGCTCCGCGGAGCCCTGAGCCGTCGCGCCGGCGGCCTCGCGGCGAAGCCGACGTCGCTGATCGTGCTCCAGACGATCGGCCTCGCCGCCGTGACGTTCGCGGCGATCTGGTACCTGAACAAGGACCGGGGCGTCCCCAAGGTGGCCGTGATCCTCGGCGTGCTGCTCGTCTTCTGGTCGTTCATCGCCTCGCGGACGCGCTTCGGCCGCCACGTCTACGCGGTCGGCGGCAACGCCGAGGCGGCCCGGCGCGCCGGCATCAACGTCGACCGCGTCCGGATCGCGGTCTTCATGATCAGCGGCTTCATGGCCGGGGTCGGCGGGATCATGCTCGCGTCGCGCCTGCGGTCGGTGGCGACGAACACGGGCGGCGGAAACCTGCTGCTCCTCGTGATCGCCGCGGCGGTGATCGGCGGGACGAGCCTCTTCGGCGGGGTCGGCCGCGTGGTCTCGGCGCTGCTCGGGGCGCTCGTGATCGCGTCGATCCAGAACGGCATGGACCTGCTCGGCCTGGCGTCCGGGACGAAGTTCGTCATCACCGGCCTCGTGCTCCTCGGCGCGGTGCTCGTCGACGCGTTCTCGAAGCGCCGGCGCGCGGCCCGCGGGGGCATCTGACCGCGGCGGAGCGCGTGGCCGACGGCACCATCGGGGTCGGGATGCTCGGCTACGCCTTCATGGGCAAGGCGCACTCGCGGGCATTCCGCGAGGCCGCCGCCCTCCACCCGCCCGTCGTCCCGCGACTCGTGTCGATCTCCGGCCGCACGGCCGAGAAGGTCGAGGCGGCCCGGGCCGAGCACGGCTGGGCCGAGGCGACGACGGACTGGCGCGAGCAGGTGGCCGACGAGCGCATCGGGCTCTTCGACAACGGCGGTCCCAACGATTTGCACGCCGAGCCGACGATCGCCGCCGCCCGGGCGGGCAAGCACGTGTTCTGCGAGAAGCCGCTCGGCCGGACCGCCGCGGAGTCCCTCGAGATCTGGCGCGCGGCGGCGGAGGCCGGGATCGTGCACATGTGCGGGTTCAACTACCGCTTCGTGCCGGCGGTTCGGCTCGCGCGGGAGATCCTCGAGGCGGGCGACCTCGGCGAGCTCTTCCACTTCCGCGCCCGCTACCTCCAGTCCTGGGGCGTGGACGCGCCGCCGAGCTGGCGCTTCGACCGTGCGGCGGCCGGGTCCGGCGCGCTCGGCGACCTCGGGGCGCACATCGTCGATCTGGGCCGCTACCTGATTGGCGAGCCGGTCGCGGTGAGTGCGGTCGTGAAGACCTTCGTCGATGGCCACGAGGTGGACGACACGTTCGCGGCCACGGTCGAGTTCGAAAGCGGCGTGGTCGGCACGCTCGAGGCCTCCCGCCTGGCGACCGGCCGCATCAACCACAACACGTTCGAGGTGAACGGCTCGCGCGGAGCGCTCTCGTTCGACGTCGAGCGCCTGAACGAGCTGCAGGTGGCGGAGGGCAAGTGGTTCCGGCGCGTGCTCGTGACGGAGCCGGAGCATCCGTTCATGCGCTTCTGGTGGCCGCCCGGGCACATCGTGGGGTGGGGCGACACGTTCACGCACGAGATCCACCACCTGCTCGAGGCGATCGCCGGCGAGCACGACGTTGCGCCGCACGGGGCGACCTTCGAGGACGGGTACCGCTGCGCCGAGGTGTGCGATGCGATCGTGCGCTCGGCCGAGAGCGGACGCCGTGAGACGATCGAATACAGGGAGCGAAGCGAATGAAGACGAGTCTCGGCATCTGGGCCTTCGGGCCGATGGCCACCCGGTTCGTGCCGGGCGGCTACCAGCCGGAGCGGGCAGGCGAGTCGACGGTCGACCGCGTGCGCCGCGCCGTGGACGGGCTGGGCGACCTGATCGACGACTACGAGTTCCACTACCCGCAGGAGCTCTCCGAGGAGAACCTCGACGCCGTGCGCGAGGCGCTCGGCGGCCACGACGTCTACTGCATCGCGACCGGGCTCCACCTCGACCCGCGGTTCGGCCGCGGGGGGCTGACCTCGCCCGACGCCGCCACGCGCGAGGAGGCGCGCCGGCGTACCCGGGCGGCGGCCGACTTCGCGGGATCGCTGGGCGCCCACTTCATCATCTGGCCCGGGATCGAGGGCTACAACTACCCCTTCCAGACGCCGTACGGCGAGAGCTGGGCCTGGCTCGTCGAGGGCATCGCCGAGGCGGCGGAGCGCTGCCGCGAGCACGGCATCCGGCTCTTCCTCGAGCACAAGAACTCCGAGCCCGCGATGAAGATCTTCATGCGCAACATCGGGATGACGCTGCACGTGATCCACAAGCTCCGCGAGCGCGGGATCGACAACGTGCAGGTCAACATGGACTGGCAGCACCTGCTCATGAACGGCGAGAACCTCGCCGAGTACGCGGCCATGCTGGCGGCGGAGGGCCTGCTCGGGCACCAGCACGCGAACTCCGGCTGGGGGATCTTCGACGACGACAACATGGTCGGCGCGACGGCGTTCATGGAGACGCTCGAGCTGGCTGTCGAGCTGCGGCGGGCCGGCTACGGCGAGCACGGCGAGCGCCTCGGCTTCGATCTCTACCCGTACACGGAGGACCAGGTCGAGGCCGTGCGCCGCAGCGTCCTCCAGTGGCGCTTCATCGACTCGGTCGCGGAGCGGATCGACGACGCGGGTCTGCGGGAGGCGCAGGCGGCGAAGGACGCAGTTCGGGCGTACGAGCTCGTCTACGCGGCGCTCGGGGCGCAGGAGTGAGGCTCGAGCACGCGCGGGGGATGGTCGACGCCGTCGTCGCGGAGGCGCCCGGGCCGGTCTCGGTCTTCGTCGCCGACGACCACGGCGAGCTCGTCGCCGCGGCGACGATGGACGGGGCGGCGCCGGACACGAGGCTGAACGCCCAGCGGAAGGCGTACACGGCCGCGCGGAGCGACCAGACGTCCACGAGCGCGCTCGCGGCGAAGGTGGCCGCCGAGCCGGCCGAGCTCGCGAGCTTCGACCCGTTCTTCAGCTTCTTCAAGGGCGGCGTGGCCGCCTTCGAGGACGGACGGCGGGTGGGCGCAGTCGGCGTCAGCGGCCTTCCCGGCGAGGAGGACGAGCGGCTCGCGCGGGAGGCGATCGCCCGGGCCGGTCTCTCGACCGGATGACCGCCCTGATCGGTCTCGACGTCGGGACGACCGGCGTCAAGGCGCTCGCGCTTGCGCCCGACGGCGAGATCCTTGCCCGCGCGGAGGCGGACTACCCGCTCTCGATCCCGCGTCCCGGCTGGGCGGAGCAGGATCCCGAGGACTGGTGGCGCGCGTCCGAGGCGGCTCTCACGGCGCTCGGCGTGGACGACGTCGCCGGAATCGGTCTCTCGGGGCAGATGCACGGTCTCGTCGTCCTGGACGGGCGTGAGCGCGTCCTGCGCCCGGCGATCCTCTGGAACGACGGGCGGACCGGAGCCGAATGCGCCGAGCTCGAGGAACGGGTCGGCGGCCGGCGGCGGCTCGTCGAGCTGACCGGCAACCGGGCGCTCGCGGGCTTCACGGCCCCGAAGCTCCTGTGGCTCAGGAACCACGAGCCCGAGACATACGGCCGGATCGCGTACGTTCTCTTGCCGAAGGACTACGTCCGCCTTCGCCTGACGGGCGAGCGCGCGATCGACGCCACGGACGCGTCGGGGACGCTGCTCTTCGATGTCGCCGCACGGGGCTGGAGCGACGAGGTGCTCGCCGCGCTCGACCTTCCGGCCGAGTGGCTCCCGCCGGTACTCGAGTCGCCCGCGGTTGCGGGCCATGCGGGAGCGGTGCCCGTCGCTGCCGGAGCCGGCGACCAGGCGGCCGGCGCGCTCGGCGTCGGCGTCGACCGGCCGGGACCGCTCTCGATCGTGCTCGGAACGTCGGGCGTCGTCTTCGCCGCGCTGCCCACCTTCGCCGCCGATCCCGACGGCCGTGTGCACGCGTTCTGTCACGCGGTGCCCGGCGCCTGGCACGCGATGGGCGTCATGCTCTCGGCGGCGGGATCGCTCCGGTGGCTCCGCGACGCGATCGCGCCCGGGGTGGCCTACGAGACGCTCGTCGCCGAGGCGGAGCGCTCGCCCCCCGGCGCCGGCGGGCTCGTCTTCCTGCCCTACCTGGCGGGCGAGCGGACGCCGCACGCAGACCCGGACGCGCGGGGCGCCTTCGTGGGTCTCTCCCTTCACCACGACCGGGGCGCTCTCGTGCGCGCCGTGCTCGAGGGTGTCGCGTTCGGCCTGCGCGACTCGCTCGAGCTCGTCCGCGAACTCGGGGGCGAGCCGGCGAGCGCCCGCGTCTCGGGCGGCGGGGCGCGCAGCGACCTCTGGCTCCGGATCGTGGCCTCCGTCCTCGAGCTCCCGCTCGAGCGGGCCGCGGTGGAGGAGGGGGCCGCCTACGGCGCCGCACTGCTCGGCGGCGTTGCCGGCGGGACGTTCGCGGACGTCCACGAGGCGGTCGCCGCGACCGTGCGCGTCGCCGAGCGAATCGAGCCGGATCCGGACTGGTCGCGCGCGTACGAGGACGGCTACCGTCGGTTCCGCGCGCTCTATCCCGCCCTACGACCCCTGGAGGACGCATGACATCGCTCGAAGGAAAGGTCGCACTCGTCACCGGCGCGAGCCGGGGGATCGGAGCGGCGGTCGCGCACGCGCTCGCCGCGCAGGGAGTCAAGCTCGGGCTCGCCTCGCGAAGCGGCGACGACCTCGGGATCGCCGGCGCGGTCGCTCGTGAATGCGACGTGCGCATGCAGTACGACCTCGAGGCGCTCGCGGCCGCGACGGCCGAGCGGCACGGCGGCATCGACATCGTCGTCGCGAACGCGGGCGTCGGCGCGTACGGGCCCTTCCTCGACCTGCCGCCCGACCAGCTCGAGGAGATGATCGACGTGAACGTGAAGGGCACGCTCTACGCCGCCCGCGCGACGCTCCCTCACCTCCTGCGAAGCGAGGCGGCCGACTTCGTCACGCTCGCGTCCGAGGCCGGGCGGCGCGGGCTCCCGTTCGAGGCCGTCTACTGCGCCTCGAAGTTCGCACAGGTCGGCTTCACGCGGGCGCTCGACCACGAGCTGCGCGAGCACGGCGTCCGCTGCACGAACGTCTGCCCCGGGGGTGTTGCGACCGACTTCGCGATGGGGCGGGGCCGGACGCGTGACATGCCCGAGCTGGCCGGGATGATGAGCGCCGAGGACGTGGCGGAGGTGGTCCTCTTCGTGCTCACGCGCCCCCGGAACCACCGCATCCTCGAAACCGCGCTCCGGCCGATGGCGGAGCCGTCATGGGGGTAGGGCGCACGGTCAGGTGGGGCTTCCTTTCCACGGCCAACATCAACGACAAGGTGCTCGCGGGCGCGCGTGGGTCCGACCGGGTCGAGGTCGCCGCCGTCGCGAGCCGGGACCGCGACCGCGCGGAGGCCTACGCGCGCGAGCGCGGGATCGACCGCGCGTACGGCACGTACGAGGAGCTGCTCGCCGACCCGGAGATCGAGGCGGTCTACATCTCGCTGCCGAACTCCATGCACGTCGAGTGGTCGATCCGCTGCCTCGAGGCCGGCAAGCACGTGCTCTGCGAGAAGCCGCTGACGCGCCGGCCCGAGGAGATGCGCTTTCTCGGCGGCTTTTACGTCTTCCCCGGGGGCGCGGTTCACGCCTCCGATTATTCATCGGCGCTGCTCGAAAGATGTCGTGGCGTTTCCGGCGACCGGGCGCAACGAATTCTTGCAAGCCGGCAGGAGCCGGACGAAGCGCTCGGTCACTGGATAGCTGTGGTGCGAGAATTGTTCGAAGAAGTCGGTGTTCTGCTCTGCGTAAACGAAACAGGCGAGGCGGTCGAGCTTAGCGATTCCCCAACGGTGAAGCGAATTGAGCGCTCCCGCCGGGCGATAGTCGGCGGTGATCTCGACTTTGCTGCCTTTCTGCAGGCGGAGAATTTTTTCTGCGATCTGTCGAAAATAATGTACTTCGATCACTGGGTGACGCCGGAGATCTATTCCATGCGCTTCGATACTCGCTTTTATATCGCCGTGCTCCCGGCAAACCAGAAACCACTGATACAGTCCGAAGAGGTGACGCACAGTTTGTGGATAGAGGCGGACGCGGCGCTGGCGCGTATGGATCGGCGCGGTTTCCCCATTTTGCCGCCGACCACCACTGTCTTGCAGCGGCTGGCGCGACTGTCAACCTGGGATCAGCTCCGGGCCGAGTTCAAGTTGTCTTAGACCAAAATTTCTGCAACTTTCTTCCCTTGATACTCCAGCGTTAAGTGCTAAAAGGGTGGCGAGCTGTATTAAAAATTCTAACGAGGAGGACATCATGGCCACAGTCAAATTCAAAGACACCACGTTGACGCTTTTGGGCAGTGAAGTGAAAGTCGGTCAAAATGCGCCCGATTTCAAAGTGCAAAAAAGCGCCGATATGAGCGATTACACCTTGACGAGCGGTGCCGGGAAAACGCGCATCATCGCGACTGTGCCGTCCCTCGACACGCCGGTGTGCGACCTGGAAGCGAAACGTTTCAATGAGGAGGCGGGCAAGCTCCCTAACGTCGAAGTCGTTGTCGTCAGCATGGACCTGCCCTTTGCCCAGAAGCGCTGGTGCGGCGCCGCAAGTGCCGAAAAAGTCGTCACGGCCAGCGATCACCGCGAAGCGTCCTTTGGTAAGAATTACGGCGTGCTGATTTCCGGCGGGCCGCTCGATCGCGTGCTCGCGCGCGCCGTGTTCGTCGTCGGCGCGGACAACAAACTTAAACACGTCGAATATGTCCCCAGCATCGGCGAGCAGCCGAACTACGAAGCCGCACTCGCCGCTGCGAAATAGATAGCGCCGTGCCCGCCAGATCGGCCGCTTAAGGCCCGGCGTTTGAACAACGTTCGAGTTGAAGACGCCGCTTCAGGCAACGGGACTATTTACTCTGCCTGCATTGAATTCCCGATCTCAGCTCCTATACTTAAAATAGGGCGTTCATCCGAGCGCTCAATTTTTTGTGGAGAGGAGAAACCGATCATGATTGAAGTCGGCAAGCAAGCGCCGGACTTCGAGCTGGCGAGCCATTTGGGCGGAACCAAATTCACGCTCAGCCAGTTCAAAGGGCAAAAAAACGTCATGTTGGTGTTCTATCCGCTGGATTGGACACCCACTTGAACCAAGGAGATTCCTGGTCTGGAGGCTCTGAAGGAAGAGTTCAAGGCCTGTGATACCCAAGTTATGGGTGTAAGTGTTGACAGCAGGTTCTCTCATGACAACTGGGCGAAGTCATGCGGCGGCGTTTCTTTCCCGCTTTTGCAGGATTTTCACCCCAAGGGAGACATGGCAAAGAAATACGGCGTCTATCTCGAAGATAAGGGAATTACGGATCGAGCGACCGTGATCATAGACAAGCAGGGAGTAGTTCGCTACGCCAAGTCGGTGACCCCCGCCGGTGAGCGCAACCCAAAGGAGCTTCTGGCGGAGGCTCAAAAGGTTAACAAGGGATAAGATGGCGCTGGAACTTTATTTCTACAACGAATGCGGCTTTTCTCAGAGCGTGCTCAACTGTATGACAAATCTTCATTGCGAAGATAAAATCATTAAGAAAAATATTCGGGAGAATCCTGAATACGAAAAGGAGTTGATCGCGCTTTGCGGCGCCAAGACGGTGCCCGTGCTCCTGGTCGATGGCAAACCGTTAAAAGGCTCAGAGGAGATCAGCCAGTTTCTTGTGGGAAAGTTTCTCTAGCCAAGTTTGTCTTATCGAAGTAAGTGCAGGGGACGGGAGTGTGGCTTCCGTCCCTTTTTCTTTCTCCGGACGGTTGCGTGGATTCCGTAATCAAAGAACTTTCGTGTCCGTTGCGTGTATACTCGTGCGACAAAGGAGCGGGGTGCCGACATCGCCAGTTAGTCAATTGACCTATGATGGCGTCCGACAGAGCTGATTTGTCATTTTCAGTTGCGACATACAACGTTCTGGCGAATGCCTACGTCACCCGGGCGTGGTACCGGCGCACACCGGCCATGCTGCTCAATCCCGCGTGGCGGGTGCCCGCATTGGTTCGACATATTACCTCCCAGAAAGCGGACGTGCTGTGTCTCCAGGAAGTCGAGCCTGATGTGTTTGCAACGCTAAGGACCGCACTCGCGGCGAGTCGTTACAACGTGCAATACGCCCGCAAAGCGGGCGATCGCCCCGACGGAGTGGCAATATTTTACCATAGAGAAAAATTCGAACTGGGAAGCGCTAGCCGGTTCATTTTTGCCGATGGCGAAGGAGACGCGGCGGATTCAGGATACATTGCGCTTATCACGATGTTTCGAGCCTCGGAAGGTGTGATAGGTGTCATTAACACACACCTGCTGTTTGACCCGCCCGGCACATCTTCCGAATCGCGGCAAGGTTATCGCCAGGCGCGCCAATTACTCGCTGAATGGAAAAAGATCGCCAGCTCGGCAAATGCCTGGATCCTCGCCGGAGATTTCAACGTGACCCCGGACGATGCTTTAATTGGCATGATCCGGCAAGCGGGCTTTGATTACGCGCACTGCGGACTTGCCGATGCCGCTACTTGCAACGTGCACGGCGAGGCCCGAATGATTGATTACATTTTTTACTCGCATCCTCTGTGCTGCGAACCGGAGGCGATCACGCCTGTCACCGATCTCACAGTATTGCCATCCGCAGGCCAGCCTTCGGACCACGTGGCAGTCGCCGCGCGCTTTACCTGGAAATCCTAACCCAAGCGATCCAGCCGCCACACGGCTCTGAGATTTTCCTGAATTTGTTTGATCTCGACAAGATTTTGTTTCAAGTTGCGCCGTTCCAATAGCGATAGGTCCGCCAAACCAACGCGGTTGTCGATTGGTTGGCGGTTTTTTCGTGCCGTTAGTTGCGCACGCAAACGCAAGCGCAAAAAAAAGGGGAGCATTTCCGCGAGCGCTTGGGCGATTTCGCGATCGAAGACGATGCCGGAGGTGCCGGCGACGCGCAGACGTTCGAGGGTCGAGCGTTCGCTCGAGCCGGCAGCTAAGGCGGCTGCGCGCGCCAGGGCGACGATCGGTGCGATGCCGCCCATTTTAAGATCAATCTTGCCGTGCTCACTACGGAGGCGGTTGAAAAAGCCGATCGGCGGGTTGAATGCCATTGCGCCGTACAGCATATGTGAGAGAAAGCGCCGTTCGCTTTTTGCCGCGGAAATAATTTCGTCGAGGGATTTCAAAGAAAGGTTTCCTGCGACGACGCGGAAGTCGAAAAAGATTGCGGCGTCGAGCAGTGCCTGCGGCTCCGGCAGCTTTATCCATTTTTCGAAAAGTTGCCGCCAGACGGCCAGCGGCTTGCACCAGTTGGTTGCCATGAAACCGCCTGGACAAGGCGGAAAGCCGGCTTTAATCAGTCCATCGATGACCCGTTTGGACAGTGCCTCAAAATATGCGCGGGATTTTTCCGTGCCGCCCTCGAAGACGAGCGCGTTGTCCTGATCGGTGAGCAATGTTTGCTCCAGCCGCCCCTCCGAGCCGAGGACGATCCAAGCGTAGGCAGCCGGCGCAGGGCCTAAATTGTGTTCAGCGGACTGCACGATTCGTTTTGCCAAGGCATCGTTCAGGCTGGAGACGATCTGGCTGATCTGCAAGGCCTCGACGCCGCGGCTCGCCGCGAACACCTTGTAGCCCTGCGCCGTCAGGACCTCTTCCAGCAAATCCCGCACGCCTTCCTCGTCTTCGACGAGCAGGATCGTCTCGGTGCCGCGCGGCGCCGCATCCGCGGGGGCCTTTGGCACGGCCGCGATGGGCTCGTCGGCCACGGGCAGGTAGATCCTGAACGTGGTGCCGATGCCGGTTTCGCTGTAGACGGAGATATAGCCGCCGCTCTGCTTCACGATCCCGTAGACCATCGAC
>Ga0210087_1000117_pt1 | contig 12080 bp, 12 predicted proteins | sample MayberryNW_Catta_4_FD_184878 | JGI IMG/M metagenome (GOLD analysis project Ga0210087, IMG submission 184878) | Wetland microbial communities from San Francisco Bay, California, USA, that impact long-term carbon sequestration -... | ecosystem: Environmental > Aquatic > Marine > Wetlands ... | reverse complement strand
CCGCCTCGGGAAAGACTTCCGCGGCTTTGGCGTTTAGACAAACCGTCGTTTTGATATCCGCGGCATCGAAAATGCGCATGAAACGCCAGATGCCGGTTTTGCCGCCATATTGCGACCATGAAATGCCCAACAGATCGGGCGTGCCGGGCTTCAGCGACGTCGTCATCGGCGAATAGGGCGGCGCCTTACCCTCCGACCAGATCTCGAACATCACCGTCACCAACACGGTTAGTTTTTGGCCGTCGGGCCAGTGAGTGATCGTTTTGATCATGTCAATGACGACAAAACGGGATATTGGAATATAGGAGTCTTGGAGTGGTGGGTTTCAGACCCATTAATTCGTTACTCCAGTGCTCCAAGCGTTTAGGCAAAGCCGCGCCGCCAAAGCTCGGCGATTTTTTGAAGATCGGCGGCCGGGATGTCGACATCGGCGCCGGCGGCGTTTTCGCGCATCTGCTCGGCGTTGCGCGCGCCGGGGATCACGACGCTCACTGCCGGGTGGGCGATGCAAAACGCGATCGCCGCCTGGCCTAAGTTTTTCACTGGGCCGTGAACCAAGAATTTTAGTTGTTCGGCTTTGGCCAATTCCTTGGCGAAAGCATCGCCCTTGAAACTGCGCGCGCGCACATCCTCGCCCTGGAACCTCGCCTCGTCAGCGACGGTCATCTTTCCGGTCAGGATGCCGCGCTTCAGCGGCACCCGCGCGATGATGCCGACTTGGGATTTTTCCGCCAGCGGAAAGATCGTGTCGCTCGGCTCTTGCGCGAGCAGGTTGTACTCGACTTGAATCGTTTCCGCGCGGCCGTCTTTGACGGCAGCAATGCCCTCTTCCATCGTATTGATCGAAACGCCATAGTGGCGAATCCTGCCCGTTCGCTTGGCGCGTTCGAGCACCTCCCAAACCTCGCCGCGCTCGATCACGTCGACGGTCGGGTTATGCAGTTGATACAGATCGATGTAGTCGGTTTGCAGGCGCCTGAGGCTTTCGTCCATGACCCCACTGATGTAATCCGGCTCGAAGATGCGCTTACCGCGGTTCGGCCCGACCATGACGTTGCCGCCCTTGGTGGCGAGGATGACCTTGTCGCGTTTTCCTTTGAGGGCGTTTCCCAGCAGCGTTTCGGAATAACCCGCGCCATAGGCGTCCGAGGTGTCGATGAAATTGACGCCTAGATCGAGCGCCGTTTCAATGGCGCTGAGCGATTCAGAATCTTTCATTGCGCCGAAGTGTCCGGCGTGAACCATGGTGCCCAGGCCGACTGCGCTGATCCGTAGACCGGTTTTTCCTAAAGTTTTGTATTTCATGGCAAATAACATAGGACAGCTTGCCCCGTTCCCGCAAGCTTTTGCGGGAATTTGCCGGGAACTTTTGCTCCCCACCGGTCGTTGGAATATATAACCCGCTCGCGGTTGGACTGTAGCGACGCTCTTCATTACAATGCCGAGGCGTGACCCTGAGGCATTCTTTGGATCTCGAGCGGCAACGTTTTGGGTCGGAGATCATGACGCATCTGGATCATCTCTACCGCGTCGCCTATTACCTGGTGAAAAATGATGTCGACGCGCAGGATTGCGTGCAGGAGACCTGCGCGCGCGCACTGACCTCGCGGGATCAATTTACGCCGGGCACCAACATGAAGGCTTGGCTCACCAAGATCCTTTATAATTTTTTTTATGACTTCTACACGCGAAACCGGCGCACCATTGCGGCCGAGGACCTCTCGCTTTCGGCCGGCGGAGATTTCTGGGAAACCCTGCCGACACAGTCTGCCGGCCCCGAAACGCAAGTGTCGGCCCAAGAGCTCGCTGTCAAAGTCGACGACGCGCTAAAACAAATACCCGAAGAATTCCGTGCGCCGATCGTGCTCGTCGACATGGGCGATTTTACTTACGCCGAGGCCGCTGAGATTCTCTCCTGCCCGATCGGCACGGTGCGCTCACGGTTATCGCGCGGCCGCAAGTTATTGCACCGGATATTGGGTCGAGATGTCCTCTAGCAGAATACCGAGTCGTGAACGATGAATTGTGAACAAGCTCAAGAATGGATCACCGCGCTGATCGACAATGAGTTGTCGGCGGTAGAGCGCGCCGCCATCGAGGGGCATCTCCGTGATTGCCGGCAATGCCAGCAAACCCACGAGCAAGAGCGGGCAATCAAGCAGCAGGTTCGACTGGCAAGCGCAAGTATCACGGCACCGGCGGCGCTGCGTCAGGCCGTCGAAGGAGCACGCAGTCGGCCGAGTGCGTGGGTTCAGGCACGGCGGAGGCTAAAAGAGTTTCTGGCCATGCCGCTGGTGCGGCCGGCGCTGATCGTGGCGTTCTTGCTCCTGGTCATCTATCCGTTGATGTTTCGCGGCGGCGAACAAAGAAGCATCGCGGTGGCCGCATTATCGACTCATGAGGCCATCGCAACCGGTCAGAAAACCGTCACGCGCGTCAATGACGTGGAGAAGCTTAAAGCGCAACTGGTCCAGGCCGTGAACGGCCGATTTGCGCCGATGGGTTTCGACCTGTCGGCGATGAAGCTTTATCCGGTAGCGGGGTTCGTACAAAAAATCGGCGGCCGCGACGTTCTCGTAACCGTATATCAAGGCGCAGGGCACGTGACCTGCTTCACGTTTCTGGGCAGCGAGTCGGATGCGCCTGACGATGCCACGGTATTTTTCGACGAGGTTAAAAAGATCCGCTTTTATTCTTTTTCTCAGAGTGATTTCCACGCCGTCCTGCATCGCGAAGGCGAACTGATCTGCATCATGGTATCAAAGATGCCGGCCGCGGATCTGCTCGCAATGGTTCGCGCCAAGGCGCGCCACTCGTGATTTCGAACACGCGTTGACAACCTGCGACTAATTCCATACATTTTACACGCCATTCAACCTTGCCCTGAGCGGGCGTAATTCAGTGGTAGAATGCCAGCTTCCCAAGCTGGACGTCGCCGGTTCGACCCCGGTCGCCCGCTCCAACTTTCTTGCTCTCGTGCGTGATCATTTTTAACTCGGCGCGATGACCCCAGCGGCAACGGCGATTTAGACAATCGAGCTCAGCGCTTGGCTGCTCCGGGGAATAGGCCGTGCTTGGTGAGAAACTCGAGCATGAAACGATCGAACAGCCAGGGCTGCTCTAGCTGACAGGCATGACCGGCTCCGGGTAAAGTCTTCAATTCGCAATTGGGAATGCGTTCCTGCAGCGCGAAGGCGCGTTGATGGCTGCCGTCCTCGCTGCCCGTGAGGATGATCGTCGGGCAGGCGATACGCTCATGATGCCCATCCGGATAGGGCTGCGCGAGAGCTTCGAACTGGCGGATGATCGTCTGCACGTCGGCGTGTTGATTGCGTTCGGTGAAAAGGTTGGCGAAGAAATGCGCCAGCGGCGTCGTGCGAAACGCCGGACTGAGATCTTCGAACGTGTAGGCCCAGCGGTAGTCGATGCCATTCTTGGTGTAATTTTCGATCCGCCGCTTGGTGAATTCTTTGGCGGGGTTGTAGCCGGTTCCCGACAAAACCAGCGCCGCGGTTTTATCCGGGCGCTGGTGGTACATGTGGGGAGCCAGCGATGAGCCAACCGAACAGCCGACCAGGATGGCACTCTCCCCGGGCGCGGCGTCATCGATCGCCTCCCAACAGGCTTCTGCCATGTCGGTCATCGTAAGCCCCGCACCAGCACGAGGCGAGCGACCGTATCCCGGTATATCGATGGCAATGCAGCGGTACCAGGTCGAGAGGTGCGCCATCTGAAAAATCCAGCACGACTGGTCCATCGGGTTCGGATGGACAAACGCGATGAGCGGTCCAGTACGTCCCATTCGTTCATAGTAAAGCGGTCCATCGACATGCTTAGCCATGCTATTCCTCCTGTGTCAGGCTGTTGAAAAAACACCGGCAAGGGCTAAGCGCCAAGCGCAAAGAGGATCTCGCTCCAGGCTCTTAGCTCTAAGCTCTTTGCTGCCCTTTCGCGCCTTGCATCTGAGACCTTTTTGAATCCGCTGTCAACACGATCGTCGTGAGAATACCAAAGCCAATTACCCTGCAATAAATCCGAGTCAAAGTCGGATCGTCCAATGGAGCTTTATCCGTTAATCGTCCGCCGCGCCTCGTTATAGAACTTGATTGCTCCCAGGCTTTAGGGGATAAGTCGTCGAGATGACTAGGAGCGGGGACGAATACATGCGCGGTCTGCGCAACGGCCGAACCGTATTCTTGAACGGGGAGCGAGTGCGCGACGTCACGACCCATCCGGCTTTGGCCGCCGGGATACGCACGGTCGCCGGGCTCTACGATCTCGCCCACGATCCGGCCCATCGAGAGCTGATGACTTATCCGTCGCCGCGTGATGGTCGGCCCATCAACAAGTCCTGGCTGGTGCCACGCAGCCGCGAGGACTTGGCAGCGCGGCGGCGCGCACTCAAGCATTGGGCGGATGCGAGCTATGGATTTCTCGGGCGCTCACCGGATCATGTCGCGTCGTTTTTCGCCGGCTTCGCGGGTTCGCCGGGGTTCTACGGGCGCGCCGGCCAACAATTCGCCGACAATCTCTTGCGCTTTGCCGCCAAGGCTGCCGATGAAGACCTCTACGTCAGCTACGTCATCGTTCATCCCACCGTCGACCGTACCAAACCGGCGCACCAGCAGGCCGAGCCATACCTCTATGCGGGCGTTGCCGCCGAAGGTGACAACGGCATCGTCATTCGTGGAGCGCAGATGCTCGGCACCGGCTCGGTGATGTCCGATTACGTGCTGGTCACGGTGATTTTGCCGCTGCGCCCCGGCGACGAAGATTACGCGATCTCCTGCGTTGTGCCCAACGACGCGCCGGGCCTGAAGCTCTATCCGCGGCGGCCGTATGCGCTCGGCTCCACAAGCGTGTTCGATTACCCGCTGTCGAGCCGCTTCGACGAGACCGATTCGCTGGTTGTTTTCGACGATGTCTTGGTGCCGTGGGAAGACGTGTTCATCTACAAGAATATCGAATTGACCGCCGGTCAATTCAGCGTCACAGCGGCGCACGTCCTGGGGAATACCCAGTCGCACATCCGCTCGTGGGCCAAGCTGCAGTTTCTGAGCGGGCTGGTGAAACGCTGCCTAGACCTGAGCGGTCGCTCGGCCAGCAGCGAGACGATTGCCCAGCTGGGCGACCTCGCTACCCGTGTCTCACTCGTGGAGGGCATGATCCTCGGCGCCGAGGCCGCGGCCGAGCCCGATCAATTCGGTGTGATGCGCCCCAAGGATGCCCTGCTCTACGCCAGCCAAGTATTCCAGCAGGCGATGTATCCGGCGCTGCTCAACCAAATCCGTGGGCTGATGGGCGGCAGTGTGATCCAATTGCCGGCGACGGTCGGTGAGCTGCGCGCGCCGGGCTCGGCGGCGGATATCGAGCGCTACGTGCGCTGGCCGAAGGCGACTGGTCGCGACCGGGTGAAGCTTTTGAAACTCTTGTGGGACGCGCTCGGATCGGAGTTCGGCTCGCGCCATCTGCAGTACGAAATGTTCTACGCGGGCGAGCCGGCAGCGATTCAAGGCCGCGAGTTCCGCAGCTTCGATTGGGCGGCCGCGGAGACTTTGGTGGACCGTTGCCTTGCGAGTTATGACGAGGAAACCGCGTAGCATTCTGCGTTACCGTGGTCAAGTTCGTTGCCTTCATCCAAACCCGCCATGGGATTCGTTGGTATCAAGACAGCCTGTTCAAAAGTGTAATTTCTGAGGCCCAACCGCATCGCCGCTCCTTAAAGCAATCAATCGTCGCCGCGAGTTCGTAGCTCTGTCGCTACTGTCCGGCACAGGTGAATTGCTCTCAACAACGCGCAAGCCTTCGATCCGTCGCAAGACCTGTTAACATGAACGCAAGCTCTAGAGCCTGCAAGAAATGCGGCACGTCGGAGGGACATCGTCATGAAATTAGGACTTCAAATACCGTCTTTTACTTGGCGGGGAGGCGCGGATGGATTAGGCCCGACTCTTTCACGCATTGGCTTAGCCGCGGAGGAAGCTGGTTTTTCGAGCCTCTGGGTCATGGACCACTTTTTTCAGATCGAGATGATCGGTAAGCCTGAAGAGCCGATGCTCGAAGCCTACGGCACGCTGAGTTATTTAGCCGCCGTAACCAAGCACATTCGTCTCGGCGCGCTCGTCACCGGAGTGATCTACCGTTACCCGGGAGTTCTGGTTAAGACGGCGACGACTCTGGATGTCCTTTCCGGCGGTCGGACCTACTTCGGCGTTGGCGCGGGGTGGTACGAACGTGAGGCAATCGCGCTTGGAGTGCCGTTTCCACCGATGAAAGAACGTTTCGAACGCCTCGAAGAAACCGTGCAGATCGCGCTGCAAATGTGGTCAGGAAACGTCGGTCCGTATCACGGTAAGCATTATCGGTTGGAAGAATCGCTCAACTCGCCGCAGCCGATCTCCAAGCCGCATCCGCCGATTATGATCGGCGGCGCGGGCGAGAAAAGAACGCTACCGCTGGTGGCCAAATACGCTGATGCTTGTAATCTCTACGCGTTCGAGACTCCGGATGTAGTCCGCAGGAAACTCGATGTGCTGCGGCGGCACTGCGAGATGATCGGGCGGCCATTCGAGGAGATCGAGCGCACCGCGATCGGCAGCATTGATCTTCGCAAAGGCGCAATGAGTATGAGCGAAGTGATCGAGTACTGCCGTAGCGTCGCTGCCGCGGGCATTCAACACCTGATCGTCGTTATGCCGGGAGATCAACAGATCACGCCGATCGAATTGATGGGAAACGAAGTGATTCCTGCGCTGGCTGATTTGTAGGCGGATGAGCACCGCTCGTTCAACGCGTTCCAATCGTTCCATCGCTCCGCTCCGTTCAAATCGTTTAAAATCATACGATGTCGAGCTAACGCCAAAGATGGCCGCTTGACCGCCCCGTAGCACCTTGTCGTTAATTGCCAAAAGTGCCCTTCTGCGGCAAATTCTTCCCAGGAACGGAGTCCGTTGGGCAGAGAAAATGCCATTCGCGTTTTTCCAAATCATGACGATGACGAATTTTTGATCGAGATTTGAGTCCTCCTCGTTGACAAAAAATTTTTCCGTGTATATGAACGTCGCACGAAACTATTACGGGGATGGTTTCACTTCGATGTCGTTATGGGGTGAATGCCATGGGATCAACAAGATGCTTCGCTACTCGTAGTAGAATTCGTTGCCCGCGATCGCTCAGCTTCGGCTCGCCTAACAAAGGTCAAACCTTAGTCGAATTCACGCTTGTCTTTGTTCTACTTATAATCGTCGCCTGGATTCCGGCCGATTTCGGTCTCGCGTTTTACACCGGTCAAATTGCCCAGAACGCGGTGCGCGAAGGTGCAAGGATTGCTGCGGCAGACCCCAATCTTCCCGCCGCGGTCGCCGTCACTTCATGCACCATGCCCGGCTGTTATACCGCCGGGAACATTTATAACGAGACCGCTGCTCGTTTACCGGCCGCGCTGCTCGGTACCGCGACGATCGACGTGGAATATCCAGCACCCGGTTCGGCCGGTTGCAATCAACTGGTCCGAGTTAGCGTGTCCGGTCAGTACCCATACTTTTTCTATAAGGTTCTTCGTTTCATCGGTATGACTGTGACAGTGCCCCCGATCCAACGTTCCACCAGTATGCGCTGGGAGCATCAAACCCCGTGCAATCCATTTTAGTGGCACGGAGCAGGAGCGAGACATGAAGATTCTGTTCAAAGTGTGTGGAGTGCTTAAAAGCACCAAAGGCCAAAGCATTGTGGAGATTTCACTGATCACTCCGGTTCTGTTGGTCGCGCTCTATATTCCGGTGGATTTCGGCATTGCATTTTTCGTATCAAACATTGCCGGCACCGCGGCGCGCGACGCCGCTCGGATCGGAAGCGAAATTGGAAAATCCGGAGGCAACGCGGACAACCGCGACTTTAACGGTAACGACGCGGCTACAGTGAGGGACGGCCTCATACCGAAGTTGCCGGATTATCTTTCCAACCGGTCGATCACCATAAAATTTTACGAGGACACGCCGAACGATTGTATGGAGGTTGTCGAAGTCACAGTTGCGGGGGATTACAGCTTCTTCTTTTATCAAGTTCTCCGTTTATTCGGCGCAAACGTACCCGATCAGGTATCCATTTCGCGCGGCGCGCAGATGCCGTACCACTACCAACCGTACGCGAACGGAACCCGCTGTACCGGGACATCGGTGAACCTAACTTACGAGAACGTCTAAACAGACCCACGGGAGGATTCATGAGACCGATTCGAAATGAACAAGGGACCGTCCTTGTTTTTGTGACTCTGATGATCGTTCTCCTTTTGATCATGGTAGGAATGGGATTGGATACGGGGCATCTTGCCTATGTTCGTTCTCAAGGTCAGCCGGCGGTCGATGCAGCGGCGCTCGCCGCCGCCTCAGCGATACCCACCGGTTTGCCGGCAGACGTGTACAGCCGGGCGGCGGAGTTAAATTACGTAACGGGGACAAATGACGGGGGCAACAACTATCTGGATAGTCCCAACAATCTTATCGACGCTGATAATGTCACGCTGATCAAGTATAACGCCGCCAGCGGAGACATCACGACTGCGACGGGAACATCATCAACTTCGACCGGCGACGCTAACGGCGTACGGGTCGCTCTCGAAACCAGCAATCCGTACGGCGGCACGGTGGGCGGCGCCATGAGATCGCCCTTGTTCCTGACGCCGCTCTTTAATTTGTTTGGTCAGACCGTTAATGGAACGCAGAACGTGAGCGTGAGCGCCGTGGCGGTGATTCAAGCGATTCCGGGCATGCCCATCACCATCGCCGGTTGCGCGCCAACGAGCGCAGGATGCACAGGCGGCAGCGGCACAGAAGACGATCCATATATACAATGCAAGCTCTTGCAAGTGGATAGCAGCAATAATGGAAACAATCCCGATAACGATTGGGACAATGGCAGGTTTCAGGACTCCGGCTGGACGACTTTCAACATACAACCCGCGAATGCCCCGACCATTAAAGCGCTGGTCGGCAATAATTCGACCTGCGGAAATATTCCGGGAGTCAATATGGGCGTGGGCTGCATTCATCTCAACAATGGGCAAATAACCCCTGTACTTCAAACGTTCGAAAACGTTTATAAACACAATGGTGACGGTCTGAGCGGCGAAGCAAACCCGCCTTTGGCGAATGACTGGGGAGTGATACCAGTCGTCAGCTCAAGCATCGGTAATTTCAATCAATGCGAACCCGTGGTGTCATTTGCGAAATTCGGCATTAGGGACGTTGTTAAAAACGGCAACGATAAATGGCTTCTGGGCGACCTCATCTGCAATTGGAATATCAACAGAGTCGGCGGAACCGGCTGCTATACGACCAGGCTTGTGCGGGATAGAAAGTCAGGCATGTAGCACAGTCATATCCAGCCCTTATGCGCGTTGTCTTCGAAGCGGTGCTTCGAGGTTGAGGGCCGGCTTTGAGCTCGCCAAGCTTCTTGCACCTGAGCAGACTCTGTATCCAGCATTCCTGGTTCGACCAAGCTCACCATTAACTAGATCACGTCTTTAGAAGTTCAACATTCGCCGTTCACCCCGAGTGGTGTCGAGGGGCTCCAAAGAAGTTCTCACACAGCCGTTTGAGATGATCTCTCAAGTGAGCAAGAATAGAACGATCCGATTCAAAATTGCTGCGAGGAGGGTCAACAATGGCAGATCCCAAATTAACCATGGCTCTATCCCATTACGACCGGCACATTCCGCTGTTCGATGGTTCAGTGCGCCCGGACGGTGTCGACTTGCAGGTGTTGGCAGTCGGCCAGTCGCATCCATTGAAACAGGGTCAAGACCGCCATGAGCGTATGCTGCAAAAGGGTGAGTTCGACATCTGCGAGTTGTCGCTGTCGTCCTATCTAATCGCCAAGAGCCGCGGCATGCCGTTTACCGCCATCCCGGTATTTCCGCGGCGGCTGTTCAGTCTCTCGCAGATCTGGGTCAACGCCGATGCCGGGATCAAATCACCGCAGGATCTGACCGGCAAAAAAGTTGGCCTGAGCACGTTTCAAACCACGCTCTCCGTACTGGCGAAGGGAGACTTGCAGGCCGAATATGGCGTGCCGTGGCGCGAAATCGACTGGTACATTTCCAAGGACGAGGCCGTGCCGCTCAAGCCGATCAAAGGCGTCAAGATGCAGCTCTTGAACCCTGGCCAGAAGATGGGCGGCATGTTGGAGAGCGGCGAGATCGATGCCCTGATGGTGCCGCACCCGCCGCAAGAAGCGCTGCGCGGCGGCCGCGCTATCCGCCGCCTGTTCGCCGATCCCAAGCTCGAAGAGACGAATTATTTCAAAAAGAACCGCTACTATCCGATCATGCACTTGATTGCTTTCAAAGACGAGGTGTTAAAGAACCATCGATCGCTGGCGTCGAATATCATGGCAATGTTCGATCGCGCCAAAGAAGTCTGCATGCAATACTACGACGATCCGAACTGGTCGCGGTTTGTCTGGGGGCGACATTTATTCGAAGAGGAAAGAAACGCCTTCGGCGACGATCCGTGGCCGCACGGGGTGAAAAAGAACCGCGCCAACCTCGAGCGGTTCATCGGTTATTCGCTCGATCAGGGTTTGATCGAAAAAAAGCTCGAGGTCGAAGGGCTTTTCGACGCGAGCACCGTAGATAGCTAGCGAGCGAGAGCACCGTGCCCGCCAAAGTGACATGCCCGACTTGCCGCAAGGAAGTCTCGTGGGAAAATAACCCGTATCGGCCGTTTTGTTCGGAACGCTGCCGGCTCATCGATTTAGGTGCTTGGGTAGAGGAACGCTATCGTGTTCCCGGGGAGCAAACGGACTTCAATGTCGAAGAGGACGATGATGGGGAACTTTGACCAGCCAAAAAGCATCTGAAATTCGAAACAAATTCAAATGCTCGAAACAAAAAATGTTCCAAACGGCCCGACCAGGATTCGACGTTTAGCAATTTTTTATAGTTTAGGTGTGGGGTTTCGCTTTCGAACTTCGCGCTTCGAATTTCGGATTTGCCCTGAGGGTTTGTTTCGGATTTGAATATTCGAACTTCGGATGTGTTTTAGAATTGTACTTTGCTTCTATGAAAATTCATCCAAGCGCAATCATTGACACAAAGGCCGAGATCGATTCCGATGTCGAAATCGGCCCTTACGCGGTGATCGAAGGACCCGTAAAGATCAAGCGCGGCACGCGCGCGATGGCGCACGTCTATATTACCGGTTGGACGGAGATCGGCGAAGACAACGAAATTCACCCGGGTGCGGTGCTCGGGGGTGCGCCGCAAGACAGGGCATACGGCGGCGAAGAAACTTATCTTCGCATCGGCGCAAAAAATATCATTCGCGAGCATGTGCAAATTCATCGCGGCACCGCCGCCGGCTCGGCAACCATTATCGGCAATAACAATTTCCTGATGGCGACCGCCCACGTTGGTCACAACTGCCGACTCGGCGATAATATAGTTCTGGCTAACGGCGCTTTGCTTGGCGGCTACGTGGAGGTCGGCGACAACGTCTTCATATCCGGTCACTGTGTCGTCCACCAGTTCGTCAAGATCGGCGACTACGCATTGATGCGCGGGCTCAGCGGAACGAGCCGCGATGTGCCCCCTTTTGCCGTCATCGACTGGCAGCACACGGTCAGAGGCGTTAATGTCGTCGGGCTGAAACGGGCCGGATTCGACGACAACAGGATCCGCGCGATTCGCGAGGCTTTCCGGATACTGTTTCGGAAGGGACGCAATCTCGCGTTAGCGCTAAAAGAAGTAGAGGTGTCCGGCAGGGTCAACCACGATGTGTCGACCCTGCTGGATTTTATCAAAAATTCGAAACGCGGGGTTTGCTTCGGTGCTAGCGAGTCGCGGTCGTAGCCGACGAAGCAACATCGGCCCGGGGTCCAGTCTCCGGGGGCGGCGGCGCGCCGACGAAATAAATCGGCTCCGTCCCCTTCAAATGATTCGGCGTAACGACGTAGTGGCCGCCTATCGCAGGATAGATGATGTTGTTGGCAACATCAGCCCTACCACCGGTCAGCACGTAACCAAGTCCGCCGGTCAGCAAGCCTAATCCCGCGTAGGTCACCTTTGCCGGGATATAGAACAC
>Ga0210087_1000116_pt1 | contig 12100 bp, 23 predicted proteins | sample MayberryNW_Catta_4_FD_184878 | JGI IMG/M metagenome (GOLD analysis project Ga0210087, IMG submission 184878) | Wetland microbial communities from San Francisco Bay, California, USA, that impact long-term carbon sequestration -... | ecosystem: Environmental > Aquatic > Marine > Wetlands ... | reverse complement strand
GCGACGTGCGCCCCAACAAGGTCACGAAGCCGATGCAGGGCCACTTCGACGCGAACTCCGCCGAGCCCCGCCGCCACCTCGTGGAGCTGCGCACCGACGACGCGTCGTCCTACGAGCCCGGACAGGAGCTGCGCGCCGACGTGTTCGAGGCGGGCGACGTCGTCGACGTGGTCGGGGTCTCGAAGGGCAAGGGGTTCGCCGGCGTGATGAAGCGGCACGGGTTCGCCGGCCTGAAGGCCAGCCACGGCACGCATCGGGTGCACCGGGCGCCGGGGGCGATCGGCGCGTGCGCCACCCCGAGCCGCGTGTTCAAGGGCATGCGCATGGCCGGCCAGCACGGCAACCAGCGCGTCACCGTGCTGAACCTGCAGGTCGTGCAGGCCGACGCCGAGCGGAACCTGCTGCTCGTCAGGGGCGCGGTGCCCGGCCCCGAGGGCGGGCTCGTGATGGTCCGGTCGGCCGTCAAGGCGCCGGCGGCGAAGGGTGCCTGAGATGGCGACGATCGACGTTCTCGACGTGCAGGGCAACAGGTCGGGCTCGCGCGATCTCGCGGCCGACCTGTTCGAGGCGCCCGTGAGCGTGCCGCTCATGCACCAGGTCGTGGTCGCGGGCCTGGCGGCCATCCGCGCGGGCACGCATTCCACGAAGACCCGGGGCGATGTCTCGGGCGGCGGCAGGAAGCCGTGGCGCCAGAAGGGCACGGGCCGCTCGCGCCAGGGCTCGATCCGATCCCCGCAGTGGGCCGGCGGCGGCGTCGCCCACGGTCCGGTGCCGCGCGATCACTCGATGCGCGTGAACAAGAAGATGAAGCGGGGCGCGCTCCGCTCGGCGCTCACCGACGCCCTGCGCAGCGGCAAGCTCGCGGTCGTGTCCGAGATGGGGTTCGACGAGCCCAAGACCAAACGCGCCGCCGAGCTGCTCTCGGCCCTCGAGCTCACGGGCAAGGTGCTCGTCGTGCTCCCCGAGCCGACCGGCGACGGCGCCGCCGAGAAGTCGTTCCGCAACATCACCGACGTCAAGGTCGCCTACGCGGGCGGGCTCGGCACCTACGACGTGCTGTGGGCCGATCGCGTGCTGCTGACCGCCGCCGCGCTCGACGCCCTCGAGAAGGGCTCCACGCCCGAAGCGGAGAAGGGCTCCACGCCCGAAGCGCAGAAGGGCTCCAGGGGGGGTGAGGCGTCGTGAAGTCGCATCGCGACGTGATCATCCGGCCGATCGTCTCGGAGAAGTCCTACGCCGGCCTCGAGCTGAACACGTACACGTTCCTGGTCGACAAGCGGGCGAACAAGACCGAGATCAAGGAAGCCGTGCAGGCGATCTGGGAGGTCCGCGTGACCTCGGTGAACACGCTGCACCGCCGCGGCAAGGTGAAGCGGCGCGGCTACACGAAGGGCAAGCGCCCCGACGAGAAGCGCGCCATCGTCACGCTCGCCGAGGGCGATTCGATCGAGATCTTCGAGGGTGGGTAGCCATGGCCGTTCGCAAGTACAAGCCGACGACACCGGGACGACGCGGGGCGAGCGTCTCGTCGTTCGACGAGATCACGCGTTCCGAGCCTGAGAAGTCGCTGCTCCAGAAGAAGCACCGCAAGGGCGGCCGCAATGTGCACGGTCGCATCACGACCCGGCACCAGGGCGGCGGCACCAAGCAGCGCTACCGCGTGATCGACTTCCGTCGCAACAAGGACGGCGTGCCGGCGAAGGTCGCGCACATCGAGTACGACCCGAACCGGAGCGCGCGCATCGCCCTGCTGCACTACGCCGACGGCGAGAAGCGCTACATCCTCGCCCCGCAGGGCGTGAAGCAGGGCGACCGGCTGATGAGCGGCCCCGACGCCGAGATCCGTGCCGGCAACGCGCTGCCGCTTCGCAACATCCCGGTCGGCACCGTGGTGCATGCGATCGAGCTCAAGCCCGGCGCCGGCGCCAAGCTGGCCCGTTCGGCCGGCGCGAGCGTGCAGCTCATGGCCAAGGAAGGCACGATGGCCACGGTGCGGCTGCCCTCGGGCGAGACGCGCCTGGTGCCGGCCGCCGCCAAGGCCACGGTCGGCACGGTGGGCAACCCCGAGCACGAGCTGATCGCCCTCGGCAAGGCCGGCCGTGCGCGGTGGAAGAACAAGCGACCGACCGTTCGCGGCGTGGCGATGAACCCGGTCGACCACCCGCTGGGCGGCGGCGAGGGCAAGTCCTCGGGCGGCCGGCATCCCGCGTCGCCGTGGGGCAAGAAGGAAGGCCGCACGCGCAAGAAGAACAAGGCGTCGAACAAGTACATCGTCCGTCGCCGTGGGAAGGGGCGAGGCTAGGTGCCCAGGTCCGTCAAGAAGGGTCCGTTCGTCGACGAGCACCTCATGGTCAAGATCGACGACATGAACAAGCGAGGCGACAAGCGCGTCGTCAAGACGTGGTCGCGCCGGTCCACGGTCGTGCCCGAGATGCTCGGGCACACGATCGCCGTGCACGACGGTCGCAAGCACGTGCCGGTGTTCATCTCGGAGTCGATGGTGGGACACAAGCTCGGCGAGTTCGCGCCGACGCGCACCTTCCGATCGCACGCGAGAGACGAGCGGCGGACGGGAGTGCGGTAGTGCAGGCGCGAGCCACGATGAAGTACGTGCGCACGTCGCCGCGGAAGATGCGGCGCGTGATCGACATGATCCGCGGCCAGCACGTGGCCGAGGCGCGGCGCATCCTGCGGTTCTCTCCGCTCGGGCCCACGCCCGAGGTCGAGAAGCTGCTGAACTCCGCGATCGCGAACGCCGAGCAGCAGCCCGGCGTGATCGAGGACAACCTGTTGGTGACGCGCGCGTGGGTCGACGAGGGTCCGACGTTGCGCAGGTACCGCCCGCGCGCGTACGGCCGAGCCACCAAGGTGCGCAAGCGCACCTCGCACGTGACGCTCGTGGTGGAGACGATGGGAGACGAGGCGTAGTGGGTCACAAGGTCAACCCGTACGGGTTCCGGCTGGGGGTCATCTACCCCTGGAAGTCGAATTGGTACGCCCGTCGCGACTACGCCGACCAACTGCACGAGGACGTGTGGATCCGCCAGCACATCCGGGGCCGGCTCTCCCGCGCCGGCATCTCGAGCATCGACATCGAGCGCAAGGGTGACCAGATCTGGGTGTTCATCCGCACCGCCCGCCCTGGCATCGTGATCGGTCGCAAGGGCGCCGAGGTGGACCGTCTCCGGAAGGACATCGAGCGCTTCACCAAGAAGCGCGTCGACGTGAAGGTCGAGGACATGAACCAGGCCGCGAGCGAGTCGCGCCCCGAGACCGACGCCACCCTGCTCGCCCAGGGCGTCGCCGAGCAGCTCGCGGGGCGCGTGGCGTTCCGCCGAGCGATGCGCCGCGCCGTGCAGACGGCGATGCGCTCGGGGGCCCTCGGCGTGCGCGTCGCGACCGGCGGCCGGCTCGGCGGCTCCGAGATGGGCCGGCGCGAGTGGTATCGCGAGGGCCGCGTGCCGCTGCACACCCTGCGAGCCAAGGTCGACTTCGGCACCGCCGAGGCCAAGACCACGTTCGGCATCATCGGTGTGAAGGTCTGGGTCTACCACGGCGACGAGGTGCCGCACCGCGAGCAGCAGACCGAGCGCGCGCTGGCCAGGGCCCACGCGAGCGCCCAGCAGGTCGACCCGGGCCACCGCGGCGGCGCCGCGACCGGCGAGGAGATCGCCGGCGCCGAGGCCGCCGAGGCCGAGGCCACCGCGAACCCCGAGGCGGCGGTCGAGGCGGCGGTCGTCGACCCGTCCGTCGAGGCGGCCGCGATCGAGGAGCAGTCCGGCGGCACCGAGGAGCCGTCCGGCGGCACCGAGGAGGGCGGGGCCTGATGCTGGCGCCGAAGAAGGTCAAGCACCGCAAGGTGCATCGCGGCAATCGCCGCGGCCTGGCCAAGGGCGGCACCGAGGTCCACTTCGGCGACTACGGCCTGGTCGCGCTCGAGCCCGCCTGGATCACGAACCGCCAGATCGAGGCGGCCCGTGTCGCGATCACGCGGCACATCCGCCGAGGCGGCAAGGTGTGGATCAACATCTTCCCGGACAAGTCGGTGACCAAGAAGCCCGCCGAGACCCGCATGGGGTCGGGCAAGGGCAACCCCGAGGGGTGGGTCGCCGTCGTCAAGCCCGGACGCGTGATGTTCGAGCTGGCGGGGGTGCCGGAGTGGCTGGCGCGCGAGGCGATGGAGCGGGCCCAGCACAAGCTGCCGATCAAGACCAAGTTCATCAGCCGGGAGGGGGCGTGAGCGATGCCGAGCAAGGCCGCGGAGCTGCGTGATCTCCCCGACGACGAGCTGATGGCCCGCGTCGACTCCGCCAAGGAAGAGCTGTTCAACCTGCGCTTCCAGCAGGCGACGGGCCAGCTCGACAACCCCACCCGCATCAGGGAGGTGCGTCGCGACGTCGCGCGCATCGCCACCGTGCTGCGCGAGCGCGAGATCGAGGCCGAGCTCGACGCGTTCGCCGCGGCGCGGGAGGAGCTCGCCGAGCCGGCGGAGCCCGAGGAGGACCAGTGAGCGACGAGCAGACCGCGACCACCACGGCCGCCGAGCGCGGCCGCCGCAAGGTGCGCACCGGCGTGGTCGTGTCGGACAAGATGGACAAGACCGTGCTGGTCCGCATCGACCGCACGGTCACCCACCCGCTGTACCGCAAGACGGTGCGGCGGTCCTCGAAGCTCGCCGCGCACGACGAGCGGAACGAGGCGCACGTGGGCGACACGGTGCGGGTGATGGAGACGCGCCCGATCTCGAAGAGCAAGCGGTGGCGCGTCGTCGAGATCGTCACGCGGGCCGAGTAGGACCGCACGGAACGAGAGGCGAGGGAGCCAAGCGGTGATCCAGTCGGAAACGCGCTGCAAGGTCGCGGACAACACGGGGGCCAAGGAGGTCCTGTGCATCCGCGTGCTGGGCGGCTCGGGCCGTCGTTACGCGGGGGTCGGCGACGTGATCGTCGGCACCGTGAAGGACGCCCTGCCCGGCGGCGGCGTGAAGAAGGGCGAGGTCGTGCGGGCGGTCGTCGTGCGCACGGCCAAGGAGCGGCGCCGCCCCGACGGGTCCTACATCCGGTTCGACGACAACGCCGTCGTGATCCTCACCGAGCAGAAGAACCCGCGCGGCACGCGCATCTTCGGCCCGGTCGCACGCGAGCTGCGCGAGAAGCGGTTCATGAAGATCATCTCGCTCGCACCGGAGGTGCTGTGATGCCGGGCGTCGACATCAAGAGGGACGACATGGTCCGCGTGATGGCGGGCAAGGACCGCGGCAAGGAAGGCCGCGTGGTCCGGGTGCTGCCGCGCGAGGGCCGCGTCATGGTCGACGGCGTCGCGCTCGCGAAGAAGCATCAACGCGCCACGGGGCGGGCCAGCGGCTCGAGCCAGGCGATCCAGCAGGGCGGCATCATCGACGTGGAGATGTTCATCGACATCTCCAACGTGCAGCCCGTCTGCACGAGCTGCGGCCAACCGACCCGCGTCGGGCACCGCACCGAGCCCGACGGCTCGAAGGCGCGCATCTGTCGGAAGTGCGGAGCGGAGCTATGAGCGAGGACTACACGCCCAGGATGAAGCAGCGCTTCCGCGACGAGATCGTCCCGGCGCTGCAGCAGGAGCTCGGCCTGGCCAACGTGATGCAGGTGCCGCGTCTCGAGAAGATCGTCGTGAACATGGGCATCGGCGACGCGGTCAAGGACGGCCGCCTGCTCGAGGCCGCGCTCGACGACCTCGCGGTCATCACCGGCCAGCGGGCCGTCGTGACGAAGGCACGCAAGTCGATCGCCGGCTTCAAGCTGCGCGAGGGCATGGCGATCGGCGCGAAGATCACGCTGCGGGGCGACCGCATGTGGGAGTTCTACGACCGCCTGGTGTCGCTGGCGCTCCCCCGCATCCGCGACTTCCGGGGAATGAGCCCGCGGTCGTTCGACGGCCACGGCAACTACACGATGGGCGTCACCGAGCAGCTGATCTTCCCGGAGATCGACTACGACAAGGTGGTGCAGGTCCGCGGCATGGACATCACGATCGTCACCACGGCGACGACCGACGACGAGGCACGCAGCCTGCTGGTCGCGCTCGGCTTCCCGCTCGCGGGGTCCGTCGAGCAGGTGGCAGAGGCGGGGTAGGGAGAGACGCATGGCCAAGACGGCACTGAAGAACAAGCAGCAGCGACAGCCGAAGTTCCGAGTGCGCGCGTACACGCGCTGCCGGCGGTGCGGGCGTTCCCGCGCCGTCTACAAGCGGTTCCTGCTGTGTCGCATCTGCTTCCGAGAGCTCGCCCACGCCGGCGAGCTGCCGGGGGTGACGAAGGCGTCATGGTGACCAAGGGACGGAAGTTCTCGAGCAACGTCAACGACCCGGTGGCCGACCTGCTCACGCGCATCCGCAACGCGAACCTCGCCTACAAGGACGAGCTCGAGGTGCCGGTCTCCAAGTTGAACGAGGCCCTGCTCGGTATCCTCGACGGCGAGGGATACATCGAAGGCTTCGCCCTCGAGGGCGAGGGTGTGCACCGAGCGTTCCGTGTGCGGTTGAAGTACGGGGCGCAACGGCAGCGCACGATCACGGGCATCAAGCGCATCTCCACGCCCGGCCGCCGCGTGTACACGGGGCGCGACGAGCTGCCGCGGGTGCTCGGGGGGCTCGGCGTCGCGATCATCTCCACCTCACACGGGGTGATGACCGACAAGGACGCCTCCCGGCAGGGGATCGGCGGCGAGGTGCTGGCCCACGTCTGGTGACGTGCGGCCACGAACGAGGATGACACGATGAGTCGGATCGGGAAGCAGCCCATCGAGATCCCCGGCGGGGTCGACGTGGTCGTCGGCGAGGGCAACCTCGTAACGGTCACGGGCCCGCGGGGTGAGCTCAGCCAGTCGATGCACGCGAACATGAGGATCGTGGTCGACGACGGCGTCGCGCGCGTCGAACGCCCCGACGACGAGGGCTTCAACCGCGGGCTGCACGGGCTCACGCGCACGCTGCTGGCCAACATGGTCGAGGGCGTCACCAAGGGCTACGAGAAACGGCTCGAGATCGTCGGCGTGGGGTATCGGGCGGCGATGAAGGGCAACGACATCGAGGTGCAGGCGGGCTATTCGCACCCCGTGACCGTGCAGGCGCCCGAGGGCATCGAGTTCGAGGTGCCGGCTCCGACGCAGATCGTCGTGCGGGGCAACGACAAGCAGGCGGTCGGCGAGATCGCCGCGACGATCCGGAAGATCCGCAAGCCCGAGCCGTACAAGGGCAAGGGCATCCGGTACGAGGGCGAATACGTGCGGAAGAAGGCCGGCAAGGCCGCGAAGACGGGAGCCGCCTGATGGCGAGGAACGAGCTGCGAGCGGCTCGCGAACGCCGTCACGCCCGGGTCCGCAAGAAGGTCTCGGGCGACGCGGCACGCCCCCGGTTGGCCGTGTACCGGTCGAACCGGTTCATCTACGCACAGCTGATCGACGACGTCGCGGAGCACACGCTCGCCCAGGCGAGCGACCGCGAGGTCTCCGGCGAGGACAAGACGGCCCGCGCCAAGGCCGCCGGCGAGCTGCTCGCGCGCCGGGCCAAGGAAGCGGGCATCGAGCACGTCGTCTTCGATCGCGGCGGCCGCCTGTACCACGGCCGGGTGGCCGCGCTCGCCGACGGCGCGCGTGAGGGAGGACTCCGGATCTGACATGAGCAGGCGTTACGACTCGAACCAGCAGGACCGCAGCCCCTTCGAGGAGCGGGTCATCTCGATCAACCGCGTCGCCAAGGTCGTCAAGGGCGGCCGGCGGTTCTCGTTCGCCGCCCTCGTCGTCGTCGGCGACGGCGCCGGGCGCGTGGGGCTCGGCTACGGCAAGGCCAAGGAGGTGCCGGCCGCGATCTCCAAGGGCGTCGAGGAGGCCCGCAAGAGCATGTTCGAGGTGCCGATGATGGGCACCACGATCCCGCACGAGGTGATCGGTGAGGCCGGCGCCGGCATCGTGTTGCTCAAACCCGCGGCCCCGGGGACCGGGGTGATCGCCGGGGGGCCGGTGCGAGCCCTGATCGAGGTCTCGGGCATCAAGGACATCCTGTCGAAGTCGCTCGGCAGCTCGAACCAGATCAACATCGTGAAGGCGGCGGTCGCCGGGCTGAAGGCCCTGCGCCGACCTCAGCAGGTGGCGCGGCTCCGGGGCCGCGACGTGCACGAGGTGGCGCCCAAGCCGATGCTGGAAGCGGTGGCCGCCGCCGACGTGCGGCTCCAGGCGGCCCGCACGGCGGCCCTCGAGGAGGTCTACTCCGATCAGCCGCCCTCGCGTGACCAGCGCCGCGGCCAGCCGCGGGGAGGCCGCCGATGAGCCGGCTCAGGGTGACGCAGGTCCGCAGCGTGATCGATCGGCCCCGCGACCAGAAGGACACCGTGCGGCGCCTCGGGCTGCATCGCATCGACGACTCCGTGGTCAAGGACGATCGCCCCGAGATCCGGGGCATGATCGAGAAGGTCCGCCACCTCGTACACGTGGAAGAGGTCGACGCATGAAGCTCCACCATCTCAAACCCGCCGAGGGCGCGAAGAAGGAACGAAGCCGCGTCGGTCGCGGGCGCGCCGGCGTGCGCGGCAAGACCGCCGGGCGCGGCACGAAAGGCACCGGCGCGCGGAAGAACGTGCCGGCCTGGTTCGAGGGCGGCCAGATGCCGCTGCAGCGCCGTGTGCCCAAGCTCAAGGGCTTCACGAACGTGAACCGCGTCGAGTACGCCGTGGTCAACGTCGAGGTGCTGGCGAGGTACTACGAGGCGGATCAGGAGGTCACGCCCGCCGCCCTGTACGAACACGGCCTGGTGCACAAGGGTCGTCCGGTGAAGATCCTGGCCCGGGGCGAGCTCGGCCACGCGCTCACGGTGAAGGCCCACGCCTTCTCGGGCGCGGCCAAGGCCAAGATCGAGCAGGCCGGCGGTCGCACCGAGCTCATCGAGTCCTAGATGCCAGAGTACGATACAGACCCGTGCTGAAGGCTTTCCTCAACGCGTTCCGGCTCCCGGACCTTCGCAACAAGATCCTGTTCACGCTGTTCATCATCGCCGTGTACCGGTTCGGCTCGTTCGTGCCGGTCCCCGTGGTGGACTTCGGGCCGATCCGCGACGCGATCGACCAGGGCGAGGGCGGGTTCCTGCAGCTGATCAACCTGTTCTCGGGCGGCGCGCTCGGACAGATGGCGGTGTTCGGCCTCGGCATCATGCCGTACATCACGAGCTCGATCATCATGCAGCTGCTCACGGTCGTGATCCCGAAGCTGCAGGCCCTGCAGGACCAGGGCGAGGTCGGGGTCAAGAAGATCAACCAGTACACGCGCTACGTCACGGTCGTGCTCGCGGTGCTGCAGTCCACCGGCATCGTGTTCCTGTTCCACTCGGGCGGCACCGGGCTTCCCGACCCGTTCCCGGCCGAGACGTTCACCCCGCCGAACGTGGCGCTGATCGTGCTCACCCTCACGGCCGGCACCGCGATGATCATGTGGCTGGGCGAGCTGATCACCCAGCGCGGGGTCGGCAACGGCATGTCGATCCTGATCTTCACGAGCGTGATCGCGGCGCTGCCGGGCGAGGGCGGCTCGATCCTGCGTCAGGGCGGCGCGTTCAAGTTCTCGGTGATCATGCTGATCGGGCTCGGCATCATCGTCGCGGTGGTCTTCATGGACCAGGGGCAGCGGCGCATCCCGATCCAGTACGCCAAGCGCGTCGTCGGCCGCAAGATGACCACCGGCGGCAGCACCTACCTGCCGCTCAAGGTCAACCAGGCCGGCGTGATCCCGATCATCTTCGCGACGTCGGTGATGTACATGCCGGTGCTGCTCGCGAGCATCGTGCCGTGGCAGGGCTTCCAGAACTTCGTCGACACGTACCTGAACGCGGGCAACCCGACGTACGTGTACATGATCGTGCTGGCCTCGATGATCGTGTTCTTCGCCTACTTCTACACGGCGATCCAGTTCGACCCCACGAAGCAGGCCGACAACCTGCGGAAGCAGGGCGGGTTCATCCCCGGCATCCGTCCGGGCGGGCCGACGGCCACCTACCTCAACGACATCCTCGTAAGGATCACGCTGCCCGGAGCCTTGTTCCTCGCCGCGGTCGCGCTGGTCCCGACGATCGTCTTCCGCCTGTGGGACTTCCAGCAGTTCCCGTTCGGCGGCACCTCGGTGCTGATCGCCGTCGGCGTGGCGCTGGAGACGATGAAACAGATCGAGTCCCAGCTGCTGATGCGCCACTACGAAGGTTTCCTGAAGTAGGCGCCGATGCGGCTGGTGCTGCTCGGACCTCCGGGGGCTGGCAAAGGGACACAGGCCCAGGTGCTCGTCGACACGTACGGCATCCCGCAGGTCTCCACCGGCGACCTCCTGCGGGAGCACGTGCAGCACGGGTCCACCCTCGGCATCAGGGCCCGCGCCTACATGGACCGCGGGGAATACGTGCCCGACGATCTCGTCGTCAGCATGGTCATGGACCGGCTCGCCGCCCCCGATGCGGACGACGGGTTCATCCTCGACGGCTTCCCGCGCACCGTGCCGCAGGCGATCGCCCTCGAGGGGGCTCTGGATCGGGAGGGCAAGCCCCTGACCGCGGTGCTGAAGTACGCGATCGGCGACGACATGGCCGTGCGGCGCCTGTCCGCCCGGTGGACCTGCCCGGTGTGCAAGCGCACCTACAACATGGAGTCCAAACCCCCGGCCAACGACCGCGTCTGCGACGTGGAAGGCGCCGACCTGGAACGGCGCGCCGACGACGACGACCTGACCGTGCGCCGTCGACTCGCGCTGTACCGGGAACAGACGGCGCCGCTCGAGGCTTTCTACCGTGAGCGCGCGCTCCTCGAGGTGATCGACGCCGAGGGGCCGGAGGACGAGGTGGCGCTCCGAACGAAGAGCGTCCTGGAGGCGACGTGATCATCCGGAAGTCGGGACAGGAGCTCGATCGCATGCGCCGCGCCGGGCGCATCGTGGCCGAGACGATCTCGGCCGTGCTCGAGGCCGTGCGCCCCGGTGCGACGACGGCCGACCTCGACCGCGTCGCCGAGGCGGTCATCCGTGAGCGTGGGGCCACCCCCTCGTTCCTGGGCTACCGCGGCACGTATCCGTCCACGATCTGCGCGTCGATCGACGACGAGATCGTCCACGGCATCCCGTCTCAGGAGCGGATCCTCGAGGAGGGCCAGCTGCTCTCGCTCGATTTCGGTGCGATCTGGGAGGGCTTCCACGCCGACTCCGCCGTCTCGGTGTTCGTGGGCGACGCCGCCCCCGGCGAGGACGCCGCCCGGCTCCTGAAGACGACCGAGGAGGCGCTGCACGCCGGCATCGAGGCGGTGCGCCCGGGCGGCAGGCTCTCCGACATCGGGCATGCGATCGAGTCGGTCGCCGAGCCCGCCGGCCTGGGCATCGTGCGCGAGTACGGGGGACACGGCATCGGCCGGGCGCTGCACGAGGACCCCTTCATCCAGAACTTCGGCCGGCCGGGGCGGGGGCCCGACCTGCGGCCAGGGCTGGTCCTCGCGATCGAGCCGATGCTGATGCTCGGCGACGAAGCCACGCGGGTGCTGGCCGACGACTGGACGGTCGTGACCGCCGACGGCTCGCTCGCGGCGCACTTCGAGCACACGGTTGCGGTCACCGACGACGGCGCCGAGGTGTTGACCGCGCGCGGATGAGCACGCCCGGGACCCGTTCGCATGGACGTTCTCGCCGGCCGGCCCCTATACTGAACCTTCGCCCCCCTTCCGGCGGGTGTTGGCGCACGTCCCGGAAGCTGGGAGCGAACAACCCGTTCGAGAGGGAACAGCTGGAGCGTGCCGAAGAAAGACGCGATCGAGGTCGAGGGAACGGTGATCGAGCCGTTGCCCAATGCGATGTTCCGGGTGGAACTCGAGAACGGACACAAGGTATTGGCCCACATCTCGGGGAAGATGCGCATGCACTACATCCGCATCCTGCCCGGCGACCGGGTCCTGGTGGAGCTGTCGCCCTACGACCTCACCAGGGGACGGGTCGTGTATCGGTACAAGTAGCGGCAGGAACAGGAGCTCGAGAGCACATGAAGGTTCGGCCCAGCGTCAAGAAGATGTGCGATCGCTGCCGCGTGATCCGGCGCCGGGGCAAGATCCTGG
>Ga0210087_1000111_pt1 | contig 12281 bp, 11 predicted proteins | sample MayberryNW_Catta_4_FD_184878 | JGI IMG/M metagenome (GOLD analysis project Ga0210087, IMG submission 184878) | Wetland microbial communities from San Francisco Bay, California, USA, that impact long-term carbon sequestration -... | ecosystem: Environmental > Aquatic > Marine > Wetlands ... | reverse complement strand
GGAACTGACGGCGGACGTCCTGACCGGCCGCACGCCGGCGGCGACGCGCGAGGGCGTCAGGTTGGCGCTGCGGTCGGGGCCGTTCGACAGCCGCAAGGCGCGCGAAGAGCTCGGCTACGCGCCGTCGGGCATCGCCAAGAGCCTGAAGACGGGGAAGACACGGCTTCTCGCGCTCGTCGTCGCCGACGTATCGAACCCCTTCTTCACCGAGCTCATCGACGCGGTCGGGGGCATCGACGTCGTCGTCCCGCGACCGATCCGCTCGAACCGGTTCGACTGCCCGTACGCGACGGCGAAGCGGTGCGCCGAATGGCCCGGGTGGCGCTTCGAGCGCGGGAAGCAGCACATGGACGGCAGGCGCGCGCTCGTCTACTCCCGCATCCGGCACAACGCGCTCGACCCGAGCGAGACCGATTTCGAACGCGCACGCCGTCAGCAGGACGTCGTGCAGGCGACGCTCGACAAGGTCACGAGCGTCGGCACGGCATTGCGCCTCCCGTTCCGCGGCGACGACCTCGTCGCGCCGCTCGCCACGGACCTCAGCGCGTGGCAGCTGATGCAGCTCGGCTGGGTCTACTTCCGCGCCGATACGAGCCGCTCGCTCCACTGCCGGCTCGGCGGCGATCCAGCGACCGTCGGCGGCGAGTCGGTGATCCTCGGCTCGGAGGACAACGTGGCGACGATCGCGATGTTCACGGGCCGGTCGGCTCCGCTCCCGCCTCCCCGCGGGCTGCCGTACGCGCCCGGCTGCCTCGTCGGCGAGCGCCAGTCGTGAGCTACGAGTCGGACGCCTTCGGCTTCGGGTCCGGCTTCGCCGCCGGCGCCTCCGTCTTGCCTCCGCCGTCCGTCGAGGACGCCCCCGAGTCGCTGGAGGCCCGGCCGCCCGTGGTCACCATCATGGGCCACGTCGACCACGGCAAGACCTCGCTGCTCGACTACGTCCGGAAGGCCAACGTGGTGGCCGGCGAGGCGGGCGGGATCACCCAGCACATCGGCGCCTACCATGTGACCCTGCCGGGCGACCGCAAGATCACCTTCCTCGATACCCCGGGCCACCAGGCGTTCACCGCCATGCGCGCCCGCGGCGCCCAGGTGACCGACATCGTGGTGCTGGTGGTCGCGGCCGACGACCAGGTGATGCCGCAGACCATCGAGGCGATCAGCCACGCGAAGAATGCCGGCGTGCCGATGATCGTCGCGATCAACAAGATCGACCTGCCCACCGCGAACGTGGCGAAGGTCAAGCAGGACCTGCTCCAGCACAGCGTGGTGCTGGAGGGGTTCGGCGGCAACGTGCTGAGCGCGGAGATCTCGGCCAAGAGGGGCACCGGGGTGGACTCGCTGCTGGAGCAGATCCTGCTCCAGGCCGAGATCCTCGACCTCAAGGCCAACCCCGAGGGCAAGGTGCAGGGCACCGTGCTGGAGGCCACGCTCGATCCGGGCAAGGGCCCGCTGGCCACCATCCTGGTGCAGAAGGGTACCCTGCGCGTAGGCGACAACTTCATCTGCGGCAAGTTCTCCGGCCGCGTGCGCGCGCTCTACGACGAGCGCGGCAAGACGGTGAAGGAGGCTGGTCCGTCGATCCCGGTGCAGATCCTGGGCTTCGAGGGCGTGCCGGCGGCCGGCGACACCTTCGCGGTGGTCACCGACGCGGTGGAGGCGCGCGAGATCGCGCAGAAGCGGCAGCGGCTCGAGCGCGAGGCGCAGAACCGTCGCACCGCCCGCGGCGGGACGCTGGAGGACTTCAGCCGCGCCCTCAAGGAGGGCGCGGTCTCCACGCTTCGCATCATCATCAAGGCGGACCAGGGCGGCCCCGCGGAGGCGCTGGCCGACGCGCTGGCGCAGCTCGGCACCGGCGAGGTGCGGGTGGACGTGGTCCACCGCGGCGTCGGGGCCATCACCGAGAGCGACATCCTGCTCGCCAAGGCGTCCGGGGCCATCGTCCTCGGCTTCCACGTGCGGCCCGACTCCAATGCCCGCGCCGCGGCGGAGCGGGAGCAGGTGGACGTGCGCACCTACCGCATCATCTACGAGGCGGTGGAGGACGTGCGGAACGCGCTCGAGGGCCTGCTCAAGCCCGAGGAGCGCGAGACGGTGCTGGGCGAGGCCGAAGTGCTCCAGCTCTTCAAGGTCAGCAAGGTAGGCACCATCGCGGGCTGCGCGGTGCGGACCGGCCTCATCCAGCGGACCGCCAAGGCGCGGGTCACCCGCGACGGCGTCACCGTGTATACCGGGTCGCTCTCCAGCCTCAAGCGCTTCAAGGACGACGTCCGCGAGGTGCGCGAGGGGCTCGAATGCGGCATCGGGATCGAGAACTTCAACGATCTCAAGGTCGGCGACCGGATCGAGTCCTACCGCATGGAAGAAGTGAAGCGCACGCTCTCCGCCAGCGCGGCCGCGGGCGCGGGGGCAGGGGCGGCGAGCTGATCGGTCGGAGCTGACACAGTCCTATGGTCGTCGCCATTCAGACCTGGGATCTCCACCTCCCCAACTGCCACTCCCTCAAGGAGAAGCGGGGAGTGCTGAAGCCGCTCACCAGCGGGCTGCGGCGGACCCTGAACGTCTCCGTCGCCGAGACGGGGCACCAGGATCTCTGGCAGCGGGCCGAGATCGCCTGCGCGGTGGTGGGATCGGCTCGGCCGGTCGTGGAGGAGATCCTTCGCGCCGCCGATCGAACGGTCGAAGAGACCGATGGCGTGCGGATCGTGGACACCGCGATGGTGTATCGATGAGGCAGCCTTCCCGCCGCCCGGAGCAGGTCGCCGGCACCATCCGGCAGGTGGTCGCGGAGGCGCTGGCCCGCGATATCCGAGATCCCCGGGTCGGATTCGTCACCGTCACCGGCGTCCTCGTCACCAACGATCTCTCCCACGCCCGTGTCACCATGAGCGTCCCCGGCGACGAGGCGGAGAAGACGCGCGCCCTCCAGGGTCTCCAGAGCGCCGCCGGTTTCCTCCGCAGTCGAGTCGCGCGCGCGCTCACCACCCGCATCGTGCCCGAGCTGCACTTCGAGCTCGACAAGGGCGCGGAGCACGCCGCGCGGATCGAGAAGCTGCTCGAATCGATTCGCCGGGAGGAGCAGGGCTGATCGGAGCGCTGCTGGTGGACAAGCCCGCGGGCCTCACGTCCCACGACGCGGTGCAGTGGGTGCGCCGCGCCCTCCGGACCAGGCAGGCGGGGCATACCGGGACGCTGGATCCGTTCGCGACCGGACTCCTGGTCGTGCTGGTGGGACGGGCCACGCGGCTGGCGCGATTCATGGAGTCGGAGGCCAAGACCTACCTGGCGACGGTCCGGCTCGGCGTTCGAACCGAGACCGACGACCTCACCGGTGCGGTGATCGAGGAGCGGCCGGTCGAGCAGGTGAGCCTGGAGCAGGTGCAGGAGGCGCTGGCCGGATTCGGGGGAGAGCAACGGCAGCGGCCCCCCAGCTACTCCGCCAAGCACGTCGGCGGCGAGCGCAGCTACCGGCTGGCGCGGCGGGGAACTCCGGTGGCGCCGCCGGAGACGACGGTGACGGTGCACCGGATCGAGCTGGTGGCGTGGGAGCCGCCGGCGGTGACCTTCCGCGCCACCGTGAGCGCGGGGACGTACCTGCGGGCCATCGGCCGCGACCTGGGCCAGCGGCTGGAGGTAGGGGGCCATCTGACCGCGCTCCGGCGTGAGGCGATCGGTGGGCTGCGGGTGGAGCAGGCGGTGCCGCTCCACGAGGTTCGACCCGAGGCGTTGCAGCCACCCGCGCGGGTACTCGGCCACCTCCCCGCGGTGGAGCTTGACCCGGCGGCGAAGGCGGCAGTGGTGCACGGCCGCGCGGTGGCGGACGGGGGCGCGGCGATGGCCCCGGGTGTCCCCGTGATGCTCCTCGCGGGAGACGAGCTGGTGGCGGTGGCCCGGCCGGAGGAGGGCCGGCTCCAGCCCACGGTGGTGCTCGCGATCCCATGAGGGAGCCGGCACCGCTCGACGCGTTGCCGCGTCGCTCCCGGGGAACCGTGGTGACGGTGGGCTCGTTCGACGGGGTCCATCTCGGGCACCAGGCGGTGCTGCAGGAGATCGCCCGGCGCGCGGAGGCGGCCGGTCGCGAGAGTGTCCTGGTCACCTTCGAGCCGCATCCGCTCGAGGTGGTGAATCCCCAGGCCGCGCCGCCGCTCCTGACGACAGGGCCCGAGCGCCGCGAGGTGCTGGCCCAGACGCCGCTGGACCTGGCCTACTTCCTCCGCTTCGACCGCCGGGTGGCGGGCATGAGCCCCGAGGAGTTCGTCCGGGTCGTCCTGCTGGAGCGCTGCGGAATGCGCGAGCTGGTGATCGGACACGATCACGGGTTCGGCCGAGGGCGGAGCGGCGACGTGGAGACCCTGCGGCAGCTCGGCGCCGCCTACGGCTTCGACGTGGACGTGGTCGCCCCCGTGGATTTCGGCGACCAGCACGTCTCCAGCTCGAGAGTGCGGCGGGCGGTGGCCGGCGGCGATCTCGCGAGCGCCGCCCGCATGCTGGGCCGGCCATATACCGTGAGTGGTGTGGTGGGGCACGGCGCGGGTCGCGGGCGGCAGATCGGCGTGCCCACGCTCAACCTGACCGACGTGCCGCCCCAGAACCTCGAGGCCGAGGAGGCGGTGCTCGGCGCGATGCTCCTGTCGGAGACCGCGATCGGCGCGGTCACCGAGATCCTCGACGCCTCGGACTTCTACCGCGGCTCCCACGGAACCGTCTACCGGACGTGCCTCGCGCTGTGGGCGAAGGGCGAGCCCGTCGACGCGATCACGCTCGTTTTCGGTAGCGAAAAACGCGGCGTCGACATTCCCAACGTCAAACCGAACTTCGAATCGAACGTCCCGGGCATCTTCATGCCGGCCGAGCTCGCGATCGATCAGGCGTTCCAACAGGAGATCGCACCGGGGATCGCCGAAGACCAGGCGAAGGTCGTATCGCTGGGCGAGGTGACGGAGGTCCCTGCCGGCACGTACGAAGACACCGCGACCCTGCAGGATCGCAACCCGCTCGACGGCAGCCAGGACGAGAAGGTGTACGCATCGGGCGTCGGACTGATCGTCGACGGGCCGGTGCGGATGACGGAGTTCACGCGCGGTGGTGCGTAGCGCAGACGGCGCGGCCCGACGGGCCGTGGCTGCGATAATCCCCGCGTGACGCGTTACGACGACATCCTGCAGGCGATCGGGAACACCCCGCTCGTCGGCATGCCTCACATGTCTCCCAGACGCGGCGTGCGACTGTGGGCCAAGCTGGAAGGCATGAACCCCACCGGGTCCACGAAGGACCGTATCGCGCTGAAGATGATCGAGGTCGCCGAGGCCTCGGGCGACCTCACGCCGGACAAGACGATCCTCGAGCCCACGTCGGGGAACACGGGCATCGCCCTGGCGATGGTGGCCGGTCGGAAGGGCTACGGGCTCACGGTCGTGATCCCCGACAATGCGAGCGAGGAGCGGATCGGGTTGCTGAGGCTCTTCGGGGCCGAGATCGTGTTCAGCGACGGCGACCGGGGCACGAACGGCTCGATCGAGGTGGCCCGGGCTCTCGCCCAGGACCGGCGGTACTACATGCCGTTCCAGTACGGGAATCCGGCGAACCCGCTCGCCCACCAGGAGGGCACCGCGCAGGAGATCCTCCGAGACCTGCCCGAGGTGACCCACTTCGTGGCGGGCATGGGCACAGGCGGCACGCTCACCGGCGTCGGTCGCGGCCTGCATGCGCACGACCCTCACGTCAAGATCGTCGCGGCCGAGCCGGAGCTCGGCGACCTCGTCTACGGGTTGCGCTCGCTCGACGCCGGGTTCGTCCCTCCGATCTTCGATCCGAGCGAGGTCGACCGGAAGTTCCTGGTCGACTCGTCGGCCTCGGTGCGCACGAACCGTGAGCTCACCGAGAAGGAGGGCATCTTCGCGGGGATCTCGAGCGGGGCGGTCGTGTCCGTCGCTCAGCGCATCGCCGACGAGATCGATGCGGGCGACATCGTCTGCTTGCTTCCCGACGCCGGGTGGAAGTACCTCTCGACCGATGCCTGGGCCGAGGACATCGCGGTGGCCGAGAAGGGTGTGGCGGAGTCCCTGTGGTGGTGAACGCCGGCGTGCGGGCGACGCGATGAGCGACGAACGCCCCATCGGCGTCTTCGACTCCGGCGTCGGAGGCCTCACGGTCGTGCGGCAGATCATGGATCAGCTCCCCCACGAGCCCGTGCTCTACGTCGGAGACACCGCGCGTTTCCCCTACGGCCCCAAGCCCCTCGACATGATCCGGCGCTTCGCGCTGGAGATCGCCGATCTCCTGGTGCATCGCGATGTGAAGATGCTCGTGGTCGCGTGCAACTCGATCGAAGTGAGCGCGATCGACCAGGTCGCCGAGCGAGCGGGCATCCCCGTCGTCGGGGTCATCGATCCCGGCGTGCGCACGGCCGTGCACGCGACGAGGAACGGCCGCCTCGGCCTGATCGGTACCGAGGCCACCGTCGCGAGCGAGGCGTACGAGCGCGCGGTGGCCGCGACCGGCGCGGCGGTGACCCTGCGATCTCAGGCCTGTCCCGTCTTCGTCGAGCACGTCGAGCGTGGCGACACCACGAGCGACGAGCTACGCCGCGCCGCGCGAGGGTATCTTTCCCCGCTGATGGCCGAAGACATCGACACGCTCATCATGGGATGCACGCACTACCCGCTCCTGGCGGGGCTGCTGCAGCTCGAGCTCGGGCCCGACGTCGTGCTGGTGTCATCGGCCGAGGAGACCGCCAAGGACGTGTACGCGACGCTCGTCGCCGGGAGCCTGCTTCGTCGCGCGACGACCCCCGCGGAGCACGGCTTCCTCTCGACCGGGGATCCTGCGGCGTTCGAGCGGGTGGCCGGCCTCTTCCTGGGGCCGGAGCTGACCGACGTGGGCGCCGCCCGGGCCGAACCCGTCGGGGGTGGCGCGTGGAGCTGACGGTGCTGGGTTCGGCCGGCACGTGGCCCGGCCCCGGAGGCGCCACGTGCGGTCACCTGCTGAGCCACGAGGGAACCCACGTCTGGCTCGACGCAGGCACCGGCACGTTCGCGAAGCTCCAGGAGTTCATCGACATCGATCAGCTGGCCGCGATCGTGGTCACCCACGGGCACCCCGACCACTTCATCGACGTCGTGCCGGCGTTCTACGCGCGCCACTACGGGGGCATGGGGGCGCCGAACCTCCCCTTCTATTCCCCCGACGGGTTCGTCGAGGGCATGAACCTGCTGACGAGCGAGAACGGACGGAACGTGATGGCCGAGGCGTACGACTTCCGCACCGTGCGGGGCGGTGACGAGTTCGACGTCGGCCCGATGCACTTCACGACCTACGAGATGACGCACATCGGGGTCGAGGCGGTCGGCTTCCGGGTCGAGGCGGGTGGCGCCGTGCTGGCGTACACCGGCGACACGGGCCCGTGCGACGAGGTGATCGACATGGCGCGCGACGCCGACCTGCTCGTCGCCGAGGCCACCTACCAGGACGCCTCGAGCCTCGCGTTCTTCCACATGAGCGCGACCCAGGCCGCGGAGCACGCGAAGGCGGCCGGCGCCAAGCGACTCGTGCTCACGCACATCCTGCCGACCCTCGATCGGGAGGTCTCGAGGGAGGAGGCCGCCGTCGCGTTCGACGGCGTGATCGACCTCGCCGAGGACGGGATCACGTTCGAGGTCGGTCCGTGACGCGACCCGACGGCCGGGCGGCCGACGAGCTCCGCCCGGTGACGTGGGAGCTCGGGTACCAGGAATGGGCGGCCGGCTCCGTGCTGATCTCGATGGGCAAGACCCGGGTGCTCGTCGCGGCGAGCGTGGCCGACGAGGTCCCGCGCTGGTTGCGGGGGACCGGGAAGGGATGGGTGACCGGCGAGTACTCCATGCTGCCCGCCTCGACCTCGGAGCGAACGAGCCGTGAGGTCAACCGCGGACGGCCGGGGGGTCGCACCCAGGAGATCCAGCGATTGATCGGCCGGTCGCTCCGCAGCGTCACCGACCTCTCGCGTCTGGGCGAGCGCACGATCACGATCGATTGTGACGTGCTGCAGGCCGATGCGGGCACCCGCACCGCCTCGATCACCGGCGGCTACGTCGCGCTCGCCCTCGCGCTGCGCGGTCTCGAGGCGGACAGGAAGGTCCCGGCCGGCCTGCTCACCGACAGCGTCGCGGCCGTGAGCGTGGGCATCGTCGACGGCGAGCCGCGCCTGGACCTGTGCTATGACGAGGATGCCGGCGCAGAGGTCGACTTCAACGTCGTGATGACCGGGGGCGGCGAGTTCGTCGAGGTCCAGGGCACCGCCGAGGGCACGCCGTTCTCCCGCCGCGATCTCGACGCGATGCTCGACCTCGCGGCGGCCGGCGTCGAGGGGCTCACCGAGCTCCAGCGCGGCGCGCTCGTCGGCGCGGGCTGAGCCGTGGCGTTCCCCGAACGGCTGGCGATCGCCTCCCGCAATGCGCACAAGCTTCGCGAGCTCGGACGGATCTGCGCCGAGTGGCCCGTCGAGTGGATCACCGTCGAGAGCCACGACCCATCGGCCTTCCCCGACGTCGAGGAGACCGGTGCCACCTACCTCGACAACGCCCTGCTCAAGGCGGCCCGCGTCGCCGAGGCGCTCGATGTCCCCGCGATCGCGGACGACTCGGGTATCGAGGTCGATGCTCTCGGAGGGGGGCCGGGGCCTCGGTCGGCGAGGTACGCCGGTGAACACGCCTCCGACGAGCAGAACCTCGATGCCCTGCTCCGCGCGCTGCGCGGGGTGCCGGCAGGAGGGCGCACCGCACGCTATCGGTGCGTGGCCGCGACCGCCTGGCCCGACGGCAGCACCGCCCACGCCGAAGGCGTGTGCGAGGGGGCGCTCGTCGCGCGGCGCCGAGGTGCGCGCGGCTTCGGCTACGACCCGGTGTTCGTGCCCGCCGGCTGGGACGAGACGATGGCGGAGCTGACCGACGAGCAGAAGGACCGCATCAGCCACCGCGGACGGGCCTTCCGCGCCCTCGCGGAGCTCCTCGAGGGTTGACCGGACACTCCGGTGCCGGTGCCCGGCGGCGGTACCCGACTCAAGGTAGCGCCCGCGCCTGTCGAGTGTTCTGACGTGGAACGACGTACCGACCCTCGGCGGCAGGCGATGGATCGACGGATGCTCAGGAGCACCAAGGGGTTCTTCGACGGAAGATCTCCGCTCCTGGTGGCAGCGCTCGGCCTCGCGTTCATCGCCGTCGTGACCGTGCTCGACTACCTGATCGGGCTCGATCTGTCCCTCTCGCTGCTGTACCTGATGCCGATCGGGCTCATCACCTGGAACCTCGGCCGGCGATGGGGAGCCGTCGCCGTCGTCGTGTCCACGGTCGCCGGGCTCATCAGCGACGTGCTCTCGACGCCGAGCATCAGCAGCACCGACCCGGCGCCCTACTGGAACGGCATCGTGCGGTTCGCGGTGTACCTGGCCGCCGCGATGCTCCTCGACACCCTGCGCGCGATCATCGACGCGCAGTGGGATCTGGTCGAGGAGGAAGCCGGCCGGTCCAGCGACCTGCGCCAGCTCAACGATGTGAAGGACACGCTGCTCCATGCCGTCTCTCACGACCTCAAGGGACCGCTCGCCGGCATCCTCGGCGCGATGCAGACGATCCGCCGCGACGAGGAGTTGCACCTGAGCGCCGACGAGCGCGAGGCGCTGTACCAGGTGATCGAGCACAGCGGTCGGAAGATGAACCGCCTGATCGACGACCTGCTCGACCTGGACCGCATCGACCGCGGGAAGGTGACCCCGCAGCTGCTGCCGACCGACGTTGGCGAGCTGGCCCGGCGCGTCGTCGCCGACACCTCGCAGCTCGTCGACCACCCCGTGCGCGTGCGCGCCGACGCCGTGCTCGCCGAGGTCGATCCCGCCAAGGTCGAGCGCGTGATCGAGAACCTGCTCGTGAACGCGGGCCGGCATACGCCGCCGGGAACGGCCGTGATCGTCGAGGTCGCGAGCCGATCCACCGGCATCGAGATCGTCGTCGAGGACGACGGCCCCGGCGTGGCCGACGAGCTCAAAGAGGTGCTGTTCGAGCCGTTCCGCCAGGGCGAGCACTCGAGCGGTCGAGGCATGGGCATCGGTCTCTCGCTCGTGCAGCGATTCGCGGAGCTCCACGGCGGCACCGCCCGCATCGAGGACGCCGCTTCGGGCGGCGCGCGCTTCGTGGTCGACCTGCCGTGCGAGGTCACACCGATCGCGGCCTCGCGGGACGAGGTCGACGAGCCCCAGCTCCACGCCGTCTAGCCCGCGGGCCGGTTCTGGACCGGTCCCTGCTCCATAATCGATCAGTGACCGCCGCGCAGAACGATCCGCCCATCGGCACGGTGACGTTCCTGTTCACCGACATCGAGGGATCGACGAGGCTGCTCCAACAGCTCGGCGACCGTTACCGAGACCTGATCGACGATCACAACCGCCTGCTGCGTGAGGCGTTCAGCGACGGCTTCGTCTCGGGCATCGAGGGCGACGCGTTCTTCGTCGTCTTCGGCTCGGCCCACGCGGCGGTCGATGCCGCGGTCGATGCCCAGCGCAGCCTCGCAGCCGCATCGTGGCCCGGCGGGGCCACGGTGAAGGTCCGCATGGGACTGCACTCCGGGGAAGGCGTGCTCGCTGGCGGCGAGTACGCCGGGATCGACGTGAACCGGGCCGCACGGATCGCTGCCGCCGGACACGGCGGCGAGATCCTGGTCTCCGACTCGACTCGGGTCCTGATCGAGCCGGAGCTTCCCGAGGGGTTCCGGCTCCGCGACCTTGGCGAGCACCGGCTGAAGGACCTGGATCGGCCCGAGCGGTTGCATCGCCTCCTGGTGGACGGGCTTCCCCACGACTTCCCGCCCCCACGCACGCTCGACGTCCGGGCGGGCAACCTGCCTGCCGATCTCTCTCCGTTCATCGGCCGCGAGGAGGTGCTTCGCGAGGTGCGCGCCCTGAGTCGTGACCATCGTCTGGTGACCCTCACGGGGCCAGGCGGTTCGGGGAAGACGCGGCTCTCGCTGAAGCTCGCCCAGGAAGCCCAAGCGACCTGCCCCGACGGAGCGTTCTTCGTCGAGCTGGCGCCGATCGTCGATCCCGATCTCGTGCCCGACGCGATCGCCAAGGCGCTCGACGTCATGGGGGAGATCGGCAGGACCGTCCTGGAGACGGTTCGGGATCACCTGGCGGACGAGCGGGTCTTCCTCGTGCTCGACAACATCGAGCAGGTGATCGACGCCGCCCCGATCGTGCCCGACCTGCTGCAGACGGCCCCCGGCCTGCGGGTGGTCGTCACGAGCCGGGAGGCGCTGCGGGTCCGAGGTGAGCAGGAGTATCCGGTGCCCCCGATGGCGGTGGCCGATCCGTCCGACGTGACCTCGCCCGACCGACTGGCCGCGTACGAGTCCGTGGCGCTGTTCCTCGATCGCGCACGCGGCGTCCGCCCGAGCTTCGTGCTCGACGACGAGTCGGCGCCCGCCGTGGCCGAGATCTGTGCCCGCCTCGACGGGCTTCCCTTGGCGATCGAGCTCGCCGCGGCCCGCGTGCGCGTGCTCACGCCGCGCCAGATCGCGGATCGGCTCGACGCCGCGCTGCCGGTGTTGAGCGGAGGCGGCCGGGATCGGCCGGCACGTCAGCAGACGCTCCGCGACGCGGTCGCGTGGAGCTACGACCTGCTCGACGACGACGACCGCACGTTCTTCCGCAGGCTGGCCGTCTTCCGTGGGACCTGCACGCTCGAGGCGGCCGAGCGCGTGTGCGACCCGGCGGCATCGGGCGCCGACGCGCTCGAGCTCATGGGCTCGCTCATCGACAAGAGCCTCGTGCAGCGGGTGGAGACCGACGGCGAGCCGCGGTTCCGCCTGCTGTTCGTGATCAGGGAGTTCGCGAAGGAGCGGCTCGGCGAGGACGACGACGAACGATCGGTCCGCCGCCGGCACGCCGAGTTCATGATCGACCTGCTGCGCGAGGCGGCGTCGGAGCTCTTCGGGCCGGACCGGCCCGCACGGCTCGACGAGCTCGAGCGCGAGCACGACAACGTGCGTTCGGCGATCGCCTGGGCGATCGACAACGACGAGAGCCGGATCGCGCTCGGCCTCGTCTCCCAGTGTTGGCGGTTCTGGCAGATGCGCGGCCATCTGCACGAGGCGCGTGAGCGGATCGACGAGGTCCTGGGGCTGCCCGGGGTCGAGGATCTGCCCGTCGAGCGCGCCGACGCCCTCGAGGCCGCGGGGGGCATCGCGTACTGGATGGCCGACTGGCCGGCGGCGGAGGAACGCTACGAGGCATGTCTGCGGTTGCGGCGGGAGAT
>Ga0210087_1000108_pt1 | contig 12344 bp, 12 predicted proteins | sample MayberryNW_Catta_4_FD_184878 | JGI IMG/M metagenome (GOLD analysis project Ga0210087, IMG submission 184878) | Wetland microbial communities from San Francisco Bay, California, USA, that impact long-term carbon sequestration -... | ecosystem: Environmental > Aquatic > Marine > Wetlands ... | reverse complement strand
GACCCAGATCGCGACGTCGGCCTCGAGCTGCTTGCCGATCGGATGCAGCACGAAGTCGGCCGGGTCCTGCCGTCCGGGCGGACGCCCGATGCCGAGGCGCACGTGCAGGAACCCGCGCCCGCCCATCGCCTGCTGCAGCGACTTAACGCCGTTGTGCGAGCTTCCCCCACCGAGCTTCACGCGGAGCTCACCCGCCGGGATGTCGAGCTCGTCGTAGACCGCGATCATGTGGCCGGCCTCGACGTCTCGCTTCTTCGCGAGGCTCGCGTACGAGGAACCCGAGTCGTTCATGAACCGGGTCGATGACGCGAGCACGACCGGCTCCCCCGCCTCGCGGATCTCCGCGACCTCGACGGGCAGGAAGCGTACCTTCTTGAACCGCGCCCCGTGGGCGCGCGCGAGCTCGTCCGCCACCATGCGCCCGAGGTTGTGCCGCGTGTTCGCGTAGCGGTCGCCGGGATTGCCGAGACCGGCGACGAGCCAGGTCATGCGCGTGGCGCGGGGCTAGCCCTCGCCGCTCTCGCCCTCGCCGCTCTCCGAGGTCGCACCCTCGCCCTCGGCCGATGCCGCGGCCTCGCCCTCGGCGCCCTCGGCGGCTTCCTCCCCCTCGGCGGCCTCGGCGGCTTCCTCCTCGAGGAAGGCCGTCATCTCCGGATCTGACTCCCGAGCGGCCAGCTCGCGTGCATCGGCGGCCTGCTCGATCGCGTCGCGATACTCCCCATACGGCACGACGATCTCCTCGAGCTCGGCGTAGGTCTTGCCGAGCGACCTGAGCCGCTCGGGATCGGTGGCCACCCCCGGCTCGGCCATCTCGGCAGCGATCCGTTCGTGACGGTTCCGGATCTCCCCGAGTCGTGTGTCGAAGTCGTCGGTCACGTCGTCGATCATGCCAAGGAGAGCGACGGATCGCTCGCGGACCGGGCGAACGCCCGGCGACCTACCGTTCTCCCCGCTCGTCGTCGAGATCGAGGTCCAGGTCGATGCCGCTGAGATCGGGCAGGTCCACCTCGTCGGCGGGAGGGTCGTCGAACAACGCAGCGATCCCGACATCGACCGCCGGACGTTCCCGCTGTGAAGCGGGGGCCTCGGCCGACCGCGTGTCGGCTCTGCGCGGAGTCTCGCTGGTGGGCGAGGCGGCGGACGTGACCGCGTGGCTGGGCACGGGCTCCGGCGCGGGGGCGGCCTCCGGCGCGGCGGCACCCTCGGGTGCGCCGGCCGCCTCGGGGACGACGGTCGGCGGTGCCGGCGGGGCGGTTGCATCGGAGGCGGGCTGTATCGCGACCTCGAGATCGTCGGCGACCGCCAGGAGCCGGGCCTGCATGTCGTGCAGCTGACCGAGCATGGAAGCTCGTCGTGTCGCGAGGTTCTCGAGCATGCGGTCGGATTCCTGTTGCGCGGCGATCAGCGAGCGTGAGCTCCGGTTGCGGAGATCCTCGGCCTGCGCTTGCGCCTCGGACCTGATGCGCGCGGCCTCGCTCTTCGCCTCGTCGACGACCTGCCGCGCCTCGGTGTCGGCCGATGCGAGCACGCCTGCGAACCGCTCGGACAACCGTTCGTAGGGGTTCGGCTCCGACGTCGGGGGCGCCGATCCGAGCTCGCCGATCCGCGCCCGAGACTCGGCGAGCGCCCGTTCCAGCTCGTCGACGCGGGCCGCGAGCGACCCCAGATAGGCTCGAACCTGGTCCGGGTCGTAGCCTCGACGCACCGTCGCGAACTCGCGCTGCCGGATCTGTTCTGCGCCGGTCACGAGCGACGGTTCACGCTGCTCATCGGACAAGCGGATCGTTCCCTTCTGCCGGGGAACCCGGCGCGGCCATCGTGTGCATCTTGCTGGAAAGGCCCCCGTCGGCGCAATGGCCGTGGCCCGTCACCGCTTCCGCCACAGGGTTCGACGGCTCGGGAAGCGGGGGTCAGCCCTGCGCCTGAGCGGCCTCCTCTTCTCGCCGCAGCACCTCGTCGAACGACGCGATCGCCACCTCGATCTGGGCGTCGTCGGGTTCCTGGGTCGTGATCTTCTGCAACCAGATGCCGGGCGCCATCAACACGCGCATGACGAGCGAGCCCTCGAAGCGCGCCCCCAGCCGCAAGGCCTCGTACGCGATCCCGGCGATGACCGGGATCGCCAGGATCCGGGAGGCCACCCGCCAGACCAGGCCCGGCGTGCCGAACAGCGTGAAGACGAAGATCGTGATGATCATGACGATGATGAGGAAGTTCGTGCCGCACCGCACGTGCTCCTTGGGGTAGCGATCCACGTTGCTCGGGACGAGCTCGTCGTCGTGTTCGTACGCGGCGATCGTCTTGTGTTCGGCGCCGTGGTACTCGAAGACTCGATGGATGTCCTTCGTGCGACCGATCAGCCAGAGGTAGCCCACGAACAACGCGACCCGGAACACGCCCTCGCCGACCAACAGGGGAACCCCTTGGCCGAGCCGGCCCTCCACCCAGGTGAACAGGGTCGTGGGACCGAGGATGAACACCCCGATGAACAGCAGCATCGCGATCGCGAGCGACACGCCGATCTGCCTGGAGGTGAGCTGCTCGTCGTCGTCCACCGACTGGTTCGCCGCGACCATCAGCGCCCGCATGCCGATGGCCAGCGATTGGCCCAGCACGATGACCCCTCGCAGGAAGGGCTTGCGGAGGATCGGATGCCGCTCGGCCACCGAGTCGATGCCGTGCGATTCCAGGTGGATGTCGCCCGACGGCCTGCGGACGGCGACCGCCCAGTGACGGGCGCCCCGCATCATCACGCCCTCGACGACGGCCTGCCCGCCGTAGAGGTGCGAGGCAGGCGACGGAGCCGCCGCCGGGTCGTCGGCCACGAGCCTCTAGCTCTTCTTCGCCGCCTGCTGGGCGGCCTGCGTCTTGGCGTACCGCTTCTGGAAACGCTCGACCCGGCCGCCGGTGTCGACCAGCTTCTGCTTCCCCGTGTAGAAGGGATGGCAGTTCGAGCAGATCTCGGCCCGGATCTCGCTCACCGTGGAGCGGGTCTGGAACGTGTTCCCGCACGAACAGTGGACGTTCGCGATCTGATATTCGGGGTGGATTCCCTGCTTCATGTTCCGTCGTCTCCTTCGCCGACCCGCACGAGCGTACCTCGCACCTCGAACAACGCTCGGCTATTCCTCGCGCGCCCCGCGGATCAGTTGCCGCTCTTCGCGATCTCCTTCAGGAACTGCTCGTTGGACTTCGTCGCGCGGATCTTGTCGGTCAGGAGCTCGAGGGCCGCCGCCGGGTCGAGCGCGTGCAGCACCCGCCTGAGCTTGATGACGAGCGCCAGCTCTTCAGGCGGCAGCAGGAGCTCCTCCTTCCTCGTGCTCGAGGCGTCGACGTTGATCGCCGGAAAGATCCGCTTCTCGGCGAGCTGACGATCGAGGCGCAGCTCCATGTTCCCGGTGCCCTTGAACTCCTCGAAGATGCCCTCGTCCATACGGGAGCCGGTCTCGACCAGGGCGCTCGCGATGATCGTGAGGGAACCGCCCTCCTCGATGTTGCGAGCCGCGCCGAAGAACCGCCGTGGCGGATACAGCGCCGAGGCGTCGATGCCGCCCGAGAGGATCTTGCCGCTCGCGGGCATGCTCAGGTTGTAGGCGCGGGCGAGCCGGGTGAGGTTGTCGAGCATGATCACGACGTCCTGCTTCGCCTCGGCCAGCCGCTTGGCCCGCTCCAGCACGAGCTCGGTGATCTGGATGTGCTGGTCGGTCGGCTTGTCGAACGTGGAGTACACCACCTCGGCGGCCGTGACCGTCCGCTGCCAGTCGGTGACCTCCTCGGGGCGTTCGTCGACGAGCAGCACGATCAGGTGAACCTCTGGATTCGAAGCGAGGATGCCGTTCGCGATCTGCTTGAGGATCGTGGTCTTGCCGGCCTTCGGCGGTGAGACCACCATGCCGCGCTGGCCCTTCCCGATTGGCACGATCATGTCGATGATGCGCTCGGCGACGGCCGTCGGACCCGATTCGAGCCGGAACCGGTCATCGGGGAACAGCGGGGTCAACTTGTCGAAGTTGGGCCGCTCCTTGGCCTGCTCCGGGTCCTGCTCGTTCACGGTCTCGACGTCGAGCAGGGCCAGGTACTTCTCGTTGTCGCGGGGACGACGCACCTTGCCGGCCACGACGTCGCCCTTGCGGAGCGTCGCCTTCCGCACCTGCGACACCGAGACGTAGATGTCCTCGGGCCCGGGAGCGTAACCGGACGTTCGCAGGAACCCGTACCCGTCGGGCAGCAGGTCGAGGATGCCGGACCTGGTCGGAGCGTTCTTCAGCTCCTCGGCCCGTTCCTGCTCCTCGCGGAGCCGACGCTCCTCACGCATGCGGCGGCGGTCTTCACGCGACGGGCGTTGGCGGCGGCCGCGCTCCTGGCCGCCACCCTGTCCTTGGTCGCGGTTCCCGCCCTGGTCGCGGTTCCCGCCCTGTTCGCGGCCGCGCTCCTCGCGATCGACTCGTCCACGGCCTCCGCGGCTCCGTCCTCGATCTTCGACCCGATCGCGATCCTGGGGACGGTCCTCGCCTCGGTCGGGGCGCTCGTCTCCCGAGCCGTCTCCGGCGGCGGGTTCGAGGGTGGAGGTTCCGGCTCCGGAGGCGGGTGAGCCGTCCTCGGACGTCTCCGCGGCCTCGGCATCGGCACGCTCGGCAACGGCGACCGACGCCGATCCCGATGCCGCGCCGCCTTCACCGGAACCGTTGCCGCCCTGGGCGACGATCGCGTCGATCAAGCCCGCCTTCCGCAGGCGCTGGGTGCCCTCGATGCCCATGTCCTGGGCGATGCGTTGCAGCTCGGGGATGAGCTTCTGCTCGAGGGCGCTTCGGTCGATCGTGGTGTCCATGAGGCTATGCCTCTCCCTTCAGGTCGCTCTGGAGCGTCAGCCAGTCGGCGTGGAACTTCTCGAGGCCGACATCGGTGAGCGGGTGCTTCACGAGCTTCGTGAAGACGTCGTGGGGCATCGTCGCGATGTCGGCGCCCCCGATGGCCGCGTCCACGACATGCATCGGGTGACGCAACGAGGCCGCGAGCACGTTCGTGTCGTACCCCTGCACCGCATAGATCTCGGTGATCGCCCTCAGCATGCCCATGCCGTCACTGCCGACGTCGTCGAGGCGGCCGAGGAACGGCGACACGATGTACGCGCCGACCTCGGCGGCCAGGATCGCCTGGGCCGGCGAGAACACCAGGGTGACGTTGATCCTGATGCCGTCGGCCACGAGTCGCTTGCCTGCGGCGAGCCCGTCGGGGGTCATCGGCACCTTGACGACGGCGTTCGTCGCCATCTGCGAGAGCTTCACCCCCTGCTCGTACATCGCGTCGGCCTCGGGTTCGGTCGTCTCGAGCGAGATGTCGCCCGGGACGGTCTCGAGGATCTCCTTCCAGACGAGGTCGGGCTCTTCCCCTTCCTTCGCCACGAGGGACGGGTTCGTCGTGACCCCGGAGAGCACACCCCACCTGTTGATCTCGCGGATCTCGTCGATGTCGGCTGTGTCGAGGAACAACCTCATGTCGTCTGTCCTCCTACTGGATCGATGACCACGGCCTCGTCCGCTCGATCGTTCCCGGTTCGGGAACCAGAGCCGTCGGGCTCGGCGGTGACCTCGGTGGCCTCGCGGATCTCGGCCGCACGCTGCGTGGTGCGCTCCATCACGAGATCCATCACCACGGCGATCGCCTGGTCGAAGCTGTAGTTCGGCAGCACCGGCACACCGTGTGAGAGGGCCTGGCTCTTCACGTACCGCTGCAACCTGCGGATGTTCTCGAAACCTTCCGTATACCGCTCCGCGGGGCGCGCGGCGATCGCGTCCTCGCGCGTCGCGAAGTGCGAGAGGTGCCGTCCCTCGTCGTCGACGCCGAGGATGAACGGCACCGACAGGATGCGGTCGCGATGTGACTCGACGTCGACGAATCCCGGCACGATGTGGGCGCCCTCGATCACGATGCTCGTGCCCTCGGTCGCCGCGCGTTCGATCAATGCGTTGACGCCCACCGCGACCGCCGCGGTCTGCTCACGGAAGCCGAGCAACAACGCATCGGCCGAGGTCCCGGGCGGCTCCCGAAGGGCGCGGTCGGCATGGAACGACGACGTATGCAAGGTCGGCATGAGCTCTGACGACAGCATCGACCGCATCACCTCGCGGATCGCGTCGGTCGCGACGACCCGCACGATGCCGAGACGAGCCGCGAGCTGCGTGGCGATCGTCGACTTGCCCACGCCCGTGGTACCGCCGATCAGGATCACCAACGGAACGTCGAGCCGTTCGACGTCGCGCCAGCGCAGGAAGTTCTTCGCGTAGCGCTCCCCGGCGATCTCGTCGATCACGGCGAGCGCCACGTCGGCGATCTCGTCGGAGCTGACCGAGGCGCGGCCCTGGCTCCGGAGCCGATCCTCGATCTCCTCGGCGACCTGGTACGCCCGGTACGGCGAGAGCCCGGTGACCATGACCTGCGAGGCCATCAGCCCCTTGGAGAAGGGCAGACCGGGCTCACGGTCGGTGATGACGATGTGCTGCGTCTTCGCTTCCCTCAGGTTCACCGACTGGCCCTCATCCGGATCGATGTGTTGGCTCACGGGTTCGTCTCTCGTCGCGCACCTCGTCGCCTCGCGAGATCGATGACCTCGCCCAACGACGTGTCGAGGTCGGTCGACCCCTCCACGACCACCGCTCGATTGTCCACGAACACGACCTCCGCCCCCCGGGCTAGGGCCCGCGCGACGCCGATGTCGACGGCGGCGGCCTTCAGCTCCGTGAGGAGGACGTCGTACTCCTGGGCTGCGTCGAGGTCCTCCGCGAGGCCGACCCGATCGGCCAGCCGTGCGCTCCACCCCACCACCTCGCAACGGCTCGCCTCTCGCAGGTGCTCGACCTGGCGAGCGGCGACGCCCCCGGGGGCGGTGGTGGCGAAGAACACCCGCGCATCCCGTACTTCGGCCAACGGAACGGGGACGAGATCGGTGATCAGTAACTGCGACTCGTCGAAGAACCGGAGGACGTGGGATCGCAGCGCGGAGAGGTTCTCGGGCCCGGCCAGCGGGCCGACAGCCATGGTAACAACGACCAGGTCGGACCGCAACATGCGGTACGGACCCAGGTATCCGCCCAGATACTCCGGCGGCGCGGCGCCGGACACCACGAGCACGGCCGCGTCCCAGGGCACCGGGGGCACCGTGGCGCCGCTCCCCTCGAGCACCACCAACCCGGGCCGCCGGGCGGCCGCGAGCTCGGCGGCCCGGCGCACGTTCGTCGCGTACGCGCCCCCGGCGAGGCCTCCGGCCACGCGCCTCGCCCCGATCGTCGTCACGCCCGTGGTCATCGCATCCTCGAGGTAGTCGGAGGCGGCGTGTTCGCCGTCGCGCACCAGCTCGACGAGGCGTTCCAGATCGACGGTCCCTGCTTCGGCGATCTGGGGCTCGGCCGGCCCGCCCCGGCCCATCGCGACGACGATCGGATCCTCGCCTCGGCCGGCGGCGAGCCTCGCGATCTGCCCGCTGACGGCCGTCTTGCCCGTGCGCTTGCCGGTGCCGATCACGGCCAGGGTCGGCGCATCGACCGGTGGCCCGCCGTCGGTGGGCGGCTCCAACCGGAAGTCGGCTCCCTCGTATCGGATGCCACGCGAGAGGACGACGCCCGCGAGCTCCATGCGCTCCCGGTAGCCCAGCACCGGCTCGTCGGAGAGGTCGAGCACCACGTCCGGCCTCCAGTCGTCGATCGCCCGGGCCAGGGTCGCCATGCGATCGTCGCCCGCCGTGAGGGTCGGGACCCCGACGTCGGGAAACGCCCGAGGATCGATCTTTTCGATCCCCCCGACGTAGAGAGCGCCGACGACCTCGTGTCCTCGTTCGATCGCGGTCTCGATCCCCCATCGGGTCACGGGCGGATAATGCTCGCCGTCCACGAGCACGACGGTTCGCATCGGGGTATCGCCTCCTTCGAGGGGCATGTGGATGTGGGGAGCTCGGCGCGGCTAGTCGCCGACCGGAACCGTACGTTCCTGCACGGGCTGTTCGTGTTCCCGGTGGAACTGGTCACCGGCGAGCGAGAAGTGCGTCATCACGTGGCTCTCGCCGAACGGGAAACGGCGCAGGATGCGCACCTGGCCGTCGTCGAACTCCAACACGTTGTAGCACGGCTTCGTGTAGCCGCGGACGCGGAGCGACGATACCGTGCCGGCGTTGGCGACGTACATGCCTTCCAGCCGCCAGACGTAGGGCACGTGCTTGTGGCCGGAGAGCACGACATGCACCCCCGCGTGGATGAGCACCTCGAGCAGATCGCCGGCGTCCATCACGGTGCTGCGTTCACGACCCGTTCCCGGGATCGGCAGCAGGTGGTGATGGAGCACGAACACCTTGAGCTGGGCGGGTTCCTCGAACTGCCGCCGGACCCAGTCGTAGTGCACCCGGCCGACCTTGCCTTCGTTGAGATCGGGTTCGCTGGAGTCCACCCCCACGATGCGCACACCGTCGACGTCGTGTGACCACATGCGGGGACCGATCAGATCCTCGAAATGCAGGTAGCCGACGTTGCGGGAATCGTGGTTCCCCGGCACGGTCAGCATCGGAGCCTGGATGCGCTCGGCGTACGCGACCCAGTTCTTGTATTCCTGCCGATACCCTTCGGCCGTCAGGTCCCCGCTCACGACGACCGCGTCGGGACGCATCTCGTTGAGCTCCGCGATCACCCGGTTCATGAGGTTGGGCACGAAGAACTGCGAGCCGACGTGCGGATCCGAGATGTGCGCGATGGTGACCACGGGTGACCTCCAGTCTAGTGCCGCGGCGCCGTCCCCGGACGCAGGCACGCGACTCGGCGACGGCGGCGTGGGACGATGGCGGCTCCCATGACCTGGCTCGACGTGATCCTGATCGCCCTGCTCGCCGGTTCCCTCTACTCGGGGTACCGCAGAGGAGCCGTCCTGCAGGTGATCGGCATCGTCGGGCTGATCGCCGGCGTGCTCGTGGGCGTCGCCCTGGCGCCCCGCGTCACTCAGGTGGCGAGCTCCCCGGCGTCCGGCTTCGCCCTCGTGCTCGCCACGGTCCTCGTGGCCGGCGCGATCGGCAACATCCTGGGCCGGATCGCCGGGAGCCAGCTCCGTCGGCGGACGCACGGGACGCCGCTCAGGATGGTCGACGCGCTGGGAGGGTCGGCGGTGTCGGCCGTCGCGCTGGTGCTCACCGTCTGGCTGCTGGCTCTCAACCTCGCCGAGGGCCCCTTCCCCGCCGTCTCGCGCGGACTCCGGCGATCCGAGATCGTGCAGACGCTCGACGCCGCCCTGCCCCCGCCTCCCTCGCTCGAAGGCGAAGCCAGACGACTCCTGTCGCTGCTCGGGTACCCGGACGTGTTCGTCGGGCTTCCGGAGGAACCCTCGGCACCTGTCGATCCACCCGACGCGGAACAGCTCAAGACCGCGATCGGGGCGGCACGGCACTCGACGGTGGAGGTCCTCGGAGGCGGCTGCAACAGCGGCTTCGTCAACCAGGGCAGCGGATTCGTCGTTCACGACGACCTGGTGGTCACCAACGCCCACGTCGTGGCCGGCACCAGCGAGCAATCGGTGCAGTTCGCGGGGATGCGGACCGAAGCCATCGTGGTCGCGTTCGATCCGGACCTCGACGTCGCGGTGCTTCGGGCTCCTGATCTCGCTCTGCCTGCTGTTCCCCTCATGCGGGACGAGGCGGAACGAGGCGACGCGGGTGCCGTGCTCGGCTATCCGGGAGGGCGTTCCTTGACCGCCGGCAGCGCGGCCGTGCGCGCCGTGATCGAACCGGTCGGCAGGAACATCTACGGCGACGGCCAGGTCGAGCGCCGCATCTACGAGGTGCAGGCGACGATCCGGCGAGGGAACAGCGGCGGACCGTTCGTGCTGGCCGACGGCAGGGTGGCCGGACTCGTCTTCGCGAGCGCGGTCGCCGACGAGAACGTGGGATACGCGATCGTCACGAGCGAGTTCCTGCCCATGATCGAGAACCCCGATGCCCTCATCGCATCGGTCGACACCGGGGTGTGCGCACGCTGAGCCAGCGATCTCAGACCCGTTCGACCTCGAAACCCGACCGCCGCACGGACACCTCCACCAGGCGCCATCTCGAGCCGGGGTCGGGCACGTCCTGCCCGGCGGCCGGGAACGCGATGACGGAGGGGCCGGCTCCCGAGACACACGCCGGCACACCGGCATCCAGGACCGCCTCGAGGACCTCGCGGGCCTCGGGTACGAGCCGGAGCCGCACATCCTGGTGGAGGCGATCGCGGAGCGCCATGCCGAGCGTGGACGGATCGCGCGTGAACGCATGCACCGCGAGCGCCGCGTGCGCGACGTTGTAGACGGCATCCGCCCGAGGCACGAGGTCGGCCATGGCGGCGCGCGCCTCTCGAGTCGGCATCGTGAGGTGATCCGGCACCAGCAGCACCGGCCGGAGGTCGACGTTCGGCTCGAGCCGCGTCGCCTGCCCCTCGGGCACGGCGATCGTGAACCCGCCGAAACAGGCGGGCGCCGCGTTGTCGGGGTGGCCCTCGATCGACGCCGCGTGCATGAACACACGGGCGGGCGACGGATCGTCGCCGAGCAGGATCAGCGCGGCCGCGCTCCCCGCCACCACGGCCGCGGAGGACGAGCCGAGCCCCCTCGCAAGCGGGATCCGGTTGATGCCGTGCATCGCGAAGGCCGGCAGCGTGCGGTCACCGGCCACCCGGCGCATCGTCGACCGGATCAGATCGGAGCCGTCGGTCGGAAGCTCGCCTGCCCCTTCCCCGATCCACGTGACGCCGCTCGCACGCTCGGTGTCGATCTCGACGTCGTTGCACAGCTCCAGCGCGAGCCCGAAGCAGTCGAATCCCGGACCCAGGTTCGCCGAGGTCGCCGGGACGCGGACCGTGAGTCGCATCGCTCGAGCCTAAACGCGGCGGCGGCGCCCTACAGACCGAGCTCGGCAGCGACCGCGCCGGCATCGGGGGGCACGGCGGCCGGATGCGCCGCGCCGGCGATCGCCCACTCGGGATCCTTGAGCCCGTGGCCGGTCAGGATGCACACCACGGTGGCACCGCTCGGTACTGCCCCCTCGGCGTGGAGGTGCAGCAGACCGGCCACGCTCGCCGCGCTGGCCGGCTCGGCGAAGAGCCCTTCGCGGGCCACCCGACGATACGCCGCCAGGATCTCGCGATCGGTGACCGCGCCGATCGAACCCTCGGACTCCCTCGCGGCCGCCACCGCCTTGTCCCACGACGCGGGGTTCCCGATCCGGATCGCCGTTGCGATCGTCTGCGGGTCCTTGATCGGTTCGCCTCGCACGATCGGCGCCGCCCCCTGCGCCTGGAACCCCATCATCCGCGGGGGCTCGACGATCACGCCGTCCGCGAGGTACTCCGAGTAGCCGGCCCAATGGCTCGAGATGTTTCCGGCGTTGCCCACCGGCACGAAGTGCAGGTCGGGAGCGCGGCCGATCGCGTCGACGATCTCGAACACGCAGGTCTTCTGCCCCTGCAACCGGTACACGTTCACGCTGTTGACGAGGGTGACCTGGAACCGATCCGCGAGATCGGTCGCGAGCTGGAGCGAGTCGTCGAAGTTGCCGTCGACCTCGAGCACGCGCGCGCCGTGCACGAGCGTCTGCGCCATCTTCCCGATCGCGACCTTGTCCTTCGGCACGAGCACCGCACAGGTCAGGCCGGCCTTCGCCGCGTACGCCGCGGCCGACGCGCTCGTGTTGCCGGTCGAGGCGCAGACCACGGCCTTGGCGCCCTCTTCGAGGGCCTTCGAGATCGCGAGCGTCATGCCCCGGTCCTTGAAGGAGCCGGTGGGGTTGGCCCCTTCGAACTTCAGCCAGACGTCGCAGCCGGTCTCGTCGCTCAGCGGCCCCGACCGCACCAGCGGGGTTCCGCCTTCGAGCAAGGTCACGACGGGGGTGGCGTCCCCCACGGGGAGCCGAGCGCGGTACTCCTCGATCACCCCGCGCCACTGGTGGGCCCCCTCCGTGCGAACGGTCATCGGTGCGTCCCGCTCACGGCTCCTCACCTTCCACCCGGAGCACGCTCGCCACCGAACGCACCGCCGGCGACTCGCGCAGTTCCTGCAGTGTCTTCTGCAGGGCGCCCTCCAGCGCCCGGTGGGTGATGAAGACGAGGGTGGCCTCGTCGCCGAACCCCTCCTGCCAGACCCGTTCGATCGAGACACCGTTGTGACCGAAGTCGCCCGCGATCTCGGCGAGCACGCCGGGACGGTCCGCGACGTGCAGGTTGATGTAGTACTGGCCGTTGGTGTCGCTCATCGGCCGGATGCGCCGGTCCACGGTGCGGGTGTGCCCCATCGCACGGCCACCGGTGAGGCGGTTGCGAGCGGCGGCGACGAGATCTCCCACCACC
>Ga0210087_1000106_pt1 | contig 12385 bp, 8 predicted proteins | sample MayberryNW_Catta_4_FD_184878 | JGI IMG/M metagenome (GOLD analysis project Ga0210087, IMG submission 184878) | Wetland microbial communities from San Francisco Bay, California, USA, that impact long-term carbon sequestration -... | ecosystem: Environmental > Aquatic > Marine > Wetlands ... | reverse complement strand
ACGTGGCGGTCCAGCATCCAAACTGTTGCACCACTCCCGCTATCCGGGCCTAGGAAGAAGTCGTTGACGCACACCAAACCACGGTGAAACATGGTCTTACGAATTTCCTCGAAGCCTGCACGACTCCTGCGGTCCGGTTTCCGCTCAACCCTTCTGCCGTCCCCCGATTCCGGCGCTCTCAATGGCAAGTCGAGATAAGACTCCCAACGCGCCGCTGGTCCTGATCGCGAACGATCAGGAATGGTCGGCGCGGTCTCTGGAGAGCATCCTGGGACCCAACGGCTATGCCGTGGTGCGGGCCTACACCGGGCAACAGGCACTGGAGCGGGCGCGTACGTCACAGCCCGATCTGATCATCCTCGACGCGCAGATGCCCGACATGCACGGCTTCGAGGTCTGCCGCGCCCTGCGCAGCGATCCCCGCTTCAGCGCCACGACCCCCATCGTCATCACCACCTCGGGTCCCTCCGGCCGCACGCAGCGACTCGAGGCCTATCGCGCCGGCGCATGGGAGTTCCTGGGGCAGCCGCTCGATGGCGAAGCGCTCCTGCTCAAGCTCAATACGTTCCTCGAGAGCAAGCGGGAGGTGGACGGTCTCCGGGAGGAGAATCTCCTCGATCCCGGGACCGGTCTCTACAACATGCGAGGCCTCTCGCGGCGGGCACGGGAGATCGGCGCCGAGGCCTTCCGGCGGCGTGACCCGGTCGCCTGCGTCGTATTCGCGCCCGACGTCGAGGAGGGGTCGGAGGAGACCCCGGAGGACGAGGCCCGCCGGATGTCCGATCAGGTGGCGCTGCTCTTCCGGCAGGCGGGCCGGGCGTCCGACGCAATCGGCCGGCTGGGCGTGGCCGAGTACGGCGTGATCGCGCCGGCTACCGGCCCCGAGGCCGCTGTGCGCCTGGCACGCCGCCTCGGCGGGGCGGTCGAATCCTCTCCGATCCCGATTCGGGGCGGAGAGAAAACGCTTCGGCTGCGAGCGGGTTACTGTGCCGTCCCCGATTTCGCGGAATCGTCGGTAGACGCCGTGGAGCTCCTGCTGCGGGCCACGACCGCTCTGCGCGACTTGAAGCGCGAGGGGGCCTCAGGGGAGCGGATACGCGCCTTTGACCAGGTGCCCACCAAGTTCACCAACTAGTCACCCTAAGTGTAGGGACCGCACAACGATATAGTCCGCGATCGCCCGCCCCCGTGGCGGTGCCGCCTCACACGTGCTTGACAACCGCCGCACTCTGTGGTATAAACGACACTCCAGCGCAGCATTACGGGCTGTCCCCCTGTGCCCGTCCGGGTACACCGAGGCCGTTCTCCCTGCTGGGAGAACGGCGGACGTTTGTCCACCTGACCAGGAGTGCCGGATGGCCCACCCGCTCACGGAGTCGGAGCGCTCTCAAAGCCAACCGTCGGACGCGCCCCGCGACCCCCTCTCCATCCCCAGCGAAGTCAAGGCAAGCATTCGCGTGCTCGTCGTGGACGACGAGCGCACGCTCCGGGAGAGCTGCGCCAGCGTCCTGCAGATGGATGGCTACAACGTCACCCTCGTGGGCCGCGGGGAGGAGGCGCTGGAGACCGTCAAGCGGCGCAAGTTCGACATCATCCTCGTGGATCTGTACATGTCCCAGGTCTCGGGGCTGGAGATTCTCCAGGCCGCCCTGGGCGCGTACAAGGACACCATCGTCGTGGTGATGACCGGAAATCCCAGCGTCACCAGCAGCATCGAGGCGCTGCGCGCCGGCGCCTGGGACTACCTGCCCAAGCCGTTCTCCGCCACCCACCTCCAGGTGTTGATCGGCCGCGCCTCCCACGCCGTGATGATGTCGCGGGAGGCGCAGGACCTCCGCGTGCAGCTGATGAAGCAGCACGGCCACAGCGAGAAGATCGCGCTCATCGGGATCTCGCCCACCTTCCGCAAGGCGGTCGAGCTGGCCCGCAAGGTGGCATCCACCGACGCCTCGGTGTTCATCAGCGGCGAAAGCGGTACCGGTAAGGAGGTCATCGCCCAGTTCATCCATCAGAACAGCCGGCGAGCCAGCCGGCCCCTGGTCCCGATCAACTGCGCCGCACTGCCCGAGCCGCTCCTCGAGAGCGAGATGTTCGGCCATCGGAAGGGCGCGTTCACCGGCGCGGATCGCGACAAGCCGGGCCTGCTGGAGACGGCCAACGGCGGAACGCTCTTCCTCGACGAGCTGACCGAGATGTCCATGCCGCTCCAGGCCAAGCTGCTCCGGGTCATTCAGGACGGGGTAGTCCGGCGGGTGGGAAGCGAGCAACAGGACGCGGTGGTGGACGTGCGCTTCGTGTCGGCGACGAATCGCGAGCCGCAGGAGGCGGTTGACGCCGGTATGCTGCGGGGCGACCTGTTCTACCGGTTGCGGGTGGTCCCGATCAAGCTGCCCCCGCTGCGCAAGCGCCCCGAGGACATCCCCCTCCTGGCCAACCACTTCCTGACCTATTACTGGCAGCGGCACCGCCAGATGGGCGACCGGGCCCCTCGTCTGAGCGAGGCCAGCATCGGGTTCTTGCGCTCCAGGCCGTGGCGCGGCAACGTTCGGGAACTACAGAACGTCATCGAGCATGTCGCCGTCCTCGCCGAGCCGGACCAGGTCATCCAGCCCAACGACATCCCCGTCTACGACGACGGGGCGGAATGGCCCGCGGAGAGTGCCGTTCCCGCCGGGGTCATGGACGAAGCCTATCATCCCGCGAAGGATCGCGTGGTCGCCCAATTCGAGAAGGAATATCTGACGCGGCTGGTCAGCCGGGCCGGCGGCAACATGTCCAAGGCCGCGCGGCTGGCCAGCATCGACCGGACCACGCTGTATCGGCTGATGGACAAGCACGAGTTCCACCGAGACGAGAGCGCCGGATCGATCGAGTGACCCCCGAGACCGCGATCTCCACGTCGGCCAGTGGCGAGCGCCGCAGGGTATCGCCTGGGTCCGGCTCGGTCGCGCCCAGGCTCTGGGACCCCGACGCCCCCCGGCCTGCGGCCCTGGAGCCGGCGCTGTGGGACGCGCTGCATCGGGCGGTCCTCGCCACGGAGGCGCAATGGGAGCGCGCGATCGAGCACGCCTCGGGGGCGGAAGAGATCGCAACCCACCTGGCTTTGCTCTCCACCGCAATCCGCCAGCAGCTGATGGGCCCCGCCGACAGCGTGGAGGTGCCCCGCACCGCGCTGTCCCGGCGGCTGCTCGGCCTGGTGCGAGGGGTCTTCCTCGAGCAGGTCGAGGGGCTGCCGACGGTTCCCCAGTCGGGGCAGCTGCTCCTCGTGCTCGCGGCCCTGGAACAGGTGAGCGAGCGCCTGGAGGCGGACTGGTCGCAGCACTTTACCGACCGGCTCTCCGCTCCCGACGGTCTCGAGCTGGTGGTGGAGGTGGCCCACGATCTCCGCTCGCCGCTCACCTCCATCCTCTTCCTGGCCGAGACTCTCCAGCGGGGACGCAGCGGGACGGTGAACGCCGTGCAGGAGCGTCAGCTTGGCCTGATCTACAGCGCGGCGTTCGGACTCAGCTCGGTGGCGAGTGACGTGATCGAGCTCGCCCGGGGCGGGGATCGGCTGGTCGACCTCGATCCGATTCCGTTCTCGGTCACCGACATTCTCGAGTCGGTCCGCGACATCGTGCAGCCCATCGCCGAAGAGAAGAGCCTGGCGGTCCGCCTCACCGCGCCCGAGGCGGATTTCCGGATCGGCCACCCGGTGGCGTTGAGCCGGGTGCTGCTCAACCTCACCACCAACGCCCTGAAGTTCACTGCGGAGGGCTTTGTCGAGGTGGTGGCGCGTCAGACCGGTCCGCGACGGGTCGAGTTCTCGGTACGGGACACCGGTCGCGGTATCCCGCCCCAGTCCATGGCCAGCCTGTTCGAGCCCTTCCGCCGCCGGCAAAAGCCCGGCGAGTATGCCTTCTCGGGCTCGGGGCTGGGTCTCTCGATCTGCCGCAAGCTGGTCGAGGCCATGGGCTCCACGCTCCAGGTCGAGACTCAGCAGGGGACTGGCACCCGGTTCTACTTCGAGCTGGACCTGCCGCTGGCGGGTGAGACCCACGTCGGGTGAGCCCCTACCAACCCTATACCGCCTCCGCTAAATTCTTGGCGCTGGCCACTCTGTGAGGCAGTGCTGATGCGCGAACCGGCGACCCGGCCGGCGCCGCGCAGCCGAAACCCGGCACTTCCGCCGCAGAGGGCGACAGCGTGACCCCATGCGGGTCTCCGTCCCTGAGCATCGCTCGACCGACCTGCCGAGAGCACCGGGTCCGGCCAGGTGTCCCGAGCGCTGACGAGGGGGCGGGAGGCCCGAAAACGAGAGAGACGTGAACCGACCGCTGATACGGCCCGGCCGGCATCTGGTGAGCCAGGCCCCCGTGCACGCCCCCAACGCCGCCCTGCTGATCGATTTCGACAACGTGACCCTGGGGATCCAGAAGGATCTCACGAAGGAGCTCCGAACCCTCCTCAACAGCGACATCATCAAGGGGAAGGTGGCGGTGCAGCGGGCCTACGCCGACTGGCGCCGGTACCCCCAGTACATCGTCCCGCTGTCCGAATCGTCGATCGATCTCATCTTCGCCCCTGCGTTCGGCTCCACCAAGAAGAACGCCACCGACATCCGCCTCGCCATCGACGCCATCGAGCTGGTCTTCACCCGCCCCGAGATCGGGACCTTCATCCTGCTCTCGGGTGACAGTGATTTCTCGACGATGGTGATCAAGCTCAAGGAGTACGGGAAGTACGTCATCGGGGTGGGCATCCGGGAGTCGGCCAGCGACCTGCTGATCCAGAACTGCGACGAGTACTACTCCTACAACGATCTCGCCGGGCTCACCAAGGAGGTGGACACCCCCTCCATCCAGCGCGATCCGTGGGAGCTGGCCGGGGTGGCGGTGGCCCAGATGGCACGGAACGGCGACGTCATGCGCTCCGACCGTCTCAAGCAGGTCATGCAGCAGCTCGATCCCAACTTCGACGAGCGCAACGCCGGGTTCAATCGTTTCAGCAAGTTCGTGCTGGAGGCGGGCCAGCGCGGTGTGGTAACGGTCACCAAGCTGGACAACGGGCAGTTCGAGGTCGGCCCCGGCACGGCCGCCCCGGCGGCCGCCGCTGCACCAGCGGCTCCCACCGCCGCGCCCCGGGAGCGGGAGTCGGAAGCCCGCAACGGCCGGGAGGACGGACGTGGGCGGCGTGGGCGGCGCGGACGGGGACGGGAGCGCGATCGCGAGCGGCCTGAGGGCAGTCGCGACGCCGCCCGTGAGCCGGCCGCCCGTGCCCGTCCAGCCGATGGCGCGCTCTCGCTTGCACGGGCCTTCCAGCTCATGACCCAGGCGCTGGCCGAGCTGCGCGGACCGGTGAGCCACGAGGCGTTACGTCTCCGGATGTCGGCACTCCACGGGCGGGAGGACCCACTCCTCGATCCGACGCGCTTCCCGCGGCTCCTGCGGCAGGCCAACGACGCCGAGATCGCGGACGTTCGGAAGGTGGGCGAGGATGATTACGAGATCACGGCGCGCCGGGGCAGCGCGCTCCCGCCGCTGCCTGCACAGCCCGGGGCAACCCCCGCCTTGCCGCCGGCTCAACCCGAGCCGGCGGCCGCAGCCGTGCCCGCCGGCGAAATGGAACCGGTCGCCGCGGAGCCCGAGGAGGCGGGGGCGGGGGCGGGGGCGGGACGCGACAATGGGGTGCGCTTCGGCGTGCGGTTCCGCCGCGGCTCGCGCGGTGGTCTCCGGACCGCGGAGTACCCCTTGGTAGGCGTGGTACAGATGGACGAGCCGCCCGCAGCCGCCGTCCCGGCAGGCGCCGTCCCGGCGGGCGCCGAGGTCGAATCGACAGGGCCGGAAGCCGCGGTCACCAAGCCCGCGCGTAGTCGCCGCGCGCCGCGGAAGAAGGCGGGCACCTCGCGCGCGAAGGCGGAGAAGCCGGCGAAGACCGACACTGCCTCCACGGCTTCGGAAGGCGAGGCCGCGTCCGCCGCGCCCGCCAAGCGACCCCGGGCCCGAACCCGGAAGAAGGCGGAGTGACGCCGCATCGACGGGCAGCCACGCTGCCCGTCTCGTTTTTTGACCGTCCCGCCGACGTGGTCGCTCGCGAGCTCCTCGGCGCGCTGGTGGTGTCGCGCGCCGGCGGCGCCCTGACCAGCGCTCGCATCGTGGAGGCCGAGGCCTATCTCGGATACCGCGACCCCGCGTCGCACGGCTATCTCCACCGCAGGAACGAGCGCAACACGGCCCTGTTCGGTTCGCCGGGCTCCTGGTACGTCTACCTGTCGTATGGGATTCACTGGTGCGCCAACCTGGTGTGCGAAGCGGAAGGCACGGCGAGCGCGGTGCTGCTCCGGGCGCTGGAGCCGGTCGAAGGCATCGCGATCATGCGCCGGCGGCGAGGCAGGGTGGACGATCGCGAGCTCTGCTCCGGGCCGGGCAAGCTCTGTCAAGCGCTCGGCATTACCCGTGACCTCGATGGGAAGATGATGTCCGCCTCCGAGGTGCTGGTTCATGCGCCCACGGTAACGCTGCCGGTCGCGGTGGCCGTCACGCCCCGAATCGGCATCACTAAGGCCGCCGACTGGCCGTTACGGTTCCTGGTGGAGGGGAATCCGCACGTGTCGGGGCGGGGCGTTCGGGGCGCACGGAGGCCCAGGGCGAGGGTGTAGCCTGGTCGTAGCGCGCGAAAACGAAACGGGCAGCGTGGGTCACGCTGCCCGTTTCGCTGTTTCGTCTGGGTGATGAGCTTACTTGTAGCCGCCGGTCTTGACCGACTCTTTCGCGCTTCCGAGGCCGAATCGAAGGCCGCCGCTGAAGGTGTGCGTCGGGCCCTGGAGCAGGCGGCCGGAGGCGACTACCGCGCCGGTCCCGTCGGTTACGAAGCCTTGGCCGGGGCTGGTCGTGATCTGGTACTGGCCGAAGGCCATCAGGCGGCCGACCTGGAAGGTGAGACCGGCCAGGAAGGTGCCGAAACCGCTGCTGCCCAGGTCTTCCGCGTCGCTCTGGAAGGCGCCGGTCGTCCGAGGGCTCACGGTGTGCATGATGCCCCAGCCGACGCCGAGGTACGGTTGCGCGGCCGCCTTGATCGGGAAGGCCATCAGCACCGCGGAGTACTTCCGGATGTCGTTGAAGGTGACCGTCTGGGTGCCGCTGAGGTCGTTGTAGGCGCTCACCTCGTCGTTGCCCACGCCCTCTTCGACCGAGATCAGCAGGCCGGTGCGGCGGGCGACGATGAGCGTCTGACCGCCGAACGACGGCATGGCGTCACGGTCCTGCGCCGGGGTATCGAAGAGCATGACCCCGGCCTGTGGACCGATGTACCACTGGAAGTCCCGCTGGCCAGACTCCTGCGCGGCGGCAGAAACAGCGCCGAGCGCCAGCGCCAGCGCCGCGACCGGAATGCTACGAGTGAGCATGCGCATCACAGACTGCCTCCGTAAGGTGTCCGCACCGGGCGGCTCCCGGCGTCTACCGCGTCCCCAGCGGCGGTACGTCAAAATGCGGGAACTGTGCTGGAAAGCGCGGGAGGGGAGGGGGAACAGGGGCGGAGGTATCTGCTTGATGCTGTATCGCTTGCAGAGACCCCGCGGGAAGCGTCCCCGCCCGTCGAGAGGGGTGCGGGTGCAAGAGGTGGGCCGAGCGGTGCAAGTGCTCAGTGCGCAACTTCCTGCACCGGGCGGGCCGCGTCCGGCCCCGCCCGACCACCCCTTTCGCCACAGAGCCACGAAGGCCACGGAGAGTGCCCGAGCCGCCCACCGCTCCCCGATGTCGCGCCGACCCAACTGATATACCACTGATTCAACAACAAGGCGCGACGGAAAAAACCGGAAGGTGATCGTTAACGTGCAGAGCCTTGGTGGGGAAATGGGGCTCCGTGAACCTCTGTGGCCTCCGTGCTCTGCGGTAGCGGGCGGCGTGGCAGGGCGAACTAGATGAGCCCGAGCTGTCGTCCGATCTTGGCGAAGGCGGCGAGCGCCTGGTCGAGATCGTCCCTGGTGTGCGCGGCGGAGATCTGGCATCGCACGCGGGCCTGCCCCTGTGGCACCACCGGGTAACCGAAGCCGGTCACGAAGACCCCTTCGGACAGGAGCAGGTCGCTCATCCGGATGGCGGCCGAGGTGTCCCCGAGGATGACGGGGATGATCGGAGTCTCACCGGGGAGCGGCTTGAAGCCCAGCTCGAGGAGGCGCTCGCGGAAGTAGCTGGCCTGCTCGCGAAGGTGGGTTACCCGCTCGGGGTGCGCCTCCAGGTACTCGATGCTCGCGATCGAGCTCGCCGCCACGGTGGGCGGCAGCGCATTGGAGAAGAGCTGCGGTCGCGCCCGCTGCGTGAGATAGTCGCACACGGCAGCCGAGGCGCCGGCGAACCCGCCGGCGGCGCCGCCGAGCGCCTTGCCCAGCGTGGAGGTGATGATGTCCACGTCGCCCACGACCCCGCAGTGCTCTGCCGTCCCTCGCCCGGTGGCGCCGAGCACGCCGGTCCCGTGCGAGTCGTCCACCATCAGCACCGCGTGGTGCCTGCGGCAGACCTCCAGCAGGTCGGGGAGCCTCGCGATCGAGCCCTCCATCGAGAACACGCCATCGGTGATCACCAGCCGCACCCGGCGGTCGCGCGCCGCGGTCAGCTTCGATTCCAGGTCGGCGAGATCGGAGTGCCTGTAGACCGCCGTCTGGCACCTGGTGATTGCCTTGGCCAGTCGGATACCGTCGATGATGGAGGCATGGTTGAGCTGATCGCTGATGACGATGTCGTCCTCGCCCAGGAGCGTGGCGGGCACGGCCTCGTTGGCGTTCCAGGCGCTGACGAACGAGAGCGAGGCCGGCGTTCCCACCAGCCGGGCACACGCGCTCTCCAGCGCGCGATGCACGGTGAAGGTGCCACAGATGAAGCGCACCGACGCCGTACCCGCGCCCCAGCGGTCGAGCGCGGCCTTGCCCGCATCGATCACCTCAGGCTGCGCGCTCAAGCCCAGGTAGTTGTTGGAGGAGAGGATGATGACTTCACCCCGGCCCTCCATCTTCACCCGCGGCCCCTGTGGACTGTCGAGGAAGTTGAGGCGCTTGTAGACCCCGTCCCGGATGAACTGCTCCAGCTCGGCCTCGAGACGGCGCTCGAGCGTGTTGGTCACGCCGCCACCTCCAGGATCACCTTGCCGGCCTCTCCGGTCTTGATGACCTGGATCGCGTCGGCGATGCACTCGAGGGGGAACCGGTGGGTGATGACCGGGCGGGGGTCGAGCTGGCCGGCACGGAGGAATCGCCGCATCTGGTGCCAGGTCTCGTACATCTTGCGGCCGGTGACGCCATAGAGGGTGAGTCCCTTGAAGATGACGTCGCGAGCGAAGTCGGTGACCGTGGTCCGGCTGGGTGTGCCCAGGAGGTTCACCCGGCCGCCGAGCCGCGCGGCCGCGAACGCCGTGGCGTGGCCGTCCGGGTGGCCGCTCATCTCGCAGACCAGGTCCACGCCGTCCCCACCGGTGAGCTCGCGGATCCTGCCGAGGACGTCATCTTGGGCCGGGTCGAGGGTCACGTGGGCACCCATGGATCGCGCCAGCTCCAGCCGGCGCGGGTTGTAGTCGCTCGCGATCACGAGGGACGCGCCAGCGGCGCGCGCGACCCCGACGGCGAAGCACCCGATGGGGCCGCAGCCGAGCACGAAGACGTTGCTTCCCGGCACCTGGGCCTCCAGCACGGTGTGGACCGCGTTGCCCATGGGGTCCATGATGGCGCCGATCTCGGTGGGGATGCCGTCGAGCTTCATCACGTTGGAGGCGGGCATCGCGATGTAGTCGGCGAAAGCACCGTCGCGGTCCACCCCGATGATCGAGGTCCGCTGGCAGAGATGGGCGTCACCGAGGCGGCACTGGAGGCAGTGGCCGCAGACGATATGGCCTTCCGCCGTCACCAGGTCACCCACGGCGAGCAGCTCCGCGGATGCCGCCTCGCGGCTCAGCTCCACGATCTCGCCCGCGAACTCGTGGCCCACGACGACCGGGGGCTTGAGCCGGCTGCTGGCCCAGCTGTCCCACTCCCAGATGTGAAGATCGGTGCCGCAGACGCCGGCGTGGTGGACGCGGATCAGCACATCGGTAGGCCCGCAGACGGGCCTGGGAACGTCGCGCAGCACCATCCCCGGGCCGGGTCCTGCCTTCACCAGAGCGCGCATGCTAATCCAGGTGGAAGTCGGGCGCAATATAGCGATGTCACCCTGAGCGCAGCGAAGGGGGCCATGCTCGATATGGCCCCCTTCACTTCGTTCAGGGTGACACGAGCTTCTCGTTCCGGGTGGACACGAGCTTCTCGTTCCGGGTGGACACGAGCTTCTCGTTCCGGGTGGACACGAGCTTCTCGTTCCTGGTGGACACGAGCTTCTCGTTCAGGGGGACACGAGCTTCTCGTTCAGAGGGACACGAGCTTCAGGGCGCGACGGCCTCACGCGCCCGGGAGGCGAACTCGCGCGGGCGAGCCGGCTCGATCCGCACCGCGCTGATCTTGAACGCGGCGATCCGGGCGTAGGGATCGAGCTGCGGATTGGTCAGCAGGTTGGCCGCCGCCTCCCGGAAGTGCATCGGCATGAACACCTGGCCCGGCGCCTGGCGGTCGGACAGCCGGACCCCGATCAGGATAGTGCCCCGCCGCGAGGTGACCCGGACCGTGTCGCCTTCGCCCACGCCGAGGTCGATCGCGTCGCTCGGGTGCATCTCGATGACCGGCACCGGCTCGCGGTCGTCCAGTCCCTCGGAGCGCCGGGACATCGTGCCGGTGTGCCAGTGGTACATCTGGCGCCCGGTATTGAGGATGAAGGGGTACTCGTCGCTCGGCAGCTCGTCCGGCTTGAGGAATTCGACGGGTATGAAGCGGGCCCGGCCGTCCGGGGTGGGGAAGCGGTTCTCGAACAGGAACGGCGTGCCCTCCGACTCGGGGGTCAGGACCGGATACTGGATCGAGCGCCGCCGCTGCAGCATCTCGTAGCTCACGCCCCGCCAGCTCGGCGTGACGGTCGCGATCTCCCGCATCACGTCGTCGGGCCCGCGATAGTCGGTGTGGAGGCCGAGCCGGTTGCTCAGCTCGATCAGGATGTCGAGGTCGCGGCGCGCCTGGCCCGGCGGCTGGAGCGCGGCCTCGGTGAGCTGAATGTGGCGATCGGTGTTGACGTAGGTGCCGGACTTCTCCGCGAAGGACGAGCCGGGCAGGACCACGTCGGCCCAGCGGGCGGTCTCGGTGAGAAAGAGATCGTGCACCGCGAGGAACTCGAGCCCGCGCACCCAGTGCTCGGCGTGGGAGATGTTGGGGTCCGAGAGCACCGGGTTCTCGCCCATGACGTACATGCCGCGGATGGGGCTCCCGTCCTGCACCATCTCCGTCACCATCATCCCGTGCTGGAGCGAGAGCGACTCCTCCGGCACCCGCCACGCGCGCGCGAACTCGGCCCGCACGGCCGGGTCCGTGACCGGCCGGTAGTCGGTGTAGGCGAACGGGATCGCGCCCATGTCGCTGGCGCCCTGCACGTTGTTCTGGCCCCGGATGGGGATCATCGCCGCGCCCCACCGGCCGATCATCCCGCAGGCGAGCATGAAGTTGAGCAGGCTGGCGACGATGTCGGTGCCGGTGTTGTGCTGGGTCAGCCCCATCGCCCACAGCGTCGAGGTGCGCGGACCGCGGGCGTACATCTCGGCGGCGGCGCGCAGGGTCGCCGGGGGAATGCCGGTGATCTTGGCGACCTTCTCCGGGGTGTAGGGGGCGACCGCCTCCTTCAGCTTCTCGAAGTCGTGAGTGCGCTTCTCGATGAAGTCGCGGTCCACCAGGCCGGCGGCGATGACGTGGTTCAGCATCCCGTTGTAGAGCGCCACGTCGGTGCCCGGCAACATCTGGAGATGAACGTCCGCCAGCTCGGCCAGCTCGGTGCGGCGGACGTCCGCCACGATGAGCCGGGCGCCCTTGGAGACGGCGCGCTTGATCAGGGCGCCGAAGACCGGGTGCGTCTCGGTCGTGTTCGCGCCGGAGATGAAGATGACGTCGCAGGCCTCCTCGATTTCGCGCATGGAGCCGGAGGCCGCCGAGGTGGAGAGCGCGCGGCTCATCGCCGCGACCGAGCTCGAGTGGCAGAGGCGGGTGCAGTGGTCCACGTTGTTGGTGCCGAACCCGGCCCGGACCATCCGCATGAAGACGTAATTGTCCTCGTTGCTGCACTTGGCGGAGGAGAGGGCCGCGAGTGCGCCGGAGCCGTGGGTGCTGCGGATCCGCTGGAGCTCCTGCGCGGCGAGGCTCAGGGCCTCGTCCCAGGTGGCCTCGCGGAAGGCACTGTACCAGGCCGGCGGCGTTGCCACGCGATTGCGCACGTCGTCTTCGTCGCCGTTCCTGCTGCCGGTGAGCGGGGGCTTGCCCACGCTGCGGTGGGGCGGGCGGGGCTTGCGGCGG
>Ga0210087_1000105_pt1 | contig 12427 bp, 8 predicted proteins | sample MayberryNW_Catta_4_FD_184878 | JGI IMG/M metagenome (GOLD analysis project Ga0210087, IMG submission 184878) | Wetland microbial communities from San Francisco Bay, California, USA, that impact long-term carbon sequestration -... | ecosystem: Environmental > Aquatic > Marine > Wetlands ... | reverse complement strand
TATCCAGAATTATTTCTGATCCGTCGTGGCAATGCTTATTAGATCCGCGACATTAATATGTCATAAATATGGATTTTGACAGACTCTGTAAGGATGTTCTTGGTTTGGAATCGGGAGTGAGGTTCGCGGGTGTCTGTGACGATTCAGGTGTTATAAAATATGGAGGACAAAGAGAAGGAATAACCAATTACCTTTCTCCAGACGAAACAAAACGATCAAATTTGCAGGCATTGGCGAGATGGGCATTAAGAAATTCACTTGCCTCAAAGATAGGAGAGGGAAAGTATGCGATGGCAGAATATGAGAAAATTAAGAGAATAACTGTTCCATTGGAACAAAATCACCTACTCCTGGTAACTACGGAGGTTAATGCAGACCATAACAAAATAATAGAGAGTATCCTGAAATTGGTTGGGAGATAAACCACTTAGAACACGTGTTCAGGTCTTTAGGCGTGTTTACAACACCACAAATATCTGCTTTTTTGCTGCCTTGATTATGTGAAGATGTTATTTTAGTACCTATTACCAAGAAGTCATCAACGTTAAAGTCACAATTCTAATACGAACTATCAAAAGGTACAATAGGGAAAATGCGTGTTTGCTGCTTCCACCCTTCCTCATCGATCGACAGGCACTCCTTGTGTGGGATCGGTATCACCATAGGCTAGAGTAAAGCTAAATGTTGAACCTTTTCCACCACTGTTATTGTTTGCCCATATCTTGCCCCCATGGGCTTCTATTATGCTCTTACATATGAAAAGTCCCAGCCCAGTGCCAGTCTCCGATTTGGTCGAGAACTTTGTAAATAACCTGGTCATGAAATCTGAATCGATTCCCTTACCACTATCTATTACACTGACGATAATTTCATGAGAATTCCTTTCAACAACAACACGTATGGACCCCTCATGTGTGAATTTTACAGAGTTAGCTAGTAGGTTATAGATAACCTGGTATATTCTTCCCTTGTCAGCAAAAACCAAAATCGATCCTATTGAATCGTATTGAAGCAGAACTTGATTTGATCTTTCTTCGTCCGCCCTCAAAGCGTTCTTCGTGTCCTCCAAAACCGAACGTATAACGATGTCGAGATCAAATGATCTCTTATTAATCCTCAGGCTTTTGCTTTCTATACGGGTTACATCCAAAATGTCGGAAGCTAATCTTACAAGTCTTCTCGCATTACGCATGATTGATTGAACCTGTTCATTGTCAACGGCCACCAACTGTTTTGTCGCCATGAACTGACGTTCAATGTACTGCGCCTCTCCAAGAATAGGCATGATAGGAGTCCTCAATTCGTGTGCAGCCACATTTATGAATTCTTTTTGCATCCTATCATGGATTTTTAGCTGCTTATTGGCGACAGCTAGGCGTCGATTAGTCTCCCCGAGTGAATTGTTGATTTCCTTAAGTTGACTTGTCCTTGATTTGATTGCGTTGTCTAACCTCCTATTCCACGATAGGACGATGAACGAGATAAATACAGCTACGCACGCAGTGGTTATAACCACTATAGTACTAAATGTGCTCAATTGATCTATTAGGACCCCCACTTCTGTTGCAAGACTATGGGGCACACTCACGTAAAGAGTCCATAGATGTTCGTTGCCTATGCGGACAGGCTGATAGGCCATGGTTACGATAGAATCGGTATTTGGGAGTTCTATGTCATTTACCCCACCATTCCTGTCCCTCAGTGAGCTGTTTATAATCTCATTATAAGAATTCTTGATGTCTTCAGAGACAAGAGATTGAAATTCTGTGGATAGATAATTCCTTCCAACCAATGAGGGCTCCCTAGCATAAACTATGACTCCGTCTCGGTCCATAAATCCTACATTACTTGCTACTTCGGGCGACAAATCTCTCTGTAGCATTTCGCCTACCGTCTTTAGGTTAATAGCCGCAACTATCACTCCGACTGGAGAGTGTCCGTTAGACACAATTGTGGAATTAGATATCTCAGAATCTTCATTGTCTGCTCCAGAACTTGCTTGAAAGATAGGAACAGAAATAAAGAGTCTTGGTTCATTATCGTAAGAATTGAGGACATTGCTGTAGTAAGGAGATGAGGTTTCGAGAGGAATTCGAATAAACTCCTCAGCCGTTAAGTTTGAAGACCTGAACGAACTGAGATTTTTAGGATCTAGACCGGTCCACGACAGGATTCGTCCATCTTTACCAAAAAGATAGTATCCTTCAGTTAAATCGATTGTGGAATCCTGTGCAAATCTGAGTAGGATTTGATTCATGCTTTGGTTGTCAAATCCTGCGGGAAGTGTATTCGATAAGACATCTAGCTTATTCACGACCGGATTGACGGTGTGAAAAAAAAGCCTCGAAAGATCAAATGCTGTTATTCTTGCGTTTGATCTTATATTATCAGAAGCCAGTTCTTCCACCTTGTTCGCTGTCATGGAGGAGTATTGGTAGGAAAGGAAAGAAGACAATAAGCCTATAATTACTATGATTACTAGGATAGCAATATTCAGTTTTGAAAGCCTTGCGACAATCATAAACTGCAATGCTCCCCTCCAGAATTCATTTGGAATAAATCATAATGCGCGAACGACTTTTATACTTGTCAGGCCTGCTGGTGATTTGACAAGTTTACTGTTGGTTTGCGAGAACGACTTGGACTGCCTACTAACGATTTGTGAGGATTTGAGAACCATTTGGATTGACATGAATGATCTATTCTGTGTTAATATCTATTCTTCATAATATTTGCATTAATTCTTTTTCATCAAATGATTTAAGCTATAGATTTATTTTTAACTGGATATATTCGACAGTGAAAAAATGACAGATGAAATATTCATGTACGGCATTGCAGCTGGTGCATTTGCCGTCCTCACTGGAATACTATTCGGTTCAAGGAGTAAACGTAAGGCTGAAGAGAAAAAATTAACTGCCGGTTCAACTGGATCATCGGAAGGCGGGAGATCGGGAGCTATTTAGTAGTAGCAACTTGATTGGTGTGATATGTGTGGAATCAAAACCTAAATGATGTAGCCATCTTGAAAGCCTATATCTAGTATTCTCTCGTATTCTCAAAGTTCACGCTACAAGATGGGTAAACGAACAACGATGCTGACTAATCGTATGTTGGTCCGACTTGACGTCGCTAAAAGTAGTCACTTTTTGCTTCAAAACATTACCTTTGGCTCAAGGATACTTGATCCCTTTTCATAGGACATTCATTTATAGTGGCATCTTAGGTTCACTTCTTTCAGTATACTCCAGCTTTCAAAAGTTCTTCTTTCTCTTGTTCAACTTAAGTAAGATCAGCCCTGCAACCCCCCATAACATTATTGCTACAAAAGTCTGTCGGAAAAACCAGGCAATCCCACCAGCAACTGCAAAGGCCATCCCCAAAATTCCTATGGCCTGCCTCTTCCTCACCATTAATAGCATTTTCAAAGGGAAGGATCTCAAATAACCCTTTCGAAATAATTCAGTTCTTGACAACTGTTAATTCGCGAAATACCAGTACAGCTTCGAAAAAAATGATATATCAATAACCCGACGATTGAAATGTCAAATGATACTGGGAAAGGATAATGAATAGTCCAAACCTAGGTGGTCAAATATCCTTGTTGCAGACGGAGAGTTAAGAATGTGTTTCACTAAAGATAACACTTGATACGACGAGAGGTCTAGCTTCTAATGCATCGAGATAGAACCTATGATGATGAACATTATGCCCAGACTTGATAAGTTGAGTAAACAGATTTGGTGGTGGGGAGCGAAATGGAAATATTGAAGCAATTATGAAAACACAAAGGCTATATACTTTTCCCGAAACGAAGTTGTATGGCGCTATTTGGAATATTTGGTTCGCACACTGTTAAGATGTGCCCTCTAAACAACAAAACAAGTGCTATGACTATGGTCCAAATGGCAGAGAAGACTGCAGACGCAGAAGATAATCATAGCAATTATGGAATAAACAAGATCATTGGCAGGTATCACTCAGCACTAGAACACAAATTTATTTGGATCGTTGACGCAGAAAGCGCTCATCAATTAGAGAAATTCTTGATTGATATAGGCTCTGCTAAATTTAATTCGTCCAAAATAGTTCCACTGATAAATTTTGAAGAGGTCGTAAGGAAAGGCGCTGCTGAACTTCAAAAGTAGTGTTTTTGCAAGCACGTTAAGGATTGATTTATTTTGTGTTTAGTTTTTTTCTGTTACTCTTCTACCGCTACAGAACCCGAAGCCAAGTACTGTACTGTACTTATTCAATACTTACTATATCTACTTTACCCTAATTAGATATCGCTATTCGCTGCTATATTGAAATGTTCTTTGCATCTTCCGCATTTGTAGAACGAATACAAGCCTTGTTTATTTATTCGGGAGAATAACCATATGCTTACGAATACTACTAAATAATTGTTCGCTATAGAGTGGGAATCTCATACTCTAGTACTTTGTCCAAAAAGGGGGTAAGTAGAAAAGATGTGTCTTAATAATTCAACCCCTGTTAGAGGCAACTTTTCTTTTTCAGCATAGGACATTCAAAAGTATAAAGGGGAAATTTTGACATAACTCATCTCATGTTCGACGGAGCTACCGCACTCCATGGATACTTTTAAACCATGTATATATTTGTCTAAAGGTGTAGATAATATATGTCCAAGCAAAATGATCCGGCTAACATACAATCGACGCCCGGTATTATTGCAGAGATTTACCGCAGATTGCATGATAATATAGTAAGCTTTCAGGTATTAACTAATAGACCCCTTACATTGAGTGAAAAAATACTCCTTGGACATTTGGATCAACAAGTAGGGCCTAATCTAGAGAATAATTTAACGAGGGGTAACAGTTATGTATCATTAAGGCCGGATAGGGTAGCTCTCCAGGATGTAACTGGACAAATGACGTTGCTCCAGTTCATGCAAGCAGGATTGCAACGCACTAAAGTTCCCACTACCGTGCATTGCGATCATCTAATACAGGCAAGGGCTGAAGGAGTACAGGACACGAGGGCAGCACTCGACGAAAATAGTGAAGTATACCAATTTTTAGAATCTGCATGCAGAAAATATGGAATAGGCTTTTGGAAACCAGGAGCGGGTATTATTCACCAAGTTGTCCTCGAAAACTACGCGTTCCCTGGAGGACTAATGATAGGTACTGACTCTCATACACCCAATGCGGGTGGTCTTGGTATGCTAGCTATTGGAGTCGGCGGTTTGGATGCGGCCGAAGTAATGGCAGGCCTGTCTTGGGAATTGTTGTACCCCAAGCGAATAGGAGTATTTCTCACAGGAGCGCTTAATGGATGGACGTCTCCTAAAGATATTATCTTACATGTAGCTTCAATCTTGACCGTAGCTGGTGGCACGAACGCGATAATTGAATATTTTGGGCCAGGTTGCTCGACTCTCAGCTGCACCGGTAAGGCAACTATTACCAATATGGGCGCTGAGATTGGTGCTACGACCTCAATATTTCCTTATGACAAGAAGATGGGTGAATATCTGGCAGCCACAGGAAGGAGTGAAATAGCTGAGCTCGCGAACCGGCACCAGAACTTACTGCGACAAGACCCAGAAATAGAACAGGAGATGCTACAAGACCGTGAGAACAGCTCAAAGTACTACGATCAACTAATAGAGTTGAATCTTTCCGAATTAGAACCATATATAGTAGGTCCTCATACACCTGATCTCGCCCGCCCCGTCTCAAAAATGGCCTCCGACGTTAGAAGAAACGAATATGTAGACGAAATATCTGTTGCATTAATAGGTAGCTGCACTAATTCGTCTTATGAAGATATGTCGCGTGCAGCTGACGTTGCAGAACAGGCACATGCGCGAGGATTGAAGACAAAGGTACCTTTGCAAGTCACACCTGGTTCCGAAATGATTAGAACCACAATTGAACGAGATGGACAGATGGATCTGCTCAAGAGGATTGGAGCTAATGTACTCGCTAATGCATGTGGACCGTGTATTGGTCAATGGAAGAGAGCAGAATTAAAAGCAGGTGTTCCCAATTCCATCGTGACATCGTATAATCGAAACTTTCCAGGTAGGAACGATGGTAGACGCGAGACCATGAATTTCATCACCAGTCCAGAGATGGTCATTGCTCTAGCTTTGGGCGGAAGGTTATCATTTAATCCTCTAAAGGACGAATTGGTAGCCAGTGATGGAAGCTTGTTCAAACTCACGCCACCCAAGGTTGCGCCAGAAATTCCTTCTCGAGGATTCGCCTATGTCACTGAGACCTATGTCCCACCAGCCAGCGATCCGGATAAAATCGGTGTCGTTATCAGAAAAGATAGTGAGAGACTCCAAAAGCTTGAACGGTTCTCAGCATGGAATGGAATGGATTTTGAAGACCTTGTAATACTTGCTAAAGTAGCTGGGAAGTGTACGACCGACCATATATCTCCGGCAGGCGCATGGCTTATGTATCGAGGGCACCTTGATAAAATCAGTGACAATCTGCTCCTAGGTGCGACGAATTCCTTTAATGGAAAAATCGGTGTTGGGAAGAACGTGCTTAATAATCAGATTACGTCCTTTCCTGAAATCGCAAGAACGTATAAAAACCGAGGAATTAAGTGGCTGATAATAGGGGACTTTAACTATGGAGAAGGAAGTAGTAGAGAGCACGCTGCTATGTCTCCAAGGTATTTGGGTTGTGTTGCAGTAATTGCTCGAAGCTTTGCAAGAATTCATGAAACTAATCTGAAGAAGCAGGGAGTACTTGCCGCCACTTTCGCTAATCAATCAGACTTTGAAAAAATACTTGAAGATGATAGGGTAAGTATACATGGGTTAAGTCGATTAGGACCTGGCAAGCCTCTGGAATGTATACTACATCATGGTAACCAAGAGAGAGAGACAATCTGGCTTAAACATTCGTATAATGCAGCACAAATAGAATGGTTCAAAATGGGTTCTGCCCTTAACATGATTGGAAATAGAAAAACATAATTCTCTCCAAGATGTACTTTAAACTTTGAGACTAATCATGTTTCAATGTATAGAGAGTACACGAATGGTACTAATGCCCTCTCATTTAATTTGGCATCTAGATACGTACTACTATGATCCTAGACCTGCCCATGAGTCATTTCTTCTTATTTTGTTCGTACTCTAAATGATGCGAACCAAAGCAAAACCATGGACACATTTGACAATTCCTTTTTTCAACGTCACAAATGATACACAAGACAAATTGGTCCCCAATAATTTTAGGAGTAGGTGTAACTACGTACTAATTGTCCAATACAAGTTACTTATTGCCTCCGTTCCTCATAATTAGAAAACATTTGATTATGATTTTATGTATTGATGTTGAGAAAGCTTAATAAGCATATTTCATGTCATAAAGTGACAAGGCTATAGGAGTATGACGTGTAAAGGAATATGTTCTAGGCATAAAGCTCAGAAGCCAGTAGGTATGGGCAGATACGCTAATGGACAAAAAAGATGTCAAATCTGCGAGATATTTCTGAAATGGGAAGGTTTGTGGTGCCCATGTTGTGGATATAGGCTAAGAACTAAACCTAGAAATTTGAAGTATAAAGCCAAATTACGACAGCGCGAAACTGTTCTCACTGTGCATGAAAACATAATTGTCAAGAAAATACCAGTGACTAGCCCTTAAGTTTTCCGTTAGCATGGGAAGTATTGGCTTTAGGTAGTACCACATCACCATTATAGAGATCACGGGTTTACACTTCAGAGTGTATTATTAACTGGGTGGAAGCTGTATGTCATGAATAAATGTGATCATTTCGAATTGTGCTATTACTACTAATACAGGGTAAAGTGAATATGAATCTCCCGATGAGTATTGGCAGTCACCATGGTCTACGTCTAGACTCAATCCAGCCATCAGTACCTATCGAAACCAATATTTGCCAGAACTAACTCTCGCATGTTGATCTTCAAGCAGTGATTAAGAGGCGACCTAGGCTGATGGAACATACAAGGCATTTGTAGTACACATTGATCATTGCTTTTGTATGGATCTTTGCTGGATAGAAGATTGCGAGAAACCTGCCAATTTCTTTTCTATTTGATTTCAATAACTGAGTCGATATGAAAAGAGATTCACGGCTTTCCAGTATTTGCAAAGATACTCATTTTTGAATTTTTATCAGCAGACAATATCTATCACTTTCCATAATTCAAAGTCCAGTACAGTGCAAAACAAGGTACAAATCCCAACATTATGCTACCAGTATTGCATTATTATTATCCCGGCTTTTGTTGTTAAGTAGGATATCGTACAAGCAAAGTCAATCATCTCCGAAATTAGCAACATGTTTATCATCGGAATCAATAAGTATAAAATAGTCCTTCTTAAGCATCGAAGCATTTCCAAGTATAGGCAAGATACCAAGCCTAAAAGGGGAAGAGAGGTCCACATTAGTGAGATTCGAAATATGGTTAAAGTACTGGTTCCAAAGACCTAGGTCTTAAGAGAACAATGTGTAAGGCTGCTTGGAAATCAGGAGATTATCGTTCACTGACTTTTGGTTCATGGAGGTTTACTGTTTTCGGTAAGGTTCTTAATGTTTCTGGTAAGATGGACGGGTTCTGACTCACTATAAAGATTTTGAGCATGTAAATAAGCCTTGACGGGGATTTGGACCCCGGACCTTTGCCTTACCAAGGCAACGCTCTGCCAGGCTGAGCTATCAAGGCACACATAAGACCCTATAAGGTAGGAAGTAACATTCGGTACTGCCACCTACATAAGCTTAACTGCACTTTTTTATCCATTTTCGCATTTTCGACTGAAATTGCAACAATGCTAGTTCCAAATATTATACTATGTTAGCGCATTCTAGCGTTGAATTCTCGCATTTCGTGAGAGGTGTGTGCGAGCAGAGTATTCCTGAGTATTTGGAAAATAGCACGATTGTTTGCCGGTTATCAAAGTTACCCTGCCCTGTAAGATTTAAGTAAGGACTAGTCGATTCGTCCTTTAAAGTAGCAGCGGGGGTTGTAGAGCCTGGCCAAATTGTATCGTATGCTTGGAGACGCGGGACTTAAGATCATAGTTATAGGTGATCCCGTCTCTCAGGGGTTCGTGGGTTCGAATCCCACCCCCCGCATTACGTTGATACGATCTCTGAAATCAGAAGCTGACTTGATAAGATGTACGTGAAATCTATTGTCAGAGCCAAGTTCAGGATGAAAAGCAGTGGCAACAATATTGTCTTGCTTAACCGCTACAACTTTGTCTTCCATCTTTGCAATAACTTGAACTCCAGCCTCTGCTTTTGACACTATCGGAGCTCGAATAAATATACCTTTGAAGGGCCTTTTTCCCATCAGAGAGATTTCCATATCAGCTTCAAAGGAGTCCTTTTGCCTTCCAAAAGCGTTCCTTTCTACCACAATATTCAACAGCGAGAGTAACTTTTGTTTTGTCTGTCCAATTACTCTGTCATAAGCTCTGGTAGATAGGATAATCATACCTGCACAAGTGCCTAGTACGGGCATCCCCCCAGACACCGCATCGGCGATTTTATGCAAAAGATCCTCATTGACGGTAGCTAAATTGCTGACTACAGTGCTTTCTCCCCCAGGCAAGATTAAGCCACTTAATCCGGAAATGTCCTTAGAGTGTCGAACAACCCTTACCTCACCCTTTTTTCCAAGAGAATGAAAAGCGGTCTCAGTTTGGGAAACGTTCTCCTCAATATCTCCTTGAATTCCCAGTACCCCTATTATTAGATCCTTATCCCTCATACAGATGGTCCCCTTTCCTGCATCCTCAAAGCTAAGTTTTGAGTATCAAGCCCCAACATTGATTTCCTTTCGTCAACCATTCTCTGCGATTCAAGCACAGTGGCAGGGTCATCAAAGTATGTAGTAGCGAGAACTATCGCCTGAGCTCGTTGTGAAGCATCGTCTGACTTGAAAACTCCAGAGCCTACAAACACGCCGTCACAGCCAAGATTCATAAGAAGTGCGGCGTCGGCTGGTGTAGAAATTCCACCTGCCGCAAAGTTAACAACGGGTAACTTTCCTAACCTGGCCGTTTCTTCAACTATCTGCAGAGATGATTGTAACTGTCTTGACATCTTTATGAGTTCCTGTGCATCATCTACTATAGATCTAAGTATTCGTATATCATTGTTGACTGCTTTAATATGTGCCACTGCTTCGGCTACATTGCCAGTCCCTGGTTCGCCTTTGGTTCTTATCATAGAACATCCTTCTTCTATTCTGCGAAGAGCCTCACCGAGATTTTTTGCACCATTTACAAATGGTACTGTGAAATCCCATTTCCAAAGATGGCTTTCCTCGTCCGCCGGGGTGAGTACCTCGCTTTCATCTATCATATCGACACCTATTTCCTCCAAGATCTGAGCTTCTCCAAGATGACCTATCCTACATTTGGCCATGATAGGGATTGTAACTGCGTCCATTATCTCTTGTACTACCTTTACGCTAGCAGTCCTTGCTACACCACCTGCCAATCTGACATCAAATGGGAGTTTATCAAGCACCATTACTGCCACTGCTCCCGCATCTTCCGCAATTTGCGCTTGTTCAACGTTGGTGACATCCATAATAACGCCATGTTTCTGCATGTGTGCGAATCCTCTCTTAACCAAGGTTGTCCCAACAGCAAATGGTGAGCGAGAACTAGAACCAGGCCTATGAATATTTTTCTGCTCAAATTCGGATGGAACGAGAGATATCGTCATTTAAAGAAGAGTACTTCCAACAGTTATTTAGAGATTAGTATCAATCTATATTGGAGAATGATTTCTTTTTCGGATCCTATTTAAATCGAGTTATTAAAAGTATAATAACTCACCAACTAAATATTTTAAAACATGGTTGATGACACCAAGGAGGATCCTCCGCCGTGCGATATATGCGGTAATGCTATGGAAGCGTGCTTGTGTGTTTGTCCATATTGTGGTGAACGAGATAAATGCGAATGCTGTTTGTATGATGCTGCAACCGGTGGCGGATGAAATCCAATACGAAATAAATTGTAAACTAATAAAAGCTGGCAAATAAGAAGCTATAATATCGATGTCCCTTACGAATAAGGTGAAGAATTCTCTCAACTGGCTTATTGGCGGTGCGCAAGGTAGCGGCGTGGATTCAGCTGCAAATATCTTTTCACGAGCATGCGCAGAGGGAGGATTACAGGTTTTTGGAAAGCGTGAGTATTACTCTAACATAAAAGGAGAGCATAGTTACTTTACTGTTAGAATCTCCGAGAGAGAGATTCGATCTCACGTGGATGAGATTAGTATGCTTGTCTCATTTGACGCGGAAACTTTGCTCAGGCATGCTGGTTCAGTTGTCAAGGGTGGCGGAATCGTTTACGACTCTGAGCTCGCAGAAGTCAAGATAGGTGAGGTACCAACATTGGATGATGCTTTTCGTGACAGATTGGTCGGTCTTCTAGAAAAGGTAGGTAAACCACTAACTGTCCAAGGAGTTTTGGACTATGCATCTGATAACGACGTAAGTCTTTTCAGTATTCCTTATTTTCAATTACTTGAAGAATTTTCAACCAAGATTGAAGACCATTCACTAAGTAAATTGTCAAGAATGGTCAATGTAATGTCATTATCCTCTTCCATGGCACTACTAGGCTTTCCGTTTGAGACCCTCGGAAGCGCAATCAGATACATTTTCAGATCTAAACCCAAAATAGCCGACCTGAATTTCATGGCAGCCAATTATGCCTATGAATATACTAGAACACATCATGGTGCAAGTGGTCTTGCTTTTGGTTTGACTACAAAGAAACCCCTGCCTGACGTGATACTAGTCCAAGGTAACCAATCGTCAGCGTTAGGTAAATTGACTGCTGGTTGCAAATTTCAGACCTATTACCCGATAACACCTGCTAGTGATGATAGTGAATTTCTTGAGGCAAATGAGATAGTGCCACAGGTTGAAGGTAAGGACGGGTCCATACTAGTTTTACAGACGGAAGACGAAATAGCTGCCATAACCATGGCAATAGGAGGAGCGCTTACGGGTGCACGTTCTGCAACCGCAACGTCAGGTCCAGGATTCTCTCTGATGACTGAAGCCCTCGGATGGGCCGGTATGAACGAGGTCCCAATAGTGGTTTCGTTGTATCAAAGGGCTGGGCCGGCGACTGGCTTGCCAACAAGGCACGAGCAGGGCGATCTCCTTTTTGCCACAAAGGCAGGGCATGGAGAGTTTCCAAGAATTGTGTTCGCCTCAGGAGATATTGAAGAGAGCTATTATGATACCATTAAGGTCTTCAATTTTGCAGAAAAATTCCAGATGCCAGTGATTCATCTGCTCGACAAAGCAATTGCAAATAGCATCACTACTTGCAAAATATTTGATCAACAAAGAATCTTGATCGACAGAGGTCTACTTATGGAAAATGTATCTGATATATCGCCAGATTTGGGTCATGCC